>Ga0074045_10001226_pt1 | contig 25034 bp, 26 predicted proteins | sample BogForMeECP23OM2_FD_94442 | JGI IMG/M metagenome (GOLD analysis project Ga0074045, IMG submission 94442) | Bog forest soil microbial communities from Calvert Island, British Columbia, Canada - Bog Forest MetaG ECP23OM2 | ecosystem: Environmental > Terrestrial > Soil > Wetlands ... | reverse complement strand
GAAGTGGTCGAGGCGGTGGACGAAGTGGTCGAGGCGGTGGACGAAGTCGTCGCGAAGGAGGGTCGAGCCGGCAGCGAAAACGGCAACGGCGACGAACAGAGTGATGCAGAGCGTCGCCGCCGCCGCCGCGGTCGCCGCGGCGGAAGGCGGCGCGCGCGGGGCGAGAGCGGTTTCGAGTCACCTTTCGAAGAGCCGCGCCCGCCATCGGAGCTGGTCGAGATCTTGCCGACGTCCGACATCGAGGAACCGGAGACAGCGCCAGTGGCAGCCCTCGCGAGCATGCCCGTGGAGCTCAGGCATACACGGATCGAGGCGGCTAGCGAGAGCGTGCCATCCGGGCCCAAACCGGTTGAAGCTCCGGAGGTGACGCAAGAGGAGATCGTCAGGTCATCAATGCCGCATCTCCACCCGGTCGAGGCGCCGACGGGAGCAGTGGCGGCGGTACCGGCCGAGCAGGCATTACCCTTCACCGGTGAGCCGGAGCGACTTCCGGAACGGGCATTGCCCGATGCCGCTCCGCAGCCGGAACCGGAACATCCGGACCGGACAGTGATCGAGCAGCCTTCGACGCCGCGCCGGGGCTGGTGGCAGCGGCTGATCCAGTCGTAAGGCGATTCATTACCGAAAGCACCGCTTGTGGCCGCACAGTTTTCCCGTTTCACAGCAGTCGTTGTGGCGGCGTCCATTGCTTTCGGCCAAGCTGCCGCGGCAGCAGAGAGCTATATCCGCGACACCGAAATCGAGGCCGACATTCGGACGATGATGACCCCGATCTGGAAGGCGGCGGGGCTCGAGCCGAGCGCGGTGCACGTCTATCTCGTCGAGGACAAGCAGATCAATGCCTTCGTCGCCGGCGGACAGAACGAATTCATGAACACCGGCTTGATAATGCGCGCCCAAACACCGAACCAGCTGATCGGCGTGCTCGCGCACGAGACGGGGCATATCGCCGGCGGCCATCTGACGCGTTTTCAGGAGGCGGTGCGCAACGCCAGCATCGAAGGAATCATTGCAATGGTGGTCGGTGCCGCGGCGATGGTGGCCGGGAAGGGCAGCGGCGGCGGCGCCGCCATGCTGCCCGCACAAAGCGTCGCGGAACAAGCCTTTATGCAATATTCGATCACCCAGGAAGCCTCGGCCGATCACGCGGCCATGACCTTTCTCGATGCCACCGGGCAATCTGCGCGGGGTCTGCTTCAGTTCTTCCAGATCTTGCAAGGCGAGGAGATGCTATCCGGCATCCGAGAGGATCCCTATCTGCGCACGCATCCGTTGACCGCCCAGCGCATCGACTACGTCCGCAACCATGTCGAGCACTCGCGCTTCTCCGACGTTCCGGATACTCAGACCAATATCGACTTGTTGAAGCGGCTAAAGGTCAAGCTCGATGCCTTCACCTCGCCGCCCTCATCGACACTCGCGGCTTATCCCGAGAAGGACCAGTCGGTTCTCGCGCGCTATGCACGAGCGATCGCCTATTACCGAACTCCGCTGCTCGACAAGGCGCTCCCGACCATCGACGGATTGATCCGAGACTTCCCGCAAGATCCGTATTTTCGCGAACTCAAGGGGCAGATGCTGTTCGAGAACGGGCGCATCGCAGACGCGGTGCAACCTTACGAGGAAGCCGTTCGTTTAGCGCCAAACGCGCCGCTATTTCGCATATCGCTCGCCCAAGTGTATGTCGAGGCGAATGATCCGAAGGTGAACAAGCGCGCGATTGCCTATCTGAATGATGCCCTGCGCAGCGAGGACAAGGAAACCGAAGGCTGGCACCTGCTGGCGACCGCCTATGGGCGCGACAATCAGATCGGCATGGCCGCCTTGGCGCTGGCCGAGGAAGGGCTCGCCGGCGGGAAGAAAAAGGACGCCCAGCAGCAGGCCCGCCGGGCCAAGGCGCTATTGCCGAAGAACTCCGCGGCTTATAACCGCGCCGAGAATATCCACCTCGAGGCGGAGCATATGGACGACTCGGGGGGCGGCCTCGTGAACATTCATTGATCGCAGCTGGGCCGTTCAAACCCCTTCTCTGTGGGAGTATCCGTCGCCATGCTACTCCGCGCGCCTTACACGGCACTGGTGCTGGCTTGCGCACTTCTCGCTGGCGCGCCTCCGCGCTCGATCGCAGCCGAGGAACTCGCACCTGCGCAGCGCCAGGCGATCGAGGCGATTATCCACGACTACCTGATGCAAAATCCCGATGTCCTGATCGAGGCGTTGCGGGCAGCGGAGGACAAGGCGAGCCGGGACGCTGATGTGAAGGCAGCGCTGGTGCTGAAGGATCGTCGACGCGAAGTCTTTGATGACCCGGCGACCCCGGTAGGCGGCAATCCGCAGGGCGACGTCACGATTGTCGAGTTCTTCGATTACCGCTGCCCCTATTGCAAGCAGGTGCAACCCTCACTTCAGGCGCTACTCGATCAGGATCCGAAGTTGCGCTTCATCTACAAGGAAATGCCGGTTCTCGGCGCCCCATCCGTCGTCGCGGCTCATGCTGCACTTGCCGCGCGGTTACAGGGCAAGTACGAGGCCTTCCATGCGGCCATGATGGCGACCAAGGGTCAGATCACAAACGACGTGGTCTACCAAGTTGCAGCCTCGGTCGGGCTCGATGTCGACCGCCTCAAACGCGACATGGCGGCGCCGGACATCGACCAGGCGGTAAAGTCCAATTTGGCGCTCGCCACTGCGCTCGATATCCGCGGAACGCCCGGTTTCATCATCGGCGACCACATTGTTCCCGGTGCCATCGACCTCGACGCTCTGAAGAGCATGATCGCCGAAGCCCGAAAAGGATAGCGCCGCGGCGCGCGTCCGGCAGGGCGGAGGAGCTCACGCCTCGCGATCGGGCTGCTTGTCCGGGTGGGCTGCGACAAAGGGCTCGAGCTTCATGCAGTTTTCGAAAATCCGGGTAATCGTCGGATAGGGGGCAAGGTCGAGGCGATAGCGCTCGGCGTTGACGACCTGCGGCACGAGGGTGATGTCGGCAAGACCTGGCGCCTCGCCGTGGCAGAAGTTGCCGGTCCGTGGGTCGTCGGCGAGCAGGCGTTCCAGCGCCTGAAAACCCGCATCGATCCAGTGGTTGTACCAGCTTGCGATAGCGGCCTCGTCGTGGCCAAGGGAATGCGTCAGGTAGCGCAGAACGCGAAGGTTGTTGATCGGGTGGATTTCGCAGGCGACGATTTCGGCGAGGGCGCGCACCCGCGCCCGATCAGCCCGGAGCCTCGGCAGCAAAGGCGGGTCGGGATAGGTCTCGTCGAGATATTCGATGATCGCCAGCGACTGGATCAGGGTCCGGTCGCCATGCTCGAGCGTTGGCACCAAGCCCTGGGGATTGACGCGGAGATAATCGGGCCTTGTCTGATCGTTTCGCCGCAGATGGACAGCGGCGGTTTCGTAGTCGAGCTTCTTCAGATTGAGGGCGATACGGACGCGGAACGCGGCGGAGGACCGGAAATAGCCGTAGAGTTTCATCGCCATCTCTCAATTCCGGGCTGGTGGTTACGAGGCAAGATATTCAGCGAAGTACTCCTCGGCCGTGATTAGGCGGCTGACGATGCCTAGCTCGTGAGCTTGGCGACAGAAGATGTCGATCGCAGTGCGGTTCTTCTCAAATCCGTAGGGGTGGAAATCGGGACCCATCAGTGCTTCGGTCTCTTCGAGCTCGATGTCGAGCCAAGGCGAAGCATAGGGGAACCGGCGCTGCGCGGTGGTGAACTGGTCGTTGCAGCGGACGAAGGCATCGGTCAGGTCGCGCGCGATCCATCTCTCGCGTTCCCAAAGCTCACGGCGCAGAATCACCAGGTGCTGCGGCGGGAAGCAGCCGGTCCGCCGGAAATAGTCGCGCTCGATCGCCCGAACATCGCGAAAGAGGCGGATGATAGGTCCGTCTACCGGGTCGTAGCGCTGTGGTCGCGGCGGGCTGTAGATTGCGTCGAGCTCACCGGCGATCAGCATCTCCGACAGAGAGCGCCCGGGCGGCGGCCGGCGCACTCCCTCTGGCAATGTGTAGAGATGGGTCGCCGCCCGCGGCGTATCGATGTCCCCGATCCACCATTGGAGGTTGTCTGGCGGCACACCGATAAAGCGCAGGAAGTGCCTGTACCAGATCGAGCCGCTGGCGACCCAGTCGTACATGCCGACGCGCTTACCGGTGAGATCAGCGGGCGTTTTGACCGGTCCGTCTTTGCGTACGTAGAGGTCGCGAGCGGTGAAGTTGCGCAACGGGAAGATCGGCAACCCGACATGGCTGCGGTCGCCATTGTCGATGCGGCGCAGAAGGCCGGCCATCGACGCCTCGCCGCCATGCACCGTCGGATCGTCGAGCGCTCGACGCAGCATCTCTGCCCGCGTCTCCCATGAACCACCGGTCCCGAGTACAAGGGTCAGAGCGATCCCGTCGGGTTTGACATCGCCGATAGCGAGCGGCATCACCCGCGCATAATCGGCGCAGGTCAGGGTGATCGGGATGTCTGTCGTCAGGGCCGAGGTCATCCTGTCGTTCATTTCCGGTTGGTCGACGGGATATATGCCAGCCTAGCAAACCGCGGGTGCTCGCTGCTAGGGTAACGAGCAGACCCGGTGACGGAGAGGCCCGCAATATGACCCGCCATTTCGGCGTCCTGATCCCTTCCACCAACACGACCGTGGAAATCGAATGCCGGCTGTTGCCCTCGGCCTACCAGGCGCATGTCGGCCGGCTGATGACGAGCACGCCCGGCCGGACCTTCTCGCCGAGTCGAGTGGAGGACATCGACTACCAGTCGCGCCTGCTTGGCACTGCCAAAGTCGAGCTGGTGATCTTGGCGCAGACTTCGGCGAGCCTGTTCGCGGATGATTACGACGAGGTCGTTACCCGGCGGATGAGCGAGGGCGCCGGAGTTCCTGCGATGACCTCGGCGCAGGCCGTCGGCCGCGCGGTGCGCGCGCTGGGGGTGCGCCGCATCGCAATCGTCTCCCCCTATTCGGAAGAGGTCAACCAGCGCGCCAGCCGCTATTTCGCGGCCAAGCACGGGCTGGAGACTGTCGCCGTCGAGGGCTTCGGCGCCACCGATTCCTATGCGATCGGGCGGCTCGGCCCGGAGAACGCGCGCAACGCCTTCGCCCGGATCGACCGGCCCGAGATCGAGGTCTTTGTCGTGCCCGGCGGCAACTTCCCGACGCTGAGTTCGACCGCCGAATGGGAGAGGGAATTCGGCAAGCCAGTCGTGACCACCAATCAGGCCTCGTTTTGGGCGATGTTGCGCGCCTTCGACGCCGGAGAAAGCATCGCCGGCTTTGGCCGCCTGCTTGCCGAGATCCCTGCCGGCTGACGGCTCAGGGCATGTAGTAGGCGAAGACCACCGGCGAGACGAAGGCCCAAGTCTCGATGAACGTGGCGCGGTCGGGCTTACGCCCGAGTTCCTCCATCGCGCCTAAGAGGCAGAACCAGTTCAGCACCTCGTGCTGGCCGCTGTCCTCGATCTCGTCGGTCGTGTAGCGATGCCAGGCCGCGTAGTCACCCTTCTCCAAGGCATCGTAAAGGCGCCGATCCGCCGCGACATCGGGCCAGAGCTGATAATTCTTCTCGGTCAGGAACGAATGCGACCAGCTCGATGAGGCCATGATCGCCGTTCGCCATGGGCTCTTTGCCATGACCCGGGCGGTCGCGGCACCCACCGCCATGCAGCGCCCCGGGTTGGGCGAGGGGGGATCGAGTTCGCGGATCTTGTCGCGCATGGCCAATGGCAGGCGCAACCCGCGCGCGGCATTGACGCGGCGGCCGTAGCAATTCACCGAGAACGGCACGACCGGATAGCCGAACCCGCGCCGCTCGTCGTCGAGCAGCAACAGCGTGTAGGCGAAGGCATGGCCGAGAGGGTGATGCAAGGGTTTGTAGGCGTAGGCCGCGTCGATGCCGTGCTCGAGCAGCCCTGATGCCAGATACTTGCCGGCGGCACGATGGCCCGCGAAGGTGAAACGCGTGTCATTAGGCTCGCCCCAGGGGTTCCAGGGCCGGTTCTTCCACGGCTCGACCTCGTGCCCGTCATAGGCCAACACGGCAAAGGGCGGGACGATATCCTCCTTGAAATTTTCGTACTGGTCGTCGCCGAACATGACGATCACGTCGGGCTGGAAGTCGTCGAGCGCCGCGCGCGTCTCGGCAAAGTGCCGGCGATAGACTTCACGTGCCCGGCCCGCCGAGGCGGCGCCGAAGTCGTTGCCAAGCTCCTCGCGCAGCTGTGCCGGCCAGCGCGAGGGGTCTTTCATCTCCGCCGGCATGTCGGGGTCGTCGAGCGAGGTCCGCATCATGCCGGTCCAGTCCTCGTCCCGGCGCAACATGACCGGCCGATGCGTGCAGCCCAATCCCAGAATTTCAGCCATTTTCGCTCTCCCGTTCGAGATTGCTTCGTCGCGCTACCGCGCTCCTCGCAATGACGGCGGATTCTCTCATTGCGAGCGCAGCGAAGCAATCTCGGGCCTTACGCGTGGTCCAGCAACCGCAATCCTATGCCCGATTGGCGTGCCAATAGGTGTTGCGCAGCACATGACCCGGGAGCGCGCCGGTGTGCTTGCCTTGGTCGTACAGCACCTGGCCGTTGACGATTGTGGCGAAGACGCCCTCGGCCGGCTCCTTGATGCGCCAAGCGCCCTTCGGGAAGTCGCGGACGACGACCTCGTGGCCGCACTTCACGGTCGTTGGATCGAAGATCACGATATCGGCGGCCATGCCGGGACGCAGCAGCCCGCGGTCGTAGATGCCGAAGGTCGAGGCCGAGTCGAAGGTCAGCCGCCGCACCGCCTGCTCCAGGGTCATCACCTGCTTCTCGCGCACCCATTCGCCGAGGAGCTTGGTGAGGTAGCCGTAGCCGCCGTGGAACTGAACATGCGCGCCGCCATCGCCGAGCCCGATCACCGCGTTGGGATGGGTCAGGATCTTGGTCAGCGCCTCGTCGTCGACATTGTTCTCGGCCTGCAGAAAGCGGGTTTCGAGCTTCTCCTCGACAACGAGATCGAGGAAGGCGTCGATCACGCGCTTGCCCTGCTTCTCGGCGATCTGCCCGATCGACTTGAACTGCATCCACTTGTTCTTGTCGAGCACCGGCTCGTTGACCCACATGTAATTCCACCAGGTCTTCGAGAAGCCGACCGCCGTTTCGGGCTTGTTGACGACCGCTTCCTCGTGGAGCTTGGCGCGGATCTCGGGATCGGCATAAGCCTTCAGCTTATCTTCGTCCGACGACAGCAGGATCGGATGCCAAGTCGGCAGACCGCGGAACACCTGGCAGTTCTTCATCGTGAAGTCCTGGGTGACCCGGTTCGGACTGCACATCGGATAAGCGCGGATGCCGAGTGCCGCGGTTTCCTCGACCCGGGCCATGTGCGTCTTCCACTCGTCGGGCTTGCGCATGGTCTGGGAAAGGCTGTTGTAGACGACCGTGCGGCCGGTCGCCTCGGCGAGACGCCGGATCATGCCATCCTTCAACTCGACATACTGGCCGCCGCCGGCCTGAATGGTCCCCGTGCCCATTTCGCGCAAGACGTCGCCGAGCGCGAAGATCTCCTTTTCGTCGGCCCACAGAGCGGGGATGTGAACACCCTGCGGGTCGTAATGGCCCTTTTCGCGTGACACCGACAGGCCGAGCGCGCCGGCTTTCATGCCGTCGCGGACGACATCCTGCATCGCCTTGATCTGGTTGTCGGAGGCGCCCGGCTTCTGGCACTCGTCGCCCATCACGTAATGGCGCACCGCGGTATGGCCGATCAGGTTGCCGACATTGATGCCCAGACGCTTGTCGAGATGGTCCATGTATTGGCCGGTCGTCTCCCAGTCGAACTCGACCGTGCGCAACACCTCCATCGGGATCGCTTCGACATAGGAGAGGAATTCAGCCAGCCGCTCCTCGGTGCCCTTGCGCACCGGCGCCAACGACAACGAGCAATTGCCGAAGATCACGGTGGTGGCGCCATGCTCGGGCGAGAAGGTGCAGAGCGGGTCCCAGGTGACCTGGGCATCGTAATGGCAGTGATTATCGATAAAGCCGGGAGCGACGGCGCGGCCTTCGGCGTCGATCGTGCGCTGCGCCGTGCCGCTCAGCTTGCCGATGTCGACGATCTTGCCGTTCTTGATGCCGACATCGCCCCGGAACGCCGGCATCCCCGAGCCGTCGACGATCAGTCCGTTCTTGATCAGCAGATCATACGCCATCGGTGTTCTCCTTGAGGCGGGCGATTTTCCTAGAGGAGTGTAGCGCCTCGGATGGCCGAGACCCACTCTCGGTGCACGCCGAGCCATGTCGTGAACGCGGGGGTGCTAATCACTAAGCGAAGGCGATGGTGGCCGGCGCGCGGGTTCGTGCTAAAGCCGATGCGTCGAGCCTCAAAGGGACCGCCACAGCCATGACGTTATCGGTTGAAGAATATCACGATCATCTGAAGACCACGGCGGTGCGGGCCGGCTTCAGCTTCGACGATGTCGTTCTGCCAAACGAGCACGATGTCAGCGTCGGGCAGCTGCGATTTCGTTATCTCGATTGGGGGACCAAAGGGCTGCGGCCGATCCTCTTTCTGCACGGCGGTGCCTTGACCGCGCATACCTGGGATTTGTGCTGCTTGGCACTACGCGACGAGTTTCACTGCATGGCACTCGACCAGCGCGGCCATGGCGACAGCGATTGGGCGCCCGACGCCGATTATTCGATCGGCGCCCAGCGCGAGGATATCCGGGGCTTCGCCGACCGGCAGGGCCTCGACCGCTTCGTGCTGGTCGGGCAGTCGATGGGCGCGATCAACGGGCTCGCCTTCGCGGTCGCTTACCCCGAGCGGCTCTCGGCACTGGTGATGATCGATGCCGGGCCCGAGGTCAGACGCCGGGGGTCGAGCCGCATTCGCGAGTTTGTCAACGGCAGTTCCAGGCCCGAGACCTTGGAGGAGATCATTGAGCGGGCGCTCGCCTTCAACCCGCGGCGCGACCCGAAGATCCTGCGCCGCAGCCTGATGCACAATCTACGCCCACAACCGGACGGAAGCTGGAGCTGGAAGTACGACAGAAGCCGGTTTCAGCGGCTCGATCACGACGCGCACCTCGCCGAGCGGCGCCGGCTCGCCGACAATCTCGCCAACGTCACCTGTCCGGCCTTGATCGTGCGTGGCGCCGAGAGCGATGTGTTTCACCAGGACGATGCCGAGCGTCTGGCGAAGAGCTTTCCCGACGGCCGCCAAATCACGATCGGGCAAGCCGGCCACACCGTGCAGGGCGACAACCCGAAGGAACTGGTCGCCGCCCTGCGCGATTTTCTCGCGGAATAGCGTCAATAGAACGCCTTAGCGCCGGGGTCGCGGAGGACGCGCCGAGAACGCCGTCTCCTGATGACGAACCCGTCGCAATTCCGCTGTCGGCAGCGGTAAATCGCGTTTTCGCCGCCAAAAATTGCCCGGTCAGGGTCAAGAATCTATTTGTAATCAATCTGTTGATCCCGATATAGCCGCGCTGGCCGACAGCGGAATTTCGGCGTGCCGGAACGGGGTCGGCAGCGGATCGGCAGCGGAACTCAGCCGGCGGTCTTGGAGCGGCCGGACAAGTTCGACCGCGTCATGCAGAGCTGGGGACACGGCAAAAGCTTTGCTTTTGAGGTAGCCGCTCATTCCCGCCGCGTGACCTTGCGGATCCGGTGGTTGTTGGTGTCGCCGATATAGATCGACCCGTCGGCGGCAACGGCGGCGCCGTGCGGCCGGTCGAGCGAAGCGGCGCCGGCGGGGCCGCCGTCGCCTTCGCCCCCTTGGCGGCCGCCGGCGATAGTGACGACCGTCCCGCTGCGGATGTCGACCTGGCGGATCGCGTGGTTCTCGGTATCGACGATCAACAGGTTGCCCTCGCGATCGATCGCCAGCTCCTTGGGCGCGTCGAAGATCGCACCAAGGGCGGGGCCATCGTCGCCGCTGTAGCCGCGGGCGCCGGTGCCGGCGATGGTCGTGATGATCCCGGTGCGGGGGTCGACCGCCCGCAACGTGCTGCCCTGGCGCTCGAGGATGTAGACGGTGCCGTCGGCCGCCACCTTGACCGCGCGGGCGCCATGAATCCCGGCCGCCGTCGCCGGTCCGCCGTCGCCGCTGTGCGTCGCCTCGCCGGTTCCGGCGAAGGTTGCGATCGTCCCTGATGCGAGATTAAGGACGCGAACGCGGTTGTCGGCCACATCGGCGATAAAGAGCCGGGCCTGCGCGGGATCGAGCGCGAGCCCGTTCGGCTCGACCATTCCGGCCCGTGAGGCGGGGCCGCTGTCGCCGCTGAACCCCGCAGAGCCGTTGCCGGCCAGGGTCGTGATCACGCCCGAGGTGCGGTCGACCCGGCGGACGCAGTGGTTGTGCCGGTCGGCGATGTAGATATTCGCCGCCTTGTCGATCGCAATGCCGTAAGGCTCGTTGAGCTTGGCGCGGGTGGCCGGGCGGCCATCCCCCGCATAGCCGGCCTCTCCCGAGCCGGCACAGGTGGTGATGATGCCGGTCCGCGCACCAACGCGCCTGATGCGGTGATTGAACGTGTCGGAGATATAGAGATTGCCGTCGCTGTCGAAGCCGACGTCGAAAGGGCCGTTCAACGAGGCCCGTTCGGCCGGCCCGTCATCCCCGCCAAAGCCCCGCTCGCCGGTTCCGACAGCCGTCGTGATGATCCAGGACTGATCTGACATGGGCGCTTCCCCCTCTTTGCGGCGAAAGAATATTACCATCGCTTTCCGAGCCGGCGACCTGCGATGTAAGTTACTCGCGCCCTTTGCACGAGTGACGGCATGCTTTTCCCGCGCGCGACGACCCTTCGCTCACTTCCGGCTGCGACGATCCTCGCGGCGATGCTGCTCGCTCCCGCGGCTGCCGATGCCCCCGACATCGCTTCGCTGACCGGTCAGCTGCTGATCGCTGCGCCGACGATCGGTGATCCGCGCTTTGCCCACACCGTCATCCTGATGGTGAAGCACGACAAGGAGGGGGCTCTCGGCATCGTCATCAATCGGCCGGTCGGCGAGAAGTCGATAGCGAGCCTCTTGGAGGCGCCCGGCGAGGATGTCTCGGGGATCGAGGGTAATCTGCGCGTCTTTGCCGGCGGTCCTGTCCAGCCGGAGCTCGGCTTTGTCGTCCATAGCGCCGAATACCGGCGCGACGACACCATCGATGTCGACGCCCGCGTGGCGATGACCGCGAGCCGTCAGATCCTGCGCGACATCGGGCACCATCGGGGCCCCGAGAAGACCCTCTTTGCGCTCGGCTATGCGGGCTGGGGGCCGGGTCAGCTCGAAGCCGAATTCGCCCGCCACGACTGGTTCACCGCCCCCGAGGAGCCCAAACTGATCTTCGACGACGACCGGGGCAATCTTTGGGAGGACGCCATGGCGCGCCGGACCCGCGAACTATAAGGAGATCAGTCAATGAGAGATTTCCGCAGGACCTGTTCCATCAAAACGCTTTCGGCAGCCCGGCCTGCTTCAGGATCGCGTTCGCCAAGGGCCGATTGTCGATGCTTGACGGCAGTGTGAACGTCCGGTTCGGATCGGGCTGAACCAGATTTCGTGGCTGCCTTTCCCCTGCCGTTCAAACCGGCAGCCCGCCTCGCGCAGCAGTTGCGCCAAACTGCGGTATAGGATCGCCATTTAAGCGGCAAAGCGCGCCGTCCCGTGCCGCTCGGCTGTTACCGCTATGTCCACCGACTGGCCGGGCGCCCCGATCCCGTTGTCGCGCAGCAGATCCGGGGCCAGTGCAAGCACCGTTTCGACGAGTTCGTCGAAGCTCGCGGCTTGGCAGCAAAGGCCCGGAATATCCTCTCCGTCGGTCCACCAGCTCCTAGACTCCTCGTCCCAGCGGGCACGCACCGTGTAGGCGGCATTCGACATCGGCTTCCTCCGTCGCGCCCATTGCCATCAAAGCGCGGTTAGGGATGCGTATAATCTGATGCCGGAGGCCGAGAATTTCACGCGCAGCTCAGTGCGACATCAGCACCGGCACGGTCATGCTCTGCAGGATCGAGCGGGTGGCGCCGCCGAGCAAGAGCTCGCGCACGCGGGAATGGCCGTAGGCGCCGATCACCAGGAGGTCGGCGCCGAGATCGGCGGCGCGCGACAGCAGCACGTCGCCGGCCGGGATACCGGCCGAGACGGTACGCTCGACTTCGGCCTTGACCCCGTGCCGCGCCAGATGCAGCGAGATGTCGGCACCCGGAAGCTCGCCGTGCGCATCCGGTCCCTCGCGCGCATCGATCGTCAGCACGGTCACGACATCGGCGCCCGTGAGCAGCGGCATTGCATCGCTGACGGCACGGGTCGCCTCCCGGGTCGCGTTCCAGCCGATCAGCACACGACGCCCCACCGTCTCGAAATGCCCCGCATAGGGAACAACAAGGATCGGTCGCCCCGAAGCCAAGGTCACCTGTTCCGGACGCGGCCGGATCAATTCCGCATCACCGCGATCGGGATCGAGCTGGCCGAGGATGGTCAGATCGACATAGCGGGCGTGGACCGCGGGATCGGATCCCGCACCCGCGGCGACCACGCGCCACTCGGCCGAAAGGCCGCGCAGGCCCGCCGCGTGCTCGAACGCCGCGCGCTCCGTATCAGATACCTCTTGCGCTTTCTCGCGCAACTCGCGGAAGAACGGGTCGAGCAGCGCCGGGTCGTAGTAACCGAGGTGTCTCGGCGCTTCCGGAACCGCTAGCGGATAGAGCCCAACGAGATGCGCGGCGAAGCGCTCGGCCAGCGCGGCAGCGAGCTCGATGCGCCCACGCGACGCCGTCCCGGAATCGAGCACAACCAGCAAGTCCTTGTAGCTCATATGTCGATCTCCTGACCTCGGTCGACAAAAGATAGCGGACCGCAGCGCCCGACCGCAAACGGTTGCCGCCCCTCACCCTCCCGCATCGCGGGGTGAGCGGATGATGGCCGGCTCCCTCGCCCCGCTTGCGGGGAGAGGGGTGGGGTGAGGGGCCTGCGACGACATCTCCGCATGACGAGAACCCCCGGCCTCACGCCGGACGTCGAAAGTTGACTCGGGCCTTGTGGCGTCGGCCAGCGCTTCGGAGCCCTTTCCCCCGAGCCACCGCAAGGCCAAGTCCCTCCATAACGAGCCCATCATCTGATCCCCCTCGGTGATGGCGGTAGCTCCCATGAACCGGAAAGCCGGCCATAGTGTGGCGGCGCCGGCCGACTGTGCTATGACCGGCGGCGATGACTGATCTCGCCTTCACTTCGGCCGCCGAGCTCGCCCGGCTGATCGCGCGCCGGGAACTCTCGCCGGTCGAGCTCGTCGATGCGGCCCTCGCCCGCATCGAGCGCGCGCAGCCGGCGCTCAATGCCTTCATCACCGTCACCGCCGAGCCGGCCCGCGCGGCGGCGCGCGCGGCCGAAGCGGCGGTGATGCGGGGTGAGGCGCTGGGACCGCTCTTCGGCGTGCCGTTCTCGGTAAAGGACCTCGTCAACACTGCGGGAGTGCGGACGACCTTCGGCTCCGCGGCGTTGGCCGACAACGTGCCTTGGGCCGACTCGGTGGCGGTGGCGCGGCTGAAGCGAGCGGGCGCCATCCTGATCGGCAAGACCACGACCCCGGAATTCGGCCACAAGCCCTTCACCGAGGCGCCACTCTTCGGCCGCACCGCCAATGCCTGGGACCAGAGCCGCACCTCCGGCGGATCGAGCGGCGGTGCGGCTGTCGCCGTCGGTCTCGGCCCGCTGGCGGTCGGCACCGACGGCGGCGGCTCGGGCCGCATCCCCGCCGCGTGCAACGGCGTCGTCGGATTCAAGCAGACGTTAGGCCTCGTCCCGCACGATCTGACCCCTGACGGGTTCGGCAACCAGTCCTACATCATGCCGATCACCCGGACTGTGATGGACAGCGCGCTGATGCTGCAGGCGATGGCCGGCCCCGATCCGTGCGATCCACATTCGCTGGGGTTGCCGGTCGTGGATTATGTCGCCGCGGCGCGGGCCCAGGGCGACCTCAAGGGCCTGCGCATCGCCTGGCGTCCCTATCTCGGCAACCGCAACCTCGCGCGCGAGGTTATGACCCTGTGCGAGGCCGCCGTCGCCGTGCTCGGTGAAATGGGCGCCATTATCGAACCGATGGAGGACGACTTCGAGAACACCGAGCCGGTGTGGCTGGTGCTGACCCAATCGTTCTGGAATGCCCGGTTCCGCCGCTATTTGCCCGAATTCGGGGCGCGGATGAGTTCGACCCTGCTGTGCCAGATGGATAAAGGCGCACATTACAGCGCGACGGAATTGCAGGAGGCGATGTTCGCGCGCACCCGCATCTATCGCGAGATCCAGGGCTGGTTTCAGCACTATGACATGATCGCGACGCCGACCTTGGCATGCACTGCGCTCGCGATCGACCACGATTTCTTCGCCCCGATCGAGATCGACGGCGAGCCGGCCGACACCGTGCGCAAGGCCTGGTACCCCTATACCCACCCGTTCAACCTCTCCGGCAACCCCGCGGTGACCCTACCGTGCGGCTGGGCCAGCGACGGGCTCCCGGTCGGGCTGCAGCTCGTTGGTCCGCACCTCGGCGACGCGCGGCTGTTGCGGGCCGCCGCGTTGTTTGAGATGGCACGACCCTGGAGCCATCGCACGCCAACGCCAACCTGGTAGCCGCGATGGCGTTGCTGTTCCGCTCCACGGTCGATTCCGCGGCGCGCTGGCGGGCGCAGCTCACAAGGCTGACGCAGGAACTCGAGGTCCGGGTGTGGCCGGAGATCGGCAATCCGGGGGAAATAGACTATGCGCTGGTGTGGCGGCCGGAGCCCGGCTTCCTGGCGTCCCTGCCGAACCTCAAGCTGATCCTGTCGCTCGGCGCCGGGGTCGACCACCTGCTCGGCGACCCCCAATTGCCGCGTCACCTGCCGATCGTCCGGCTCGTCGACCCGCATATGACGGATGCGATGAGCGAGTACGTGGTCCTGCAGGTGCTGCGCCTGCACCGCCGGGACCTCGACTACCGCGCCCAGCAGGACGCCCGCGTCTGGCGCGAGCTCGATCAGCAGAACGCGGTCGAACGGCGGGTCGGGATCCTCGGCCTCGGTGAACTCGGACAGGATGCCGCGAGGAAGCTGAAGGCGCTGGGGTTCGACGTCGCCGGCTGGAGTCGCAGCGAAAAGACCATCGCGGGAGTGAGAAGCTATGCCGGTGCGGACGGACTGGCGCCGCTGCTCGGCCGCAGTGAGATCCTCGTCTGTCTGTTGCCGCTGACGGCTGAGACGGAGGGCATATTGAATGCACGCACCTTCGCGCTACTGCCCAAAGGAGCAGCGCTCGTCAACGCTGCCCGCGGCGCTCATCTCGCCGAAGAGGACCTGCTCGGGGCTCTCGCCTCGGGGCAGATCTCGGCCGCGGTGCTCGACGTCTTTCGCGACGAGCCGCTCCCCGCCGATCACCCGTTCTGGCATCACCCGCGTGTCGTTGTGACGCCGCACGTCGCCGCCTTCACCAACCCCGCGACCGCCGCGCCGATCATCCTCGACACCATCCGGCGCTTCGAAGAAGGCCGCCCGCTCTTCAACCGGGTCGATCCGGCGCGCGGCTATTGACCGCTCGCCGTCGCTCGGGCCGGGCGCGCAGCCGCGAATTCCCGGTTACCAAACAAATACCGGGTAACGTCGAATTCCCGGACCCAATGGATCAATCGGGGGCCTGGGTTTCCGAAGAATCAACAAGTTGCACCCAAATTTCCCGAGATTAGCGAGCCGGGAATTTTGCTCCGGCTGAACCGGGAAATTTTGTCGACCGATCGGCGACAATCTTCCCGGTTTTCGGACATATCCGGGAATTATCCGGGAATCGGCGAAGCCCCTCGGGGCTGCTACCACGCAGGGGGCTGGTAGTACGGCGGCGGGTAATAGTAGGGCGATGCCGCCGCCGAATAGGCCGCCGAGGTAGCGGCGGCCCCGACCGCCGCACCGGCCACCGCCGCACCGGCCGCGGCGCCATACCCATAACCTCCGTGATAGACGGTGGTCCCGCCGTAATAACCGCCGTGGTAGTAGGCGCCGCCGTGATAGCCGCCGCCCCCGGGTGGGCGGTAAGCGGTGCCGCCATAGGGTCCGCGAGCCGCGGCACCGCCATAGGGACCGCGCACCGCGGCACCGCCCATCGGACCGCGATAGGCGGCACCCCCATAGGCGCCGTGATAAACCCCCCACGCGAAGGCGTTCGGCACTGCCGATGCCGCCAGCAGCGCGCCGATAACGAAGACGGCCGATCGCTTCATCATTTCTTTCCTTTACCCTTGGCCGACGCAGCCGCTGCGACCGGCTTCAGCTCCACCTGCGTCGCTCCGGCGGGCAGTTGGAAGGCGAAATCCGCGTCGGAGGGGTGAATGTTGAAGTTCCAGTCTGAGAACAGCGCGATGAAATTCGGCTGACCCGGCAGCGAACGGTAGGTCACGATCAGCCGGGCCGGCAGCGCCTGTTCGTTTTTCGACAGCCACAGTTCGAGCTCGATGCCGGGCGGCTGGGAAAAGAACAGATGATCGTAAGGGGCGCCGTCGATCGTCACGGTGTTGACCACACGGCCCGAAGTGATGCCGGTCAGAAACGCCTTGTTCGGCGCTTCGGTCAGGAAGTCGGCAAGCGGGAAATCAATGCCGAGACGGCCGACCGCCTCTTTCAGCATTCCCTCGATCGTGCCGTCCGGCACCGCGATGCTGGCGTACTTGTTCTGCGCAGCCGAAAATATGATTGCGGTCTTGCCGTCGAAGACGAGCTTGTTCGACCCGTCGTCCCCGGTGACTTCGACCAGGAGCCGGTTCGGCCGGTGCATCGTGACCTTCATGGTGTGGAAGATGTGCAGTGGCTCGCCGTTGGGGTCCGCGTAGACCCGGACCGACCGCGCCTGAAACGAGAAGTCATCCGCACGCAAGGTCTGACCCATGCGCACCAGCGCGGCGCTCGCCTCCTCGCTGATCGCCGGTTGCGCCTGCTTGGCGGGCTCGGCCGCGGGCACATCGACCGGGACAAAGCCGATGATGCCGCCGGCGAGCAATCCGCCGAGAACCGCGATGTGTCGAAGCTTCACCACTCTGTCTCCCTCGAAATCTGCCTGCGCGAGTTCACCGAGCGTGACCCCGCAGCGCCGCTGGCTATGCACCTTTGAGAATCTTGCCGCAAGGATGAACGCCAAATTTTGCTAACCGCTGATGCGGATCCCAGCCGAAATTACCGACCGCTATTCCGGCGGGGTCAGCCGCTTGCGCATGAAACTCCGGTGATGGTCCGGCGGGTAGTCGAGCCGCCCGAACTCCTGATAACCGAGCTTCTCGTAGAAGCCGGGCGCCTGAAAGCTGAACGTGTCCAGCCATGCCGAGTGACAGCCGCGCTCGCGTGCGAGGACTTCCGCCCGAGCCATCAGCTCGCGCCCGACCCCGCGGCCGCGCAGTCCGTCGGACACCCAGAGATATTTTACGAACAGCCACCCGCAATAGGTTTCACCCGCGAGCCCGGCGACAATCCGTGTCTCGTCTCGCAGGAAAATGGCGAGCGGTTGCCAAGGCGGGTGCTGCGGCCATCGGCCTTCGTTGTAGGCTTCCAACGCATGCGGCAGCACCTCGACATCGGCCTCGTCGGGTGCATCTTCAACCGTCAGCCGATAGCCCGGACCCAGCCCGGGAACCGAAGGATCGCTCATTGCCCCAGCATATCACAAACGGAACAACACCTTGGCAGCAGGGCAGAGTAGGCTTAGTCTGACCGTGCTTCCCTATCGCGGCGCATGTCGGGTGAGCGCTTAGAACGCGCTCACTCTATAGATGTTTTGCAGCCGGTTGCGTAACAATACGGACAGGAGGGGCTCCCTATGCCAGAGAAAACGGCATCTCTCTACACGCGATTGGGCGGGTACGACGCAATCGCCGCCGTTGTTGACGATTTGCTTCCCAGGCTTCGCGAGGATTCTCTGCTCGGCCGGTTTTGGACCAGCCCCCGCAGTGTCGATACGAACAACCGCGAACGCCAACTGGCGATAGATTTTATCGCCGCAGCCGCCGGAGGGCCGACGATCTATCTGGGACGCGACATGAAGTTGGCACACGCGGGCATGGGCATCAGCAAGGCCGACTATGCGGCGTTCATGCGCTGCTTATCTCTCACTCTCGACACGTTCAAAGTGCCCGAACCCGAGCGCGGCGAGGTGGTTGCCTTCGCCCTCAGCTTGGAACCAGAAATCGCCGAAGCGTAGCCGAGTCACGGCACCGTCTGCCGCCGACCAGCTGATCGTGGCGCTGAACCGTAAAGCCGACTTGCTCATTCGGGGTGAACTCGCCAACCTCGCGGGCGTTCCTACCCGAGTTGATCTAAATCAATGAGGTTATGGTAGGGTATCGCGCTGTATCGTCCAGTCGATCAATTAGGTTCACTGGAATCGCTCTGAAAGTCTTCTGCCAGAGCGCTGCAGCCCGCATCTGTGGGACGACCAAACCTGAGTTGCCCGGAGGTCATTCGAAATGGAGCATGAGATGAAACACGTTGTACTCGCCATCGTGGTTGCGCTCGGCACGCTCGCTCTCACCCAACAGACCCACGCCGCTTCTTGCGTCAACGGGGTCTATCGAGCGGGATGCACCGGACCCAATGGGACGGCAGTCGTCAAGAAGCCGACCACGGCGACCCACGCTAAACCTGCAGTCACCTGCGCCAACGGGGTCTACCGAGCGGGGTGCGTCGGACCGAATGGGGCCGCGGCCGTCCGCAAGTAGCCATAGTAGTGCGTTGGTCGGCGGGTACCCACGAGTGGGCCCACCGCCCGACCAGCCGACTGCGGCCCCGTGGCGCAGAAAGCTCTTGGACGGTACTTTTGCGCATGAGATCTATACTCCGCGGGAGCGGCCATGGCTGCGACGAGACCTCGGGTTCTGCTCGTCTACTACACGTACACCCAGCAGACCTTTAGAGTGGTCGAGGCCATAGCCGAGGTGTTGCGTGAGCGAGGCTGCGAGGTTCGACAGGCTCGAATCGAGTTCACGGATCCGCGCTATTCGGACCGGTTCTCGCCGTTTCCCCTCCGGCATGCTTACCTCGACATCTTCGGGATGCTCCCGGCGCAGCTCCGCCGAGCGAGCGGGCAGATTCGCGTCCCGGACGAGGCACGAGAAGGCGAGTACGACCTCGTCTGCATTGGCTCGCCGACCTGGTGGCTGACGACCTGCATGCCGGTCCGCTCGTTCATGAAGTCCGATCTGGCAGGGCGGCTTCTCGATCGGAAGCGCTTCGCTGCCTTCGTGGTCTGCCGGCGCTATTGGCGCAACAACCTGAAGACCGTGAGGAAGCTCGGAACCAAACAGGGCGGCGAATACCTCGACGGCATTCATTTCACCTTCGCCGGCGGCCAAGTCCGATCGCTGCTATCGCTGCTCAGCTACCTCGGCAAGGGAGAAAACCGCGCGCGCTACCTCGGGGTCACGATCCCCCCGGCCGGCCTCAAGCCGGACTACCTCGGGCAGGCTCGGGCGTTTGCGAACGAGCTGGCGGATCGTCTCGCCGGCCAAGGTCAGAGATAGGGCGGCAGGTTGCCGTTCACCCCGCTGTCCTACGCCGGTGTCGCGCGCCGCACGGTCCGTCGCGCGTACTGGTACGGCGCTGCAGCCGCGGCGCCCTACTATTCCGACCCTACGGTACCCGCCGCCCTATTATCCCTATCCCCCTCCGTACTGAGATTTTGGAGCAGGGACGCGCGAACTCCGCTGAGCTTCTGAGCCGACCGGCAAGCGTTGCCAAATGATACGCCCCGGTGTACTACGCTTCTCGCCTTGAGCGTCGATCGACTCTGAGGTCAAGCAAACAGGGGACAGACCATGCTGAAGAAGAAGTTCGTCATTATCGGTGCCATTTTACTGCTTTCCACATCGGGCGCAATGGCGCAGAAGGTGAGCCCGGCGGCAAGAGCAGTGCTGGGCGCATGCAAACCCGATATCGCGCATTTCTGCAGCCAGGTCCCGCCCGGCCAAGGCCGGATCAAGGCCTGCATGAAGGAGCACCTCCCCGAGCTCTCCGAGCCCTGCAAGGAAGCAATGTTCCAGGCCTGGCTAAAGCAGTGAGTGTTAGAGCGAAAATGGTACGCGTGTTCGCAATGGGTTGCTGCTGCCGCCTCGTCTTTCGTCACCCCGGCGAAAGCCGGGGTCCATCGAGCGGTGGCACCAACCTCAAACGACGTCATTGCTTCAAGCGTCTCGAGTGGCGGAGAAATGGGCCCCGGCCTTCGCCGGGACGACGAGTGAATGCTTGGGGATCGAGGCTTCGACCCGATGTTTTCACATGGGCTTTCGCGGGAATGACAATTGCCCGCTCAGCACTGGCGAGCCTCGTCGTCGCGTTGGCGCTGATCGGTGCGGGGGCACGGGCGGCCAGCGCGCAGGATGCGACCCTCCCGGGCGGGATGCAGATCCTCGTCACTCCCTATCTCTGGCTTGCCGGCATCAATACGACAATCCAGACTCCGTTGGAGCGAGCGCCAACGGTCAACTCCGATGTCAGCGCCATTGATCTCTTGTCTCATCTGAGCGCGGTCCCGTTCATGGGGTCGATCGAGATCCGCGACGGGCCCTTCGGCCTCCTCGGCGATGGCCTTCACGTGCCGGTCGGCACCGGAGTCACGACGCGGGACATCGCCTTTAGCGGTGGTCACGCAGAGCTGATAGCCAATACCGGGACCGCGCTGTTGCTCTACCGCGCCCTCGAGCAGCCGACCCAGTACGCCGATTTGGGCGTCGGTTTCCGCGCCTGGGCATTTACCGCGAACCTGACCTTGAACCCCGGGACGCTTCCCGGGGCGAGCGCCAACCGAATGGCCACCTGGGGCGATCCGCTGATCGGCGGACGCTACCATATCGACCTTCCCAGCGGGTTCCTTCCCAGCGGGTTCGGCCTGACCGGCTATGGCGATGTCGGCGGCTTTGGCCTCGGCGCGCATAGCGATTGGCAGCTGATCGGCACAATCGACTACACGCCGACCCCGTGGATCAACCTTCACCTCGGTTACCGCAGCCTCAACTTTGATTATACAGCGAGCGGCGGCTTCAATCTGGGCTACAACGTCCACATGAAAGGACCGATCCTCGCGGCCACTTTCAAATTCTGACGGGGACGGTCCGCACGCTGGGGCGCCGCTGCCGGAGGCTGAATCGTGAGCCCGATGGCGATCGGCTGGATCGTGTTCGCGCTGGTCTTCGGCAGCGCGCTGCTTGCCATGTTTGTACACAGCGCGTTGCCCGAGGAGCATTTGAGCAGCGATTCGAAGGATGTCGTCAAGCTCGGGATCGCGCTGATCGCGACGATGTCGGCACTTGTCCTCAGCCTCTTGATCGCCTCGGCCAAGACCGCTTTCGACACGCGGAGTAACCAACTGGTCCAGGTCTCCGCCGATATGATCCTGCTCGACCGCGCATTGGCTCGCTACGGGCCGGAGACGAAGGAGGCGCGGTCTTTGCTGCAGCGCTCGGTGGCCGCCACGATCGAGCGGTTTTGGCCGGCCGAAGGCGCCAAGCGGCTAACGATTGATCCGGCGGCGTCTCCCGTCGAAGCCCTCTACGACAAAATCGAGGCGTTGTCGCCGCAGAGCGACCTACAGCGCTCGATGCAGAGCCAGGCCATGACATTGGCCGCCGATGTGGGGCGAACGCGCCTGCTGCTGTTCGAGCACCTGGGCGCATCGATCCCGGTACCGTTTCTGGTGGTGCTGGTGTTTTGGCTCTGCATCATCTTTGCCAGCTTCGGGCTCTTCGCGCCGCGAAACGCAACCGTGATCGTCGTCCTTTGCGTCTGCGCGTTGTCGGTTTCCGCCGCGATATTTCTGATCCTGGAGCTCGATCGGTCGTTCGAGGGGCTGCTCCAGGTATCGAGTGCCCCGCTCCGCGCGGCCCTCGCCCAGCTCGGCCGGTAGGCAAAAGCTCAGCGGCCTCGACGGCCCGCCCTCTGAACCCGCGGCCGGACCTCCTGGATCATCGCGAACAGAAAGGCGGTCGTCAGCCCGAACAGCAACATGCCGTTGAGCGCCTCCAGGGCGCCCATCAATTGCCAGTGCGGCTCGAGCGAAACACTCTCGTGGCCGTATGTGGTCATGGCATTCAATGAATAGAGCATCGCCGATTTGCCATCGGGTACGGCGCCGAGAAAGAGGTAGGCCGCGGCCCAAGCCGCGCCCTCGATCGTGTGCAGCGCGGTCACCAACAGAACCGCGATCCCCATCACCAGCGCGAACAGGGGTATCAGTCTGCGGCGGTCCATCGAGCGGCTCAGCACTCGGACAACCCGCTCGTTGATGACCCCGAGCCCGAACACATGAATGACCACTGTCAGCAAGATCAACGGCAGGCTCCAAGCCCAGTCGGCGACCCAGGGCATCATGTCGGCACGTGTCAGGTTGGAGATCGCAGCGATGCGAGCGATCCGATTGCGCGAGAGGTTATCCTAACAGACCGGGAAACATCTGCTTCCGCCGGAAAAATCGTCACTCCGGCCACAGCGAAGCGGAGAGCCGGAGTCCATTAACCCATTGAGACCAATGGATTCCCGCCTTCCGCGGGAATGACGGTAACGTCGGTTTCGGGCATGCCGTGAAGCGAATCAGGCTGGGTTTCTGCCAAAAATGCATAGTCGGACGCGCCAGGAGCGAGCTATCTGCCTCGGCAGGAACGCTGAGCTTGGGTTGACCCGGACAGCGGCCGGCGCGACATTGCGGCCGGGAATGAGCCGGCCCGATACACCGAGGGGAGTTAGCGAATGAGTGATGTCGCCGAGCAGCGGGCGGCCGTTCCGCGCGCCACGACGCGGCGTTCGAGGCGCATATCAGTCATCTGGGTGATCCCGCTGGTCGCGGTGGCGATCGGCGGCTGGCTCGCCTGGGACACATGGTCGAAGCAAGGGCCGACAATCAGGATCTCCTTTGACACTGGCGAGGGGCTGCAGGCCGGCCAATCGCAGCTCAAATTCAAGGACATCGTCTTCGGCACCGTCAAGAGCCTCGAGCTTGCTCCCGATCACACGCATGTCGTCGTGACCGTCGCCACCACCCACGAGGCCACGCCGCTGTTGACCGATCACACGATCTTCTGGGTGGTCAAGCCCCGCCTCTTCGCCGGCAACATCTCAGGCCTCGAGACACTGCTATCGGGAAGCTACATCGGCATGATGCCGGGGGAGGCCGGGGCCAAGGCGCAACGGAAATTTGTCGGACAGGAGGATCCGCCGATCCTGCAAGAGAACATTCCCGGGCATACCTTTCTACTGAAGGCTGAACGGCTCGGATCGATCTCGGTCGGCTCGCCGGTGTTTTTCCGGGATCTGAGCGTCGGCGAAGTGCTCGGGTGGGACATCGCCGACATGGCCGAGTATGTCACGATCCGCGCCTTTGTCCGCGCGCCCTACGACAGCTATGTGCACGACGAGACCCGCTTCTGGAACGCCTCGGGGGTCTCGGTCCAGCTGGCCGGAGCGGGAATTGATGTGCAGATGGAGTCGCTCAAGGCGCTATTGCTCGGCGGTATCGCCTTCGAGACGCCGACGACAGAGAAGCCTACCCAGGTCAGCCTCGAGAACCACGTCTTTCCGCTGTTTCGAGACCAGCAGAGGGCAGAAGCCGCCTCCTATACGCGCAAGATCCCGCTGGTCTCCTACTTTCCCGGCTCGGTCAGCGGGCTGGCACGCGGCTCGGAGGTCACGATGCACGGCCTCGTGATCGGCCGCGTGACCGACGTTCGGCTCGCCTACGATGCCGACAAGGACATAGTCGTTGCGCCGGTCCGCTATGAAGTCGAGCCCCAACGGATCATTGGCCTCGGCCAGCGTATCTTCGACACGGACGAAGTGGCGGTGGAAGCGGTCCTGAAAAAAGGTCTGCGGGCGAGCTTGCAGAGTGCCAGCCTAGTCACCGGCCAGCAGAGCGTGGCGCTCGACTTCGTTTCGGACGCACCGGAGGCGCCGGTCACAAAGGAGGGCCGGGACTTCGTGCTGCCGACGACCGAGGGCGGCGGCTTCGCCGGCCTCGCATCCTCTGCGAACGATCTGCTCAACAAGGTCAGCACAATTCCGTTCGACCAGATCGGCAAGAGCCTCGGCGGGATTCTGAAGTCGGTCAACGACGCAACCCAGGGGCCACAGTTGAAAAAGGCGCTGACCGATCTCTCGGCGATGATCGCATCGGCCCAAGCCATGATGCAGCGCCTCGATACCAAACAATTGCCGCAGCTTACAGCCGATCTGGAGAAGACCTTGACCAGCGCGAATAAGCTCGTCCTGTCGCTCGACAGCGGCTATGGCGACAACACCAAGTTCAACCGCGATCTCGACCGGCTGATGGCGCAGACCACCGACGCGGTACGGTCGATGCGAGCGCTGGCCGATTTGTTGGCGCGGCATCCCGAGGCGCTGGTCAAGGGCCGGCCTGAGGGGCCGCTGGAATGAGGATCGCGCCGCTGGTCGCCGCCGGTTCGTTGGCGGTGCTCGCCGCGTGCTCGTCACCCAGTCCGGTGCTCTACACGATCGCGCCCGCAACGGGCACACCCCAAAGCGGCGGACCCAAGGTCGTCGCATTGCAGCAGATCTCGATCGCGCGCTACCTAGAGCGTTCGCAAATTGTGCGCTCGTCCGAGAATTACCGGCTCGACGTGATGGAGAACGACTGGTGGGGCGAGCCGCTCGGCGCGATGCTGAGCCGGGTTCTGGTCGAGGAGCTGGGCCAGCGGCTGCCGCAGAGCACGGTCATCGGCGAGAGCGGCGCGGTGACGGCCTCGCCGGACGCGACGATCGAGCTCAATGTGCAGCGGCTCGACGAGGACGCGACGGGCAACCTTCTCCTGCAGGCACAGACTAGCGTCAGCTTCAAAGGCCGCGGCGCGCCGCTGCTGCGCAGCTTTCGTTTCACCGTGCCGCCGCCGGCACCGGGTATTCCGGGCGAGGTTACAGCGATCAGCACGGCCGTCGGCCAGTTGGCGGACGGGCTCGCGTCGATGCTCCTCACGGGCCGCTGATGCGGTCATCCGCCGATCGGGCCACGACCCAGCCCCAGCTGCGCGAATGTCCGGGCTGCGGGCTGTTG
>Ga0074045_10001225_pt1 | contig 25035 bp, 25 predicted proteins | sample BogForMeECP23OM2_FD_94442 | JGI IMG/M metagenome (GOLD analysis project Ga0074045, IMG submission 94442) | Bog forest soil microbial communities from Calvert Island, British Columbia, Canada - Bog Forest MetaG ECP23OM2 | ecosystem: Environmental > Terrestrial > Soil > Wetlands ... | reverse complement strand
GCTCGCCATGACCGGCTGGCGTCTCGGCTTCCTCGTCGCGCCGAAGTCACTCGCCGCCGCGCTGAACAAGATCCATTACCACATCCTCGCCTGTCCCTCGACCCCCGTGCAGGTGGCGGTCCTGGCCGGGCTCGCAAAGGGGTCTTCGACGTTCCCGGGGATGCTCAAGGAGTTCAAGGCGCGCCGAGAGCTCGTGACCGGGATCCTCGGGAAGATCCCCGGGCTTTCGCTCGTGCCCCCGCAAGGGGCGTTCTATGCCTTCCCGCACTTCGACTGGAAGCTCTCGAGCGCGGAGGTCGCCCACGCCCTGCTCGCCCGGGGCGTGATCACGACACCGGGAGACGCGTTCGGGTCGCTCGGAGCCTCGCACCTTCGCATTTCGTTCTCCGCTTCCCGGAAGAACCTGCGGGACGGCCTCAAGATCCTCGCGACCTACGCGGACGAGGTAGCGAAGTGATCGTCGGCCTCTTCGGACGCATGTTCCGTGCGGTCGCCCGCCTTCGCCGGACCGAGGGGAGCGACGATCTCGACCACGTCGGGGCCGAGCTCCTGCGTCTGGAAGCGCGTCGCGCTCAGCGCCCCGTGACTTCGCGGTAGAGCGCCCGGTGGCGGTCGACCGTCACCGACCAGTCGAACGCGCGAACGCGCTCGATCGCCGAGGTTCGGAGCCGACGCGTCTCCTCGGTGTCCTCGATCACCGACCGTAGCGCCCCGGCCAGGGCGACGCTGTCACCGTACGGGACGAGGCGGCCGACACGGCCGCCGTCGAGCACGTCGGGAACCCCGCCGACGGCGGTCGCGACGATTGGCGTCCCCGCGACCATCGCCTCCAGGAGCACAAGACCGAACGCCTCCCACTCGGACGAGAGCACGAGCGCGCGCGCCCGCCGGACCACGCCCCGGTAGACGGACAGGCGTTCGACGTGGCCGAGGAACCGGACCCGGCCGGCGATGCCCAGCTCTCGGGCCCGGGACTCGAGCCGCGCTCGCTCGCCCCAGTCACGGCCCATGAGGACGAGCGGGATCTTGGCGTTCGCATCGAGCCGCGCGAGGGCTTCGAGCAGGGTCGGCAGGCCCTTGTTCGGGGCCACCCGTCCCACGAAGAGGAAGTACTCCTCGGGAAGGTCGAGGTCGTCCGTGCGATCGTTCTCGGGGGTCGACCAGGCCCCAAGGTCGATCCCGGGAGGGATGGTGACGAGCTTCTTGGCAGGGGCGAACTCGCGGACCAGGGCCGCCTCCTGGTCGGTCTGCACGACGATCGCCCGGGCCACCCGGTACGCGGTCATGCCGAAGACGACGTCCTGGACCCGAAGGAGACCGCGCTTCAACGTAGGCTCCTGCGCGCGGGCCGGATGGTAGTGGGTCGACACCACGAGAGGGATCCGAAGCCGGTCGGCGACAGCAGCCGCCTCGAGCACGTGCCCGTACCGGTGCGAGTGGGCGTGGATCACATCCGCTCCGCTCTCCGCAAGGGCGTCGATGAGCCCGACCATCATCGGCATCGTGAGACCGGGGACGAGGCGCTTCCGCACCGGGAACCGGTGGACCGGAACCCCGTCCACGACCGGAGCGTAGCCCGTTCGCCGCTCCCAGCGTCCCTCGTCGTAGAGGTCGCTCGCAAACACCTCGACCTCCTCGCCGGCGGCCCGGAGCCGTCGCGTGACCTCCCGAACGTTCGTCTCGACCCCGCCGGGAGCGTCGAATCGCAAGAGGACGTGGGCCACCTTCACCGGCCCGCGACCTCCCGGTAGAGGACATCGAGTCGGTCGGCCACCCGGTCCCAACCATACCGGGGAACGACCTGGTCGCGCCCGTACGCCCCGAGCCGGCGCGCGAGGTTCGGGTCCGACCAGACCCGGCCGATCGCCTCCGCGAGCGCGGTGGGCGACTTCGGCGGGACCAGAAGACCGGCCCGGCCGTCCTCGACGAACTCAGGGATGCCCCCGACACGCGAGGCGACCACGGGCGTGCCCGCCGCTAGGGATTCGAGGAGGACGAGGCCGAACGCTTCGTACTCGCTCGGGAGGACCGTGAGGCGGGCCTCCCGGTAGGCGGCCGAGAGGAGCGCGTCATCGTCGACGTGCCCGACCATCCGGATGCGGTCGGACACCCCGAGCGCCTTCGCCCGCGCTTCCATCGGGGCTCGCTGGCCCCCGTCCTCTCCCACCACGACGAGCTGGGCCGAGCGGTCCGTCTTCGTGAGGAGCGCGAACGCCTCGGCGAGGCAGAGGAGGCCCTTGTTCGAGGCGAGCCGACCCACGAATAGCAAGAACGGTCCCGGGACCTTGTACCGCTCCGAAAACGATGGGCTCCCCGGACCCGGCGGAGGCAGAGGGCGGTACCCGGGCGGAACGATCTCGAGCGGGGGAAGCGTGAGACCGAGCGACCGGAGGAGCCGCTCCTCCTCGTGGGTCTGGACGATGATCCGGGCGGCGTCCCGAACGACGCCGCCCGCGATCCGGCGGTCGTAGAACCCACGGATGCGATGGCGGAGCCACCCTCCCTCGATCGACCAGATCGGATGGAAATGGGCCGTAAGGACGAACGGGGTGCCGAACCGACGGTGGTGGCGGTTCGCCGCCGCCACCTGGTTCGTCCCGTAGGTGTGGGCGTGCACGATATCGGGTCGGTCCCGAGCGAGGGTTTCGGTGAGGGAGCCGAAGAACGTGTAGTGGAGCTCCCCCGGGAGCGACCAGACCGGGAGGCGGTGGACCGCGCCCCAGGCCGTGCGCTCCTCGCGCGGGACCTCCGGGGCGAGCCGCTCCATCGCCGGGAACTCCCGGTAGAGGTCGCTCGTGTAGACGTCGACCGCGTGCCCGCGCGCATGGAGGCGAGGAGCGAGCTCCGCGACGTGCTGCTCGACGCCGCCCGGGGCGGGCGGGTAGCGGGTCGCGAGCTGAGCGACCTTCACGCGGGGTGCGTAGCGCTTCCCTTACTTGACGGTCCGGGCGGAGGGCACGGCCGCGTTGGCGCGTCTTAGGAGAGGGTTCGCATCGAGGCGAGGCGCTGGGCGTACTTCTTGTAGACCTCTGTCGCGCGGGCGACCGACTCGATCTTCACGTACTCGTTCGCCTGGTGGGAGAGCTCCTCCTCGCCCGCGCCGAAGATGACGACACGCGGGTTCACCTGCGTGTAGTGGACCGCTTCTGACGCGTGGGCGAGCACCGCCGACTCGGCCTGGGCCACGTCCCGCAGGAGCTTCACGTGCTCGGAGTTCGGGTCGATCTGGACCGCGGGCATCGTGAGGATACGGCGGAGCGTGAACGGGGTCTTGATCCGTCGCAGGTGCTCTTCGATCTCGTGGTAGAGCTGGTCGGGGGTGTACGGGGGCGGGAACCGGATGTCGACCTCGGAGGTGCACTTGTTCGGGACGACGTTGATGCGGGTCCCCCCGACGAAGGTGCCGATGTTCAGCGTGACCATGCCGAGCTCGGGGTGCGCGATCCGGCCCTTGAACGACTCGAGGCCGCGTAGGATCCGCATCATCTTGCCGATGGCGTTCTCGCCGAGGTGCGGCATCGCGCCGTGCGCGGCCTTGCCGCGGGTTTCGATCGCCAGGTCGAGGACGCCCTTCTCGGCGTAGGCGACGCGCAGTCCCGTCGGTTCGCCCACGACGACCGCCTTCGCCCGCCTCAGGGGTAGCGTCTTCGCGAGCGCCATCGCCCCCTGCATCGACGTTTCCTCGTCGGTCGTGAACGCGAGGACAACGGGGATCTTCCGGGCGACCAGGTCCTGCGCCGCGTCCAGCATCGCCACCACGGTGCCCTTCATGTCCGCGGCGCCGCGCCCGTACATGCGGCCGGACGCGAGCTGGCTCTGCGAGAAGCTCCAGTAGTCCCCGATGGGCGGCGTGTCGAGGTGGCCCGAGAGCACCACCCCTCCCTGGCCGGACTCGGCGAGCAGGGCCGGGGCTTGAGGGTCGCCGAAGAGCGTGTTGCGCATGTGGATCTGGTCGGTGAACGACTGGACGTAGTCGAGCACCTCCTGCTTGTCGGAGAACGGGTCGCTCGGGATCTTGACGAGCTCCGAGAGCATGTCCACCATCTGCCGCTTCATCGGAGCAATACCCTCTCGCCGTTCGCGTACGGAACCGCTGGCGAGCTTTTTCCCCCAAGGCCCGGGCGGGTTTAATCGTTCGGGTGCGGGGAGCGGTGCGCGGCGACCGTGTGGGTCCGAGCGAGCGCGCGGCCGAACCCTTCGGGAGAGCCGACCGACCACCACCCTCCCATACGGGGGGTCAGGATGAGGGCCGCGACCCGTCCCCCGTCCGCGAGGAGGGTCCGGATCCCGTCCGTGAGCTCGAGCTCCCCGGGGTGCTGGGTCTTGCGGACCTTGTCGAGGGCCGAGAAGATGGAGGGATGGAACGCATAGACGGCGGTCGCCGCCCAGCGGCTCTTCGGGTGCTCGGGCTTCTCGACCATCCGTCTGACGTCGAGCCGACGAATGCCGTGGACCGAGGCCCCGGGCCGTCCTTCGATCACTCCGTAGCGCCGCGGGTCGGCGACGTTCCGGACGAGTAGGACGGCGTCGAGACCGTCCCGTTCGAGAAGCCCCCCCATCGCCCGAAGTAGATTCCCCCGGTGCGGTTCCAGGAGGACCGCGTCCCCTGCATGCACGAAGAAGCGCTGGCTGCCGACGGATGCCTTCGCACGGGCGACCGCGTCGCCGAACCCCTTCGGCCGCGGCTGGACCACGAAGGAGATTCGGAGCCGCCTTAGGGTGTCGTAGAAGCCTCGGGTCTCGGTCAACCGCTCCCCATGTTGGCGGTGCCGGTAGAGGAACTTCGGGTCGACGGAGAAGTAGTTCCGGACCACCTCCGTGTCCCGGGGCTGGTGGACGATCGTCAGGTGGACCGACCCCGCGGCGACGAGGGACTCGATGACGAGGTGGGCGACCGGCTTCAGGACCGGTAGCCCGCTGCTGCCGGTGTCGTAGAGTGGGAGGAACTCCTTCCGAAGCCCCCGGCTCCACGGGAGCATTCGGGTCCCCTCTCCTGCGAGGGTGACGATAGCCTCCATAGACCAACCCTAGGCCGAGGGTCCCCCGGAGGTGGGTTCGCTGGGGCCCGTCGAGGTGGGTTCGTTCGGGTGGGGGGCCCGAGCCTCGATCGCCGGGCGGCTATCGACCGACCGCCACTGGACGGTCGGCTGAACGACGTAGCGCCGTGCTTCGAGCCGACGACGGTAGTGGACGAGGTCGTGGAACATCTCCCGAACGACCTCTTCGAGGTTTCGGGTCCGACGATAGCCGAGCGCCGGGAGGTGCTCGTGGATCGGGTTGTAGTAGTGCTCCTCCGCCTCGACCCGTGGGTCGGGCGGGTGCTGGATGACGGGCGAGAGGTGGAACTCCTTCGCCACCCGGGCCGCGGTCTCGGCGACCTCGTTGACGGAGTACGCGGCATCGAACTGATTGAACACGCGATACTCCCCCGGCTGGGCGGGGTTCTCGACCGCGAGACGGAGCGACTGCATGGAGTCCTCGAGAGCGATGAACCCCCGGCGCTGCTCGCCCTTCCCGTAGGCCGTGATCGGGAGCCCTAGGACGGCCTGGGCGATGAACCGGTTGAGCGCCGTTCCCCAGGTCTCGTCGAAGTCGAACCGGGTGAGGAGGCGGCGGTCGGTGATCTCCTGTGTGCGGATGCCGTAGATGACCCCCTGCATCACGTCGGTGGCAGCGATCCCGAAGATCTTGGAGGCGTACATCACGTCCCCCGAGTCGAAGACCTTGCTCCAGTGGTACCACGAGCCGGCCTGGCGGGGGAACGGGAGGAAATCCTTCCGCCCGCGGTACTCCATCTCGAACATCCCCTCGGGGATGTCGGTGTTAGGGGTCCCGTACTCCCCCATCGTCCCCATCTTGACCAGGTGGGCCCGGGGGCAGGTGTCGCGGATCGCGTAGAGCAGATGGAGCGTCCCCGTGAGGTTCTCGACCTGGGTCGTGACCGCGTGGTGGACGTCGATCATCGAGTAGGGCGCGCTCCGCTGCTCGGCCAGGTGGACGATTGAGTCCGGCTTCTCGTGGTCGAGGACGTTGTGGACGAACTCGTAGTCGCAGACGCTGCCGCGGTAGAACCCGATCTCCTTCCCGAGGATCTCCTTGACCGCCTTCTGGCGCGCGGGGAACGAGGGGATGGGCGTAGCCGACCAGGAACCGACCTCCTTGACCCGGCGTCGGGTCACGAAGTTGTCAACGCCGACCACCTCGTGTCCCCGAGCGAGGAGGTGGAGGGCGAGCGGCCAGCCGGAGTACCCATCGATGCCGGTGACTAGGACTTTCATGGCTTGGGAGCAAGATGGATGCGCACACCCGGTTTAAAAAGGGGACGGGCACCTCGGGGCATCGGCCCAAAGCCGCATAAACGGGGTCGGAGTGAGCCTTCTTCGAGGGCGAGCCCAGGACCGGTCCGAATGACGTCATCCGAGGTCCGCATCGTGGACACCCGGGACGAGCCGCTCACGGGCGCCATGATGGTGGTCGGGTTCCCGACGCACGGCCTCGTCGGCTCGGTGGCCGCGTCGTACCTCGTGCACTCGCTCGACATGGCGCTCGTCGCGTACATGACCAGCGAGGAGTTCCCGCCGACCGTCATCATGGAGGAGGGGATCGTCAACGCGCCGGTCCGCTTCTACGCGAGCAAGATCGTCTGCGGGGTGGACCGCTCGTGCGACCAGCTCTTGGTCGTGCTCTCGGACATCCAACCCCCTCCGTCCATGTTGAACGCCATCGGCCGGGCCCTGCTCGACTGGGCCGAGGCGAAGGGGATCCAGCTCATCGTCGCGGTCGAAGGCCAACCGATCGAGGGGGAAGCCCGGGGCGACGCCCGGGTGGTGGCGATGGCGAACCGGGCCGCCACCTCGCTTTTGGAGAAGTACCGCTTCGACGCCGCGAGCGGCGTGGTGACGGGCCTCTCGGGTGGCCTCCTCCTCGGGGCGATCGCGCGGACGACCCCCGTCCTGTGTCTGGTCGCTCAGGCCCACAAGGATTACCCGGATGCCCGGGCGGCCGCGAAGGTGATCGAGACGATTAACCCGCTCGTGCCGCTGCTGGTGCTCGATACGAAGCCGCTAAGGGACAAGGCCCGGCAGATCGAGGCCGAGGTCCGCAAGACGCTGCAGCAGACCCGAGAATCGATCGCGAGCATGCGGAACGCGGAGCCGCAAGGGCCGGGTGAGATGTATCGCTGATTCCGCGATGGGTCCCCCGACGGCCCCGGCACCCGACGCGCGTCCCCCGGTGACGCTCCGCGAGTTCCGTCCCGCGGACCTCCCGTACGTGGGAGCGATCGTCGCCGAGGCGCTCCACGAGCACTACGACCCGTCTCTCTACGGCTCCCTCTCGATGGAGTGGCCCACCGGGTTCCTGGTCGCCGCCGACCCCGTCGACACCCCGGCGGGCTTCTTGCTCGGCGTGAACCAGGTCGACGGCGAGGCCCGGATCCTGATGTTCGCGGTCGAGCGCCGGCAGCGCTCGCAGGGGATCGGGACCCTCCTCATGTCGACGTTCCTCGAGCGGTCCCGCGAGCGCAGGTTCCGCCGCGTGACGCTCGAGGTACGGGTGTCGAACGCCACCGCGATCCGGTTCTACTCCCGCTACCAGTTCTCCGTCGTCGACCTACTGCGGGCCTACTATTCTGACGGGGAGAACGGCTACCAGATGGCCTGCGACCTCCGCTGACCCGCGACCTGTCCATCCGCAGGCTTCAAAGCCTACCCCTTTGGTGCCCTCCACCTATGCCTACCGGTTGGCCCGCGGCGAGCGACCTCATGACCGAGCGTCCGGTGACGCTCCCGTACGACGCACCGATCTCGAAAGCGCTCGGCCTGATGCGCACGCACCGAATCCACGAGATCCCGGTGCTCCGGAACACCCGTCTCATCGGGATGCTCACGATCGAGTCGATCGCTCGACGCGGCCGTTGGTCGCTCACGACCAAGGTCGAGCACCTCCTCGTACTCCCCCCGCTGATCCTTCCCACCACCCCGTTCCCGGAGGTCGCGGAGCAGCTCCTCGCGACCGGCCTAAGGGCCGCGCCGGTCGTCGGTCGCCGCGGCGAGCTTCTCGGGGTCATCAGCCGCACGGACCTCGTCCGCGCGATGCCCGGGCTCTCGGTCTTCCGCTCCGCGGAGGGACCCACCGTCGAGCAGATCGCGCGCTCGGCGGACGAGGTCGTGCGCGAGGACGACCAGTGCCGCAACCTCGTCACGCAGCTCCGTCTGCTCGAGGACCACCCGCTGCCCGTCGTCGACCGGAAGGGTCGGATCGTGGGGGCGGTCGGCGTCTCCGACCTCACCGAGGTCCTTTGGCGTCCCGTCGTGGGCGGGAAGCGCGACGCGCGGGCGAACCGCTCCGCGCTCGAGGTCAAGGTGGGGTCGATCATGCACGCTCCCGCGGTCACGATACCCCTCGGCGCCTCCGCCATCGAAGCCGCCCGGGTAATGGCCCGAGAGAAGGTCTCGAGCGTCTTCGTCGTCGAGGACCACCGGCCGACCCGTGTCGTCGGGGAGGTCGACCTACTGAGCCTCGCCATCTCCCGCGCCCGTCCGGGCGTGCACCCCGAGGGCGTCGAGAACGTCTACGTCGAGATCACCGGCCTCCGCGGCTCGTCCGACCCTGGGCTCCTCGCCGACATCGACGGCGGGATCGCGAAGGGCCTGCGCCGGATCGCCCGGTACGTCCGCCCGACGCTGCTCACTCTCCACTTCGCCCCGCAGGGCGCTCACCGCACGAGCGACCTCACGGTCGAGGCGCGCCTGTTCACCGAGCAGGGTCGGATCTTCTACGCCTCCCACACCGGCTGGAACCTGATGGCCGGTGTCGCCGGGCTCCTGGACGAGATCACGGCGCAGACCCGGCGCGAGAGCGAGGTGCCGCGCGGAAAGGGCCGGCGGACCGTCCTACGGCCGGAGGCGGACGAGGTGACCTCCGAGGACCCGGACCTCGAGGCGAAGCTCCGCGCCCTGTCGGACGATGACGACGAAGCCTAGGAAGGAGGAGCCATGATCCCGGGCGGGCCCCACAACGCGCGCCAGATGCAGATGATGATGCGGCGCATGGGCATGACGACGGAGGAGGTCTCGGACGTCGAGGAAGTGATCGTCCGGACCAAGACGAAGGAGCACGTCTTCCGCGCCCCCGAGGTGACGATCCTGACCGTCCAGGGGGTCCGGACCTACCAGGTCGTGGGCACTCCCGTAGTCAAACCTCGTTCGGCGGCCGCGGCGTCCCCGAGCACCGGGACCACCCCTGCGGCACAGCCCGCCGCCCCGAGCGGACCGCCCGAGGAGGACATCCGCCTCGTGATGGAACAGGCCAACGTCTCGCGCGAAGAGGCGATCGAGGCCCTCTTCCAGGCGAAAGGAGCCCCCGCGGAGGCGATCCTGCAGATCCTCTCCCGAGGGGGGTAGTGGCCGACCTCGCCGGTCCGATCGCGAAGGAGTGCGTCGAGGGGTACCTCTTCGCTTTTCCCCCGCTCGAGCTCCTGATCTTCCGTCGGACGCCGGCCCGGGGCCGGGTCTGGGGCCCGGTGCAAGGGAAGGTCGAGCCGGGGGACCGGGACTACCCGACTGCCATCTGCCGGGAGGTGGAGGAGGAGACCGGTTTCGTCTCACAGCCCGACCGGTTCGTCGACCTCGATTGGCACGTTCCGTTCCGCGCCGACAACGGCGAGACCTGGCGTCTTCACGCCTTCGCGCTCGAGGTCCCCCGCTCGTTTGAGCCTCGCCTGAGCGAGGAACACGAAGCCGCGGAGTGGGTCTCGGCCGAGGAAGCCAGTCACCGCCTCTATTACGAGGACAACCGGGCCGCGGTCGAGCGGCTCCGCGAACATCATCCGGGGCGAAGGCCGTAACTCCCCCTAGCCGGACCCCGGTTCGATCCCACCACCCCAAACGTTTAGCCGCGTCTTCCGGTCTTCGAGCAATGGCCGGGGACCACCCCAAGTCCAGCACACCGATCCCGATCGCGCGGGTGTTCGCCACCGTAGGCCCAGACCTCGTGGAGGCCATCCGGGCGGCGAAGCCGAGGCGAGTGATCCTCCAGGTCCCCGGAGGGCTCGTCCGCAACGCCCACGACCTGGCCGCACGGCTGCGCGACTCGACCGGGGTCCCGGTGGACCTCGCGGCCCGCCCCTGCTTCGGGGCCTGCGACTTTCCTTCCCGCGACGAGGCACCGCGGGCCGACCTGGCCGTCGTGCTCGGCCACGCACCGATTCCGAACGTCCCGCTCCCGCGCCCCACCTTCTTCGTGGAGATGCGCGAGGCGGGAGGTGACCCTCAGAAGCTCGCCGGGATTGTCGCGGAGGCGAAGCTTCCCCCCCGGCTGGGTCTCGTGGCCTCGGTGCAGCACCTCGACCTCGTCGAGCCGCTGCGGGCCGCCCTCGGTCGTCGGGGGTACGAGGTCCGTGTCGGGACCGGGGACCGTCGCCTCGCGTTCCCGGCCCAGGCGCTCGGCTGTAACTACACCGGCGCGGAAGCGGTCGCGGGCGAGGTCGACGCGTTCCTCTTCCTCGGGACCGGCCAATTCCACCCCATCGGTCTCGCCTTCGCCGTGGACCGTCCGGTCCACGCCCTCGACCCCCTCCGGGGCGAGCTCGAGCCGCCAATCGACCGCGCGGCCCTGATCCGGAAGCGCCAGCTCGTGGTCGCCGGGGTCCGGGACGCGCGCCGCTGGGGGATCCTGGTGTCGACCTTCGCCGGGCAGAACCGGAGCCCGACCGCGCTCGCGCTCCAGGAACGCGCCCGGGCCCGGGGGTGGGAGGCCGAGATCCTGCTCTTCGACCGCTTGGACGGCCGGGACCTCGAGGGACGCGCCTTCGACGCCTACGTCAACACCGCCTGTCCTCGGATCGCTCTCGATGACGGAGCCAACTACCCGAAGCCGATCCTGACGCCCCCCGAATTCCTGATGGCGCTCGGGGAGCTGCCGCTCGAGCCGTACCGGTTCGACACCTACCACTGACGCCGCAACCCGAAAGAACCGGGACAGCGGTTCCGCTTCCCGTGAAGTGGTTCCTCCTGGGAGCCGTCGCGGCCCTCGCCGCGGGGGTCGCGCTGGTCGCCCTGAGCGTCGTCGAGGGCGGCGCCAGCGTCGCCCTCTTCGTCTTCGTTCCGGTCGTGTCGGGCTCGTCGCTCACCTTCCTTCTCGGGGGGGTAATGCTCGTCGTAGGGTTCCTCTCGCTCCCCTTCGCTCTCGCCGAGGGGTGGGACGAAGCACCCCAGGCACTCCCTTCGGGCGGGACCTCAACGACGGAAGGTCAGGGCCGTGTCGGGGGAGTCGTCCTCATCGGTCCCGTCCCCATCGTCTTCGGGTCCTGGAAAGGAATCTCCCGGCGGACCCGGTGGTGGCTCGCCCTCGCCGGGGCGGTCCTGCTCACCGTCGCGTTCGTCTGGTTCGTCCTGTTTCTGACGTTCCTGCGGTAGGGCTTCCCGCGGCGGCGTGGGCCACCTTGAGGAACATCCGGTGCAAGCGGGGATCCCCGGAGAGCTCCGGATGGAACGTGAGCCCCCAGATCGGGCCTGCCCGGACCCCGACGACCTCGGTCCCGTGCCAGGCGAACGGCGTCACGTCGTCGCCGAGCGAGTGGACCCTCGGGGACCGGATGAACACCCCGGGGAACGGGCCCCCCTCGAGCCCCTCAACGCGCACGGGCGCCTCGAACGACTCGCGCTGAGAACCATAGTCGTTCCGACGGACCGCGACGTCGAGCACCCCGAGCGTGGGCGGGTCGAGGCCGGAGAACCCGGGAACGAGCTCCCGCGCGAGCAGGATGAGGCCGGCGCACGTCGCGAGCACCGGAAGGCCGGTGCGGACCCGGTCGTTGAGGTGGTTCCAGAGACCGGCCTGGACCAGGAGCCGGGCGATCGTGGTCGACTCACCGCCCGGAAGCAATAGGGCCCCGACACGGCCCAGTTCCTGGGGGGTGCGGACCGCGACGACATCGTCGCCCGGAACGACCTTGCCGAGCGCGCGGAGGGTCTCCGGAACGTCGCCTTGCAGGGCCAGAACGCCGACCTTCATTTGGTACCTCGAAGCTCCTCGATGATCTCTTTCGCCCGGTCGAATCGGACCTGGTGGTCCTCCACGAGTCGCTCGACGACCCGGTCGACCTCGTCTGGCTTCGCTCCCGCGCTCACCGCCAGGTTTCGGGCGTGGAGCTCCATGTGCCCCCGCTGGATCCCTTCCGTCGCGAGGGCGCGAAGGGCGGCGAAGTTCTGCGCGAGCCCCACGGAGGCGAGCACCTCCCCGAGCTCCCGCGCCGACTTGACCCCGAGCACCTTGACGTTCGCCTTCGCGGTTGGGTGCACGGCGGTCGCGCCTCCGATGAGCCCGACCGGGACCGGGATCTCGATGGTCCCGACGAGATTCCCGTCCTTGTCCTTCTCGTACGTGGTGAGGGGCCGGATCACCTTGCCCTCGTCGGCCGCCATCCATGCGGCGTAGGAGTGCGCGCCGGCCTCGATCGCCCGGAAGTCGTTCCCGGTCGCGACCACGACCGCGGAGACCCCGTTCATGATCCCCTTGTTGTGGGTCGCGCAGCGGAACGGGTCCGCGACCGCGAGCGCGTAGGCGTCCAGGATCGAATCGACGACCGCGGCACCGGCGCCCGACTCGTCCTGGAGGAGCGCCGCCGGGAACGTGGCGTGGGCTCGCGCAAGCCGATGGATAGCGAGGTTCGAGATGATGCGCAGCACCACCCGGCCGCCGGCGAGTCGAGCGAGCTCGGGCGCGAGCGCCTCGCACATGGTGTTCACGGCATTCATCCCCCCAGCGTCTCGGGCATCCACGAGAAGCTGCACGATGACCATCGTCCCGCGCGTTGAGGGGACGATTCGAACCTCGAGGTCCTTCGCGCCTCCCCCGAACTTGACGAGCACGGGGTCCTTCGCGTTAGCCTCGGCGAGGAGCTCTTCCCGACGGTGGAGGATCCGCAGGCGGGCTGCCGTCGGGTCAGGGACGTCGAGGATCTGGACCTGTCCGATCATGACCGGCGCGGTCGTCGAGGCGGTGAACCCGCCCGCGGCCCGCGCGACCTTCGCCGCGTTAGACGCGGCGGCCACCACGCTGGGCTCCTCGACGGCCATCGGGATGAGGTAGTCCTTGCCGTTGATGCGGAAGTTCGTGGCGATCCCGAGCGGGAGGGGCATGACGCCGATCACGTTCTCGATCATCCGGTCGAGGGTTCCCTGGTCGATGCCCGGCGGGAACTCGTACGCCGAGGTTTCCTCGACCGTGAGCCCCGCCCACTTGCGGACCAACGCTCGGCGTTCGGCGATGCTCCGCTTGTAGAATCCCGGGATCTCCGAGGAGCGTTCCATGGTCTACTCCGGGGCCGACGCTTCCGCGTCGCCCATCGAGGACGTTCCCGTCTTCGTCCGCGCCACGATGACCTTTGCGGGTCGCAAGAGCCCGCCAAAGAACCGGTAGCCCTGCTGCACCACCTCGGCGACCGACCCGTCGGGATGGGCCTCGTCCGCCGGAGCCTCCCCGATCGCCTCGGCCTCCTCGGCCCGGAACGGTCGGCCGACCGTAGCGACGGGCTCGACCCCCTCGTGCTTCAGAAACGTGGTCCACTCGTGATCGAGGAGGTCGAGGCCCTTGCGCATCGGGTCCGTCGTCGGCAGGCGCGCGAACGAGTCGCGGGCGACCCGGAACGCTTCGATGATGGGGAGCAGCTCGCGGACCAGACCCGCCCGGGCCTGTCGGGAGATTGATTCGCGGTCGCGCTCGACCCGGCGCCGGAAGTTGTCGAAGTCCGCGAGGAGATACTTGTACCGGGTCGCCCAGTCCTCTGCGGGCGTGGCGGGCGCCTCGACCGGAACCTTCGTCGCAACGCCGTTGGTGGACGAGATGGGGGGTGTCTCGGCGGAATCGTCGGGCATTCGGGTCGTTCGGAGTGAGGAACGGTCTATTAGGCGTTGTCGCGGGGAGGAGACCCTGGGTCGGCTCGCGTGCGTGGGTGGACGGTCGTTCGATAGGCCCTGACGGTGCGCCCCCGCAGCTTGCCAACCTTTTGGGCGGGGCCGCTTCTCCCGAACGAGGATGGGACGAGGCGAGCAGCAGTGACGGACCAACCTCCCCGCATCTCGAGCCTCCGGATCCGCCGTCTCGCCGCCGCCGTTCGGAGGAGAACGCCCCGGGCGGTCGCCGAGTTCTGGGCCCACATGGAACGCCAAGCGACACCGCTCATCGAGAAGCGGGCCGGTTCGCGGCGGGACTACTGGGTCACGTTCCTATGGCGAGGTCGCCCCGGGGTCAGGAGCGTGGGACTCCGATCCATGCTCGCCGGCCAGGTGGCCTCGGAGAGCAAGCTCACCCGCCTGCCCGGGACGGATGTGTGGTACCGGACCTACCCGGTCCGAGATGACTACCGCGAAAGCTACCGGTTCGCCCTGAACGAGCCGCTACGACCTCCGCGCAACGCTGCGGAGGGGGATCGGTGGATGCTGCGGTGGGTGGCGGACCCCCTCAACCCGAAACGCGTCCTCTATCCCCGGGACCCCAAGTTCCCCCACGACATGATGAAAGGCTCCGATACGGTCGAGTCCCTCGTCGAGCTCCCCCGAGCTCCTCGGCACCGAGAGCTCTCTCCCCGTCGAGGTGCGGAGGCCGGTCGCCTCGAGGAGCATCTCCTCCCCAGCCGGTTCCTCAGGGATAAGCGGCGCATCTGGGTCCATGTACCGGCGGGGGTTGACCCCGCTCGGCCCGGCCTTCACCTCGCTATCTTCTTCGACGGTTTCGCCTACTCGCACTCCCTCCCAGGCCCGACGATCCTCGACAACCTGGTGGCCTCGGGTCGCATCGTGCCCGTCCTTTCCGTCTTTATCGACCAGCTTGCCACGCGAAAGGAGCGGACGCGGGACCTCTGTGGCTCCTCGCCGAAGTTCGGGCGATTCTTGGTCGAGGAGGTGCTGCCGTGGGTGGAGCGGACCTACCACGTCCATCCCCGTCCCGACCGGACGATGCTCGCGGGCCTGAGCTGTGGGGGCTTGGCCGCCCTCCACTGGGCCGCGGAGCATCCCGAGCATTTCCGCCTCGTGCTCTCGCAATCCGGCGCGTTCCAGATCGCCCAGCCGCCCGACGAGGAGCCCGGGAGCATCGTTCGAAGGATGATGGTCCGGCCCCATCTCCCCCTGCGGATCTACATGGAGGCGGGACTGCTCGAAGGAAACTACGTGATCCCGGGTGGCATGACGCTGCTCGCCGCCAACCGGCATATGCGGGACGTACTGTCCCTCAAGGGGTACCGCGTCACCTACCGCGAGTTCAACGGGGGACATGACTTCCAGAGCTGGCGCGTGAGCCTCGTAGACGGTCTCGTCGACCTTCTGGGGACGGGCCGTAGCCGCGGCACGACGTAGCCGATGTCGACTGGGAAGGGGGTCGATCCGACCCCTCCCGGGGCCGCGTTCGGGACCCCTCAACACGCCTCTTTCCGGGGTCCGTCCGGGGGTCAGTTTTCCTCCGAAACCCAAGCGTTATAACGCATGCCCGGCTCGGTAATTTCGGGTCGGTTTCCGCCCAGATTTACGATGGCGCAACAGTCGGTCGACGCCCCAGTGTACGACGCGAGTTCCATCCAGGTACTCGAGGGGCTTTCGGCAGTCCGACGGCGCCCCGGAATGTACATCGGGTCGACCGACGCGCGCGGTCTTCACCACCTGGTCTACGAAGTCGTGGACAACTCGATCGACGAGGTGCTCGCAGGGGCGTGCGACGAGATCGTGGTGACGCTCCAGTCGGACGGCTCCTGCTCGGTCCGGGACAACGGGCGGGGCATCCCCGTCGAGAACCACCCCAAGTACAACCGGCCCGCGCTCGAGATCGTGATGACGGTCCTCCATGCGGGCTCGAAGTTCGACCGGAACACCTACAAGGTGTCGGGCGGGCTCCACGGCGTCGGCGTCCACGTAGTGAACGCCCTCTCCGAGTGGCTCGAGGTGCGGGTCTCGCGCGATGGCAAGGAGTACTTCCAGCGGTACGAGCACGGGGCCCCCGTTGCCCCGCTCAAGGTCGTCGGCAAGTCGGAATCGACCGGAACGGACGTTCGGTTCAAGCCCGACAGCACGGTGCTCGAGACCTCGACGTTCGACAAGGAGACGGTCGGCCGCCGCCTGAAGGAACTCTCGTTCCTCAACCCGAGCGTCACGATCCGTTTCAAAGACGAGCGGGACGGCTCCGCCGCGACCTACCACCACGCCGGCGGCATCACCGAGTTCGTCGAGGACCTGAACAAGGGCTCGAACGTCCTCTTCCAGCCCCCGATCTCCCTCCACGCGAAGCGCGACACGACCGACATCGAGCTTGCGCTGCAGTACAACGACGGCTACAACGAGACGGGGTACGCGTTCGTCAACAACATCAACACGGTGGACGGGGGCACCCACGTCATGGGCCTGCGCTCGGCCCTCACCCGGACGCTGAACGACTACGCCCGGAAGCGCGGCTTCGTCAAGGGCGACAAGGAAGGCCTCACGGGCGAGGACGTCCGGGAGGGGCTCACTTCGGTCCTCTCGGTCAAGGTCCTCGAGCCGCAGTTCGAGGGCCAGACGAAGGCCCGGCTCGGAAACTCCGAGGTGAAGGGCCAGGTCGAGAGCGCGGTCAACGAGAAGCTCGCCGAGTTCCTCGAGGAGCATCCCGCGGTCGGGCAGTCGCTGATCTCGAAGGCCGTGCAGGCCTCCCAGGCCCGCGAGGCCGCGCGCAAGGCCCGTGAGCTCACCCGTCGCAAGGGTCTCCTGGAGGGGGGCGGCCTACCGGGCAAGCTCGCCGACTGCCACTCCCGCGACCCCGCGGAGTGCGAGCTCTTCCTCGTGGAGGGGGACAGCGCCGGCGGCACCGCGAAGCAGGGCCGAGACCGGGAGTTCCAAGCGGTCCTGCCGCTCCGGGGAAAGATCCTGAACGTCGAGAAGGCCCGCCTCGACAAGATGCTCGCGAACGACGCGATCCGCGCGCTGATCACGGCGATCGGAATCGGGATCGGCGACGAGCAGGACCTGACGCGCCTTCGCTACCACAAGATCATCCTGATGACGGATGCCGATGTCGACGGTTCGCACATCCGGACGCTCCTGCTCACGCTGTTCTACCGAAAGATGCCGGAGCTCATCACCGAGGGCCACGTCTTCATCGCCCAGGCGCCTCTCTATCGTATCCAGAAGGGGACCCGCATCCAGTACGCCTACTCCGACGACGAGCAGCAGAAGATGCTGGCCGAGCTCGGCGGGATGAAGGGCGTGACGATGAACCGGTACAAGGGGCTCGGCGAGATGACCGCGGAGCAGCTCGCCGACACCACGATGAAGCCCGGGCTGCGAACGCTCCTCAAGGTCACGGTCGAGGATGCCGGTCGCGCGAACGTGCTCTTCCAGATCCTGATGGGCGAAGAGGTCGAGCCGCGTCGCCAGTACATCCAGGATCACGCGGTCGAGGTCACGAACCTCGACATCTGATCGAGGCGCACGCCCGTGCCCCAGCGGGTCTGAGGGCCGTGAGGCCGGCTCGGAGAGAACGGCTTTAACGCGGGACCTAGTCCGGGACGGCGTGACGCCCCCGGATTCTCCGCGGTCGACCGTGTTCCGAGGGGGGCTCCTGGTCACCCAGGACCCGAAGAGACGGGTGATCCGAGGGGACCTTCGGGTCGAAGGGGGCCGGATCTCCGCCGTCGGAGACGTCGGCAAGGCCTCGGCGGACGAGGAGGTCGACGCCTCGGGATACGCGATCGTTCCCGGTTTCGTCAACGCCCATACCCACGTCGCGATGAGCCTCCTCAGGGGAATCGCCGACGACCGGGAGCTCGCGGGATTCCTCGAAACCCTCTTCGCCGTAGACGCGCGACGGACCGAGGCGGACGTCGAAGCCGGCGCGCGGGCGGGGATCGCGGAGATGCTCCTCTCGGGAACGACCTCGTTCCTCGACCTCTACTACTTCGAGGACGCGGTCGCCCGGGCCGTCGAGTCGCTCGGGATCCGCGGCTTCCTCGGCTGGGCGGTCCTCGACCCCGAGCTCACGACCCAGAAAGGGGTCCCGGTCGACAACGCACGGGCGTTCATTGGACGCTGGAAGGGCCACGCGCTCGTCTCTCCCCTCGTGGCGCCTCAGGGCGTCTATGTGTGCGGCCCGGAGACATGGCTGCGCGCCCGCGAGGTGGCGCAGAGTGCCGGGACCCTCGTCCACTACCACCTCGCCGAGACGCGCCGAGAGGTCCACGAACATCAAACGAAGACCGGCCGCCGCCCGGTCGTCTGGCTCGAAGAGATCGGGTTCCTCGGCCCTCGGTCGGTCGCCGCGCACGCGGTTTGGCTGACGGGCGAGGAGATCGGCCTTCTCGCGAAGCGGGAGGTCGGGATCGCCCATTGCCCCAGCTCCAACCTGAAGCTCGCGTCCGGCGGGGTCGCACCCGTCGTCGAGCTCCGGGCCGCGGGAGCCACCGTCGGGCTCGGCACGGATTCGGTCGCGAGCAACAACTCCCTCTCGATGCTACGCGAGATGCATCTCGCGGGGCTCGTCCAGAAGAACCAGCGCTGGGACGCCACCGTCCTCTCGGCCCAGGAGCTCCTCGACCTCGCGACCCTCGACGGGGCGCGCATCCTCGGGAGAGCGGCCGACCTGGGCTCGCTCGAGGTGGGCAAGCAGGCAGACTTCTCCCTCTTCCGTCTCGACCACCCCACCTTGCTTCCGGCACGGCCGGAGGCGATCGTTTCGCATCTCGCCTACTCGGCGTCGGACGAAGCGATTGACTCGGTCTACGTCGCCGGAGTGCCGGTCGTACGCCATCGGACCTTGACCCGGGCGGACTGGACCACGATCCGGCGGGAAGGCGAAGCGGCCGCCGAAGCGCTCTGGTCGGCGCGACCGAAGTAAACGTGAGTCGGGCCGCCCGCGCTCAGCCGTGCGAAAGCGTGTCCGAAAGGCGCGCGGCGAGCTTCCAGGCGAGCTCCTCGGGAGAGCCTTCGACCCCGAGCTCCCGGAGCGATGTCAGCCGCTCCAGAGCGCTCGCGGAGAGCCCGAAGAGCCTCCCGAGGAGCGGCCGGTCGAGCTCGAGGGGAACGATCCCGCTGTGGAGGAGGGCACCCCCAGCAAGGTGCTGGGCCGCGCCCCCCAGGACCTTCTCCCGGTGGCTCAGGACGGAGCCTCTAGCGCTCAGGAGGCAATACTCCGGGTCGGTGTCCGGAGGGTCGACCCATTTCGCGACGACTCCTCGCTCCGAGAGGAATCGAACAATGCCTTCTCCCAAGCGAGCGTAGGCGCGAACGTAGTCGTTCCCCACACGCGGGTCGCTGCGGGGGAGAACGATGGACCAAGCCAGGTCACCGGGGGCGTGCAGGAGGCCCGTTCCGCCGGTGGTGCGTCGGACCGCTGGGACGCCGGCCTTTGCCGCCCGGACGAGGTAGGCCGCCTCGGCATGGACCCCTACACCGTAGGAGACCGCGCGGTCGGTCAGGACCGCCGCGCGTACTGCTGGGACTCCGCGCCGCAGAATCGCCTCGTCGGTGCGGATGTTCTCCGAGCACGTGACGCGGACATCGACCCACGTCGTGAGGCCCGGACCCCCCGATGCCTTCCGCACCGGTCCTCCCCCAACGGAAATGGCCCGCCCCTCCCCATCCGGGGGGGACCTCACAGGCTAAGAAGACGCCGTCGCTGGCGAGTCCATGGCAGAACTGACGGAATTCCGTCTGCACGCCGGGGACCCTGCTCCCGACTTCGAGCTGCCCGGGGTCGATGGGAAGACGTACCGTCTGGGAGACTTCGCCGACCGCAAGCTGATGCTCGTTGTGTTCTGGTGCAACCACTGCCCGTACGTCCAGGCGTGGGAAGGCCGCATGGTCGAGATCGGCCGGCGCTACCAGCCCCAGGGGGTCGGGATCGTGCTGATCAACTCGAACGACTCCCGTGCCTATCCGGAGGACCGGCTCGAGTCGATGGTCCGCCGCGCGGCCGAGAAGAGGTATCCGTTCCCCTACCTGCAGGACGAGTCCCAGGACGTCGCGCGCGCCTACGGAGCGCTCGTGACCCCCCACCCGATGCTCTTTGGGCCGGACCGCAAGCTGCTCTTCCAGGGTCGCATCGACAACGACCACCAGCACCCCGAGCGCGCGAACGAACGGTACGTGGCTCGGGCGCTAGATCAGGCCCTCGCCGGGACGCCGGTCGCTCCGACCGAACTACCGGTCGCGGGCTGCACGGTCAAGTGGAAGGTCTAATCCCGGCTGCGCGCCGGGGGTTCGGTTCGGTCGCCCTCTTCGAGCCCGCACCTGGAGCTTTCGCGCCTCGAACGCCGCGCCGAGGGTAGGGTCGACCGCCTTGCCCGCGTGATCGAGCCTCGCGGCGATCGCAACCTTCCCCGCGAGAGCCCGCGCGAGCTTTCCCCGCTCCGCGCGCGGGGCCGATTGGACGGCCGGGTGGAGGAAGAGGAGCCCGTGCCGGGGAGGCGGGGCATGGCCTCGCAGGTGCTCGAAGAACGCCCGTTCCGCACCGAGCACCTGTACGGTGCTAGACGGCAGGCGAGCGAGGCGGTCCAGCCCTCCGGCTTGCGCGACCATCCGGGCCGCGAGCTCGGGGCCCAGGAGAGCGGTCAGGTTCGGGGTCCGCACGGGCGAGGACGCGTTGACCGCGTCCTGGAGAGCGCGGCGCGCGTCGGTCACGGAACGGTAGAGTTCGCCGAGGCGGCGCCTCGCCTCGAGGAGTCCAGGGTCGGCGGGACCGAGGTCGGGTCGGGACGTGCCCTCGGTAGCGGCCCGCGCCGCCCGGGCATGGTCGCCCGGGTCGAGCTCGGGGAAATCGCGAGAGACCCAGCTGCCGAGCCGCTCCCCGATCAGGTTCCGGACCCGGTCGAGGTCGGCCCCCGCTCGGACGGCTTCCTGGACATGGATGGAAGGGTCCCAGGACGCCTCGAGGGCGCGCTCCGCCTCTTGGAGAAGAGCGGTCCCAAGCAGGGACCGGTCGGGCATCGAGGTCCCCACGGGCACGGCAAGGGCGGCTTTCGGGTCGTAGTGAAGGCCGTGTTCCGCGAGGCGGCGATCTCGGGTCCTCCACTCGGACGTCTCGCCTCCGCGCAGGAGCTGCTCCTCTTCGGGGGTGAGATGTCCCTCCCTGCGTTGACGGGCGCGTTCCGCGAGCAGGGCGGGTTCGGTAGGGGCCGGGACGGCCTGCACGACCACCTCCCCGTCGAGGAGGAACGTCCCGAACCAGGTCGTGACGACGCTCTTCACGAACCGCCCGAAGGCGCGCCCCATAAATAGGCCGGCGCGGGTCGCCGCCACCAATGGCGGAGACCCCTTCCCGCGAACTTGTCCATTTCGAGCGGAAGGGAGGGACGGTGCTCTTGACGCTCGACTCCCCTCCCGTGAACGTTCTTTCGATCCCGGTGGTCGGGGCCCTTTCGGCTCGTCTGGCCGAGGCGGAAGCGGACCCCGAAGCGCGCACGGTGGTCATCGCGAGCGCGTTCGAGAAGGCGTTCGCGGCGGGCGCGGACATCCGCGAGATGGCGCCGCTGGACCCCGAGACGGTGCGCGTCCACGGTGCGCGAGGACAGGCGCTCACTCGTCAGATCGAGCATCTGCCCCTACCGGTGATCGCCGCGGTGCGCGGTGTCGCCTTGGGTGGAGGGTGCGAGCTCTGCCTCGCGTGCGACTTCATCATCGCGGCCGAGGACGCCCAGTTCGGTCAGCCTGAGATCAACCTCGGCATCATGCCCGGTTGGGGTGGAACCCGCCGGCTTCCACGGCGGATCGGTACGGCCCGCGCCCGCCGCTGGCTCATGACCGGCCGTCCCGTTCCGGCGTCGGAAGCCTTCGCTCAGGGCCTTGTCGACAGGGTGGTTCCCCGCCCGGAGGTCCTGCCCGCGGCGTTCGCGCTCGCCGAGGAACTCGCGACCAAGCCTCCCATCACCCTCGCCGCGGTGAAGTATGCGATCCTCGGCGCGGTCGACCCGCACATCGATGCCGGCCTTGCCTACGAGCTCGACCTCTGGGCCCGTCTGTTCGGCACGGTGGGACAGAAGGAAGGGATGCGGGCCTTCCTCGAGAAGCGCCCTCCCCCCCCGCCGCCGTCGCGACACGACTGGGAAGCCGCTTCCGCGGGTTTCCCGTGGGCGCGGGGCGTGAACCGCCGGTCGATGGGAAAGCGGAATAAGGACGAGACGTCGAGACAGGACTGACGCCGCGGTGGCTCAGCTGGCAGAGCGGCTCCTTGGTAAGGAGCAGGCCGAGGGTTCAAATCCCTCCCGCGGCTCTCATCGAAGGTCCCCGGTCGGATTCGCCGCGGCCTGTCGGGCAGACCTAGTCCGACTGCTTTTTACCGAGGCAACCTGTCCACCTCAATCGTGCGAGTCGTAATCACCGGCGGAGCGGGCTTCATCGGGTCGAACTTGACTCGATGGTGGGTCGGGCATCATCCGGACGATTCCGTGACCGTCCTCGACGCATTGACTTACGCGGGGCGACGCGAGTCGCTCAAAGACGTGGAACAACACCCCCACTTTCGATTCGTTCACGGGGACATCCGTGACCCCGCCACGGTCTCGACCACCCTGCGAGACGCGGACGTCGTGATCCATCTCGCCGCGGAATCGCACAACGATCGAGCGGTGATGGACCCCATGCCGTTCGTCGAAACGAATGTGGTCGGTACCGCCACGCTCCTCGAGGCGTGCCGTCGATTGAACATCCCTCGGTTCCACCACGTCTCGACCGACGAGGTGTTCGGCTCGCTTCCCCTCGACTCTCCCCTACGGTTCACCGAGACCTCTGCCTATCAGCCCCGAGGCCCTTACTCGGCGTCCAAGGCATCCGCCGACCACCTGGTTCGGGCCTGGCACGAAACCTTCGGCCTTCCGGTAACGTTGTCGAACTGCTCCAACAACTTCGGGCCCTTTCAGTTCCCCGAGAAACTCATCTCGTTGGCCATCACCCGGCTGCTCACGGGGGGCAAGGTTCCGGTGTATGGGGACGGGCTGAACGTCCGCGACTGGATCTTCGTGGACGACCACTGTTCTGCGCTGGACCTGATCGTCCACCGGGGGAAGCTGGGTCAAACGTACCTTGTTTCTGCCCGAATGGAACTGTCGAACGTCGACGTGATCCGACGGATCCTACGGCACCTTGGAAAAGGAGAGGATTCGATCGATTGGGTGCCGGATCGCCCCGGGCACGACCGTCGATACGCGTTGGAGGCTCAACGGCTTACCGACGAGCTCGGCTGGCGCCCCGCCCATGATTTCGATCACGCCCTGACCGAAACCATTGAGTGGTACCGTCGCAACCCCGCGTGGTGGCGTAGCCTTCTCCCTTCCGTTCCACCGGTGAACCGATGAAGTCCGATCTTCCGCGCCTGCGCACGATTTCACCCGAGGCCAGCCAGATCTCGTCCGTGAACGTCGTACGACGAACCCTGCACGGAGACCCACGGGGCTTCCTCCTGGAAACGCTGCGTCGAGATGACCGTTCGGTAGAGGGAGACCACTTCGCCATGACGTACGTCTCGGTCACCGTCCCTGGGGAGTTCCGGGACCGCGACCGCTGGCACATTCACAAGGTTCAGACCGACCGATTCGTGGTCGCGGTGGGAGAGATGATCCTGGCCCTCTACGATCATCGCGAAGCGTCTCCTACCCGTGGTCGAATCGAAGCGATTCGCATGGTCGGCGCTCCCTACGACCGGCTTTCTCGACCGACCAAGGAGGACATCGCGACGTTCCTAGTATCAATTCCCCCCGGGGTTTGCCACTGCATCGGTAATCTCTCCCGTCATCCCTTTGTCCTGGTCAACTCGCCGACCGAGCTCTACGACCCGGCGGACGAAGGTCGGTTGCCGTTTGTCGGCGTCCACGTAGCCAGTCTAGAGGGGCCGTTCGACTGGACGCGGGTTGAGAACGAGCCGCCAAACCCATGACCGACCTCCTGGTCTTTGGAAGCAGCTCTTTGGTGGGCTCCCACTTCGTACTGACGACATCCCATCGCGTGACGGACATGGGCCAGCTTGACCCCCGGGACGAGAAGCTGCCCGTGGTGAGGTTTGCCCCCATCGACCTTACGGACACTCCCCGCGTCGAGGAGGCCGTGCGTCGTTCGGAGGCCGAGGTGGTGGTGAATTTCGCGGCTGCGACCGACGTGGACGCCGTCGAACGAGAACGCCCCCGCTCACCGGAAGGAGCTCAAGGGCCCGCGTTTCTGATCAACGCCGCGGCCCCCGAAGCCATGGCACGAGCGACCCGGGAGACCGGCAAGTTCCTCATCTCCCTGTCGACCGATTTTGTCTTCGATGGGGCCGACGGACCGTACTCGGAGGATGCCGAACCGATGCCGTTCTCTCCCAAGGTCTCATGGTACGGCTGGACCAAGGGTGAGGGCGAACGACGGGTCGGGGCGATCGATCCCGGTGCGGCCGTCGTTCGTATCGCCTACCCGTACCGCGTCTCGTATTCGGGCAAACTCGATTTTGCTCGCAAGATCGTCGACGGGTATCGACGGCGCGCCCTTCCGCCCTACTTCTCGGATCAGCAGATCACCCCGACGTGGGTGCCTGATGTGAGTCGGGCCCTGGAGCATCTGATCGAGACGCGGAAGGCGGGAGTCTTCCACGTGGCCTCTCCTACGGTCACGACTCCGTATCTGTTCGCCCGCGAGCTTCTTACCGCGATCGACCGCGGACCTCCCGAGCTGACCGAGGGATCCCTGAAGCAATTCCTGGCTCGTCCGGGCACCACCCCGCGCCCCGTCAGGGGGGGCCTCCGGTGCGCCCGCCTACCTGCGGCCGGGGTGCCGCTCACGGATTGGCACGACGGAATCCGTCGGTTCGCGAAGGAACGGGAGGATGCGGGATGAAGGGACTCCTCCTCGCCGGCGGGCACGGAACCCGGCTGAGACCGCTGACGTTCACCGGGAACAAACACATGATTCCGATCGCCAACGAGCCGATGCTGTTCTACGGTCTGCGACACCTCGCAGAGGGGGGTGTAAAGGAAGTAGGCGTCATCTTGGGCCCGCTCCACGAAGGGATCGAAGAAGCGGTCGGGGATGGAAGCGCGTTTGGTCTCAGAGT
>Ga0074045_10001224_pt1 | contig 25038 bp, 21 predicted proteins | sample BogForMeECP23OM2_FD_94442 | JGI IMG/M metagenome (GOLD analysis project Ga0074045, IMG submission 94442) | Bog forest soil microbial communities from Calvert Island, British Columbia, Canada - Bog Forest MetaG ECP23OM2 | ecosystem: Environmental > Terrestrial > Soil > Wetlands ... | reverse complement strand
CTCCCCGGGCCGACTCGGCAAATCCGCACGTCCGGGTCTGTGAGGGGTGGGGGCGGCAACGTCCCCACCTACTCGGCAGACCATACCCGCGCAAACGCGACTCAATCGCATTGAGAACTGCTGTTCCGACATCGCGCTGGTTGCGTCGCGCACGACCATGGTGCCGCCCTGTGCGTCCGCGGTGGCGGCGGTGACGGCCTCGGCCGCGTGTGCGGCTCCCTCGGCGCTGCGTTTGACGGTCGCGGTCACCTGATCGAGCGCCGCCGCGGTCTGCTCGAGGCTGGCCGCCTGCTGCTCGGTGCGGCGCGACAGGTCGTCGACGGCCATCGCCATCTCCTGCGTGCCGACATGGATCGCCTGGGCATTCGCGCTGACCGACAGCAGGGCGCGTTCCAGTTTCTCGATGGCGTCGTTGAAGTCGGATTTCAGGCCGGCGAACGCCGGGGCGAGGTCGCCGTCCATGCGGGCGGTCAGGTCGCCGGCAGCCAGCCGGCCGAGTGCCTCCGAGACGAGCTTCAGGACGGTCTCCTGTTGCTGGCGGGACGTCTCTCGCTCCGCCTCCAGGCGGCGGTGTTCGGCCTCGGCCGGCTCGTAGTAGGCGGTGGTCGCCAGATTGATGTCGACCATCAGCGCCTTGACGATGCTCGACACCGCCGCTGCGGCGCGCTGCGCGCGGCGCCGAAACAGCCGCGAGAAGAAGCGCGCGACCACCGCTTCGACAAGGTGGCCGGCGATGACGGCATAGCCGTCGACGAACCAGCGCGGCTCCATGCCCAGGCGCGCATGACCGTGGCCGATGGCGCGCACGCCGCGCAGATAGGTCTCGTCGAACGTGGCCGACGCGATGATCTCCCAGTGGTCCGCCTGCTTTTTCTTGAGGTGGGGGATCAGGGACTCGTCTTTGATGAAGCGGCGCGTGTCCGGCGTGGCCAGCAGCTGCTTGTAGAACTTCTCCAGCGCCGGACCCATCGCCGCGCGCAGCAGCGGCTGCAAGCCGCGCAGCGCGGCGCGGGCCTGCTCATCGAAGCCGATGAAGACAAGCCGGTCGGAGAGGTTGTCGTTCTGCTGTCTCATGCGGACCTTCTGGTGACCGGCGCCGATCGTTGCGGCAGCGGCAACCTAATGCCGGAGTCTTGATGAAGCGTTGCGGGCTCGGCCCTGTGTTGCGGCCCGGCAGCGTGCTGTTAACGCCGTCGCAAGCACTCGGGCCTAGGTCTCGTCACCGATCGTCAAGGTCCGGCCGTGCATACGTGTCCGCAGGGCGCAGCGCAGTCGCAGGGGTTCCAAAGCGATGCGTCTTGACGAACGAGGAGAGTGTTCGGCGTGGTGCAACAGCGAGCCAAACGGGTGCGCAACCCGGGCCGGACGGAACCGGCGAAGCAGCGCCTCGACGCCGCGGCCGCGGCGGTTCTGGCGCAGACGCTGGGATCGTCAGCCGAGCCGCCGATCGAGCTGGACGCCTCTTGCGTCGAACTGCTGGGCGCGCAGGCGCTGCAGGTCCTGCTTGCGGCGCGTCACCCGGCCAGACCGGCGCGACCCTTCAGCATCGTCGATCCGTCAGACGCCTTCGTGCGGGACGCGGCGCTGCTTGGTTTCGGTCACGACCTCGTTCCATTGACAACGGCCGCGCGATGAATCGCACCATCCTGACCGTGGACGATTCGCGGACGATGCGCGACATGCTGCGCGTCACCCTGGCAGGCGCCGGCTACCGCGTGGTGCAGGCCGTCGACGGGGTCGACGGGCTGGACGTGCTCACCACGGAGCTGCCGGACGTCGTCGTCACCGACATCAACATGCCGCGTCTGGACGGTTTCGGCTTCATCGAGGCCGTGCGGCGGGATGGGCGCTTCGGTGGCGTGCCGATCCTGGTGCTGACGACCGAGAGCGACGCCGAGAAGAAGGCCCGCGCGCGCAACGCCGGTGCGACCGGCTGGATCGTCAAGCCCTTCGACCCGGCGCGGCTCTTCGCGCACGCGTTCGAAACGGCACTGGACCTGCTGCGCTCCGGCCGCCTCGCGCCGGCAGCGGAGGTGGTGAAGCTGCTGTTGCGCGCGGCGGACATGCTGACCGATCTGGTGCGCGCCGCGCGTACCGGCGCAGCCGTCGCCGATGCGGCCGGGTCGGCGCGGATGATCGCAAGCCTGGACGCGTTGGCGGCCGTCCCGGCGCCGGCTCCTCCGGTCGAGCCGGTCGAGCCGGCCGTGCCGGCGTTCCGCCCATTGCGGCTCGACCTGTCGGCGATCGGCGATGCCGAGCCGGCACCCGAGCCGGCGCCGATCGCCGAACCCCCGCCGGCCGGTCGTCACATCCGCATCGTTTTTCGCCCGGCCGACGCGATGTATGCGAAGGCGAACGAGACGACCCTGCTGCTGCGCGAGCTGTCGCGCATGGGGTCGCTCACCGTCGCGTGCGATACGGCCGCGCTGCCGTCTCTGGACGCCCTGGAACCCGCCTCTTCTCATCTCGCCTGGACGGTCGACCTCCTCACCGCAGCAACGCTCGACCCGGTGCGCGAGGTTTTCGAATTCGTCGAGGGCGATTGTGAGCTGTCGGTGGTCGAACTGTCCGCATCAGCGCAGGCGGACGATGCGGCCGGCCATGAAGCTGCGGCCGCGATGGAGGCCGCGCGCCCGGCTTACGAGCAGGATGACGAGTCAGCGCCCTCGGCTGCCTCGCCCCCGCCACCGCCCGTGCTGCTGCCCGTGTCGCCGCTCGCGCCGCCACCCGCGCCGCCAGGGCCTGTCGCCGCAACGATCACCCCTGCGCGCGCCGCCGAGATGCCTGCGCTCGCGCACGCTTCGATCCGCGTCGATGTCGAGCGCGTCGATCGCTTGGTCGACCTGATCGGCGAGCTGGTGATCAGCCATTCCACCCTGCTGCAGAACGTCTCCGAAGCCGGCCTTCTCACCACTGGCGTTGCCGCCGCACTCGATGCCCTCGGCCATCTGACGCGCGACATCCAGGACGGCACGATGGCGATCCGCGCGCAGCCGCTCAAGCCGCTGTTCCAGCGCATGTCGCGCATCGTGCGCGAAGTGGCGGACGCAACGGGCAAGCAGGTCGTGCTGCAAACCGAAGGCGAGTCGACCGAAGTCGACCGCACCGTCATCGAAAAGCTGGCCGACCCGCTGACGCACATGATCCGCAACGCCATCGATCACGGGCTGGAAGCGCCTGACCGGCGGCGCGAGGCCGGCAAGACCGAGGCCGGCGTGCTGCGGCTGAGCGCCGCCCACCGTTCCGGGCGCGTCATCATCGAGGTCAGCGACGACGGCGCCGGCATCGATCGGTCGAAAGTGCGTGGCGTCGCCCTTTCGCGCGGGCTGATCGCCCCGGACGCGCAACTGACCGACGGCGAAATCGACAATCTGATCTTCCTGCCGGGCTTCTCCACGACGGACACGGTGTCGAGCATCTCCGGCCGTGGCGTCGGCCTGGATGCGGTCAAACGCGCCATTCAGGCGCTCGGCGGCCGCATCGTGATCGCCTCGTGCCCCGGCCAGGGCTCCAGCTTCACGCTCAGCCTGCCGCTGACGCTCGCGCTGCTCGACGGCATGCTCGTCACCGCCGGCGGGCAAACCCTGGTCGTGCCGCTGACCGCGATCATCGGGATGCTGCAGCCCAAGCAGGCGAACGTCTACCAGTTCGGGTCGGGCGCGCAGCTCATGCACGAGTCCGGCAGCTTCACGCCGGTGATCGACGTCGCGCGCGAACTGGGCTTCGCCGATCGCGCCACATCGCCGGACCAGGGGGTCCTTCTGCTCGTCGAGGCGGAAGGCGGGACGCGGCGTGCACTGCTGGTCGAGGCCATCCAGGACCAGCGCCGGGTCGTCATCAAGAGCCTGGACAGCACCTATGGCGTCGTCAGCGGCATCGCGGCCGCGACGATCCTGGGCGACGGCCGGATCGCGTTGATCCTCGACGTCGACGCCATCGCCTCGCGCGGCAGCGGCCATCCGGCCGGCAGCGAACGACAACTGGCAATCGCAGGGTGAACGCCATGCCCAACGAGACGACCGCGCCGCAGAGCGCACCGGCGGAATACATCACCTTCCGCGTCGGCGAGCAGGAGTTCTGCATCGGGGTCATGTTCGTGCGGGAAATCCGCAGCTGGACGCACGCAACGCGGTTGCCGCATGCGCCGGGCTTCGTGCGCGGCGTCATCAACCTGCGCGGCATGGTGCTGCCGATCATCGATCTCGCCGCGCGTCTGGGATTTGCCGACGCCGCCGGCACGTCCGCCCAGCAGGTCATCATCGTGGTCCAGGTGGAGCGCACGACGGTCGGCCTGCTCGTCGACTCCGTCTCCGACATCGTCAGTTTCGACGAGGATCGGATCCAGCCCACGCCGGAGATCTGCTCCGAGCTCGCCCGCAGCTTCGTCAGCGGCATCATCCCGATCGACAACCGGCCCGTGGGCCTGCTGGCGATCGACCGCGTGGCGCCCGCAGCACCGTCGCAGGCCGCATGACCGTGGCCGCCTGCACGATCGCGTCGCCCCCGCCGGAGGGCGGGTTTCGCATAACGGAACGCGACTTCCGCCAGATCGCGGCGTTGCTGCGAGCCGAAGCCGGCATCAGCCTGCCGCCGTCGAAGACGGCGCTGGTTCAGGGACGGCTGATGCGCCGCCTGCGCGCGCTCGGCATCGACAGTTTCGCCGACTATTGCGCGTTCGTCGGCGCCGCCGGCGGCGAGGCGGAGCGCGACGAGATGGTTGCCGCGCTGACGACCAACGTCACGCGCTTCTTCCGCGAGCCGCACCACTTCGATCATCTGCGCACCGTCGTCCTGCCGCCGCTGCTGCATACGGCGCGCCGGGGAGCGCGCGTGCGCCTGTGGTCGGCCGGCTGCTCGACGGGGCAGGAGCCATATACGATCGCGTTGACGGTGCTGTCGCTGATGCCGGACGCCGGCGACGGCGACGTGCGCGTGCTGGCAACCGACATCGATCCGCACGTGCTCGCCACCGCTGCTGCCGCCAGCTACGACGAGGAGGCGGTCGCCAGCATCCCGGCCGCACTGCGCGCCCGCTACGTCAAGCCTGATCCTGGCCACCGCGATATGGCGAGGCTGGCCGACGATGTGCGGCGCCTGGTCGCCTTCAAGCGGCTCAATCTGAATGGAACCTGGCCGATGAAGGGCCGCTTCGATGCGATCTTCTGTCGCAACGTGGCGATCTACTTCGATGCGCCGACGCAGCATCGGCTCTGGAGCCGGTTCGCGGAACGGCTGGTGTCCGGCGGGTGGCTCTATATCGGACACTCCGAACGGGTCGACGGAGCGGCCGAGGCGCAGTTTGTCGCGCAGGGCAAGACGACCTATCGGCTGGTCGGGGCATGAACCGGACGATTCGCGTCCTCATCGTCGACGGCTCGCCCAGCATGCGGCGGCTGGTCGCGCACGCGCTGCGGACGGATTCGTCGATCGTCATCGTGGGAGAAGCGGGCGACGTGCCGTCCGCCCGGCAGGCCATCAAGGATCTGTCGCCGGACGTGGTGACGCTGGATGTCGAGATGCCGGGCATGAACGGGCTCGACTTCCTCGAAAAGATCATGCGCCTGCGTCCGATGCCGGTGGTGATGGTCTCGACCCTGACCAGTCGCGGCGCCGAAGCGACGATCCGCGCACTGGAACTCGGCGCCGTCGATTGCGTCGCCAAGCCCAGCACCGACGATCCGAACAGCCTCGACTGCCTGCCGCGCAAGGTCCGCTGTGCCGCCGCGAGCTCGGTGCGAAGTGCGATGTCGGCGCACCCGCCCAAGGCCGTCGAGCGCGTGCACTACGTGCCGAGCGACGACATCGTCGCGATCGGCGGATCGACCGGCGGGGTGGAGGCGGCGCTCGCCGTCCTGTCCGCGTTTCCCGCCAACGGTCCGGCGACGCTGCTGACGCTGCACCTGCCCGCGCCATTCACCGGCTCCTTCGTCGGACGGCTGGGGAGCCTGTGCCGCATGCGGGTCGAGCAGGCGGCCGACGGAGCGCCGATCGAACCCGGCTGCATCTACGTCGCCCCCGGCACCGTCGCGCATCTGGAGGTGGCCGGCGGGTCGCGACCGCGCTGCCGGCTGGTGCAAGGCCCGGCGATCAACGGCCATCGCCCGTCGGTCGACGCGCTGTTCGGGTCCATCGCGCGTGTCCGCGGACCGCGTGCGGTCGGCGCCATCCTCACTGGAATGGGCCGCGACGGGGCACAAGGACTTCTCGCGATGCGGCAGGCCGGTGCGCAGACGTTCGGGCAGGACGAAGCCAGTTGCGTCGTGTTCGGCATGCCGCGCGCCGCCAACGAGGTCGGGGCGGTCGGCGAACTCGTGCCGCTCTCCCGCATGGCCGACCGGCTGCTGACGGCGGCATCGGCGGTCACGGCAGGAGCCCAGACATGAGCCTCGCACCCCGGCTGACCACGATGGTGGTCGACGATACGGGCGTCAGCCGCGCGCTGCTCATCAACGGGCTGAACGAACTGGGGTTCGAGCACATCCAAATCGCCAAGGACGGCAAGCAGGCGCTCGAAGCGCTGCGGGCCAAGCCCGTGCATCTCGTCTTCTCGGACTTCAACATGCCCCACCTCGACGGGCTGCAATTGCTCAAGGCCCTGCGCGGCGCTCCGGCGACCTCTGCGATCGGCTTCATCCTGGTGACCGGCGCGGAGGACAAGGCGCTCATCATGCGCGGCCAGCAACTCGGGATGAACAACTACCTCGCGAAACCGTTCGATCGCGCCTCGCTCAAGTCGACGATCGAGGCTGTTGTCGGACCGTTATGAGCCGGACTGATGCGCTCGCCGATCCGATCTATGTCGGGCAAGGCCGGTATCACGTCGGCAGCGCGCCCGATGTCGTGCTGACAGCCGTGCTGGGATCGTGCGTCGCTGCCTGCATCTACGACCCGCAGGCGCGCATCGGGGGCATGAACCACATTCTGCTGCCCGATCACGCCCATGCGGGCGGCGAGGCCGCACGAAACACTCAGGGTGTTCATCTAATGGAGTTGTTGATCAACGCGCTGATGCGCTCGGGTGCGGCGCGCGACAGGCTTGTCGCCAAGCTGTTCGGGGGTGCTCGCGTGCTTGCCGGCGTGTCCGATATCGGCGCCCGCAACGCCCGGTTCGCCGAACACTTCCTCGACTACGAAGGCATCCCCATCGCCGTGCGCGAACTCGGCGGATCGCGCGGGCGGCGTATCCAGTTCTGGCCGGCAACGGGTCGCGTGCGCCGGGCGATGCTGCGCGACCGCAGTTTGCTTTCCGAACCGCCCGTCGTGCCGTCGCCGCCGTGCGCGCCGGCTGGCGACGTCGAACTGTTCGAACCGGTCGGGGCATCGTCATGATGGCTGAAGCGCAGACTCTCGGGATGGCCGCACGTACGATCGCGCGCATGGGCGACGAACTCCGGCGGCTTGCCACCGGCCTTGCGGCGATCGAGAACGCGGTCAGCGAGCTGGTTGCGTCTCAGCCCCATGTTTCAGACCAGCACGTCAAGGCGTTGCAGTCTTTCGATCTCGTCGGACAGGGCATCACGTCGATCGCCGACACCATGGCTGCGCTCGCGCGACATCTCCCCTCGGAGGTTCGGTTGGACCTCGCAGCGATCACCGAGAGTCTGGTGATGGCGGATCTTGCGGCGCGGCTGCGCGACGACCGGACGGAATCGCATGCGGAACCAAGGGCAGAGCCCGTCCTGTTCCGCTGAACGGACCGACGCGCGCCGGACGGGTGTCGTCGTTTTCGGAAACTTTATCTTCCCGACCTATTCAGTCCTGATCGCGCAAGCGCGAGGTGGCGTTCGCCACCGGTGTGCAGGGAGCGCCATCGTTGAAGTGGATGAAGCTCGTGCGGCGGCCGAGCGTCCCGCGCGCCCTCCTCGGATCGGCCGGGATCGTCACCTACGATCGTGACGGCACGATTCGCGCGGCCAACGCCCGCTTCTGCGACCTGCTCGGCTACGGTCCCGACGAGCTGCGCGGCAAGCACGAGCGGGCGTTTCTCGGCCTCGATCATTCGGGCGAGCCGGCCGGCGAGGACGTCTGGTCATCGCTCGAACCCGGCGCGTGCAAGACTGTCCTGGCCAAGTGGGTCGGCAAGGGCGGGCGCGAGGTCTGGCTGCGCGCCATCTACAGCGCGCAAGCAGGCCCGCGCGGGAGCGCGCAAGCAGGCCCGCGCGGGCGAACCGAGAGCGTATCCATGCTGGCGGTCCCGGCCTCGGCGCAAGAGCGGCTTCTTCTCGACGAGGCACGCCGGTACCGGGTGATCGCGAGCGGGCGGGCGATGGTCGAGTTCACCGCCGATGGCGAGATCGTCCACGCGAACGAGAGCTTTCTTCGCACCGTAGGCTATACGCGGCAGGAGCTGGTCGGCCGGCACCACAGCATTCTTGTCACGCCCGATGTCGCTGCTTCCGCGGAGTACCGAAACTTCTGGGCCCGGCTGCGCGGCGGCGAGCATTTCGTCGCCGAGGTTGCTCGCGTCGGCAAGGGCGGACGGGAGATCTGGCTTGCGGAGTCCTACAACGCGGTCACCGGTCCTGGTGGCCTTGTGGCCAGCATCATGACGTTCGTAACCGACGTCACCGATCGCGTGCGTGCGGTCGCCGCGCTGGAAGCCGCGCTGGCCCGCCTGTCCGGCGGCGACTTGCAGCAGCGCATCGCGCAGGACTTTCCACCGCCGTTCGACCGGCTGGCACGCGACTTCAACGGTGCGCTGGATGCCTTGCAGAGCGTGTTGCAGCAGGTGGCGGGCTCCGGCCATGCGATGGACGAAGGCATGCGCGAGATCCGCGCTGCCGCGGACAATCTGTCTCAACGCACCGAGGAGCAGGCCGCCAACCTGCAGCAGACAGCCTCGGCGCTCGGCCAGGTCACGTCGACCGTGCACAAGACTGCCGAGGGTGCAGAGCTGGCGCGGCAGACGGTCGAGGCGACGAAGGCGCAGGCGGAAGAATCCGGCGACGTCGTCGGCCAGGCAGTGACGGCGATGAGCGGGATCGAGGCGTCGTCGAAGCAGATCGCCAGCATCACCAGCATGATCGACGAGATCGCCTTCCAGACCAACCTGCTCGCCCTGAACGCCGGGGTCGAGGCGGCGCGCGCGGGCGAAGCGGGGCGCGGGTTCGCCGTCGTCGCCGCGGAAGTACGCGCGCTCGCGCAGCGCTCGGCCGAGGCGGCCAAGGAGATCAAGCGCCTGATCGTGTCTTCGTCCGATCAGGTCGCGGCCGGTGTGGAGCTGGTCGGCCGCGCCGGCACGGCGCTGCACCGGATCGCCGGGCAGATTGCCGAGATCAATTCCGCGATCGTCAGCATCGCCGCTTCTGCGCGCGAGCAGGCCCTGGGTGTCGGCGAGATCAACACCGCCATCGGCCAGATGGACCAGATGACGCAGCAGAATGCGGCGATGGCCGAGCAAGCCAACGCGACCACCCAGGCGCTGGCGCGCGAGAGCGAGGCGCTGGCGGGCATCATCGCCCGCTTCAAGGTCGGCGCGGTCCCTGCAACCTCGATCAAGACGGCACAAGGTGGCGTTCCCGCGCCGGTGCCGCAGGCCAGGGCTTCGACGGTCAACGGCCGCGACGCATCGCTGAAGGACATGATCGGCCGATACAACAGCCGCCCCGCCTCGCGGCCCGCCCGCGCCGTCGCCAACGCGGCCCGTCCCGGACAACAGCCCGCGCGCGCGACGCAGACGCCGGACGACTGGGAAGAATTCTAGCGTCCGATTCGGGAGCGCGTTCATCGGGGTGTCGATGACGGCGCCGTCGCTGCAGGTGGTCATCGGCGTCGCGATTGCGTGCCTGACATGTCTCGGCCCAAATAGGGCTTGCACGAACAGTCCCCGAGAGGGCGTGCGGAAGGGCAAGGCAGAGCGGCGATGTTCGATTCCGAGCAGGCGCAGCCGGTCGACCTCCTCATCGTGGGCGGAGGCGTCAATGGCGCGGGTATCGCCCGGGACGCCGCAGGCAGGGGCCTGTCGGTGGCGCTTGTCGAGCAGCACGACCTTGCCGCGCATACCTCCTCGGCCAGCACCAAGCTGATCCATGGCGGGCTGCGCTACCTCGAATATTACGAGTTCCGGCTGGTCCGCGAGGCGCTGATCGAGCGCGAGCGCCTGCTCGCCATCGCCCCGCACATCATCTGGCCGTTGGAATTCGTCTTACCGCACGAGCCCCATCTGCGTCCGGCCTGGATGATCCGCGCCGGGCTGTTCCTGTATGACCATCTCGGTCCCCGCAAGCGCCTGCCGGCTTCGCGCGGCGTGTCGTTCGCCACCCATCCGGCCGGCCAGGTGCTGCGGCCGGAGTTCCGGCGCGGCTTCACCTATGCCGATTGCTGGGTGCAGGACGCGCGTCTCGTCGTGTTGAACGCGATGGATGCCGCCGAGCGGGGTGCGAGCATCCGCACGCGCACGAAACTGCTCTCTGCGCGTGCCGACGGAGGGCTGTGGCGGGCCGAGACCGAAGCCGGGCCGATTGCCGCGCGTGCGCTGGTCAATGCCGCCGGACCCTGGGTGGAGCAGGTGCTGCGCACACAGCTCGGCCGCAACTCGGGGAAGAGCGTGCGACTGGTCAAGGGCAGCCACATCGTGGTCCCGCGTCTGCATGACGGCGATTTCGCCTTCATCCTGCAGAACCCGGACGGGCGCATCGACTTCGTCATTCCCTACGAGCACGACTTTTCGCTGGTCGGCACCACCGACATTCCGTTCGATGGCGATCCCGGGGTGGTCGGCATCTCCGCCGAGGAAACCGCCTATCTGTGCGACAGCGTCAACCGCTATCTCCGTCGTCCGATCTCGCCGGCCGATGTCATCTGGTCGTATTCCGGTGTCCGTCCGCTGTTCGACGACCAGGCATCCGACGCAAAGGCGGTGACGCGGGACTACGTGCTCGATCTTGAGCGTGCCCCCGGCACCCCGCCGCTGCTGTCGGTGTACGGCGGGAAGATCACGACGTATCGCCGCCTCGCCGAACAGGCGCTGGAGAAGCTGTTGCCTGCGCTCGGCCGGCCGGTCGGGCCGTCATGGACTGCGACCAAGCCGTTACCCGGCGGGGATTTCGCGGACTTCGACGTCTATCTGCGCGAGTTCTGCGCACGCCATCCCGCACTCGCGTTGGATACCGCGCGCCGTCTCGTACGCGCGTACGGGACGCGCGCGGAGCGGTTTGCGGGCCCCGACATGGGAGCCGACCTCGGCGGCGGACTGACAGAAGCCGAAGTTGATTATCTCGTCGCTGCCGAGTGGGCGCGAACGCCCGAGGACGTGCTGTGGCGCCGGTCCAAGCTCGGGCTGCACGTGCGGCCGGCGACCGCGTCCCGTCTGGCCGATCATCTCGAAAGGAAAGGCCACGCGGCTCTCACGCCCTAAGAACGAGCGCTTCCGGGGAACGAACGTCACCATGAACGAATATGTCGGCGCCATCGACCAGGGCACCACCAGCTCGCGCTTCATCGTCTTCGACAAGAGCGGAAACATCGTCTCGGTCGCGCAGAAGGAGCACAGGCAGATCTACCCCAGGCCGGGCTGGGTCGAGCACGATCCGACCGAGATCCTCGACAACACCAACGAGGTGATTGGCGGAGCGCTCGCGCGGGCCGACCTGTCGGCCGCGGATCTCGCCGCAGTCGGCATCACCAACCAGCGCGAGACCACGGTGCTATGGGACCGCGCGACCGGCAAGCCGCTGCACAATGCGCTCGTGTGGCAGGACACCCGTGTCGATCAGCTCGTGGCTCAGTTCTCGAAGGACGGCGGCCAGGACCGGTTCCGCGCCAAGACGGGGCTGCCGCTTGCCAGCTACTTCTCCGGCCTCAAACTGCACTGGCTGCTGAGCCACGTGTCCGACGCGCGTGCCAAGGCTGCCGATGGTCGGGCGCTGTTCGGCACGATCGACAGCTGGCTCGCCTGGAACCTGACCGGCGGCACGCATGGCGGCCGCCACGTGACCGACGTGACCAATGCCAGCCGCACGATGCTGATGAATCTGGACACCTGCGACTGGGACGAGGACATGCTGCGCGCGTTCGACATTCCGCGCGCGTGCCTGCCGAGGATCCTGCCGTCGTCGACGGTCTGTGGCGAGATCGCGATGGCGGCGCTGCACGGCGCGAAGCTTGCCGGCATGCTCGGCGACCAGCAGGCGGCCTTGGTCGGGCAGACCTGCTTCTCGCCCGGCGAAGCCAAGAACACCTACGGCACCGGGTGCTTCCTGCTGATGAACACCGGTACCGAGCCGGTGCAGTCGAAGGCCGGCTTGCTGACCACGCTCGCCTATCAGCTCGAAGGCGAGAAGCCGCGTTACGCGCTGGAAGGGGCGATCGCGATCACTGGCGCGCTGGTGCAGTGGCTGCGCGACAACCTCAAGCTGTTCGACGTCGCCGCCCAGATCGAACCGCTGGCTCGCAGCGTGCCCGACAACGGCGACGTCTATATCGTGCCCGCCTTTTCCGGCCTGTATGCGCCGTACTGGAAGGAAAGCGCGCGCGGCGTGATCGCCGGGCTGACGCGCTTCGCCACGCGGGCGCACCTCGCGCGCGCCGCGCTGGAGGCGACGGCGTACCAGACCCGCGACGTGGTCGACGCGATGGAGGCGGACAGCGGCATCAAGCTGACCAGCCTTAAGACCGATGGCGGCATGGTGGCGAACGAGCTTCTGATGCAGTTCCAGGCCGACATCCTCGATGTGCCGGTGGTGCGTCCGAAGGTGACGGAGACGACCGCGCTGGGTGCCGCCTATGCCGCCGGCATGGCGACCGGGTACTGGAGCAACGTCGATGATCTGCGTGCGAACTGGGGCGTCGACAAGACCTGGAAGCCGTCACTGAGCGCCGACAAGCGCGACCGGTACTACCGGTCCTGGAAGAAGGCCGTGCAGCGGTCGTTCGACTGGGTCGACTGAGCGGAGGACGACGAACAGGCGCTACCTTGGCGAAGACGCAACAATGAACACGCCCGAGAGCGAGGATCAGCCTTGGTCCAGCTGCGCGCGCAGCGTCTGCATTTCGGCGTGCACGTCGCGCAGGTCGTCGAGAGCGAAACCGGCGGCGAGCGACGGACTGACCCGGCGTAGCGCCTCGTGGAGGCGGCCGGTGTATCGTGCGCGAGCACCCTCGATCACGAGGCCGTTCTCCGCTTCGAACTGCGCGTTCCACGCGACGGCTGACTGCTTCGTCAGGCCCGGCGGCAGATCGAGATGCAGGGTCTCGCCGTCCCAGCCCACAGGATAGCCGCCGGGCAGTCCGTGCGGGCCGGGAACATGGCCGCGCCACGTCCGGCCATGCGCGAGCGCGAGCGCGAGCGGCACGGCGGACGCGCCGGAGATGTCGATCGCGGGTTCGGGCGTGAGCCGAACGGCGGCGAAGCGGGTGAACACGTCCGGTAGCTCGCGTTCGTCCAGCCAAAGCCTCGGCGGTGGACCGCCGCGCTCGGCAGGGCCGGCGCGCCAGACGCCGAGCTGCTGGTAGTGGGCGAGCATCCGCAGCTCTCCCGTCTGCCCGGCGGCCTGCACGTCACCGGCGAAGGCGTTGGAGAGAATGCCGATATTGCCCGCGCCGCAGAGCACCGGGAGACCGCTGGCGGCGACCAGGCCGTTCACCACGTCGGGGAAGCAGCAGTTCACCAGATGCGGGGTCGGGTGCGCGTCACGCACCGCGGCCGCGACGGTGCACGTGACGAGCGCCTGGAAAACGGCGGTTGCGCTCAGGCCGCCCTCTGCGACCAGACGGGTCCAGCTGGTTGGCCGCCCGGCGATGACGGAGCCGGGCTGGGCTGACGCGGCCTGCACGACCACGCGCGGGCGGACGCGTGCCAGCAGCGCCGCGGCCTCGCCGTCGTCGAGCAGGTCGACCGTGGTCGTCTCGAATCTCGCGGGCGTTTCGAACAGCGCCGCCCGCGCACGTGCGGCGGTGCGCACCCAGTCGAGCCGTGCCGGATTGCGGGCGGCGACGATCACGCGTGTCGGCTGGCGTGCGGTGGCGGCGAGATCGAAGGCGATGCGGGCGGCGAAGGGCCCGCTGCCCAGCAGCAGGATGTCGGCCGGTTCGCTCATCCCGGTCCCCCTGGCAGCACGTGAAACGACATCGATCTTGCAGCAGCGCGGAGCATCGGAGCGAAGCGCGATTCCGCCTCCTCGGGTGACGCATGCAGGCGCGAGACGGACAGGCTGACGGCGCCCACCGGCTCGCCGCGGGCGCCGGTGATGGCCGCGCCGAGAGAGACGTCGTCGGGAAAGATCTCCTCGACGGCGATGGCGTAGCCGCGCATCGCGGCTTCGGTCAGGCTGGCGAGCAAATCCGGCACGCGCCAGGTCGTATGCTCGGTGTGCGGCTTGCGGTCGGAGGCGGCGAGGATGGCGCGGGCACGACTCTGCGGCAGGCAGGCGAGCATGGCGCGGCCCGGCGCCGTGCAATACGCCGGCAGCCTCGTGCCGACGATGACGTTGCTGCTGACCATCCGTCGGCTCATGAAGCGTGCGACGTAGACGATTTCGGTGTCGTCGAGCACGGTGAGACTCACGGCCTCCTCGGTGCTGCGGCTGAGGTCGAGCAGGTAGGGCGTCGCGCGGTCCAGGATCGGGCTCGCTCGCATGTAGTGGTAGCCGAGGTCGAGCGCCCTTGTCGTCAACTCGAACCGCCGGGAGTCTGGATCCTTGCGCAGGTAACCAAGGCGTTCGAGCGTGTGGGTGAAACGCTGGGCGGAACTCTTGTCGAGCTCGGCCGCTTCGGCGACCTGGCTCAAGGACAAGCTGGGCCGGCCGGCGCCGAAGGCAGACAGCACGCGAAAGGCCTTCTCGATGGAGCGCACGAACAGCGGATCGCCGCGCGGCGCTCGCACGGCGGTGGTTTCGTTTGCAGGCAGCCCGAGCCGGGTCATCGTTGACAAGGATGCCCGGAGCACGGCACCGTTGCAATACGCTGTATTGCATTGCGATACGTGGCGCACAGGCCTGGGAGAGAGTCCGATGCAGCCTTTCGTCCTGACCCGCACGGAGGGTCGCGTCGCCGTCATCACGCTCAACCGGCCGGAGATCCTGAACGCGTGGCACACGCCGATGCGCGAGATGCTGCTCGCGAGCCTCGACGCGGTGGAGGCGGATGCGGCGGTGCGCGCGATCGTGCTCACCGGCGCGGGCGAGCGCGCGTTCGGCGCCGGGCAGGACCTGAACGAGACGAAGACGTTCGATCCGGACCGCGCCGAGCTGTGGATGGGCGAATGGGAGCGGCTGTATGACCGCATCCGCTCGTTGTCGAAGCCGCTGATCGTCGCGCTGAACGGTCTTGCCGCCGGATCGGCGTTCCAGGTGGCGCTGCTGGGCGACATCCGCGTCGGGCACGACGGGGTCACCATGGGCCAGCCGGAGATCAATGCCGGGATCGCCAGCGTGACCGGCCCGTGGATCATGAAGGAGATGCTCGGGCTCGCGCGCACCATCGACCTGACGCTGACCGGGCGCATGATGGACGCGGCCGAATGCCACGCGATCGGCCTGATCAACCGCCTGGTGCCGCGCGATGAGGTCATGCCCACGGCGATGGCGCTCGCGCATGAGCTGGCGGAAAAGGCACCGGTGGCGATGCGCCTGAACAAGGCGCGGTTCCGCGAAGTGACGGAGGCCAGCTTCCGTGAGTGCATCCAGGCCGGGATCCGCACGCAGCGCGAGGCCTACGCGACCGGCGAGCCGGCCCGCATGATGGAGAAGTTCCTGGCCGAACGCGCGGCCCGCAAGCGCGCGCAACGAGAAATTGCCAACACCTGAGGGGGAGACCGAGCGATGATCGATCCAGCGTCCATCCGTGATCCGTCCCGCTACGCGATCGGCCGGCGCGGCGCGCTGGCCGGGGTGGCGTCGCTTGCTGCCCTGATCGCCGAGGCACCCCGCCGAGCCTTTGCGAAGGAAACGATCACCGTGGCGGATCCGGGCGGGGCATGGACGCCGGCCTGCGACGCCGCCTTCGTGCAGCCCTTCGCGAAAGAGGCGGACGTCACCATCAACCACGTCGCGCGCGAGCACTATCCGACGGTCGAGATCAAGGCGAACGTCGATACCAAGTCCTACACCTGGGATGCGGTGATCGCGACCGATGCGGACCAGACGGAGCTTGCACCGCAGGGACTGCTCGAGCCGCTCGACTGGAACAACGCCGACATGGCGGAGATCATGCCGCAGGCGCGCCGGCCCGACTGGATGGGGCAGGATGTGTACTCGACGATCATCGCCTGGCGCACCGACAAGTTCGGCAAGAACGGGCCGCAGAACTGGGCGGATTTCTGGGACGTGCAGCGCTTCCCCGGCCGGCGCGCGATGCACAAGCATCCGATCGATATGCTCGAGGCGGCGGTGTTGGCCGACGGCGTGCCGATCGACAAGGTCTATCCGATCGACGTCGACCGCGCGTTCAAGAAGCTCGATCAGATCAAGCAGCATGTCGACGTGTGGTGGACCGGCGGCGCGCAGACCACGCAGATGCTGCAGAGCGGCGAGGTCGACCTGCTGCCGACCTGGAACGCGCGCGCGCAGGTGGTGATCGAGGCGGGCGGGCCGGTGGCGATCGCCTGGGATCAGGGCATCTATGCGCTCGAGGGTTGGGTGGTGCCAAAGGGCGATCCGCACGCGGCGATGGCAGAGCGGTTCATCACCTTCTGCGCCAATGCCAAGCGGCAGGCGGATTTCGTCTCCAAGCTCGCATACGGGCCGACGAACCCGAACGCCTACAAATACATCCCCGCCGAGCGGGCGAAGCTGCTGCCGACCGCGCCGGGCAATTTGAAGCTGATGCTGCAGTCGAACAACCAATGGTGGGCGCAGAACAAGGGGAAGATGCTCGAGCGCTTCAACGCGTGGCTGCTCGCCTAAATGACGCCGGCCATCGCCGCCAAGCTGGCTCTGCGCGGCGTCGGCAAATCCTACGGTCCGGTCACGGCGCTGGCCGATGCGACGCTCGACATGGCCGAGGGCGAGTTCCTGACGCTTCTCGGCCCTTCGGGCTCGGGCAAGAGCACGCTGCTGATGATCGTGGCCGGTCTGACCCAGCCGACGTCGGGTGAGGTCTGGATCGACGGAAGGCTGTCCACCTACGCGCCGCCGAACAAGCGCGACATCGGCATGGTGTTCCAGAACTACGCGCTGTTCCCGCATCTGACGATCGGCGAGAACATCGCCTTCCCGCTGCGCATGCGCCGGGTGGCATCTGTCGCGATCGCCGCCGAAGTTCGGCGCGTGCTGGAGATGGTGCAGCTTCCGCATGTCGCGGAGCGCATGCCGACGGAGCTGTCGGGCGGCCAGCAGCAGCGGATCGCGCTCGCGCGGTGCATGGTCTACCGCCCGTCGATCATCCTGATGGACGAGCCGCTGGGCGCGCTCGACCGGCAGTTGCGCGACCGCATGCAGCTGGAGATCAAGCACCTGCACCGGCGCCTCGGCATCACCGTGCTGTACGTGACGCACGATCAGGAGGAGGCGCTGGCGATGTCGGACCGCATCTGCCTGATGCGCGACGGGCGCATCGAGCAGATCGGCACGCCGGAGGACCTGTATTTCCGCCCGCGCACCGCCTTCGTCGCCGACTTCGTGGGTGAGTCCAACATCATCGCGGGTACCGTCGCGGCTTGCGGCGAGGCGGGCGTGCTGCATGCCGCCGGCGGGCTGGAGGTGCGTGCGTCGATCGGGCCGGGCATCGAGGCGGGGCATCCCGTGAAGCTCGTGCTGCGGCCGGAGAACCTGCGCCTGCTGCACCCCGGACAGGAGGCGGACAACACGGCGGAAGGTACGCTGACCGAAACGGTATTCGGCGGCGGCGTCTATCGGCATTACGTGACGATCCCCGGCGAACTGACGCTCGCCGTCAAGCAGTTCACCGACCGCGGCCGTCCGGCGCCGGCGCTCGGGGCATCGGTTCGGCTCGGCTGGAGCCGCGAGCACACGGTGGTTCTGCCGCACACGGAGCTGCATTGAGCGGCGCGAGCCTCGCCGCCGACGCTGCGCCGGGCTGGGGCAGGGCGCCCTTGCCGCGGGCGCGCGTGCTGCGCGCGTGGCCGCTGTTCCCGCTGCTGCTCTTCACCGCCGCGTTCTTCCTCTACCCGGTGCTGCAGATCCTGTGGCTCAGCCTGGTGGACCAGGCGGGAAGCTTCACGCTCGCCAACTTCAGCCGCGCGCTGACCACGCCGGTTTACGCCCGCACGCTCGGGATCACGTTGAAGATCAGCGCCTGGACGACGGTGTTCTCGCTGCTGGCCGGCTATCCCGTCGCCTACCTGCTGGCGACCGCCCGGCCGCGCACGCGGGACTGGCTGACGCTGCTCGTCCTGATGCCGTTCTGGACCAGCTTCCTGGTGCGCACCTTCGCCTGGATGATCCTGCTGGGCCGCAACGGGGCGGTCAACAAGCTGCTGCTGGCGCTTGGCGTGGTCGACGCGCCGGTGTCGCTGATCTTCAACATGACGGGCGTGATGATCGGCATGGTGCATGCGATGATGCCGCTCGGCGTCGTCGCGATGCTCGCGGTCATGCAGCGGGTGGACCGCACGCTGGTCGCCGCCGCGCGCACGCTGGGCGCCGGCGCGGGCAACGCGTTCTGGCGCATCTTCTTCCGGCTCTCGCTGCCGGGCGTGGCGTCGGCCGGGTTGCTGGTGTTCGTCAGCTCGCTCGGCTTCTTCATCACGCCGGCGCTGCTCGGCGGGCGTCAGCAGACGATGATCTCGCAGGTGATCATCTCGATCATCCAGGAAGTGATGGATTGGCGTTTCGCCAGCGCGCTCGCGGTGCTGCTGCTGGCGGCGTCTACCGTGATCTTCGTGCTGTACGACCGGCTGGTCGGGCTTTCGAGCCTGTCGGGGGGCGCGGCGTCGGAGCGAACGGCGAGGCGGCCGGGACCGATGGCCCGCGCCTCCGCTCGCGTCGGCGCCTGGATGACCGGCGCGCTCGGGACGCTGTGCGACGCAGCGGGCGCGATCTGGGACCTCGCGGCGCGATCGGACCCGTCGCGGCCGGGTCGCGCCGTCGGCAGGGCGGTGCTGGGTACGGTCTGCGGCTGCGTGATCGCGTTCCTGGTGCTGCCGTCGCTGTTCGTCATCCCGGTGTCGTTCACCAGCGGCACGTTCATCGAGTTCCCGCCCAAGGGCTTTTCGCTTCGCTGGTACGATTTGTTCTTCAGTTCGCCGGATTGGGTCGCAGCCACGGTGCGGTCGTTTATCACGGCAGTGCTGACCGGGGTTTCCGCCACACTGCTCGGGACGGCGGCGGCGTTCGTGCTCGTGCGCCAGCGTGTGCCGGCGCGCGGGCTGCTGCTTGCGGTCATTCTCGCGCCGCTCGTGCTGCCGCGCATCATCATCGCGGTCGGGCTGTTCTACCTGTACGCGCGCATCGGGCTGGTCGGCACCATCCTCGGCCTCGTCATCGGCCACACCATCCTCGCCGTTCCGTACGTGGTGATCACCGTGATGGCGGTGCTGAAGACGTACGATGAGCGGCTCGATCAGGCGGCGTGGAGCATGGGGGCCAGCCGCTGGCGCACGCTGGTCCACATCACCTTGCCGCAGATCAAGGGCGGGCTGATCGCCGGTTTCCTGTTCGCCTTCATCACCTCGTTCGACGAGCTGACGATCGCGCTGTTCATCACCGGCGGCGGCACGGCGACGCTGCCGCGGCGGATCTGGGACGACCTGCTGCTCCAGGTGAACCCGACGCTCGCTGCCGTCTCCACGGTGGTCCTGGTGTTCGTCACCGTCTTCATCATCAGCGCCGAAATCCTGCGCCGGCGCAGCGCTGCGAGCTGAACAGGAGGCAACGTGGCCGATTACCCGAGCAACGACGCGGAGACGCAAACCGCAAGACAGGAACTCGCCGCGGCCTTCCGCATGGCGGCGCGGCTCGACATGCACGAGGGCGTTTGCAACCACCTCTCGGTGATGCTTCCGGGCCGCCGGTTCCTGATCAACCCGAAGGGCACGCACTTCGCCCGCATCACCGCGAGCAGCCTGCTGGTCATCGACGAGCATGGGGGCACGCTCGAAGGCACGGGCCGGCCCCCGACGACGGGGTTCACGATCCACACAAGCATCCACCTGCGCCACCCTAGGGCGAAGGTGGTGATGCACCTGCATGCGCCGTACTCGACGGCGCTGACAGCGATCCGCGGCGGACGGCTGTTGATGGTGCACCAGAACTCGGCGCGCTTCTTCGGCGACATCGCCTATGACGACCACTTCAACGGCATCGCCGACGCCACGACCGAGGGCGAGCGCATGGCGGACGCCATGGGCGGCAAGCGCGTGCTGTTCCTGGCCAATCACGGCGTCGTCGTGGTGGGCGAGACGATCGCGCAGACCTTCGACGACTTCTATTACCTCGAGCGCGCCTGCCAGGTGCAGGTGCTGGCGATGCAGACCGGCCAGACGCTGAACGTCATGTCCGATGAGCTGGCGCAAACGACGCACGACCAGTTCGCGCAGTTTTCGATCAACGCCGATCTCCACATGCAGGAAGTGATCAATCTGCTGGACGAGCAGGAGCCGAGCTACGCCTCGTGACCGACTCACCGGTCAACCCTCCCGGCAGCGATGACGGGTTCATCCGGCGATTCGTGCATCTTGCCGAGACCGAGCCGGACCGCGTCTTTGCGTGCTTCGAAGGCGAGCGACTGACCTTCGCCACGCTGCACGCACGCTCGGCCCGGCTGGCGGTCGAGCTGCGTCGGCTGGGCGTGGTGCGTGGCGACCGTGTGGCGGTGATGCTCGACAACAGCCCGGTCGCGGTGGCGTTGCTGCTGGCGCTGGCGAAGTCCGGTTTGGCCTGGGTGCCGCTGAATGTGCAGCTGCGGGCGGACGGGCTGCGTTACATCCTTGACCACGCCGAACCTCGCGCCGTCATCGCGCGCGAGGACCTGCTGCCGCTGGTGCGCGGTTGCGGCGCGAGCCTCGAGGGCGTGGTGATCGCCGATGAGGCCGCGTTGGCGACGGCGGCGGACTCGGGCTCCGCCGCATTCCGCGAGGCACTGCCGGCCGCGACGGATCTGTTCGCGATCATCTACACGTCCGGCACGACCGGGCCGCCGAAGGGCGTGCAGATGACGCACCGCATGCTGCGCCTGGCCGGCGAAGGCGCGCTGCTGGTGTCGGGCGCGCGGGATGGCGACGTGCTGTATATGTGGGAGCGGCTGTATCACATCGGCGGCTCGCAAATGATGCTTCTGCCGATGCTGCGGCGGGTGGTTCTGCACATGGTATCGCGGTTCAGCGCCAGCCGGTTCTGGACCGACGCGCGCGCGGCGGGCGCGACGCACATCCACTTCCTGGGCGGCATCCTGCAGATCCTGCTGCGGCAGAAGCCGTCGCCTTTCGACCGCGCGCATGGCGTGCGGATCGCCTGGGGCGGCGGCTGCCCTGCCGAGGTGTGGCGAGCGGTGCAGGATCGCTTCGGGGTGGAGGTGAGGGAGTGCTACGGCATGACCGAGGCCTCCAGCTTCACGACCTACAACGGCACCGGCGTGATCGGCTCGGTCGGACGCCCGGTGCCGTGGTTCACGGTCGACCTGCTGGACGCGGTTGCATGCACCGTCGCACCCGGCGAGCGGGGCGAGATCGTCGTGCGACCAAGCGATCCGCGCGCCATCACGCCCGGGTATTTCCGCAATCCGGAGGCGACGGCCAAGGCGCTGCGCGACGGCGCGCTGCACACGGGCGACCTCGGTTCGTGGGACGCGGACGGCAACCTGTTCTTCCACGGCCGCATCACGGACTCGGTTCGGGTGAAGGGCGAGAATGTCTCCGCCTGGGAGGTGGAGCACGTCGCAGCCCAGCATCCGGCCGTCGAAGACTGCGCCATGATCGGCGTGGCGGCCGAGATCGGCGAGCAGGACATCAAGCTGTTCGTGACGGCCAGGAACGGTCATCGCGTCGATCTGCCCGAGCTGTCCGCTTGGCTCAGTCAGCGGCTCGCGCCGTATCAGAACCCGCGATACCTCGCCGTCGTCGACGCGTTCGAGCGCACGCCGAGCCAGCGCATCATGAAACACGCCCTGCCGCCGGACGGTGACGATTGCTTCGACCGGATGGCGCATCGGGCAGCGCATTAGGCGCGGCCGACAAGGGCGGGGTCGAACTCGGCGGCGAGCTTGCTGCTGGCGGTCACCTGCGCGTCGCGGAAACGGGTGATCGCGAAGGCGTCGATCGGCGTTGGCGTCGCGCCGTCCGCGATCAGCTCGGCCAGCACCGCGCCGACGCCGGGACCGAGCTGGAAGCCGTGGCCGCAGAAGCCGAAGGCGTGCAGCACGCGCGGCGTTGTGGCACTCGGCCCGATGATCGGCAGCATGTCCGGCAGATAGCCCTCGATCCCGGACCAGACGCGGATGATGTGCGCCGACGCGAGCGCCGGCACTGCGCGAACCATGTTGCGCAGGCCGGCGAGCGTCTTCTCCGGCTGCACGTGTGCGCGGTTGCTCACCGGGTCCGATGGGCCGCGCGGATAGCCGGCGAAGACCACGTTGCCGCGCGCGACCTGGCGCAGGATGACGCTGTCGTCCACGGCCTGCACCGACGGCAGGATGAAGCGGGGCAGCGGCTCGGTTACGAATTGCGGCGGGCCCGCGGCGAACAGCGGAACCGGTTCGCCCAGCATGGCCGCGATATCCGCGCCCCACGCGCCGGCGACGTTGACGACCCAGTCGCAGTCGATGACCACGCCATCGTCGGTCCGCAGCCGGAAACCCGTGGCGTGCGGTTCGAGCGCCGCGATCTTCGTGTTTTCCATCGTGACGGCACCGAGCGCGCGTGCCGCACGCGCGACAGCCGGCGTCGCGAGGCGGGGATTGGCAGTGGCATCGCGTGCCGACCAGGATGCCGAGGTGACGGTCGGGCTCAGCCACGGGAAGCGGGCCCGGACCTCGTTCGGACCGAGCAGCTGCGAGTCGACGCAAGCCGCCTGCGCCTCGTCCACGATGATCCGCAATTGCTCGTCCTGCTTCGGGCCGAAGGCGATGTAGAGATGCCCGGTCTGCTCGAATTCGCAGCCCTCGCCGACCATCGTCTCGGCCTGCTCCCACAACGCGTGGGAACGCAGGGCGAGCTTGTATTGATTCTTGTGCCGGCCCTGCAGGCGGATGTTGCCGAAGTTCACGCCGCTCGATTGCGCGCCGACCGCTCCCTTCTCGATCAGCATCACCGCGATGCCGCGGCGGCGCAGGAAGAACGCCGTCCAGCTTCCCATCAGCCCGCCGCCGATCACGGCGACCGTGGTGCGGATCGTCATGCCTCGCCCACCATGGCGAGCGAGAGAGGCTTGACCGGCGCCTGCGCGCGCAGCCGGCCGACATCCTCGAGCGGCACGCGGCACTCGGCCGCGATGAGTTCGGCGACAGCCAAGCCGCAGAAGCGGCCCTCGCAGCGGCCCATACCGACGCGGGTGATCGCCTTGCCGCGATTGACCTCACGGGGCCCGAGCTCGAGCCGTACGGCCCGACGCATCTCGCCGACGGTGACGCAATCGCAGCGGCACAGCACGGTGTCGTCCGGCATTGCCGCGATCCAGTGTGCCGGCCAGCGGAACGCGTCGGCGAGGCCGCGCTGGAACCGGCGCAGGCGGGCCACCCGGCGGCGCAGGGCGGCGCGTTCGCGCTCCGGTACCGCCGCGCCGCTGTCGGCGAGGACCGCATAGGCGGCGAGCGCACCGCTTGCCTCCGCCGCGTCCGCGCCGCCGATCGCGCAGCCGTCGCCCGCGGCATAGACCGAATCGCTGCAGCGTCCGTCGGCTGCCGGCAGGAACTGCCGGCTTGCCGTGTCGAAACGGAACGCGGCGCCTGCCAGTTCGGCAAGCTGCGTCTCGGGCTTCAGGCCGAAGCCCATTGCCACGGCGTCGCACGCGATCACCTGTTCGCGTCCATCCGCTTCGAATGAGATGCCCGTCACCCGTCCGTCGCCCAGCACGCGGCGCAGGCACACGCCGTGCCGGATCGGCACGCCACGGCTGCGCAGCGCGGCCATGGTGAGAACGCCTCGGCGCAACGTGGTTGCATCCGATGCCAAACGCGGGAGGGCGTGAAGCTTGCGATGGAACGGGGTGGTGTCGAGCACCGCGGCGACGGCGACGCCCGCCAGCGCGTATTGCAGGGCCGCGACGTAGAGCAGGGGCGAGGCGCCGAGGAACACGACAAGGCGGCCGATCGCGCAGCCTTGGCCTTTCAGCAGCGCCTGCGCGCCGCCGAGCGTGAACACGCCGGGCGTCGTCCACCCTGGGATGGGCAGCGTGCGGTCGGCGGCGCCTGTCGCGAGAAGCAGGCGCTCGAAGGGCTGCGCATCCGCACGACCGTTCGCGGCGACGTGCAGCGTGCGGTCCGAGACCGCCCAGGCAAGCGTGCCCGGCCGGTAGTCGATCCGGTCCCGCAGCGTGTCGAAGCTGGCGTGGATGCGGCGGTAGTGGGATGCCTCGCCGCGCATCAGCGTGTCCACCGCACGCTCGTCGCGGAAGCGGCACCAGACCTGGCCGCCGGGCGTGTCGGCCTCGTCGACCAGGACGGGACGGACGCCATGCGATGCCAGAACGCCCGCAGCGGCGATGCCGGCGGGGCCGGCGCCGACGATGACCACATTCATGGAGGCCAGGTCGCCGGCGTCGCGGTGAGCAGCGCCATGCCGTCCTCGGCCGGCGTCGTGCAGGCCCGCAGTCTGGTGCCCGACACGGTCCAGACCCAGCAATCCTGGCACGCGCCCATCAGGCAGAATCCGGCGCGACGCGTGCCGTCGAACTCAGCGCGGCGGAGGATGTGGCCGTGGGCGAGGGCGGCGGTCAGCACGGTGTCCCCGGTCCACGCCTGAACCGGCTGACCGTCGATCGTCAGGCTGAGCCGAGTGCCGTTGGGCGGATTGCCGTCGGGCGGGCCGATCCGCAGCACCTGTCCGTTCAACGTCTGCTTCCCGCGTGCGCCGTGAAAAGGCGGCGGTTCTCCAGTGGGTGCAAGGCCCACCCGGCATCGCTCCAGCCGGAAGCAACCGGGGCAGGCATGGAGGTGACGAAATGTCTGAAGCCCCCGGATAGCGGTCACGAGTTTGGTGACCGTGCGAGT
>Ga0074045_10001223_pt1 | contig 25054 bp, 22 predicted proteins | sample BogForMeECP23OM2_FD_94442 | JGI IMG/M metagenome (GOLD analysis project Ga0074045, IMG submission 94442) | Bog forest soil microbial communities from Calvert Island, British Columbia, Canada - Bog Forest MetaG ECP23OM2 | ecosystem: Environmental > Terrestrial > Soil > Wetlands ... | reverse complement strand
TCTGGACAGCATCTGGCCCGCCAAGCCAACCTGGTTTTCGGATTTGGCTGCTGGTTATGTGGAATCAAGGGCTTGGCGGGTCCAATAGAAGCAGTTCGCTGCTAATTTGGACAGGTGTGGTCCCCGACCTGCCAGCCGTCGCCTGCCCATTTGGCAGGCCTGGGACCTGCCTGACTTCTCAGAACGGAAACTCGTTGCGCGCAACCTGCTGGTAGAGGCCCGACTTGACCAGGTGATAGCTGTAGGGATTGACGGGCACGCCGCCAATGCGCACTTCGTAGTGCAGGTGTGGCGCCGTGGCGCGTCCGGTGGCGCCCACCTCGCCCACAATCTGTCCCAGGCGCACCGCCTGTCCGGTTTGCACCATCGAGCGCGAGAGGTGCGCATAGCACGTGTCTACGCCGCCACCGTGATCGACCTTGACCATCAGGCCGTAGCCGCCCTCCCATGAGGCAGCGATCACGACGCCATCGGCGGTAGCGCGGACCGAAGTGCCGGGAGGGGCCGAGATATCGACGCCAGTGTGAAACGCTCCCTCACCCGAGAACGGGTCCATGCGCCCACCGAAGGCTCCCGTCAACCGGCCGGCGACCGGCCAGATGCTGGGCCGCGCGCTGGCGGGCTGAATCCAGCGCGTGCGGTCGCTGTGCAATTCCATCGCATTGGCGCTGCGCAGGAAGTTGTACTCCTCCACACTCTCGGCGAAAGTCGGCGTCAGTTTGCCTTCGCCAGAAATGTCCGAGGGGCCTTCCAACTTCTGTTTGATACCGTAAGCGATGGACACTTCCTGGGCGTAGATTTCCAGGCTGGCCAATTGCTGATCGGTTTGATTGACGACTCTCTGGAGATTCTGGTAACGCGAACGCAAGGTGTCGGCTTCGCGCCTGAGGGCGTTGTAATTGGCAACCTTCCACGCCATGCGCGCGTAGCTGGCGACGAATCCGAACACCGAGAAACAGCCGAGCAGGGCTAGTCCAAGAATGGCGTAAACTGCCTGGTGCGGAATATGAACACGGCGAAGCCTGCCGCGGAGCGAATGGGCCAGCACCACGACAAAGTATTCCTGCCTCATAGTCTTCTCCGGCTGGACCCCTTGAGATTCGGAGGGTTATCCGCAAGGCCCAGTGGGGCTACTTGGACACACTATCAAAAGAGAGCGAACGCACTACGGTATCAACCGTACACCCCATTGTCAAGCACCGTATTGCAGCACCGTATTGCGGCGGAGCCAGATGGGAACCTCTGAAAGTGCGACATTGCACGAATGCGCACGTGGAGGCTGAGGCCGAAAGCTAAAATACTCTCTACCAACACCTTAGGGGCAGAACGCTATCCTCGCGCCATCAATCTTCGACGCAAACAGTCGAGGGCCATTTGGGTGGTGAAGGCGCGGATGCGCGCCCGGTCGCCGAGAAACTGGCGATGGAAGGCAACGGCTTTCTCGGCGTCGGCCACCGCGGCGTAGACGGTGCCGACCGGCGCCGCGTCGTCGCCCGAACCGGGGCCGGCCACGCCGGTGACAGCCAGCGCGTAAGTCGAGTTGGTACGGCGGCGGGCACCGGCGGCCATGGCTTCGGCGGTCTCGCGGCTGACAGCGCCGAAATGAGCGAGAAGTTGCGGGTCCACGCCGAGCAATTCCACTTTCATGGAATTCGAATAGGCGATGAAGCCACCCAGGAAATAACGGGAACTGCCGGGAACGGCCGTGAGGCGCTCGCCGATCATGCCACCGGTCAGGCTCTCCGCCACGGCAACTGTAGCGTGGGCCTTGTGCAGCATCTCTCCGACCACCATCTCGAGCGAATCGCCATTGCGCGAATAAACCTTGTCGCCCAGCAAGGCTTCAATGGGTGCGCCTACCTCGGCCAGCAGCGCGTCTGCATCGCCCACGCTGGGGCAGCGGGCGCGCAGGTGAATCTGAATATCGTTGGCGCCGGCGAGGATGGTGGTAGCCGGGTTGGCGTACTTCTTGTACACCGGAGAGATGAGCTGATCGAGATCCGATTCCGGCATGCCAGTGACGCGCAGCAGCAGAGTGCGGATGACATTCTCCGGCACGATGCGGCGCAGGCGCGGCAGGCATTGGCGCTCGAACATGGCCTTCAACTCATGGGGCGGGCCGGGCAGCAGGATGACCACGCCGGATTCCTCGATCCACTGGCCGGGCGCTGTGCCGCGGTCGTTGGGGAGCACGTCGGCGCCCTCGATGACGAATGCCTGGCGCCGGTTGATCTCGGACATGCGGCGCTTCATGCGCGCGAAGCGATGTTCGATCTGCGTCACGATTTCGGTGTGCAATACCAGCTTACGATCGAGCGCCAGGGCGACGGCTTCGCGCGTGACGTCGTCTTCGGTCGGGCCCAGACCGCCGGAGAGAATCACGATGGGCGAGCGAGAAACCGCTGCGCGTACGGCTTCGGCGAGGCGGTCGCGATCGTCGCCGATCACGGACTTGGCGACGACCTCGACGCCCATGTCGTTGAGCTGGGCGGTGAGGAAGAGCGAATTCGTATCGACGCGTTCCGCGGTCAGCAGTTCGGAGCCGGCGGCGATGATCTCGGCGTTCATCAAAAAAGCGGCAGGCCCTTGATGCCGACGTCGACGCGGTAGAGCGCGTTGGTGGTGGCGACAACCATCGCGCGCGAGGGAGAGAACGCCAAACCGACGATGCCCGGTCCGGAGAGGAACAGTTCCGCCTCCCGCTCCGGCGTCACGCGCACGACTCCCTTGCGGCCGCCGATGGAAGCCGCCGCGTACAGGTTGCCGGCTTCGTCGAACGCCAGCCCTTGCGGGCGGCCCAGCCCTCGATAGAAGACTTCCACCTCGCCGTGATCGGAAACCCGGTAAATGCAATCGAAGCTGGATGTAGTGGGACCGGCTACGTAAAGGTGTCCATCCGGACCGAACGCGAGATGGTAGGCGGCGATGGAAGGCTCGATGGTGGCAAAGACGAAGACCTGGCGCTCGGGATTGATTTTGAAAATGGTTCCGCTGCGGTCGCCCACATACAGGTTGCGATGGCGGTCGAAGGCGATGCCGGTGGCTACGCCCATGCCTTCCACATACACGGTCATATTGCCGCTGGGCGAGACCTGGTAAATGAACCCATCGTAGCGGCTGGAAATGTACAGCAGCCCTTCGGCGTCCAAAGCAAGGCCGGTGGCGTTCATGAGGTCGTTGAGAAACGGCTTCATGGCAAAGTTGAGGTCGATCTTGAAAACGGCTACCGGCACCTTTTGGCCGCGCGAACCGCTGAAGGTGGTGAAGATGTTGCCCACTGCGTCGATGGCCGGATTGCCGACCGGGTGCAGGTTGTCGGCGACGGGTACACCGATGTCGCAGGCCCAGGCTTCGCTCGACTGCTTGCCGCTTTCGACGATCAGCTCACCGGCGGTGGCGCCGTCCGGAACGCGGGCGATGACAAAAGAATCCGAGCCGATGACGATGGGAGCTCCGACGTCGCCAATCATCACGCGCGGCGGGTCCGGTTTGGCAAAACCCTTCCCGCGTATCTGCAGCTCGCCGCCGGCGATGGCTGCGTGCGGGGACACTTCCGAAATTTGCGGCCGGGCAGCGGGTGATTTCCGGAGCGACATGTTTAATATAGATTGAAGCATCCCGCTAGCAATAGCACAAGTGCGGCGTAGGCGCCTGCCATGGCGTCATCGGCGTTAATGCCGATCCCGCCCGGCAGCGATTCCAGTTGGCGCACCGGCGGTGGCTTCCAGATGTCGAACAGGCGGAACAGGGCGAAGGCGGCGAGACAGCTTTTCCAGTTCCAGGGGTTCGCCGCGGCCAGCGCGATCCACTGGCCCAGCACCTCATCCACTACCACGAAACCAGGATCCTCCACACCGGCTGCATTGGCCGCAACGCCAGCAGCCCAGACTGCGGGGTAGGCCAGCGCGGCTGCGAGCAGCAGGAAGTGCCAGGGCGCGAACCCAATGTAACGATGCAGCGTGACGGCGATGGCGACGGCCGCTGCCGAACCGGCGGTGCCCGGCGCCCACGGCGAGCGGCCACAGCCGAACCAGGTGGCGATGGCGAAAGCGATGCGAGTACGCGCGGAGCTAGTCATCGTCGTCCGTCTGTTCGGTGTCCGCGCCGCCCGGCGGGAGCGGAGTCGAGACGACGTACTTGCCGGAGGCCCAGTTGCCGAGGTCGATGGTGCGGCAGCGGTCGCTGCAGAAGGGGAATTCAGCGTCCCCTAGCGCAACCTCTTTCTTGCAAATGGGGCATTTCATAGCGGCGCGGCCAGCGGCGCGATATGAACCAGGCCCGGCGGCGGCAGCACGGGCGCAGCCTCAGTGGGCGGGAGCAGCGTGCCCAACACGTCGTAATCGTGCGATCCGGTAATGCGCAAGCGGCGGATTTCGCCGGGGCGCGGCGCGGCTCCTTCGACGTCGTTGATCAACGCGACGCCGTCGATTTCGGGCGCCTGCGTGGACAAGCGCGCTTGCCACAGCAGATCGGTTTCCTCCGAGAGGCCTTCCACCAGTACGGGGACTTCGGTGCCGACCATGGCGCGTCCACGGGCGCGCGCGATCTTGCGCTGCAAGGCCATCAAGTGGCGCTGGCGGTTGCGTTTGGTGCGGGCGTCGACTTTGCCGTCGAGCGCGAAACTGCGGCTCGAATCTTCATCCGAATACAGGAAGACGCCCATGTTGTCGAAGCGCGCGGCTTCGACGAATTGGCACAACTCGTCAAAATCCGCCGCCGTTTCGCCGGGGAAGCCAACGATGAAGCTGGTGCGTATGGCAACGCCGGGAATCGTGCGGCGGATGCGCTCGATGAGGCGCAGGAAGATATCGCCGGAGCCGCCGCGCGTCATGCGCCGCAGTACGCGCGCGCTGGCGTGTTGCAGCGGCATGTCGACATACTTCACCAGGCGACGGTGGGCGGCGATCGCGTCGAGCAGGCGCTGGGTCACTTTGTTCGGATAAGCATACAGGAAACGGACCCAGGTTTCGTGGCCAGCGTCGATTTCGGCCAGCCGCTCCAGCAGCCCGGCGAGGCCGTCTGGCAAGCCGAGATCTTCGCCATAACAGGTCGTGTCCTGACCGATCAGGTTGATTTCGCGCACGCCGCTCTGAAACAGGCGGGTGGCTTCGGCCACGACGGATTCGAAACGGCGGCTGCGGAACGCGCCGCGATATTGCGGGATGACGCAGAAGCTGCACGGATGGTCGCAGCCCTCGGCGATCTTGATATAGGCGAAATGGCCGGGCGTGGAGAGCACGCGCGGCGTGAGGTCGTGATAAAGATAAGGAACCGCGGACGGCGCAGCGCCATCTTCCGAGCCTTCGCACAACGCCACAATGCGGTCGAGCTCGTTGGTGCCAACTATCGCATCCACCTCCGGCATCTGCTGGCGAATGTCGCCGCGGTAGCGTTCCACCAGGCAGCCGGCGACGATGAGCTTGCGCGCGCGGCCGGTTTTCTTGTACTCGGCCATTTCGAGAATGGTGTCGACGGATTCCTTCTTGGCGGGATCGATGAAGCTGCACGTGTTCACGACCAGGACGTCAGCGTCGCCGGGATGGGGCGTCAACTCGTGGCCGCGAGCCACCAGAGATCCCATCATGACTTCGCTGTCGACCAGATTCTTAGGACAACCCAGACTGACAAAACCGATTTTCAAGCGCGTGTGTCCGAAACAAGAGTGCCGGTTTCAGGATAGCATTGGGAACTGCGTGTCGCCTCAGAAATGGCGGGTTAACACAGGGCAGGCTCCAGCATGCCCACCTAGGCCGCCACCCTCTCCGCCGGCAGCGGCTTCACGTGGGCGAGGCGCAGCGTCTCGAGCGCGCGAATCAGCGGCCATGCGGGATCGAACTCGTGGCTGCGCCAGGCGAACCGCGCGGAGGTCGGAAACTGGTGGTGGTTGTTGTGCAGCCCTTCGCCCGCCGTCAGCATCGCGATCGATCGCAAGTTGGTGGCCTTGTTATCGAAGTTGCGGTAGCCGACCCAGTGGCACACGCTGTTGACGGAGGAATTCAATAATACGTAGAGTACGGCGTGCGTGAGCCACGCAGCCAGGCCCCACCAGATGCCGAACATCAGCATGAAGATGGCGATTCCGCCTAGCGCCGAGTAATGCATGAGAGGCAACCGGTCGATCAGGTCTTCCTTCCAGTCGGGAGTATACTTGCGCACAACCGCGGCGTCCTTGGTCACGCGGCGATAGAGAAAATAGTTGCCGAACAGCACGGTCCACATTCCGTAGATGTACGGGCTGTGCGGATCGCCCTGGACGTCGGAAAAGTGATGATGCTTGCGATGCACGGCGGCCCACTCGCGCGGGACCATCCCGGTAAACAGGCTCAGTTCCAGGTGCATCAGCAAGCCAACGATCGGGTGCAGTTCCAACCCGCGATGGGTTTTCGCCCGATGTAGGTAGATTGTCGTGCAGAAGACAGACAGTTGCAGGATCACGAGAGTGATCGCCAGCATCCACAGAATATTCATTGGTCGCCCAGTTCCCCTCGATGATGCATGTATTCGATTCTCTTGGATGCGCGCTCGAGCGGAAACTTCCGGGCGGGCTCAAGATAGCCGTTGGATTCATCATAGCAGACCCAATGACGCAGAGCGGTCTTGCATTGCAGAACGTGGACGACTGAGACGCGGCCTTGATCGGGCAGGTGGGACTGGCCATGGCGGTACTCGTGTGCCGAAACCTAGTATTTTCCGATTACTGATAAATAGGCGCGATTCCCCTAATATGAAGTCACATGAGGAAGCTCGCTGGCACGGTAGGTCTGGCTCTCGCTCTGTTTGGCGCGCCGGCGGACCGGCCCGGGATGCCGGATTATGCATTTGTCGCCGCACCTCAATACGATGGCGCAGCGTGGCGGAGCGGGCGCGAGCGATTTCCGGCGGGCGCGTCGGTGATGCTGGTCACCGCGCAAGGCCAGCGAAAGCTCGCCGCGGATTTCTATGCATCCATCGATCCGGCGGTCTCGTACGATGGGCTAAAGATTCTCTTTGCCGGCAAGCGCACTGCGGCGGGGCCCTGGCAGATTTGGGAGATCGCGATCGCGGGTGGTGCGCCGAGGCAGCTTACTGCGGCCGACACCGATTGCATTCGCCCGTTGTACCTGCCGGATGGGAGCGTTTTGTATACCAGAGTTCTCGCGCGCGGTTCGGAAATCCAGGTTCTTCCGCTCTCCGGCACCGCGAATCCCGAGACGCTGACTTTCGTTCCGGGCTGGTACCTGACAGACGACGTACTACGCGACGGGCGGATTCTGTTTGAGACGAACGGCGACCTGTACACGCTTTACCCGGACGGCACCGGCGTCGAGACGATTCGCTGCGACCACGGACCACAGCGTTCCAACGGGCGGCAGGTGGCCTCGGGCGACGTGATCTTCAACGTGGGAAAGCGGCTGGCCCGTTTCACGCCGGCGCTGGCCGAACAGACCCGCGTGGCGCAGCCCAATCTGGAGGCGGCTGGCCCTGGTGCGGAGGTTTCGACGGACCGCTGGCTGATTCCGTTGCGCAGCGGTCCGACGCGGCCATTTCACCTGTACGACTGGAACGCGACCAGCGGCCAACGCGTGGAACTGAGTCCAGGCGCACCTGGCAACGCCGTCGAGCCGGTGGTGGTTGCCAGCCGCGTGCCACCGCGCGAGTTTCCCTCGGCGCGAGTGCCGACGCGGACCAACGGGAACCTGCTGTGTCTCAACGCCCACGAATCGAAGACGCCGATTACGGGCGACATCGCCACGGTTCGCGTGTTCACACAGGATGCCACCAGCGCTGCCCTGCTGCTGGGCCAGACGATCGTGGAGACGGACGGTTCGTTCTACGTACAAGTGCCGGCAGACAGACCGCTGCGCATGGAACTTGTGAGCCGCGCGGGCGCGGTGACGCAGGCGGAAAAGAACTGGTTCTGGATGCGGCCCAGCGAACAACGCATCTGTGTGGGCTGCCACGCCGGCCCGGAACGGTCGCCGGAAAACCGTGTACCCGAAATTCTGAATCGCACAACAGTGCCCGTCAACATGACGGCCATTCCAGGATCTACTAAATGATCATCCGAACGTTATCATTCGTTTCTGCTTTTTGTCTCGCTGCGGGTCTTGCGCTGGCGGCGGATCCGCCAACCGGCGCCATCCGTTTCGACGACGCGACGGCGCAGTCCGGGATTACCTTCACACATTCCTTCGGCGCCGAGCAACTGGGATCGCTGCTCGAGAGCACAGGCGCGGGTTGCCTGTGGTTCGATTTCAATAACGATGGCAAGCCGGACCTGTTCGTGGTGAGCGGGCGACCACTCGGGCCGGGCATCCATCCTTACCCGCTGCGCAAGCCGCCCGCGGAAGCGCCCCACAACCACCTGTACCGCAACGATGGGAACGGACACTTCACAGACGTCACCGAGCAAGCCGGCCTGGCGGGCGACGCTTTCAGCTTTTCCGCGGTCGCCGCCGACTTCGACAATGACGGCTACACCGACTTATTGGTCACCAGTTATGGAAAGGTGACGCTCTATCGCAACAAGGGCGACGGAACCTTCGAAGACGTGACAGTTAAGGCCGGACTGGGAGGTGTGAAGGGGTGGGCGATTGGCGCCACATGGCTGGATTACGACCGCGATGGCTGCGTCGATCTCTTCATCGGCCGCTATGTGAAGTTCGACCCGACTTATCGCTCTTACTACGCGGCGGATAACTACCCCGGGCCGCTCGATTACGAAGGCGATACCAATCTGCTGTTTCACAACACCTGCAAGGGCAGCTTCGTCGATGTCAGCGAAAAGTCCGGCATTTCGGCGTTCAAGGGCCGCACGATGGGAGTTGCCGCGGGCGACTTCGATGGCGACGGGTACCCCGATATCTACGTCGCCAACGACAAGACCGAGAACTTCCTGTTCCACAACAAAAAAGACGGCACGTTCGAAGAGATCGCTACCGAAGCCGGCGCAGCGTTCGGGCAGAACGGCGAATCCACGTCGGCCATGGGCCCCGTATTCTTCGACCCCGATAACACCGGCAAAGTGGACCTGTGGGTGAGCGATTCCAAGTACAACCGCCTGTTGCGCAACACAGGCAAGCTGCCGTTCGAGGATATCACCCAGCAGGCCGGCATCTCTCAGCTCGCAGCGCAATATACAAGCTGGGGCACCGGCGCTTACGACTTTTCGAACAGCGGTCTGCGCGACATCTTCATCACGCACGGCGGGCTGATTCACCTGATCCCGCAGGAGCATTCGGTTTTCAAGAACCTGGGCGGGGATAAGTTCGAGGACGTGTCCACCGGTGCCGGGCCATTCTTCGCGACCAAGAGCGTGGGCCGGGGCGCGTGCTTTGCCGACTACGACAACGACGGCCGCGTGGATGCGTACATTGTCAACCTGGGCGCTCCGGGCACGCTGCTGCACAACGTCACCACGCCGGTGGGCCATTGGTTGAAGATCAAGCTGGTGGGCACCAAGAGCAATCGCGATGGCATTGGCGCGGTGGTCGAGGTGGAAGCCGGCGGCGTCAAACAGCGGGCCGAGCGAGTGGCCGGTTCCGGTTACTTGAGCCAGGACGACTGGCGTTTGCATTTCGGCCTGGGCGCAGCTACCAAGGCGGACAAGATCACCGTGTCGTGGCCCAGTGGCATACATCAGGTGGTGGAAAACATTCCGGCCGGACAAGTGTTTACTATTACGGAGAAGTAGGGATGGGAATCGGGATGCGGGGGCAAATCGCGAGGGAGTTCACCAAGAACGGTGCCGCACGGCGGGTCCGCTCCCTTACGGTCCCGGCCCCGAATGGGCAGCCGCGACGCGGCCGCACGAATATCGTGGTGGGCGCAATATCGATTCTCGCCTGCTTCGTATTCGCCTCGGCCGCCGTCGCGCAGAACGGCTATCCCAGTCCGGACGATCTGGTATTATCGCCGGACGGCGCGCGCCTGTACGCGGTGTTGAGCGGCACCGGCGAAGTGGCCGCCATCGACACCGCCAAGCGCAACGTAATTGGGCGCGTCGCAGTTGGGAAGGTGCCGCGCGGGATTGCCATTACTCCGGATGGCGCGCGCCTCTATGTCACCAATTCGTGGGCGGATACGATCAGCGAAATCGATGCCGCTAGGATGCAGACGCTGCGCACACTTCCAGCCGGTTTTGAACCAACGGGGATCGCGTCGGATGGCCGGGGTTCGCTATACGTGGCCAACCGGCTGAGCGACAACGTGACCGTGCTGGACGTGGCCAGCGGAACGATTACGCGCCACCTGATTTCGGCCCGCGGCGCCAGTTACACCGCAGCCACGGCGGATGGCGCGCGCATTTTCGTCACCCACATTTACCCAATCCCGGGCGAGTTCCGCACGCCGCCGCGAGCGGAGATCGAGGAAATCGACGCGCACGCGCAGTTGATCGCTCATCGCATCGCGCTGCCGGACGCGGCGGGCGTTTTCCATGTGACGATTTCACGCGACGGGCGGCTTGGCTTGGCGGCGCTGCTGCGTCCGCACAACCTGGTGCCGCTGGCGCACGTGGAACATGGCTGGGCGTTCGGCGACTCGCTGGCGGTCTTCGGCGACGATATTGGCGGCGCGGTGCAACTTCCACTGGATGCGATTGAAAACTACTTCTCACTGCCGTTCGGAGTGGCGATCTCCGCCGACAAGAAGCGTGCGTACGTATCCGCCAGCGGCACCAACGAAGTTGCGGTGCTCGATCTGGCGCGCCTGGTGGCGGTGGCGCGGGCGCCCTCGGTGGCGCGCATGGCCAACGATCTCTCCGCGGCGTCGCGCTACGTGATTGCGCGCATTCCGGTAGGAAGCAATCCGCGCAACATCGCGCTTTCAGCCGATGGATCGACGCTGTGGGTGGCGAATCGCTTGGACGACAGCATTTCGATTATCGATACGGCGCGCATGGCGGTCAGCGGCACGATCGCGCTCGGCGCCCCGGCTACGCTGACGCCGCAACGCCGCGGGGAGCGCCTGTTCTACTCCTCGCTGGTGGCTTTCGGCAACAGTTTCGGTTGCGCGAGTTGCCACATCGATTCCACCTTCGACGGCCTCAACTGGGACCTGGAACCGGACGGTTTCGGCATCGACATCGTCGATAACCGCGCGCTCGAAGATATAGCCGACACGTCGCCCTTCAAGTGGAATGGCCAAAACCCGGACCTCCAGACCGAGTGTGGCCCGCGCACGGAGCGCTATTTTTTTCGCTCGCAAGGCTTCCGCGGCGACGACCTGGAAGATCTGGTGAGCTATATCAAGGCGATTCCACTGCGGCCCAATCGCTATCGCTCACCCGATGGCGAACTGACGCCGGCGCAGGAGCGCGGCAAGGCCATCTTCCTGCGAACCGTTCGCAAAGATGGCACTCCCATTCCGGAAACCGACCAGTGTTTCGTTTGCCATTCCGGCAAGTATTACACCAACCAGCTTCTCGCCGATGTAGGTACCGGCAAGCCGACCGACCGCTCGCCGATGATCGATACTCCGGAGTTGACCAATGTGGTCAACAGCTCGCCGTATCTCCACGATGGGTCGGCGCACACGTTGGAAGAAATCTGGACTATCTTCAATCCGAAGGACCAGCACGGCGTAACTAACGATCTCGCCAAGGATGAGTTGAACGATCTCATCGAGTATTTGAAAACCTTATGAGAGCCACCATCATAGCCGCATTCCTGGCTGCCTCGGCGCTGGTCGCGCAGGATCTGCCGCGATTTCGCTGGGAGAGCTTCACCACCGCCAACGGCCTCGCGGACAATCGCGTCTACAGCGTCTGCGTGGATGGCAGCCGTATCTGGGCGGGAACCGACAACGGGCTGGCACTGTACGAGAACGGCAAGTGGCGCGTGTTCACAACAGTCGACGGGCTCGCACACCGCGCGGTGCTCTCGCTGGCGCTGGACAAGAAAACGCACACCCTCTGGATTGCGACCATGGGCGGGCTGAGCCGCTACTCGGCCGGCCGCATCGACACGTTCACGCAGCTCAATAGCGGGCTGCCCAACGATGTGGTGTACGGGGTCACCGTGCAGGGCGATCTGGTGTGGATAGCTACCGCAGCCGGCGGCGCGCGCTACGACACGCGCACCAACCAGTGGAGCCTTTTCAACGAGCGTAACACGCCCATGTACGAGATCTGGACTTATGGCGTCTCGGCCGCGGAGGACAAGGTATACTACGCAGTATGGGGGAGTGGGGTGCTGGAGTACGACGTCAAGACAGATCGCTGGCTCAAATACGACGATCCCGACGGTGAAAACGAAATTGTGCTTCACAAGGACGAGGGGTTGATCCACGAAATTACCACATCCGTCAGTTACGTGAATAAGATCCTTTGGGCCGCCACTTACTTCGGCGCCAGCCGCTATGACGGCCGTAACTGGCGTAACTTCCTGGACAAAGACAGTGGACTTCCCAGCAACTTTTTGAATCAGGTGAAGTCCGTGGATGGCACACGCACGTGGTTTTCGACTGACAAGGGGCTGGCGTATTACGATGGCGCCCAATGGGCCACTTACCGGCCCGGATTAGATACTCACGCGCCCGAAATGCTGGTGCGCGACGCAGCGGGCACAGTTACGCACGTGCCTGTCACTACAGCGCCGGCGTTTCATTACACTTTTGGCGTCGATTTTCAGAATGACGATATCTGGGTGGCCACGGCCAAAGGCCTGAGCCACGGAATCCGCATCAAACCGGGAGACAAGTAGACCATGACGATACTCGATACGTTGGAACGGATTGGCAAGACCACGCAAGTGAAGGTTCGGGCCATTACGGAGCATTCCGTTCTCAACGAGGCTTACGATTACGAAAAGCCCAGCTCATTCTCGCGCGGGTTGCGCATTGACCTGGATAATGTGGTAATCCTTTTGATTTCCGGCACCGCCAGCATCGACGAGCACGGCCGGAGCGTACACATCGGCGACTTCGAGGCACAGCTTCGCCGCACGTATCACAACATCACCGGACTGTTGGGCGCCGAAGGCGCCACGTGGAAGGATGTCGTCCGCACCACGTGCTACCTGCGCGACATTGAGCGCGACTACGAGGTATTCAACAAGGTTCGCACGGAGTTCTTCCGCGAGCAGGGCCTCGATCCGCTGCCAGCCTCCACCGGCATCCAGGCAATCCTGTGCCGCCCCGAGTTGCTGATCGAAATCGAAGCGATCGCAATGTTCATTCCGAAGCCGAAGGAGTAAGAAGATGATTGCGGAGGGAATGTGTTGCGGGCAGCCGGCCGGTGCGGCGGGCTGCCGCGGCTTCCGGGCCGTGATGACGATCGTGCTGCTGGTGGGACCGGCAACATGGGCGCAATCCGGCACCTGTTCCTGTGGCGCGAATCCGCCCGGCCCACCGCCGATCCGCAGTGTGGAATCGTACGCCAACACACCCGAAGATCTGAAGCCGTTTTCCAAGTTCACCAAGCCATACTACGAGAACTACACCAAGACGCCCGAATACAACGGCGCAGCCGCCGACGTGACGACGCTCAAGCCGTCCGACTTCTCTGAAGTCGCCATCGGCTTCCTGGGGCCGATTTATCAGCACAAGGATATCGCGCTCGGCACGGCGATGCTCAACGGTGCGCAGATGGCGATTGACGAGGCCAACGCACGCGGCGGGTACGGCGGCAAGCCGTTCCATCTCAAGATTCACAACGACGCCGCCACGTGGGGCGCATCGAGCAACGAAATCGTCAAGATGGTGTACGACGAGAAGGTGTGGGGAATGCTCGGCTCCGTCAGCGCCGATTCCACCCACATTGCGTTGCGCGTTTCCCTGCGCTCCGAACTGCCCATCGTCAACTGCGCCGCGACCGACCCAACGATTCCGGAGACCATCATTCCCTGGATACTCACCAGCATTCAAGACGACCGCGAGCAGGGCTACACGCTGGCGCGCAGGATCTACACCGATCTCGGACACAAGCGCGTGGGACTCCTGCGCGTCAACGAGCGGTACGGACGCTTCGGAGTCGTCAAGTTCAAGGATGCCTCCCGCCGCCTCGGCCATCCGGTGGTGATCGAACAGAAATTCAACCCCGCCGACAAGAGCTTCACGCGCGAATTGCAGGTAATCAACGACTCGCGCGTGGATGCGATTGTGCTCTGGACGGATTCGGCCGCCGCCGGCACGATTCTCAAACAGATGCAACAGATGGGCATGAAGCAGCCGGTCTTCGGCGCTGCGCGCGTGTTGGGCGATGCCCTGTTCGCCAATGCGGGAAAGGCGGCGGAGGGGCTGGAAGTAGTCTACCCGTTCAATCCCGATCGCGACGATCCGTTGTGGCTGGATTTCCAGAAGCGTTTCACGGCGCGCTATCAAGCCAAGGTGGACGCGTTTTCCGCGTTGGGATACGACACGATGAACATCTTGCTCGACGCGATTTGCCGCGCGGGACTGAACCGCGGACGCATCCGTGACGCGCTGTACAGCCTGGAGCGATACAAAGGCGTCACTGGCGAAATGGTGTTCGATCCCAACGCCAAAAACGTGGCGCCGCTGTACCTGGGCAAGGTGAAAGACGGCAAACTCGACTGGCGGCGCTACACGATGGATGTGCCCTACGCCAAGGTCGGCGAGCGCGGTGTGGATTATGCGGGACCGGCACTTGCGGACGCGCCTGCCGGCGAGCGTAAGATCGGCGTGTTCGGACCTGGCGCGGAGACGCTGGCGACGCGGCTATGCACCGAAGGCTATCGCGTGGTCGGCGTGAACTCCGAACAGGCGTGGGGCAAGGCGTCGGATGAGCTGGTCAAGCTTGTGTACGACTCGCGAGTGCTCGGGTTGGTCGCCACCGACCGTGCTTCCGCGCACCTGGCCGAGCAGATCGCGGTCAAGACATTCATACCGGTAGTTGGCATTTCCGCCGACCACATGCTGACGTCCACCAACGTGCCATGGATTTTCCGGCTGGAGCCGGGGACCACGCTGGCGGACGCCGTGCGCTGCCTGACCGACGCAGCCAACCGCGCCGGCCCCAACCGCGGCGCCATCCGCGATTACCTCGCCAAAGGCAATCTGGTGGCCGGGCGCTTCTCGTTCCAGTCGACCGGCGAACTCCAGTAGCGCCGCTGTTTGACACAGCGGAAGCGTATGGGCCGCGTCGCCGTGTGAAGTGAAACAGACACTCGGATCTCGCCGTCTGTCAACGTTCCTTTTCTCAGTTAACGCGATGAAACGCGAAGGGCAATGGCCTATCCTGGCCGTGCCACGAAGCGGTCTCCAGTCGCGTAGGAATTCGGGCGCCGCGCTGGTAATCGTTCATTTAGCTGTTTTCGCGTGGTGCCAAAGAAACCGCCAGCCACTGCGCAACCTGCCGGGGGCTATAATCTGATCTTCATGCCGCCCAGCCAAGACCGCCCTCTTTCGTCGCAGTATCGTTGGTATATCTGCGCGCTGCTCTTCTTTTCCACAGTGATTGCCTATGTCGACCGTGGCGTGCTCGGTTACCTGAAGGATACGCTGCAGCACGTGATCGGCTGGAACGCTATCCAATATTCGAACGTGCTGGTCGCGTTCCAAATCGCCTATGCGATTGCTTTCGTGGGCGCGGGATGGTTCACGGACTGGGTGGGCACCCGCAAAGGGCTCGCCATCGCCATCGTCGTATGGAGCTTCGCGGCCATGTCTCCGGGAGCGGCCAGTTCGGTCTTGACGTTCGGCATCGCGATGTTCTTTCTTGGGTTGGGAGAAGCCGCCAACTTTCCCGCCTGCATCAAGACCGTAGCGGAATGGTTTCCCAGGGGCGAGCGGGCGTTGGCGACGGGTTTTTTTAATTCCGGCGCCAACATCGGAACCATGGCGGTCCCGCTGCTGGTGCCGCTGCTGGTGGGCGTTTTTGCCGCGCCGCTTGGCCGCGACGAGGCCTGGCGCGGCGCCTTTGTCGCCGCCGGCGCCACCGGTTTTATCTGGCTGGCCTTCTGGCTGCTGATGTATGCCAAGCCGGAGAACCATCGTTCGGTTTCCGCCGCCGAGCTGGCGCACATCGAGAGCGATCCTGGCGAGCGTCTGGAACGAGTCCCCTATGGGCGCCTGCTACCGTGCAAGGAGACCTGGGTATTCGCCATCGCCAAATTCCTCAGCGATCCTATCTGGTGGTTCTACATTTTTTGGTTGCCCGGTTTTTTGCAGGAGACGTTCCACCTGGACATCCATTCCAACCGGTGGCCGGTGGCAGTGGCTTTTGGCATGGCCTCCATCGGCAGCGTGGGCGGTGGATGGCTTTCCGGAGCCATGCTCAAGGGCGGCAGGAGCCTGAACGCCGCACGCAAGAGCGCCCTGCTGGTATGCGCGGTGGCTGTCCTACCGGTGCTCTACGCTCCTTTTGCGAAGAACGTATGGATGGTGGTGGGGTTGACAGGGCTGGCCATGGCGGCCCACCAGGGCTGGTCTGCCAACCTGTTCACCGTGGTGTCGGACCTGTTTCCCAAGGCGGCCGTGGCGAGTGTGGTGGGGATTGGCGGAATGATGGGCGCCATTGGCGGCGCGTTGTTCCAGAAGTTCACTGGCTACGTGGTCGAATGGACCCACAGCTATATTCCGGTGTTCGCGGTCTGCGGATTGAGCTACTTCCTTGCGCTCATCATCGTGCACCTGATGACGCCTCGATACACGCCAGCAAAGCTGGATTGAGGCAGCGCGCCGGACGGTCACTGAGAAGCAGCCTGGAGGACGCATCCGAACTCCCTGTGGGGGGCCTGCCAACCCTCACAGAGCCCAGGCGTGAAGACGGGACTCTCGGTGCGATCTCACCGCCGGAGCAAATTCCGGAGCACGAAAAACACGTTGGCCGGCCGCTCGGCCAGCCGCCGCATATAGTACGGATACCATGCCTTGCCAAAGGGCACATACAGGCGCAGCCGGTAGCCTTCCGCCACCAGTTTCCGCTGCAGATCGCGGCGAATGCCGTACAACATCTGGAATTCGAAGCTCTCTCGCGGCACCTTCCTGGCCGAGGCGAAAGCCTTGGTTTCGGCGATTATCTTCTCGTCGTGCGTGGCGATGGCGGGGTAGTTGCCCCGATCGAGAAGGATCTTTATCAGCATGACGTAGTTTCGGTCAACGTCGGTTTTCGCCGGGAACGCTACAGCGGCCGATTCCAGGTAAGCTCCCTTGCACAAGCGCACCCGGATGCCGCGCGCACAGAGATTCTCCACATCATTCTGCGCGCGGTACAGGTAAGACTGAATCACTGTGCCCACCGCTTCGTAGCGTGCGTGCAAATCCGTCACCAAGTCGAGGGTGCGATCCACATAGCCGCTCGATTCCATATCGACACGCACGAAACCGCCTAACTCGGCCGCGCGCCGCACCAGTTGCTCCACATTGGCCCGGCACGCGTCGTGAGAAAGGTCTAAGCCGAATTGCGTAAGCTTGAGTGACACGTTTCGCTCGGCGCCGAATTGTGGCATGGCCTCGATCGCATGCAGGTACTCTTCGCGCGCCGCCGCGGCCTCCTCGAGCGAGGTGACGCTCTCCCCCAGACGATCAAGTGTGAGGGCTATTCCCTCCGCCTTCAGTCGCCCGCTAACAGCCAGCGCATCATCGAGCGTCTCACCCGCCACGAAGCGGGCAGCCAGCCGCCGCGCGGCTGCCGACGTCTCCATCCATCGTCGCAGCCAAACCAGCCGCGACAGAAACAGGAAGACCGGGCGCACGACCAACAGCCTACCACTGCGCGAAGGCAGACGATGCGCGCCGGAACCGGGAGGTTGGTGCTAGAATCACGATTTGGAAATCTCAGACGAGCCCGGCCGGAATCCTGGCGAGTTGCGCTGTCCCCGATGTTTTGGGAAAGACATTGTTCCCTCCCAGGGCCGCGGCTTAGTTGACGCGGTGATGGCGCAACTTGGCCGCGTGCCCCGGCACTGCCGCTTCTGCGGCAAGCGGTTCTATGCGCTGCCGGCGGTGCAAATGGCGGCTTCAGCCGAGTCGCCAACCGATGGTTCTGCTGGTCCTAAGGTCCGATAGCGCCGTCTGCGCGCAAAATCATATTAAAGTCGCCTCTTCTCTTACCGAAGAGTTGTTTGTCAGGATGTTCACTCGTTTGGTTGCGGAACCGGTTGGGATGGCCAACCGATTCGCCGGACGATTGAGTGGCCGCGAGCCGATACTCGCGCCGAGGCATTCGCAAGGCGCCCAGCGCGATCTCCTGAACGGCGGGGCTCGGGTCCACTACCCGGCTGCGCATGTTGACGACTCAATTCCCAGGCTGCTCGGACGCCCGGCTGCGGAATCGATTGGAGTGGCCAACCGATTTGCCGGACGCGCGAGCAGCCGCCAAATGCTGCTCGCGCCACAAGTCCCATCGGCCACATGACAGCGCAACTTGCTCGACGTCGATAGCGGTCCGCCAGAACAGCAGGCCTGCTGAACAATTTCGGGTTAAACCCTCCGCTGCCGGGCGGAGAAGATGTGGTCGAGATGATGTTGCATGTGCGCGACGTAATCGCCGATGAGGATCTCGACCGTCACTGGACCGCGATTCCCGATCTGGCACGATGCTGTGAGACGCTCCACTGGAATCCCGTCCAGTACCACTGCCAGTGACTGGTTCAGGTCTTTCCAGAAGTCGATTATGTCCCGCCACGGCATCGTGGCATACCCCCCCAGTTTCACCCAACCCGGCCCGTCATAAGATGGCCCCGCGAATTCCCCTTGGAGAGCCGCACCAATCAATCGCACGCGGTTGTTGATCGCGGAATCGGCCAGATGTCCCAACACCTGCTTGATGGACCAGCCCGTCGCATCGGGCGGCGCAGCACCAGCGGATGCTTCCGTCATCGCACGCAGCCGAGGTTCCGCCTCCGCTATCACGGCCAGCAATCGTTGTGAAGGCGGCATCATCGCCCAGTGTCGCACGTCGGCACGGCCTCGTTAGCAAATCCTCCGCACCCAACCTCCGCGTCCGCAGGACCGCCGCGCATTGTTGAGGCGGCTTGCTGCGACTCTGCTGGCGCTGGGGGGCCGGTTGTTTGGCTTCGGCGCGGCGGAAGGGGACCTACAGTTGTCTCCCTGGTGCACGGTTTTGCCAGCCCTAGCGCCAGCTCCCGGAGCAGTTGGACGTCTTCGCTGACAGCGGCCGCTCCAGGCTAACGTTCTCCAGCATGGCGGCGATGTGGGGCGCTTCACTGGCGGCAACCCAGCCAACAAAACGGCATCACTGGGTTCGATATGGCGGCGATCAGGGGCGCCGGCGTCACGGGGAACGGCTGTCGCCGGTCTCGACCCCGGCGGGCGAGCTGGGAGAACAAGCCTCGCTCAATCGACCTAGATCCAGAGCCGGATCGGGTACCGCCAGGCTGCGCACGGTCCACAGGAGTTCCTCGATGCGCAACGGTTTGGACAGGTAGCCATCCATGCCAGCATCGAGGCAGGCCTTGCGGTCGGCGGGCATCGCATTCGCAGTCAATGCCATGACGGGTACGCGCCGCGCACCGCTTTCCAACTCCCAGCGGCGAATCAGGCGCGTCGCCCCCAGTCCATCCACGTTTGGCATCTGCATGTCCATCAGAACCAGATCGAAGGGCTCGGCGCGCAAGGCGGCGAATACTTCGCTGCCGTCGTGGGTCACGAACACCGTATGGCCCTGGCGGCGCAGAATCGCCTCGATCAGCCGGCAATTGATGAGGTTGTCCTCGGCCACCAGGACGCGCAACCGAGCTGGGGGCCCTTGGTTGCCTGAGTTCAAATGGGGTTCGTTGGCCGGCAGTTCGGCCGGTTGCAGCCGCAATACGAAGTAGAAGCGGCTGCCAGCGGCAAGCATGCTCTCGACCTTCAATTCGCCGCCCATGAGCTTCACCAACCGCGCCGAGATCGTCAGACCCAGCCCGGTACCACCAAATTTGCGCGAGATAGTGCCGTCGGCCTGAGAAAATGGATTGAATATTTCCCGCTGTTTCTCGATCGGGATGCCGAGGCCGGTATCGCGAACCTCGAACAGAAGAAGATCGGAGGCGCCTTCCGACGGACCGACATCGACGGAAATCGAACCGTGAGCGGTGAATTTGACGGCGTTGCCGACCAAATTGAATAGCACCTGGCGGAGGCGGCCCCGATCGCCGAGCACAACCTCCGGAACCTGGCTGGCGCCCGAAACGGCCAATCCGATGTTCTTCTCGGAGGCCTTCAGGCGGAAGGTGGAGGCGACCTCACACAGCACTTCGGTTAGCCGGAACGGGACCTCCTCGACCTGCATTTTGCCGGCTTCGATGTTGGAGAGGTCGAGGATGTCGTTGAGCAATCGCAGCAACCACCGGCTGGAGGTGTAGGCGTCGCGCAGAAACTCGCCCTGTTCGGGGGCGAGCGGCGATTGCAGCACCAACTGGAGCATGCCCATGATGCCATTGAGCGGGGTTCGGATCTCGTGGCTCATATTAGAAAGGAATTCGCTCTTGGCGCGGCCGGCCGCTTCGGCGCGGGCGTGCTCCTCATGTCCGAGCCAATAGCTCTGGTTGAGCGTCTCAATCTGCACCCAGCAAAACCCCAACATGACGCAACACATGATGGCCGTGTGCAGGGCGTGCGGCTCGGAGACGAAGAGCGACGTGGCAATCGCCGGCACCAGCAGAGCGAGGGTCATCGCGCGGGCGAGAATGTGATCCGCGAAAAAGGCTACGACATAGCCGCAGCAAACGGCGACCACGATGAGCATGACCAGCAGACTGACCCAGCCCTGGTACCGGTAGAACACGATCGTCGCGGCGAACACGAGGCCCCAGTTGAGGCCCATGCTGACCGCTAGGCCGAAAAACCAACGCCACCAATGGGCTCCCTGCCGCCCGGCGAGCCGCCGCTCGCACGACCAAACCCGGATGGCCACAGTCGCCAGACCAACTGTCGCGCTCAGCCAGAAAATGGCCGGGTGGTCTTTGGCGAAACCCGTGGTGAAGAGCAGCAGCATCCAACAGATTGGGTATGTGTACAGCCCGGCACGCGCGCGCAGGGCGAGGTCGCGCTCCTGCTTATCGATGTAGAACGGGTTCGAGCGCAGCGCAGCGACCTGCTGCTGCCGCGACTGCTTGCGGGCAGCCATACAGACCTAATATCGGCTCCCCAACGCCCAGACATTAGAGGCCGCGGCGCGATCCGCAACCAGCACACACGCCACGACCTGGAGCCGCTCGCCGCGGCGCAGGTGGATGAGATTGTTCGCGTGCTACTCCACCACATCCAGAGATCGATCGCCCTGGATGCGCTCATCGTGACGTTGCGCGCGGGGTCAGGTGGATTTCGTAACCGAACCTTAACATTACAGCGACTATGGGACCCGGCAAATAGTGTACGATTTCCCTGAACCGGAGGGTTTCCATTTGTATGGCCTATAAATGTCTGTCTGTTCAGTGCATCGCACTCGCCTGGATGGTGGTCCCAACCGTGTCGTTCGGGAATACGATCTTCCCGGACGGCACATTCAACCTTGCTGACTACACCAACCCGTTCACATACCAGAGCGGGCCGATCTCGGGTGTGGTGTCCCAATGCTCCTCCTGCGGCAACCCGGGGCAGGCTCTCTCGACGGCGCTATCGTTGACCACCGCAACCAGCGCCAGCAGCAATCTGGATATAGGACTGCTGAATACGGGCTTCACCTACGATCCCTCCACGCAGGGGGATCTCGCGTCGATCGACGCCTCGGTGGACAGTTCGACCAGCATCAGCATTGCCGTCTCAGAGTACAATCTATTTGACCCGCTGATCGAGCAGGACGGAAACTACTATTACGCGGAGCTTTTCAGCGGGCCGGGAAACACTGGGTTCGTAACCCTGTCCTCGGTCCTGTCGGCATCCGACTTCGATCAGTTCAACCCCACGACGGGAGTGACCACCACCAGTTCGCACCCGAATTTCTCGGGCGATGCGATGGAGTTCGGTATCATCGTGCCTTCCGGTTCGATCGCTCTGCCGTCCTTCACGCAGACGCTCGTCTACGACAACCTTTCATTCGACCTGACGCCGACTCCGGAACCGGCCAGTCTGCTGGTATTCGGCGCGGGCCTGATCGGGTTGACGATGATGCGGCGTCGCAGGCGCGTATAGCCATTAGAGCGAATCGCATCTTTGGATGGAGGCGCTGGCCGCAACGGTGGAGTTAGCCCGGATACTCCGCGCCGTGGCACAAGTAGACGAAACAGTGAGACTGCTAAGACGCAACATCCGGAAATTGATCGCGCTGGATGCGCTCGTTGTGACGCTGGGCGCGGCCGGATGAGGATCTAGTAACGCGCCTTCCTTCGGGAGCAGAAATGCTAGCTCTCTCAATAAAACAACGCTTTATTGACACGGATTTGACAACTCAAATCTGCGGCCCTGCCAACATCGGGTGGGAGGGTTTTTTCAGATATGCAGAATGCAGTTCGTCAGTTGTGGCTCGGCCTGGTTTGCTCGGCCGCTTTGCTGGCACAGAATACGCCGCCCGGGACTCATGTGATTGGTTCGACTGTGCCGGCCAACGGCGACGTGAACCCGTACGGTGTGGCGATCGTGCCCGTCAGCGTCGGCGATCTTACCGCGGGAAACATCCTGGTCAGTAACTTTAATAACAGTTCCAACCTGCAAGGAACCGGAACCACCATAGTTCAGATTACGCCGCGCGGCAGCCAGTCGCTGTTTGCCCAAATTGACGCGGCGACGCTTCCGGGCGCTTGTCCTGGCGGCATTGGACTCACTACCGCGCTGGCCGTCTTGCCGTCGGGTTGGGTGGTGGTGGGAAGTCTGCCGACAAACGATGGGACCTCGGCCACGGCGCAAGCCGGTTGCCTGCTGGTGCTGAACGCCAAGGGCACCGTCGTGGAGACCATAGCGAATTCGTCCATCAACGGCCCATGGGACATGACCGCGATTCAGGAGGGCGACGACGCGTTCTTGTTTGTCACCAACGTACTCAATGGCACGGTGGCCGGCGGCGGCAACGTCGTAGAGGAAGGGACGGTGGTTCGCGTTACGTTGGAGCTGCATTCGGATGCGGCGCCTACCGTGGAATCGATGGTGACCATCGGCAAGGGCTTTGCGGAACGCACCGATCCCGCGGCTTTAGTGATTGGCCCAACCGGCCTCGGCCTGGCATTCGATGGAACCCTCTACGTGGCCGACAGTCTGAACAATCGGATCGCCGCCATACCCGACGCGCTGCGGACTCAGACCTCGGCCGGGACGGGCACCACGGTCAAAGAGGGCGGCCATTTTCTGAACGATCCGCTGGGGCTGGCGATTGGCATCTTCGGCGACATCCTGACCGTCAACGGCAATAACGGATTGCTGGTGGTGACCACTCCCAGGGGCGACCCGCTTGGCGCAGCCGAGCTCGATTCGAGCGGCACCCCGCCCGGCGCCGGCGCCCTATTCGGATTGGCTGTCAGCGACCATGGCCTCTATTACGTCGACGACGCCACGAACACGCTCAACATTTTCCTGTAGGGGCCGCTTTCCACTGTAGGGCCGGGCATGCCCGGCCCGCTGGGGTTTCTGCCAGTCTGGTCAAGTCAGAGGTAGGACAGACGATCGGTTTTTGTCGTCTGTCAGGGCGTCGCACTTCAGCGAGGCATGACAGACCACGAAAGGCGATGGTCTGTCCTACCTTTCCTGATGATCACTTCGCGATTTGCGAAGGACGACGGACTGCCTGGCGCGGTGGGATCTTTAGTTCAACGCCGCGAAGGGGCTCGATGTGCCGGCGGATCGATTCGGCGAGATTGAGGCGGGGTGCGCGTTTCGCACTTAGTCCAATCTTGAGGATTTCGCTGGCCTCCTCTTTCATGGACCTGCCGTGGCCGGCCGCGTGCAGGCGCAGCTTCGTTTTAATCCCGTGGTCGAGCCGCCGTATTGTGATGCCCGCCATGCACCAATGATGTCCGTCCAATCACGGCCGAGGAGGGCGCCGCGAGTCCCGAAATCCTCGAATCAGCTATTCTCCTCCGCCGCCGCTCTGCGGTCGTCCCAGAGTTGCCTCATCTCCCGACCCAACCCGTCAAGATCAGGATAGATCACGGACTCGGTGACGCCGCAATCCCTCAATTCCTGTCTGAGCTTTGGGCGTGAATCGGCAGCAATCTCGATCAGCCTTATAGTCGAATCTGGTTTCTTGAATTCGTCGGATAGCCATGTGGGGGCAGTTCCAAACACGATGAACCGGCTGCGTTGCGCGGCGATACGCCGTGTAATCAGGGGAATATCTAGGACCAGGGGCGGGGGCGCTATGTTCAATTCGGTGAGGTCTTCCTCATCTGCAGGTAGATAGGAGTCCTCCCACAGGTACTCTTTCAGGCCGTAGGACGGGTGCTTCCCGACATATGCTTTCCATTCCTCTTTGAGGATTTTTATGTCAGGAAGTTCTTCGAGCTTTTCCATCAGGCGGTAAGATTCGAGTACATAGACCCTCGAAGTTTCGCGACGGTCGTGTGCCTTATTGCGCAACGCGAAGTGCAAAGCCATCAGGGCGCCGTCTGTCCAGTCAAGCAAGCGCGTTGGGCCGTTGTGGTGCTGCATCAAGCAGTATGAGTCCCAATCCCAATCTTCCTCGGACGTCTTCTCATTGCACCGTTCAACGGCGGCATGCTGGAACTCATCATGCAAATCGTTTTCTATCTTCAGTAGCTTCCAGATGGGTTTCAGCGATTCACCACGAGCCGGGCGATAAAGCTCGGGACGAAGGATCGTATCCCCATAGTCCCGACTCTCGCCCCGGAACCAAAGCTCCTTGTGTTTGGCGAGTCCCCACCACTTGCGGAGAAACCTAACACGATCAATGAACTCGCCGAGGCTTTTAACGGGCTCGTCTACTTCGGGCATTGCATTCGCGGCTGGCAGCTACGGGGTTAAGGGATTCCACGGCAGCCCAAGCTGTCTGCGCTGGTCTATAATCGCCTTGTCCAGTTCCTCGGCAAGTGCTGTTGTCAGTTCTTCCGGGTCGGAATCGCTCGCCATTTGGACTCTCAGGCGTAGCAGCTCATTTGCGATTAGAGCATTTTAGGAATTACCGTAGATCAGTCCGCACCCGCGAAACCAGGCTGTCGCGTTGTCCGGGGTGATGTGTGGGAGAGAGTCGGCGATGGCGGCCTCCAGCGCGTCTTTGCTTCTG
>Ga0074045_10001222_pt1 | contig 25057 bp, 30 predicted proteins | sample BogForMeECP23OM2_FD_94442 | JGI IMG/M metagenome (GOLD analysis project Ga0074045, IMG submission 94442) | Bog forest soil microbial communities from Calvert Island, British Columbia, Canada - Bog Forest MetaG ECP23OM2 | ecosystem: Environmental > Terrestrial > Soil > Wetlands ... | reverse complement strand
TCCTCAAAATGCCCTCGAATTTATGGTGGACCTAAATAACAAGTATGCACTCGATGGTCGCGATCCTAATTCCTACACCGGGATCTTCTGGTGCCTGGGTCGCTATGACCGTCCGTGGGGCCCGGAGCGGCCTGTGTTCGGTACGGTTCGCTACATGAGTTCCGAGAACACTGCTCGCAAGTTCAATGTCCACGAATACATCCGGAAATACAGTTCTCCTTTCCGCCCTGGATGAAGGCATCACCCTTGGGAAATAATTCTAAATTGATTCTGCTGACCGGTGCGACAGGCTATGTCGGAGGGCGCTTACTTCACGGGCTCGAAGCTGCTGGGCATCGTGTGCGTTGCCTGTCGCGGCATCCTAACGCTTTAAGCCAGCGCGTTGCCCAGACGACTGAGGTCGTACAGGGTGATGTTCTCGACGCGGCGTCTCTTGCCACCAGCATGGTTGGGGCGTACGCCGCCTATTACCTCGTGCATTCGATGGCTTCGGCAAACTCTTTTGAAGAGGAAGATCGTCACGCGGCGCATGCGTTCGCAGCCGCAGCGCGCGATGCGGGCGTACCGCGCATCATCTACCTTGGTGGGCTTGGAAACGGCAGTGAACTATCGGCGCATCTGAGAAGCCGCCAGGAAGTCGGCCGGATTTTGAGAGAGTCTGGGGCAGCGACCATCGAGTTCAGAGCTTCAATCGTCATCGGGTCGGGCAGTGCTTCCTTCGAGATGATCCGGGCCCTGGTCGAGAAGCTCCCGGTGATGATCACTCCACGCTGGGTCAAGACGCGCTCGCAGCCGATTGCTGTAGAGGACGTGATCGCTTATCTAGTGCAGGCACTCGACATCCAAATCGGCGGCAGTTGGCGGAGCTGACCAGGTCAGCTACTTGGATCTTATGAAGGAGTACGCCCATCAGCGTGGGCTGAAACGATGGATGATCCCCGTGCCGGTGCTATCTCCGCGGCTGTCGAGCCTTTGGCTGGGTCTAGTTACACCCGTCTACGCCCGGGTTGGCCGCGAGTTAGTGGACAGCTTGCGAAACGAAACGATCGTGAGGGACAGATCAGCAAACGCACTGTTCTCAATTCGTCCCGTTGGCTACCGTGAAGCTCTGAAACGAGCACTCGCCAATGAGGATCGGGACTTTGCCGAAACGTGCTGGTCCGACGCATTTTCTTCCCTCCGTATTGCACCGCAGTGGGGTGGGGCCAAATTTGGCCGCCGCATCGTGGATTCGCGGTCGGTGCACGTGCCTTTTCCTCCGCCTATGGCCTTTCGACCCATCGAGCGGCTCGGCGGCAAGACTGGCTGGTACCGGGCGAATTGGCTCTGGAGAATTCGCGGGCTGTTGGACTTGCTGTTCGGCGGTGCGGGTATGCGCCGCGGGCGACGTGATCCGGATCGGCTTCTCGCCGGTGATACAGTCGACTTCTGGCGTGTCGAAGAGATCCAACGCGATCGCCTGCTTCGATTGGCAGCAGAAATGCGCCTGCCCGGCAGGGCGTGGTTGCAGTTTGAAGTAGAAGCGTCCGCTTCCGGGTCGCTTATTCGCCAGACGGCTATCTTCGATCCTGTGGGAGTGTTGGGTCAGCTCTACTGGCACCTTTTATATCCGGTTCATCAATTGGTGTTCGCCGGCATGTTAACGGGGATTGTGCGTGCGATGAGGGAATTTCAATACAAACGAAAGGCAGGATCTGAATGATTACCATTGTCGGAGCGGGTGGCGCCATCGGCAACGAACTCGTCAAACTTCTCGCCGCAACGAATCAGCCGTTCCGCTTAGTTGGCCGCAATCCGAAAGCGACTCGCGGCGCCACCGAAACGCAGCGCATTGATTTGCCATTGATCCAGACTTCATCAACACTTCTCCTTCGAACTCCCTGCTTATCCTGACGCACTCGAGTTGCCAAACGCAGGCCGCATCTAACTAACTCCCATACTTTGAATGTAGGTGACATCATCCTTTTTAAAAGAGTGCGCCCACATAGAGTCACTGCCCTCCGGCAGTCATGGTGTGAGCTGTGATACGAAAAGAATAAACGCCGGACTATCGTCCACGTCCGCCATACCAAGCCATCATAGTGGGGACGTCGCGAAGGCGCCTGCAGGGTGAGTTATCAAAACCTGCTGCTTGATGACGAATATGTGGCCCCCGGGTCACCGAAGACGGGTTCGTCGTGGCTAGTTCGTCGGCACCACTTGATCGCAGGCTTGAGGTTATGCTAGTCTTACTGGTAAGATTGGGGTCATCCGATTATGGCCGGTTACGCCACGACGAAGCTGTCATCCAAAGGACAAGTCGTCATTCCCGAAGAGGTCCGCAATGATCTTGGGCTCAGCGAAGGCGACCAATTCGTGGTCATTGGCCAAGGCGATGCCGTAATCCTCAAGGTCATCGCGCCACCCGAGCTTGAGGAATTCCAGGGGCTTTTGCGCCAAGCTCGTGCGGAGGCCAAAAAAGCCGGGATCAAGAAAGCAGATTTGAAATCCGCGATTGCTAAGGTCAGGCGCCGCTCGAAGTGACGATCAAGGCGGTCCTCGATACTATAATAATGTCATTGTTTCCGGAATCTTTTGGGAGGGTGCGCCGTTTGAGATTCTGGAGGCTTGGCAGAAACGGCGCTTCCTCCTTGCCGTTTCCTTGCCCATCTTGAACGAATACCGTCGAGTCTTGGATGAGATGACCAAAAAACGCCCGTCCCTGTTGCTCGGCTCAATCCTCGAAGTCATCGAGCTTCACTCCGAAATGGTGGAACCCGTTTCTTTCGCAAGAACAGTTTGCAGTGATCCCGACGATGACAAATTCCTGGAGGCGGCGCTTGCCGCTGATGCCGACTATGTCGTGAGCGGTGATGCGGCCCTTCTGAGTCTCAAGAACCACCACGGGATCCGGATCGTCAGGCCGGCACAGTTTCTCAAGTTACTGCCCCGCTAGCCTTCAAAGCGATCTCCCGGGCTGTCCAGGCGAAGCCCTTGTTTTACTGCCCCAGACGCAAATTCGCACCGTAGTAAAAACGTAGTGAAAGTTGCGACAAATCCCCGCAAATTCCGGAGAGAAAAGCTGCCCGCATTCGGGCATCGGCATCGCGAGGCAATCTCGGAAGCACACTTGCGTTCGTCACCGATGATGCGTTCAACATCTTGAAAGAATTTTGGCCTGACATTAATCGAATCGTATTCCGCAGTAAGTAACGCACCCGCAAGAGGGGTCGAACGAGGTCAGATTGACCGTCGCCACTCTCAAATTCCACATACTTTCACGAGCTGCTTCGTCTCATATAGACAGTCAGCTATTGAGGGGTGACCAGCCCCGAGGCAATCGGCTGTAAAGTCGGCTTTCCGTCGAAGTGATTTTTCGCGTGCGGGCCGACCCGTGGGACGGCGCGAGAGCGTGGGAGTTGTTTTCCTGCCCTTGTGTGATTCCGTAACGATGACCATCGATTAGTTGGAAGACACCTCTTGTACACATTGCGCACTTTTCGTCTACGTCGATTACTTTCCAAGTTGCGCTCCCTCGGACTAAGAAACAGCTGCGTGTCTACGTCGTTAGGGAGGAACACGGTTGTTCGCGCCTCATGGATGCGTGACGCCAACGACCGTTACGGCAGATCCGCTCCAGGCCGCGCCTTCGTGGGTCAAGCGATGCGTTGCCTCATCCCAATGAAACTGGGTGATGGAGCCGCCGTCATTCTCATACGAATACGTAGTTCCGTCATCTGAAAACAGCGCGAAATCGGCGTCCGCGCCGGGATAGACGCGCACGGAAGCAATGGGCTGGGGTTGCTGTGCGCTTAGAACCGCGGCACCGAGGGGCATGATGGAACCAGCTCGAACAAACAGCGGAAGGGTATCGATTGGCGCGGCGGCAGTGATGGTCTGGCCGCCTTTGATTCTTTCGTTGGTCCAATAGTTGTACCAATCCGAACCCGCAGGCAGATAGACCTTCCGGCTTGTTGCGCCCTGCTCAGTGACGGGCGCTACGAGGAAGGCTGGGCCGAACATGTATTCGTCCCGAATATCCGCGACGTTCGGGTCATCCGGAAAATCCATGAAGAGCGCGCGCATGAACGGGGCCCCGGTCTGGTAGGTGCCGTACCCCAATGAGTACGTGTAGGGAAGGAGCTCATAGCGCAGCCGCAGATACTTCTCGAGAATGGGCTCGGCCTGCCTGCCGTAGGACCAGACCTCGTTGTGGTTTCTTTCTCCGTGTGCCCGCATCACCGGTTGGAAGGTGCCCCACTCAAACCAGCGCACGAACAACTCAGGGTAGTCTTCATATCTGTCCACGGTGCCGCGCACGTCCGACGGATCGACGAGTGGCGGGTGTGCGGAGTGATAGTTGGGAAACAGGTTTGGTGAGAAGAAGCCTGCAATATCCGTGTCCCAGTAAGGCATGCCGCTGGCGGTAAAGTTGAGGCCGGCAGGAATCGAGCGCTTGAGCATGTCCCACGTCGAGTAAATATCACTGGACCAAAACACCGTGCCATTGCGTTGCGCTCCCAGATAAGCAGCACGTGCTAGGATCATGACGCGGCGGCTGTCGCCGAAGTCGTGGCGGAAACCCTCGTAAACCGAAGCGGTGTGAAAGAGCGGGTAGACGTTGTAATAGCGAGAGCCTGAGCCAATGAAGAAAAAGTCCTTTGCCGGATCGATATCCGGTTCCGTTTCATCGAGCCAGAGGTAATCGAAACCATAGGGCTTCACATAGCGATCTCTGATGGCTTCCCACCACCAGTTGGCCGCCTCGGGGTTGGTGGTATCGAAGTTGGGTCCGATCTCTTTTGTGGTCCAACCTGTGTCGGGAATACCGTCTGCAGTGCGAATGAGCCAGCCCTTCTGGCCCAGCATGTCGTAAAACTGGGTGCCGGCGGAAAAGTGAGGCCACACGCTCAACAGGGTGGTGATGCCCATGGAATGCAGTTGCCGATTCATTGCGGCGGGATCGGGCCAGCGCCCCGGATCGAGGTCCAACTCGCCCTGCTTGGTCATGTTGAGGAAGTCGACGACGAGGACGTCGAGGGGGAGGTCGCGGTCACGGTAACCCTTGGCGACTTCGAGCAGTTGTTCCTGTGTCGGATATATGGCCTTGCTCTGGATGTACCCGTAGGTCGCTCTCGGCAACATATGCGTGACGCCGGTGAGCTGACGGTAGCCCTGGTAGATTTCGTCGGTTTTATCACCGGCGATCACGAAGAACGAAACGCGATCGCCGATTTCGGACAACCAAACGTTTTGCTGATTGAAGCCGAGATCGATGGTGGTCTTCGACGGGTTATCCCAGATGAGACCGTAGCCGCGGCTGGAGACGAGGAACGGAACGCAAACGTTCTCTCCGCCCATGGCCCCGTAATCATGCCAACATTTGATTTGATGGTCGCGCAAATCGAGGAAGCCCTGTTGCTGTTGGCCAAGGCCGTAGTAATGCTCGCCGGTGGGAGAATCGAAGGTGGCGGAAATGCGGTACCCAGCATCAGGCTTCTGTTGCTGCGCGGAGTTGCTAGCGGGTGCGCCTGACGCGTTCGGGTCCATGGACCACCGCCACATCGTCAGCAACGGTTTGCCCGCTGTGTTCGATACGGAGATGGAGTCGTTGAACGTTCCACGAGCCGGGGCTCCGTAGAAGTAGTGGTTCCGCAGGGACTGATTCAGGTCGTCGAGCGGCATCGCTTGCGGTGGTGGCTCATTCTTGGGAGTGATACGGATCAGCAGCCGCGCCGAGCGAACGACGTCGTAGCCGGCAGAGTCCTGCTCGTGCCTCCAACCGGCCATGGAAGGCGTGCCAACGATGCCATAGCCGGGCGCGGCAAGGGCCGCAGGTTTCTGCGAACTCAAGGTCACACGGACAATATTGGGGCCGAAGGGCTCCAGCACGATGGTTCGATCCTCGCGTTCGAAGACGAATCCGTTGGCTTGATCTGATGTGTCGGCACAAGCGAGAGGGGCCAAGCCCAGCATCAGGAACATCGCGGCTTGGGCCAGCACAACCACATTCGTTATTCCACGGTACGGTTGAATTGGATTACGTTGGAAGGACTCGTGCATTGGCTCGCACCCGATATGCCAGTTGGAAGTGGCGGAATTCTTTCAACGGCAAGCACGATCATCGTATGAAGATCATATTCGGCAAGTCAACCGAAAGGAATCGTAAACAGACCAGTAAGTGCTGGGTGGCCTAGGGAATTCGGAGTTATGAGTGACTTCCTAGCGATCTGATCGCACGTAGGGCGTGTAACTCGATCCTCGATCGAGGTGGAACCGCTTGAAGCCACTCAGAGTTCTGATCGTTCGACTGCTGATGGCACCTACCCAAACTGCAATTCGAACAACGCGCCGATAGGCTGGCTGCATCTGTAACTGCCTGCGCAACCTCCAACTGAATAGGTATGAAAGAGAATTACGGCCGTTCGAAAGAGAAATGGCACGACATACTCGAACTGTGGATCGAGATTTTCGAGAAGACAAATTGAATGGGGTGTCCCTCCCGGAAAGTCTTGATGTCACAACGCGCTACCGTGGATCGCCTCTCTTCACGAAGAAGATACTATGCATATAGCACCTTGAAGGCCCCTGATAAGGGCGAGGTCGGTGGTTCAAGTCCACCCAGGCCCACCATAAATCCCCAGTGTTTATGCGGTCATTCTCACCTTTCCCAGTTCCCGGCCTCCCACTGAAAAAGCCATTTGCCAAAAATTTGCCAAAAATCCGGGCGAGCCGATATAAACGCAATCCGGACGTTCCGCCCCCTCTTTGGCACTTCCGTCGCCAAGAGGAAGGAGATAGAACTTGCGGCAAGAGGTCCATGCACCACAACAACATCCTGTCCCTGGCGAATTCCTACTTAAGCCGCGATTGGCGTGTGAAAGAGCCCACGACAATGGCCACCCCAACGATACGATTTCAAGGTCGCGCAGACGCTGACCTCCCGAGGTTCCTCCGGTGTTTTGCGGGCGAGACCGGCGTGACTTCGATGCAAATTGTAATAGTCCCTGAACTCCGATAGCTTCGATTCTAAATCTACGGCTGTCCAGAACAGCGCGACGTCTAGGTACTCCCGACGAATGGTTCCAATGAGTCGCTCGACGAACGGATGTGACATTGGGACGTAAGGCACAGTTTTGACCTCCGTGACGCCGAGCACCCGAAGGTTCGCCTGCCATTGATGAAATCGATACAGAGGATCGTGATCCGAACTCAGATATTTCGGAACTGTTTGCCATCGAACCGCTCGATTGAACATCCGACATAATTCGACCCCATCCAAGATGCCGCGGTGAACGCCGAATCCGATGATACGGCGGGTATATTGGTTGCTGTGAAGGCTGTCCTTCGCGTGGCCTAAGAAGGTGAGCCACGAAGGACCGCTACGATCTGCAGGCGGTTGGTAATGGGCTGCGAGAATTCGGCGAACGACGTCCTTGTTGATGTCGATACCGAAGGCCAAGGCAATCTGCTCGGCAATGCGTGGGCATCCCCAACGTGGATTGCGCTGCTTCATTTCAACAACGGCACGAATCAGATCCGCCCTTGGGCCTTTCGGTCCCGGCCTCGTTCTGCGCTTTGCGGAAAGCAGAAGCCGGTATTTTCGATGAACCAGAGCGCGATGAAAGTTGAGAAGCGACGATGGTTTCACCACGATTGCGGATCGTACCAATCGTCTCGGCGGCACAAGTGTCGCGCACAATCCGGCGATAAGCCGGTCCGAGGGGCAGAGATTCGGCGAACGGTGTCGGGAACGATTCAGAATCAGCAACTGATGCCTGAGCAGAACGGATTCGGCGAGAACTGACCGCCACGCCGCCGGGACGAACCAGGCGCATAAGGATGGTGACGACATGGACGAATAGGAGGACGAGATCGCGCATGCAGCATGTTATCAAGAAAAGAAAAAGCGCGGATTGTGACCCAAATTAGCAATTCGCCATGGACAGGTCCGTCGCGGAGACATAGGTTACAGAACGTACCGGCCACAGAGATAACACTCTTGGGCCGAAAGGATTTTCGAGCGGTTCTGACACGCGCGTCTCCAGATCGAAGTATCCTACCGAAGCCAACTTAGATCCGCCACGCCAGAAATGCTACAATACTTACAATAATTACGTTGTAGAAGAAAGTGAGCCCCACCGATGAAAACAACTCGTTCGGTCGTCATCAGCATGCGTCTGCCAGCAGAGAGCGGAAACCGTCTCAAGCGAATGGCCAATCGCCATGGATGGACACCTAGCGATGCAAGTGCTCGATTGGTTGAAGAAGGCCTAAGACGGTCGGAATTCGCGTTTGTCGACTTTCGCGATTCTCCCGCGGGCCGACAAGCCTACATCCAAGGGAGCACGCTCGCTGTGTGGGAGATTTTGCTCCTTGTTAAGAGCTATAAGGATGATGTCTCCGCCGTGGCCAGGCATCTCAAATGGCCAGAAGCGAAAGTCCAAGCCGCCATCAATTACGCAAAGGCGTTTCCAGAAGAGATTGAGGGCGCACTGTCCGAGAATGCTGCGACCGATTTCGAGGCACTAAAGCGGATGTTGCCGCAGGCCACCGAACTCGTCGCCAGACGGGCACCCAAAGACTGAGATGCTCAAACTTCTTTTGGACGAGCATATCTCGCCGACGGTCGCGGATGGTCTTCGGCGTCGCAATCGGCTGCTGGTAGTTTCTTGTATGGCGGAATGGGAAGAGGGAGAATTCTTAGGACAGCAAGACTCCGCCTGCCTGCGACAGGCGGCCGCGCAGGGGTTGACGTTGGTCACCTACGATCGAAGGACGATTCCCCCTTTGCTTAAAGCCTGGGGGGAAGAAGAGCGGAAGCACGGCGGGGTGATTTTTGTCGACGAAAAGACCATCTCGCCATCAGATACTGGTGGCCTTGTGCGAGCCTTGAGTGACCTCTCTAGGAAAACGGCGAGATGGGACTGGACCAATCGAGTCTGTTTCTTGCGACGTTGACGGGCCATCAAAATGGTCGTGTTTATAGCAGAGTTGTCCCGCGCCAAATCGAATTCCCAAAACCGTCATCTCCCTCGTAAGGCAAGGCATTTCGCGACCCGCTCGGCCTCCACCTTGCCGGAATCGTCCGGTAAGTGTAAGGGGCGCATTGAACTACCGTTTAGGCGCGCGGCCTACGCTGCGAATCGGATCAGTGCCAACCTAAAAGGCAGCACTAAACAATTCGGATGGTTGCAGGCCACCGCAACGAGCAAGTTTGGATTGTCAGATATCATGGAGTGAACCCCTGTTTTGAGACAGTTTTTGGTGGCCGCAGTCCTCAAAAGCTTCGTAATCAGACTCTCGGAGTGGCAGATCGATTAACGAGGGATTTTGCCCCGCAGTGCACAGGTGACACTCTTGACAGCCCTGCCTTTTGTCCGATCCTTTACTTTTTCCTTCGATGCTCTTTTACTAATTCGCTCAGAGAATTGGCACCTGTTTCATCCAGCACGGTGCCGAGGTGCGCGTCCCCGCGAAAATCAGGTAGAAAATCGTCGCCGTAAGTCTTCCGCAACGTATCGACGCGCGTATCGCTGCGCTTACGGTCAATTTCGCCGCCTTTATCGCGATGCCGTCCGTCCAAGCCGGGCTCTTTCATAATCGGGATGGTAACACGATCGTGGGCGGCGAGGCCGAACGGCCGAGCTTTCCTTGGCGAAAGTTGTCGCGCGAGATCCGGCGGGAACAGGTACGGCGAATCATCGGATCATTCATGTTTTGGCGGCCGAGCTGAGAGAGAACCGTCCGGAGAATTCCTTGTACCAGCGAACGGATGTTTGCAGCTGCGCAATCGTTACGATCTGTCTGAGTGCAGTCTGCTGCGCATGGTCGTTTGAAATGAACTCGTCGCAGTAAGGAAGATATCCCGCCATGAAAATGTCGTTCCGGCCCGCGAGCTTCGGCTTCACTTCCTCGGAGATCGAGCGTTCGTACTGGGCGACCACGATCGCCGCGAGGAGCGCTCGAAATGGCGGGCATTCACGGACGAACCGTCGGATTTTCTCCTCGTCCACCGTGATTCCTGTCGCCCTGTGGTATAGCCCGATGGCGTAGTTCCAATAGGCGCCGCCCGGCTTTTGGAGCGCTTGCGCGAGCTCCGCGGCGGACTTCGGCCAGGATTCCTTCTCCGTTTCCCTGAGCTTCTGGAAAATAGGACGTGGCGCAAGAAAGACCTGCTCGAATTGCCCGGCTGTTTCTGTTGCGCTGATGCGTTGTTCCAAAGAAACCGTCTCGTAATCGGCGTCCTCTGCAAACAGGGCGCTTACGTCGTCGTCAAATATGAATCGCATGTATTCATTGGACCGAACATCTACGCGCGTCCAGTCAAACGGGCGCCCGCTTTCAAACGCCACCGCCAGTCGGGTGGTGATCTCGTGGAAGGGAAGCACCACATCCCCCGCGCCGTTCGCAAGCAGCTTGCGGCAAAGCTCGCGCAGTCGTTCCCGTTCTTGGGGCAGGCTGTGCGCCACGATCTCATCAAGGGCTGTACCGTTCAGACGGATGGCGTAGCCGGTATTAAGTCCGGCGAGCATGGGCGCAACGTCGGGGCCGCCCCGGTGTAAGGCGTTGAGGCCGCTGGTGTCGAAGCCGAGTATGGTTGTCTGCATAGGGTTCAACCTGAGCCGTTGTAGCCCAAGCTTCTCCAGAATCACGTTCTCTAGGAGAAGGTTGGTGTAATAGAAGTAGAAACGCAGTATAATCCAAGTTGATCCTGATTAGAAGGGGGAATCTATGGAAACGGCCATGCTGGTCGAGGCGGGACCGAAACGCAGGAAGCTGCTTTCGGAATTGCTCGAGGAAGAAGGTCTCAACGTGGAGTCGGTCAAAACCGCGGAGGAGGCCCTCAGCCGAGCGGCGAAAAGCGCGCCAGGTCTCGTTCTGCTCGATATCCGTATGCCGACGGTGTCGGGACTCGATGCTCTGGAACAGCTTCGAGGCATGGAGTTACCTATCATCATGATCACCGCAAACGAGGCGGTGGCCGTCAAGCACGGCCTCTACTCCTTCGGAGATGTTGTCCAAGTGTCGGTCGAAAACCGAGCCTTAAGGGCCCGCGTTCGGGGGATTCTAAAAAGGTATTCTCGGGAGCCCCGTCAGCGAGTTTCAGTAAGCTCTCACGTTCTCACCGAGCTCCACGATCCCGAGACCGGGCGACTCGATGCCGGCCGGATCGCATCCTTCCTGGGAGCGCCGCTTTCGAGTTTTGCCAAGTTTTCGGACGTGAGTGTCGCCGGGCTGCACAAGAGCCCTCGATCGGTTTCCGTGCAGCCTCACCTGATTCCGATTGCTCGAAGTTTGGCAATCCTGACGCAACTCCTCTCGACAAAGGAAAGTGTCCTCGCGTGGATGAATAGTCCTCATCCGGATCTGGGAGGCCAGACCCCCCTGCAGTTGGTTCTGGAAGGGAAGGCGCAGGTTGTGACGGATCTGTTGGAGGCGGCCCTCGCTGGCCAGCCTTCCTAGTGCTTCCTGAAAGGCAACTCCGTGCCGCATTGCGGAAGGTCGCGCCGGTTCCGATCGAGGGGCCCTTCAGCCGCGCGGTGGCACTGCACTATCTCTTTCCAAAACCGGCGTCTGCCCCCGTGTGAAGCCGCAGCCGCTCTGGGGTATGGGAAGCAAACGATTCGGCGGACGCTACACTCCCAAGAATTCCTTTGAGACGGTCTATGTGGCGAAGGACATCGTGACCGCTCTTACGGAGGTGCAGGCGCTTATTTCGATTCCTTCCGGACCTGCCTTCACGATCGTCAGTGCGCCGTGGGTCACTGTCGCCATCCGAGGGTTTCTTTCGTCCGTTTTGGACCTGACGCAAGCCGCGAATGTGCAGGCCATTGGTTCGAGTTACCAAGAGCTTACCGGCGCGTGGCGCTCGGTTCCCGGCCAAACAGGTGAGCCTCCCACGCATTTGCTCGGACGCCTATGCCACTCGTCCAGACGCTTTGACGGGATTTGTTATCCGTCGAGCAAGAATCCTCCTTCCGGCGTGTGTGTCGCTGTCTTCCCGGATCGCTTGCGGAAATCTGCTTACCTTGAAGTCTACGATCCTCACGGCAATCTGGCGCAGAGGTTGCCGTAGCGTCTCGTCTCATCGTTGGCCGATGGGGCAGTGAAGGCAGCAGGAATGTTAATAGGACGCGGCCAGAGTCGCGCGTTGGTGTCGCTCTGTCAGTGCCACGAACACCCTTGAGCCGACCCGGGTAGGATTGAATCGGGCTTCGACCTTGATTGAGGCCACGACAGATGCGAGGCGAATCTTGAGGGCTTCTGTCGCATTCGGAAAGTCTCGCAAGATTTCGGGAAACAAGGTTGAAATGATTTCATCGCAGGCGGATTGTTCGGGTTGATAGCCGGCGTTTGCGCGCTGGATGAACTTGTCTTCTCCGATCAGCACCGTTTGGGGGAGACGGGCGTCTCGTCGGAACGGCGCCACAAATCGAAGATCGTCGTTGGCCGGATTGATTTCGACGCCCAGCTCAAAGACGTAGGGGCGTTTGAAGTTCTTCGTGTAACCGGCTACCAGATAGCTGAGTAATCTCCCTCCCGGGGTATCGCTCTTCCAAGCTCCCTGTACAACCAGATGCCGGGAAGGTGCAAAGGTGTTCTGCAGCTCGTCGAAAATTGCTTCGGCTACGAACGCTGGGGAATTGCGGCACGGCGTCACCCAATCGTTCCGAGAGTTTGCGGGTGCAGTCGGTCACGCGATAATTCGTATGAGGATCGGCCATGATTCCCGCGCTTCCAATCAAGACCCCGCCCAAGGTTCCCACCTTGCGGAAGTCCCGGTTATGTGGAAGTGGCCCGCCGTCTTGCTCGAAGTGCAGGAGATCGTGGGCGGCAAGGAAGACTCCGTCGTTCATTGCGTGGCAAATGAGCGTTGTTCCGCAAAGCACGGGCATGAACGAGCTTCCGAGGATAAGAATAGAGAGCCTATCGTACTCCGAAGGTCCGATCCGAACGCTTCGGGCCAGCAGAGGTGCCGGCGATAGCTCCGATGCTGCCTCGGATGTTCCCAAGCTCTTGCTAACGTTTGGCAGCGACTTCACAATGACGGCATGCTGTGGGAAGGAAGGCCGCTCCGGGACATTCGCGACGCTGATGCTCGCAGGCTGGTTGAATCCGGCCTTGAAGAACATCTGCAGCTCGAATACAAGAGCGCCTTGTATGAGGATAATGATCGAGGCAGGCGCGAGTTCCTTCTGGATATCTGCATGTTCGCCAACTCGTCGGGTGGAGTACTGCTCATCGGCGTGCCGGAACAACGAGATGAGCATGGGCAACCGACCGGAGCGCCCAACCCTGCCGCACCCTTTGGCCTGGAATTGCCAAATCCGGAATTGGTGCTGGGCGCCTATGACGCCCGGGTTACGGAGGCGATTGAAGAACGGCTGCCGCTCGAAATGGCGTCGATCGACGTGGGACAAGGCCGCCGTCTCGTTGCGATCCGGGTCCCCGACAGCGTCCGAAAGCCGCACTCGGTCCGGTACCAAGGCCACGTGTACTTTCCCGGTCGCCGAGAGCGGCAGCGCTACCCGTTGTCGGTTCGTGAGATCAAAGAGCTGACCATGAGAACGGCAAGCCGGTTGCAGCAGTCCGAAGAGATGTTACGGAGCGCCTTCGCTCAAGTCGCGGTCGCACCGGATCTGCCGTATCTGATCATCGGAATGATTCGGTCTTCTTTGAAGATTTTCTCGTGGATCTGCGAGATGAGAACATCCGTCTGGTTGTGGGAAGGTTCAGTCGGATCGGCGCGCCTCAGCTTGGTAACGTGTCCTACGGGTTCGAGGGCATCGAACGTCGCGAGAATCGTTTCGAACACAAGGTGCAATTCCGGCGCAATAGCTTGCTCGGGGTCAGCCAGCAATTGCCCTTGATTCCCCGGCAAGGTGGCGGCGATCAAATCGGTCCGACGGCGATTGACGGTCTCCTGCGTCAGTTCGTGTTGCATGGGCACGCTGTGTATGAGGCGGCAGGGATTGGGCCGCCCTACGTTCTCAGCATGATGCTGCGAATTCAGCGGCCGCTCATCGGTGTCTACGCCGCCGGGGGCCTCGGCGAAGATCACACAGAGCCCGTGCAGGCAGGCGATTATCGCTTCCCGTGTATGCAGATCGACGACCTGTCCGAGGTCAATCGAATCCTTCGACCCTTGTGCGACTAGGCACATCAATTGTTTGGGAGAGAAGGCTCACCGAGTTTCAATGTCGATGGTGTGTGGATCGAACGCGGGAGATAGGAGCTCTTCATGGCGCGATCGATCATGCGTCATTTGATGAGCTGCCGGAAGTGATCTCCACTCTGGACGGAACGGGCAACCTGGAACCAACAATCATGCCATGATGTGACCATGCGTGAGGTCGTCAGCAGTGTAATCATCGCCATACTACTATGCATATAGCACGATAAAAGCCCCTGATAAGGGCGAGGTCGGTGGTTCAAGTCCACCCAGGCCCACCATAAATCCCCAGTAAATACGCGGCCTTTATCACTTTTACCCTTCCAGGAACCTCACTACAAAAGCCATTTTGCCAACTATTTGCCAACTTTCCGGGAGGGCCAATACGAACAGAATCGTGCTGTTCCATGCCCGCTTGCCAACCCCACGGCTATCCGCTGACTGGGACGTGGGTCCCAAGACCAGAACTCCTTTCAAGCTTGCCCTTCATTGAGAAGCAATGCCGTAGCGTCACTCTGATGCCTCTCAGTTGTTCACAGGAGTCTAAAAAGGACTAGTGTGCACGTTTCTCGAAGACATCCTTAACGACCGGCAGTGCGGAAAGGACGTTCGGCCAACCCGAATAGAATGCCAAATGCGTGACAACCTCTGCAGCCTGCTCGCGAGTCAGTCCGTTATCCATCGCTCGGTTGAGGTGGTACGTGATTTGTGCCGAGTGGCCTGAAGCAATCAGCGCGCTCACAGTCGCGAGACTCCGATCGCGTGGAGCAAGGTCCGGACGTAGCCAGAGGTCACGGAACAAGACGTCCGTCGTGTATTGCACCACTCCTGGAGCAACGCTGCCGAATTGCTGCTCAACATTCGCGGCTCGTCTCTCTTCCGCGGTCTTATCGAGCGGAAGAAGTGTTGGCAAAGCCGGAGGAAGCTGATCGGCCCCTATTTTGCGCTGGACAAAGACATCCTTAGCCACCGCAACGGCGGAAATCGCATTCCCCCAACCCGAATAAAACGCCAGATGTGTGATGATCTCAGAAATCTCGCGCGGCTTGACGCCGTTATCGAGCGCGAGATTGAAGTAGTAGGGCATCTCTATCGTCTGGTTGCGCGCCATTAGCGCCGCGATGGTGACGATGCTCCGGTCCCGCGCCGTGAGCCCTGGGCGTTTCCATAGGTCGGCAAGAGGGCCTTGCGCGTACTTCTCAAGCGCCGGCGCCACCATTGTAATGTCATTTGTTGTCTGCATAGGCTCCGATTTCCTCCCGTTCTCCGTGTGCTGGCCCTGGGCCCATGTTGTGCTGATCAGAGAAAGCGTCGCCATCGTGACGGACATAAGTTTCATCTTGACCTCCTGTCGTTCAGGGTGAACTGTGATCACTTGTGGTATTGCTCGTCGGTCACCTTCTCCATCCACTCTACGGCTTTACCGTTGAGCTCTTCCTGTATTGCGATGTGCGTCATCGCTGTATTTGGCGTAGCGCCGTGCCAGTGTTTCACCCCCGCTGGAATCCAGATGACATCGCCCTTTCGAATCTCTTCGATCGGTCTTCCCCACAACTGAATCCAGCCCGTGCCGTCCGTCACGATCAAGATTTGACCGAGCGGGTGCGTATGCCAAGCGCTCCGCGCGCCAGGCTCGAACGTAACTTTCCCGCCGCTTGTGCGCGATGGATCGTAAGCAGGAAACAGCTGTTGAACCTGTACTGAGCCAGTGAAGTACTGGGCAGCCCCTTTGTTTGAGTGTAGGGAGTCGCTTCGCGTGATCTTGATCGTCTGTGAATTCTGAATAGGCGCAGTTTGCGAAGTGCCAGATGCGGACGCGGTCTGGCCAGCGGCGCCATTTGCAACAAACATAAAAAGTGACATGATCGTCGCTGCAATTAGTTTCATTTCAGCCTCCTCCCATCTCCGTCAGTGCATGATGAAGCCGCCGTCCACCGAGATGGACTGACCGGTCACATAGCTCGCAGCTTCACTGCAAAGCCACAGAACAGCAGTCGCAATCTCTTCGGGGCGGCCAACCCGTCCCATCGGAATGCTCTTCTCCATTGCCTTGAGAGCGTCACCTTGACCCGCCGCGACCATCTGGTCGGCCATCGGCGTCCAAATGAGGCCCGGACATACGGCATTGATGCGAATACCGCGTGTAGCATATTCCAGAGCCGCGCTCTTGGTGAACCCAAGTACTCCGTGCTTGGCGGCGTGGTAGATCCCACGCTCCGCACCTCCCACCAGTCCACCGAGCGAAGAGCAATTAACGACGGCGCCACTTCCTTGCTTGCGCATTTGCTGCAATTCGAACTTCATGCAACTCCATACGCCGCGAAGATTAATTCCCATTACCCGGTCGTAATCTTCGCGTGTCGTATCAGCAGTCTCAGCGAGGACATTTTGGACACCTGCGTTGTTGAAGGCTGCATCCAAATGTCCGAACGTGGCCGCTGCTTCCTTGACCATGGCCTCCACCTGAGTGTCATCCGAGACATCGCAGGCGACGGCGAGCGCTCTGTGACCCTGGGCAAGAAGTTCATCGGCTGCCGCGCGCACTGACTTCTCATTCCAGTCCGCCAGCACCACGGCAGCACCAGATTCCGCAAATGCCCTCGACGTCGCCAGCCCCATTCCAGAGCCAGCACCTGTAACGAGTGCAACTTTGTTTTCAAAAGATAGATTCATTGACGCATTCCTCTACTTCGTAGGCGGATTTCACTTTCATGCGATCTGCTCGGCACTTTCTGGAACACTCCCCTCGCTTGCTGTCACCGATACGTCATTCGTTCCAGTTCTTCAGGGTACCGGGCGCCTTGCACTGTGATCTTCGCGGTGGCGGCGTCGAACTCCTGGAGGTCATACGGGCTGAGTTCTATCGCAACCGCTCTGATGTTCTCTTCAAGGCGCTCCAGTTTCGAGGTGCCGGGAATCGGAACGATCCATGGTTTCTGTGCAAGGAGCCAAGCGAGTGCGATCTGAGCGGATGTTGCATTCTTCTTCGACGCGAATGCGGCAATCAGATCCACCAGAACGCGATTTGCCTTGCGGGCTTCAGGCGAGAAGCGGGGGAAACTGCCGCGATTGTCCTGTTGGTCAAACTGCGTGTCCTCCGTAATTGTTCCGGTGAGAAATCCCTTGCCAAGCGGACTGAACGGAACAAGGCCAATGCCAAGTTCTTCGAGCGTGGGAATGATTTCTCCTTCCGGCCGTTTCCACCAGAGCGAGTATTCACTTTGAAGCGCCGTCACAGGCTGAATTGCGTGCGCCCGGCGGATGGTCTGAGCCCCTGCTTCAGATAATCCGAAGTACTTCACCTTGCCTTCCCGAATCAGGTCCTTCACCGCTCCCGCAACATCCTCAATGGGCACGTTCGGGTCGACGCGATGCTGATAGAGCAGGTCGATGGTGTCGATCCTGAGCCTTCTCAGCGAGCCCTCGACGGTCTCTTTGATGTACTCCGGCCGGCTGTTCAGACCGACTGGATGCGGATCTTCCTCGGAGTCAATCTGGAACCCAAACTTGGTCGCGATCACCACCCGGTCACGCATGGGTGCGAGAGCCTCGCCCACGAGTTCTTCATTCACGAACGGACCGTAGACTTCAGCGGTATCGAAGAAAGTGACGCCGTGTTCGACCGCTGCCCGAATCAGCGCAATCATCTCCTGCCTGGTCCCCGCTAGAGTTCCGTGACCGGGACTCAGCCTCATGCAGCCAAGTCCCATGGCTGAGACTTCAAGATTGCTCTTTCCTAGTTTGCGTTTCTGCATTGTTCCCATCCTCTATACTGATTTCTGCGGGCAATTGCCAGGCGTCGCTGCCGGGAAGAATATGGCAACCGTATCAAAGGTCGTTCTCATCGTATCCGGGCTTCTTATAGGGCCTGTCCAGGTTGTTCTTGATTTCGGGCTGGCACACTTTCTCCACCCACTCCTTCGGTTTGATTTCTTCCATCGCCACGGAAACCGACTCTTCGCCGTAGTGCAGGATGTTCATCACGTCCTTGGTAATCGCCTCGGCAAGGCGCGTCTTCTGCTGCTCCGATTTTCCGGGCCACAACTTCACAATTACATGGGGCATGGTTCCCTCCTTATTTCGTGGTTTCGCGTGGCACGACCCTGAACGTTGCGGCGCGGGCGCGCTCGCCGATCATCGGCTTGAGGTAAGGGCTGCCCGCGTATTTCGCGCGATAGGCGTCATCGATGCGGTCGTTGATTTGCCCGCCCACCGGCTCGAAGGTGACTTCCTTCGTCATCCCCGCGGCCGTGACTCGCCCCGCCTTCTGCCGCAGCGCGGCCTTGTACCACCGCGATTCCTTGCCGTTATACGCACGCACATAGAGGGCGCGGCCCACCACGACGGACCAGATCCACGTTGGAGTGCCATACGTCCTGCCGTCCTCACGCAACGGCGAGATGTGCAGGTCGTCCGTATCGGCAATCCTTCCAAGATCGTTTTTCAGCCATGTAGTCATTTCAGAATCCTTTCCCGTTGAGGTCTTCACGGGCGCAGCAGCGTCTTGATCGCCCGCCGCTCGTCCATCGCGCGGTACCCCTCCGCGACCTGGTCGAGAGGCAAGGTAAGGTCGAAGACCTTGCCGGGATTGCTTTCCACGAGTTTGCGCTTTTGCATTTTGCTCCTTTTCACGTATGGCCGATTAGTAGTGTTCCCAGGCCACGCGCCAGTGTTCGTTCGGATTTGTGGACTTCACGAGCAGCTGGTTTCCAGAGAATTCGTAGGCACGTGGAAGATCTCTGCCGATAAGACTGCGTACCATGGCGCCTTCGACATGAAAAATGAAAGTGTGCGAGTTCTCGTCGATTTGATAGATGCCAAACGAGGCTTCGTAGCCGCCTTGCGCATACTGAACCGGGCCGGCTTGCACGGCGGTCGGCGGGTTGCGGTACATCACTTGGACCGACATGTGGCCGTCGCGGGTGTAGACGAGGAGCCCCGTGCAGTCCGCCTTGTGAACCGATCCGGCTGCGTCAGACTCTTCGAGCCATACAAGCCGCCAAGCCCCGATAAACCGGGTTTGGATCTCCTGCTTGGAGTCGTGCTCTGAAGTGCCGGAAGATTGTAAAGCGGTTGTCCCCAAGAATGTAATGAGGACAAGAGAAAGCAGGTTTTTCATATTCGCCTCTGTCGTATGGCGCCTTTCAGAACTCCTCTTTTCAATCCAAAGATACGAAATGTGGGGCTCACAGCGCTTTCCCAATACTGCCGATTCTTTGCCTAATCCTGTTTGAAGTTCTGATTTTGTGCACGATCTGGCCAGTAGGAGTAGTACCCTAAGAAGGGGTGAAACAGTGACAAAGCCCGCACGAAATATTGCCCATTCGGCAGAGATGGATCTAAGGACGGAACTAGTCAGCAGAATCATTACGCACGCACCAACGGTCGGAGAGCATTCGACGGCGATTCCCGGTCTGGTTCTTTTTCGCCGAACGCAGGCCACGGCATGTTATCGCGCTGCGGTCGAGCCCAGTCTCACGGTTTTCGTACAAGGGAAAAAGCGCATGAGCCTCGGAGGAACCCCCTACCTCTGTGGTCCTTCTTCATTTTTCTTGTCCTCGATCGATGTTCCCATTGAGAGCCAAATCGTCGAGGCTTCGGAAGAGGTACCCCTCCTGTCGATGCTGCTTCGTCTCGACATGACGATTGTGCGGGAGATTCTCAATCGCGAGGAATTACCGGAATCGGAAGTCTCTTCGCAGCGGCGGGGCGTCGCCGTCGGTCAGGCCTCGGCTGGTTTACTGAAGGCGTGTTCACGGCTTATGGAACTTCTAGACACGCCCGAAGACATCCCTTTCCTGAGCCACTTAGTCCAACGCGAAATCATTTACCGCATCTTACGAACTCCCCAAGGGGCGCGGCTCCGAACAATTGCAACGACGGGTGATCTCGGGAACAGAACTGCGAGAGCCATTACCTGGCTGAGAGAAAACTACGCGAAGCGTTTGCACATGGACGAACTTGCGACTATTGCCCGGTTGGGGGTGTCCACACTTCACCATCAGTTCCGTGCGCTAACCGCAATGAGTCCACTTCAATACCAAAAGCAGCTTAGGCTGCAGAGGGCGAGGGAACGGATGCTCATGGATGGGATGGATGCTACGAGCGCTGCTTACGAAGTCGGCTATGAGAGCGTCAGCCAATTCAATCGTGAGTACAGTCGTTTCTTCGGTCAACCGCCAATGCGCGACGTTAAGTCGCTTCGTGCCGCCAATGCTATCCCTGCTAGCGCGACCTAATCCAGACCATACCCTTCGCAGAATGGATTGGAGTTACGCGGGAGGATAGTCGGCTTTCCACTGAAGTGACCACGCACGTACTTGTGTTTGTTGGCGCGACGTCTCTTAGCCCAGCGGAATTCTCCGTTTCTTTCCCTGTTCTGCATCCTTAGTTCGTGCGTACAGGAGAAGGCTGTGGGAATCGAATCCACTCCGTCACCATGATGGCGGCAAAGATATCGCGAAGGTCGCCTTCCTGATAAGGGCGAGGTTGGTGGTTCAAGTCGACCCAGGCCCACCATAAACCCAGTAAATACGCGACTTTTCTCACTTTTGCTCTTCCAGGGATCTCACTACAAAAACCATTTTGCCAACTTTCCGAGCAATCAGAGATCGCCGAACCTCTCAAACCATTCGTTCTGGCAGTTGAATTATTTCGGAGAACCGGTGGCGGGAGTTGGGAACTGCACGGATGATCGGCTTGGATCCTTTAACCCTTCGCTTCAACAGTTGCTTCGGTCTTTCGCTCCAACCACTCACGCAAAGCCTTCTCAGTGATTAGCCGACAACGGCCCACTCGGATTGTGGGTAGATCTTTCTGTTGAATCGCGTAATAGAGGAACCGAAGCGAAAGGCCCGTCACTTCGGCAGCTTCGCGCGGTTGATACGCCACCCTCGGTAGATTACGGTGCATACGTTTTCCTTTTGCGTAGCCGGATTCCTAACTTGCTTCGCCAAACCATCGGACGTATCCAATATCCCCTACTCAGGATGCTACTATATATATAGCACCATGGGAAGCACATTTTTCCTGGCATTATTCTGCCCGACACCAGTCAAGTATTAAGGCTCGAGCAGTGGGGGCTGAGAGCGCCAAGTAACCCATTTTCAATAACTTAATAGGAAGTACAACGAACTCTCAGATACTGAAAAATCACGCTAAGGCACAATCAGGAATTCTTATTGTGCCCTTAAAGCGCCCTCAAGTCTTGAATTGTCGCAGCTGGAAATCAAGGACTCGGCACGGATGGCATCCCAATGTCTACTTACTTCCCTTCTCAGCTCGGGCCGGAACGGTTTCAAAGACCGTTGCGAAACGGATTAGGATGGGACTCGAACCCCAGACCTCTACCGTGTCAATCTGTCGTGATTAGGCTTTACAACAACTTACAAGACCGCGGGGACCTTGGGCGCTCAGCAGAAATTACCCTGTAGCGCTTCGGAGAAGTGTCCTCGACCAGGAACACGATTCAGAAACCAGTTTGAAATTCTTCGGCATTATCGCGCAAAAAAGATAACGCTCATCTTTCGGTGGGCGGCTCGGGCTGTCAAGGGCGCCCGTAGGGCGTTCATCTTGACCCTTGACAGCCCGAGCCGCCCCATAGAATCGCAGAGGGAACGAAGCGAAACGAAGTTCAGTGAAGCTTCGTTCCCTTGTTAGTCCGATTTTTTCTTTGTTGAATTCGAGTTTGACGCTGCACGGCCTGTTCATGGTGGATTTCACCCTTGGGGATCGCGCAGTGGAGGGCCTTGAATGTGGACGGTGTGGCAGCAGTGGCGGAGACGACTCAAGAGCGCTTCGGCCATGGGGCGGTTGCCCAGGAAGTTAGGGCATTCGTCGTAGATGAGATTCGTTGTAATGATTGTCGAGTGGCGACGATAACGCTCCTCCATCAGTTTGAAGAAGATGTTGGTCTGCTCCGGCTTCAGATTTAAATATCCCAGCTCGTCAATGTAGAGGATATCCAGGCGGGCGAGACGCTTCACCAGTCGACGCGAGGAACGATCGGCGAGAGAAGCATACATCTCGTCGAATAAGTCTTGAGCGCGGATAAACTGGCAACGGTAGCCATTTCCCAGGGCCTTCAACACCAGGCCGGTCGCTAAGCCAGACTTGCCCACGGCAGTTGGGCCAATAAAAATTATATTTTCCGCCTTGGCCAGGAAGTCCAGTTCGGCGAAGGTACGGATCTGTTTACGGCTGACGCCGGGCTGGCGGTCGAAAGGAAAGGTTTCCAGCGACCAGCGCTCGGGCAGGTTGGCGCGGCGGATGCGATATTCCAAGGCAGTTTCCTGGCGGTGGTGCCACTGCGCGCGCAGCAGGCGGGTGAGAAACTCGGAGTAGGAGACGTCCTGTTTCTCGGCGGCGCGCAGCTGTTCTTCATAGATTTCCAGTCGCTCCTGTTCCCTTTCACACCACCGCGGTCCCCTTGCAACTTCCCCCCGTCTACACCATCAGCGGCCAACCGCTCTTCCCCGGCGGCGACAGCACCAACGTTCTTCCCAATACCCAGATCGATGTGCAACGCTACCAGACCGATGTGGAAGCGCTCACTCCCGGCGACCAAACGCAACTCATCAATGCCTCCTTCATCGAACGCAACTTTCGCGACGGCTACATCGACACTTACACTTTGGGCTTAGATCATGATTTTGGCGGCATCCTCCTGAGTGCCTCCTATTTCGGCACCGCGGGTGTGCACTTGCCCAGCGTTTTTTCGCCCAATGGATACGCGGGGGGCCGATCCCGCTTTCGCTCCGTTCACGCAATTCAATGCCGCAAGACAAGCGATTTGCCGGTTACGGCCCGGAATCGGTGATGCAGTCCGCTTCGCACTCGTCCTACAATGGATTGCAGAGCAGTTTGACGAAGAACAGCGCGCGCTACGGCTTGGGCTTTCAGGCCAGCTACACCTATTCCAAGTCGCTCGACGATACGAGTACCGTTCTCGGTGGCATTCCCGCAAATGCGGGAGTCATTTTGCAGGCGCTGTCGCAGAATCCACGTGATCCGCGCGCGGAAAAAGGTCCGTCGACTTTCGACATAACCCAGGCCTTCTCTCTGAGCCTGATTTGGGCGATTCCCCTGGATCGCGTCGACTTCCTGCAACCGTTGGGCACCAGAGTCACGCAAGGCTGGCAAGTCTTGAACGTCACTTCCATCATGACGGGCCCACCGTTCACGGTTTACTCCGGAATTCAACAAACGGGAGCCGGCGCGGGTGGAACCGACCGGCCCGATTTAGTGACCATGCCGGACTTGTCCACCAGTCGCACCATTCGCGAGGATTACTTCGGCCGCGGCGCAAACAACAGCTCCTTCTTCTCTATTCCCATCAATCTTCCCGGCGGGACCGGTCCCAATCAAGGCTACTTTGGCACGCTCGGGCGCGATACTTTTCGCGGCCCCGGCTTCCAGCAATACGATATCGCTTTGATCAAGAACACTCCCATCGGCCGCGGCGGCGCCGAATGGGCTGTCCTGCAATTTCGCGCGGAGTTCTTCAACATTTTCAATATTGTGAATTTCGGATTGCCTTCGAACACCTTGCTCGGCACCGGCTTCGGTATCATCAGCAAAACCGCCGGGCCTTCCCGCCAAATCCAATTCTCCCTGCGCCTCGCCTTTTAGAGATAATTCTCAAAATGGCGGATCGCCCTGAAAAAACAAAGGGCTGCGGCGAGGAGCGAAAGTGGCTCTGGACAGGTCCTTCCATGAGAAGGCCGGTGAGTGTCAAGTCTTTTCGTTCATTTTGTCTCTTTTTTCTTTCTTCTTCTTTGTTTCTTCTTTTGCATATTGTTTCCATTCAGCCAAGCCGCCTCTGTCGCCACCCTTCCATCCGCACTCTTTGTTGAGCGGTGGTCGCTCGGTGCAAGGTGGGTGTACTTGATTCAGTAGGTGCTGCCACCTGGTAATCGACCTCTGTTCCCCCCTTTCGAAGGAAACTGGGCCAGGACTTGGTCGCAGTCACCTGATCTCGGCGGTCGAGCTCGGCTGTTTGGATACCATCTCTCTTGCTTTTTTCCTTTGCTCTCTTTTCTTTCTTCCTGTCTTTTCTACTTTTCCACGGAGAAATCTCGAACCAGGATCGCTTAGGAACGACGATCGCGAACTCCCTCGACCCCTAGCATCCCCTTTTTTGTGAGGAGTTCTTCACTTTAGGCCACGGCGCGCATCGCTTTTTGACTGTTGCGCAGTGGTTCGTACACCTCCCCACTCACCCACAACTTATGCAGCAGGACCGCCAGCTTTCTCGCCACCGCAACAACCGCTCGCTTCTTGGCACTTTTCCCTCCTCGCGCTGCAAGTTTTAGCCCCCATCTCCGCAGATCACTGTCCTCTCCAAAGGGTCCCAGGATGTAGTGCGCCCCCTGCACCAGCATGGTTCTCAAGTAACGGTCTCCTTCTTTACTGATGTTCATCTGCGGCTGGCTCTCACCAGAGTCCCTGCGCGCAGGGCACAACCCCAGAAAACAGCCGACCTCGCGACTCTTCGGGAACCGATGCGGGTCGTCCAGCGTCAGCACGTACGTCAGCCCGATCTGCGTTCCTACTCCCTTCACCTGTTTGAGTAGTTCGACGTGCGGGTAGCTTTCCTTGGCGATTTTCTCCATCCGCACCTCGTACTCCTGGATGCGCTCGTTCAGTGATTCGACTTCTTCGGGGAATGTGTTCCCGTCTCCATGGCAATGAGACTCTGCGGTATCTTCGCAAATACCTGTTTCATCTTTCCTAGCCGCTCCCGAAACAGCTCCTGATTTCGCCACTGCTTGCCAACATCCGACAGTCTCAACGTGTTCCGCACGCAGGTGAGTCGATTCTGGCGTCAGACGTTACTCCGTCGCAGCCAGAAACGCCAATTCAACTGGGCGAAAATGCGCAAGCTGATCGAATACTGGATTC
>Ga0074045_10001221_pt1 | contig 25061 bp, 22 predicted proteins | sample BogForMeECP23OM2_FD_94442 | JGI IMG/M metagenome (GOLD analysis project Ga0074045, IMG submission 94442) | Bog forest soil microbial communities from Calvert Island, British Columbia, Canada - Bog Forest MetaG ECP23OM2 | ecosystem: Environmental > Terrestrial > Soil > Wetlands ... | reverse complement strand
TTATCCGAGCACAGGGCGGCTCTTTTCTGCCGTCGCAGACCGATCAACGCACTAGACTTCGCCCGCTGGTGCGCATAGGGAAAACTCGCAACGGTTTAAGGGTTCGGTTGCCAGCCGCCGCACGCGTTGACCCCCGAAAAGCCCGCTGCGGGCGGAGGGCAATTCGGGTATATGATCTTGCCCGTCAGCGATTGTCGAGCACCGGCGATGAACGTGCAGCCCAACGGCGCGTGAACGCCGGATCGAACCGTGTGAGCGTCGATGCCGAAACCTTGCATGCTGCTTTTTGTCGACGCGGTCGCCTTCGCCGCAGCCAAGCACCGCACGCAGCGTCGCAAGGACGTCGAGGCCAGTCCCTACATCAATCACCCCATTGCGCTCGCCCACGTCCTGGCGTTCGAGGCTCAGGTCAGCGACGAACACGTCCTGGCTGCGGCTATGCTGCACGACACGCTCGAAGACACACAGACTTCGTTTGCGGAACTCAAGCAGCGCTTCGGCTTGGCCATTGCCAAGACCGTGGCCGAAGTGACCGATGACAAAACGCTTCCCAAGAGGACGCGCAAGGCACTGCAAATCGAGCATGCGCCGCACTTGTCGAAACGCGCGAAGCTCGTGAAGCTGGCCGACAAGATCTGCAATCTGCGTGATGTAGCAGCGAACCCGCCGAGAGACTGGCCGCTATGGCGCCGGCGCAAGTATTTCGACTGGGCCAAGCAGGTCGTGGATGGCTTGCGCGGCGTGCACCCCCGGCTGGAAGCGATCTTTGACGATACGTATGCCGCTCGACCCTAGCGGGCGTTTGGGCGCTGCGGTCCGCGGTGGTTGGTGCCCGCGCACGGCGTGCCGGTAGCGACCGGATAAATAATGCTGCTTGGGCGGGCTTGGGCGGGGATACCCTTGGGGTAGCGTCGTTTACATGGTTAGGGGATAAATAAACTAAAAGTTTATTATGGATCATATGTTTTAAACAAATTCGGTTGCATGTGTTTGCTAAAAATGCTACATTATAAACTGTGAGTTTATATAACGACACACCTTTAAAACGTGTCTCCCTGGACCTCCGTCCAGGAATGCCCGTAGGGTCCAATTGGCTCCAGCAACGCGGGGTTTCGCCCCAATTGGCTTATCGCTATGTCAAGAGCGGCTGGCTGGAAGGGCTTGCGCACGGCATCTTTGCCAAGCCTGGCGACGCATTGGACCGCGACCACAGCCTGAGGCTGTTGGCCGACCTCGGGTATTTATTGCACGTCGGAGGCAAAACAGCTCTCGCGTGGCATGGCTTCAGGCACAACCTTGCATTGGGCGGTGAACTCCTGACGCTCTACAAGCCTGGCGGCAGGAGGCTGCCCCAATGGTTCACCACGCGTTTTCGCTGTCAGGTGAATTCCCGGTCCCTATTCGATGAGCCCGCCGACGGGCCGCTTCATGTCTCGAAAACAAACGCTGAACATGCCGGCGTGCCAACGTCCGAACCTGAGCGGGCCACGCTTGAGATGCTCAGTGAAATACCCCGCAAGCAGAGCATCGAGGGGGCCGAGCAACTGATGGAAGGCCTTGTTTCATTACGCCGCGAAGTAATGCACGACATCCTAATGCATTGCACGAACGTCAAGGCGGTCCGCCTGTTTCTCCACTTTGCTCGAACGTTTAAGCTGCCCATTCTTGACAACCTTTCCGTCGAGCAATTGCCGACCGGCTCCAGGAGCCGCTACGTACTCAAGCTAGCGCGCGGCACGTTGGTGCTAAAGCCGTGAACGAAGAGTATCGGCGCAGGGTCGAGCTTCTGCTCGATATCACGCCGCGTGTGTTTGGCGAGCCCGACTTTGCAATGAAGGGCGGCACCGCCATCAACCTGTTCATTCGAGACGTGCCACGCTTGTCAGTTGACATTGACCTGGTATTCGTTCCGAAGGAAGTGCCGCGCGAGGAAGCGCTCGCAAGAATCAAGGCCGCGCTCACTCGGATCGGGACCGAATTGATGCGTGCCCCCGGAGTCGATGTATCTCTTTCGCAAAGAGGCGGTAACGAGGTCAAGCTGCTCGTTAGCCGCGCAGGCTATCAGGTCAAGGTAGAGGTCAACACGGTATTCCGGGGCACCGTGTTTCCCGTGCTCGACTCCACCCCCACCCAAGTTGCGACGGACCTCTTCAAGCGTGAGGTCCGTATCAAGATTCTAGACCCTGACGAGTTGTACGGCAGCAAGCTCGTCGCGGCGATGGATCGCCAACACCCGCGCGACCTCTTCGACGTGATGACGCTGGTTGGCCAGGGAGGCATCACGCCGCGGATGCGCCGCGCGTTTGTCATTTATCTGGCGGGACACAATCGCCCGATCGGTGAGCTGTTGACGCCGAATCGGTATCCACTCGACGACCTGTATGCGAGCGACTTTGTGGGCATGACGACGGCAGCAGTGTCGATCGACAAGCTGTTGCGCGCGCGCGAGCAACTTTTTCTGGAATTGCCCGCGTCTTTGGACGCTTCCGAGCGACAATTTCTGCTTTCACTCAAGAAGGGAGAACCCCAGTGGGGTTTGCTTGGCATCCCTGGTATTGAAGGTTTGCCGGCGCTGCAGTGGAAGCTTGCCAATGTGCGCCGTTTGAAAGACAGTAACCCGAACAAACACGCCAAGATGCTTGCCGTCCTCCGCGAAAAGCTCGGCGACTGAAGCGCGGCTCGATACGGGAATTTTGGACTTATGCGCGCTCGCGCGGGCCGTCGCGAAGCGCCCGCGCAATCCTCGCCCTTCCTAGCGAATTCTCGCAACCGTCTAGCCCTTCGGTTGCTTATCCTTTACCCCCGCGCGAAAATCTGCCGCCGGCGCCGGCAACGGAGTAAGGGTTCGGTTGCCAGCCGCCGCGCGCGTTGAACCCCGAAAACCTCGCTGCCAGCACTCTTGGTCAAAGGCGGCCGCCGGGAACAAAGACCGCCGCCGGGAACAAAGACAGCCGCCGGAAACAAAGACGGCCGCCAGGGAAGAATGCCGGGCCCGCCGAGGAAAAAAGCAGGGCGCGAGCAAAAGCGCCCGGTGCACCTGGCCCTCGCCGTTGCACTGCCTGCCGCGGCCGCGAGGGGTATGATCGCGCTCATCCGGGGCTGACTCGCGCCAAATGGGCGATAGGATCCGGTCGCTTAACGATCTGCGCCCGATTCGCCTCCAAGCCGGTGCTTGAAGCGGGTTCGCGCAAACGAAAACAAAAGCCAAAGGAGGTGGGTATGAAATCGATGCGCGCGTTGGCGCTCCTCGCGGGTCTTCTCCTTGCCGGCCTTGCGCGCAAACCCGGCGCCGCGGCCGCGCAGCCGGCGCCGGAGGCAGCGCCAGCGACCAAGATCGGGTCGACCTTGATCGGAGCGCTCGAGGGCCCGACGATCATCCTCGACGCCCAGGTCTTTCCGAAGACATTCCACGAGGCGCCGCTCCTTGCCGCCGAGGTCAAGGCCGGCAAGCTGCCCCCGGTGGAGAAGCGCCTGCCCGAGCCCTCGCAGCTCTTCGTGGTCAAGCCGCTGCACGAGATCGGCAAGTACGGCGGCAACTGGCGCCGGGCCTTCACCGGACCGGCCGACCATGAAAACGGCAACCGCATCAATTCCGCCGACAAGATCCTGACCTTCGATTACACCGGCAACAAGATCATCCCCTGCCTCGCCCGCGACTGGAAGGTGAGCGACGACGGCAAGACGACCACCATCTACCTGCGCAAGGGCGCCAAATGGTCCGACGGCGTGCCCTTCACGGCCGACGATTTTCTGTTCTGGTACCAAGACATCTATCTCAACAAGAACATCGTCCCCACACCCTTCTACGAGTTCCAGGTCGACGGCAAGGACGGCCGGATGAGGAAGATCGACGATTACACCGTCGCCTTCGAGTTTGCGGAGCCCTACGCCTTTTTCGTCTATCAGCTGGCAGGAAGCACCGCGATTGGCGCCGGGTTCGCCACCCGCGGAGGCTTCCAGAACTTCGGTGGCGCCTACGCCCCGGCGCATTACCTGAAGCAGTTCCTGCCCAAGTACTCCTCCGAGGAGGCGGTCAACAGGAAGGCCAAGGAACTTGGTTTCGACAGCTGGGTGTCGCTGCTCAAGAACCGCTACAGCTGGGCGCTCAACAACGAGCTGCCGGTCATGACCCCGTGGAAGACGGTGTCTCCGATCAATACGCCCACCTGGTCGATGGAGCGCAATCCCTATTTCTGGGCCGTCGACACCGCCGGAAACCAGCTTCCCTACATCGACCGGATCACCATGACCCTGGCTGAAAACACCGAGGTCGCGAACTTAAGGGCGATCGCCGGCGAGTACGACCTCCAGGAACGGCACATGGATCTGTCGAAGCTCCCGGTGTTCCTGGAGAACGCCAAGAAGGGCGACTACACCGTCCACCTCGACCCGGCCCTCAACGGTTCCGACGCCGCGCTGCACATGGGCAACTCCTACGAAGGCGATCCCGAGATCGCGAAACTGCTCAGGAACAAGGATTTCCGCCATGCGCTCGCGCTGGGCATCGACCGCGACCAGCTCAACGAAGCTTTCTGGCTCGGCGTGGGAACGCCCGGATCGGTGGCGCCTGCGCCCGGCACTCGCTACAGCCCGGGCCCCGAATGGAACAAGAAGTGGGCGGTCCTGGATCTGAAGCAGGCCAACGCGCTTCTCGACAAGCTGGGTCTCACCAAGAAGGACTCGGATGGCTATCGCCTGCGCAGCGACGGCAAAGGACGCCTGCGTCTGGAAATGATTACCATCGGCGGGCAATTCGTTCCCTACACCCAGGTCGGGGAGATGATCAAGCAGCAGTGGAAGAAGATCGGCATCGACGTCGATGTCAAGGAGCTGGAACGCAATCTCGCCTTCACCCGGGACAACGACAACGCGAACCAGATGCTCATGTGGGCCAACGACGGTTCGGAAGAGATCTTCCTCTTCCCCCGCCATGCGCTGCCGGTGGACGCTGCCGAGAGTCACATGGGCATGGCCTTCGCCAAGTGGTATTCCTCCAAGGGAACCGCCGGCAAGAAGCCGGACGATCCGGAAATGTTGAAAGCCTTCGATCTGTTCCGCAGCGCATTCGGCATGAATGAGGAAGATCGAATCAAGGCCGGGAAAGAGCTCTGGAAGATCATCGTGGAGCAGACGTGGAGCATCGGCACGGTCGGTCAGTCGCCGGCCTTCATGGGCGTGCGCATCGTCAAGAACAACATGGGCAACATTCCCGAGCGGCAGGTGAACGCCCAGAACGCGCGCACCCCGCACACTTCGATGCCGATCACCTTTTACTTCAAGTAACGGGAACCCGGACGCCGACGCAGCCTCGAGAAACCGCTTTCAGGGCATTGCCATGCTGGCCTACATCGTTCGCCGCCTGTTGCTCGCCGTGCTGACGGTGTGGGCCATTTCGGTCCTGTCCTTCATCATCATCCATCTGCCTCCCGGCGATTACGTGACCTCGTACATCGCCTCGATGTCGGCGTCGGGCAGCGCGGTTTCCGAGGGCGAGGCGACGGCGCTGCGCGAACAGCTCGGTCTCGACAAACCCATCACCGTTCAATACGCCAAGTGGATGGGCCTCATGCTGCAGGGAAATTTCGGCATGGCGATGGAATGGGGGCGCCCCGTTGCCGATGTCATCGGCGACCGCCTTTCCCTGACCATGGTCATCTCCGTTGCCGCGATCCTGTTCACCTGGGCGCTGGCCTTGCCCATCGGCATCTATTCCGCGGTCTATCCGTATTCGTTCCTGGATTACGTGTTCACGCTGGTCGGATTCATCGGCCTCGCCTTTCCGGGGTTCCTGCTGGCGCTCATCGTCATGTACGTCGGCTTTGCCTGGTTCGGTGCCAATGTGGGGGGGCTGTTTTCGCCTGATTTCGCCGAAGCCCCGTGGAGCCTGGCCAAGGTGTGGGACCTCACCAAGCACCTGCCGATCCCGGCGGTGGTCCTCGGTGTCGCCGGAACCGCCCAGTTGATCCGCATCATGCGCTCGAACCTGCTCGATGAATTGCGCAAGCCCTACGTCATGACGGCCCGGGCCCGCGGGCTTTCGGAATACCGGGTCATCATGCGCTATCCGGTCCGGGTGGCGCTCAATCCGTTCGTCAGCACCATCGGCTACCTGCTGCCCTATGTGGTCTCCGGAAGCATCATCGTGTCGCTGGTGCTGAGCCTGCCGACAGTCGGTCCGCTCCTGTTGAAGGCGCTCATCGCCCAGGACATGTTCCTCGCCGGAACCATCGTCCTGTTGCTGGGGGTCATGACCGTCATCGGGACCTTCCTGTCGGACCTGCTGCTCATGTGGGTCGACCCGAGAATAAGGCTGGGTCGGCAGTGACGGCAGTGACGGCGGCGGGCGCCGCGGTGGCCGAAAGCGGGAACCTGGCGGAACAGCGCATCGCCGTCGCCACCCAATGGCAGCTCATGTGGTGGCGCTTCCGCAAGCACCGGCTCGCCGTCGGGGGGACCATCGTCCTCATCGCCTTTTACCTGGTTGCGGCTTTCGCTGAATTCTTTGCCTATGCCGATCCCCAGGAATCCGACGCGCAGCGATCGCTGATGCCGCCGCAACCGATCCACTGGATCGACGCGGGCAGCTTCAAACCCTACGTGTACCCTTTGCAGGGAACCCGCGACCCCGTGACCTTCAAGCGCATCTATGTGCCCGACACGAGCAAGAAGCTGCCGATAACGTTCTTCGGCCGGGGAGAGAAGGTCGACTTGCTGGGCTTCATCCCGAGCGACCGCCACCTGATCGCGGTGCAAGGTGCCCGGGCCGAAGAGTCACTCTTCCTCATGGGAACGGACATGCAGGGACGCGACCTCTGGTCGCGGCTCATGTACGCGACCCGAACCTCGATGACGATAGGTCTGGTCAGCGTGGCCTTAAGTCTTGTGCTCGGCGTGGTGCTCGGCGGCATATCCGGCTATTTCGGCGGCCTGATCGATACGCTGATCCAGCGCATCATCGAGATCCTGCGCTCGATTCCGACCATTCCCCTGTGGATGGGCCTGGCCGCGGCCCTGCCCAGCGACTGGGACGTGGTCAAGGTCTACTTCGCCATCACGATCATCATCTCGCTCATCGGCTGGACCGAGCTCGCGCGGGTGGTTCGAGGCCGGTTCATTTCGCTCAAGCAGGAAGATTTCGTCATGGCGGCCGAGCTCGTCGGCTGCAGCAAGGCACGGATCATCTTCCGCCACATGGTGCCCTCGTTCATGAGTCATATCATCGCCGCAACGACCCTGGCGATCCCCGCAATCATCATCAGCGAGACTTCGCTCTCCTTCCTCGGGCTTGGCCTGCGGCCGCCCGCGATCAGCTGGGGTGTCCTGCTTCAGGATGCGCAGAACATTCAGGCCCTGGTCATCTCTCCCTGGCTTCTCATCCCGTCGTTTGCCGTCATCATCGCGGTGCTCGCATTCAATTTCATGGGCGACGGGATACGGGATGCGGCGGACCCCTATCTGTAGCGACGGCAGGCTCCCGGCGGATTCACCACCCACCCCGTTGCCGCCCTTGGGACACGCCCACCGATCATGCGCCACGACGATAAGCCGCTGCTTTCGGTGCGCAACCTCAAGACGAGCTTCTTTCAGGACGAGGGCACGACCAAGGCCGTCGATGGCGCTTCGTTCGACGTTTACCCGGGAAAGACCCTCGGCATCGTCGGCGAGAGCGGCTGCGGAAAAAGCGTCACCGCGCAGTCGATCCTGCGCATCGTCGATCGCCCCGGCCGAATCGTCGCCGGAGAAATCATTCTGACTCGCGCCGACGGATCGCAAACCGACTTAGTCAAGCTCAAACCCGACGGCCGGGAGATACGTTCGATTCGTGGCGGAGACATCGGCCTCATCTTCCAGGAGCCGATGACCTCTTTCAGCCCCGTGCATACGGTCGGAGCACAGATCATCGAGGCGGTCCTGCTCCACAATGCGGTCGGCCGCAAGGAGGCGCGGCGCCGGGGAATCGAAGCGCTGCGCAGCGTCGGTGTCCCGAAGCCGGAGCGGCGCATCGACGAGTACTCATTCGAATTGAGCGGCGGGCTCCGGCAGCGGGCGATGATCGCGGTCGCTCTTTCCTGCGACCCGCGCCTGCTCATCGCTGACGAGCCGACGACGGCTTTGGATGTCACCACCCAGGCGCAGATTCTGGATCTGCTGCGCAAGATCCAGCAGGAACGGGGGATGGCCATCATGCTCATCACGCACAACCTCGGCGTGGTCGCGGAGATGGCCGACGACGTGGTCGTCATGTACCTGGGCCGGGTGGTCGAGCAAGGCAAGGTCGATGAGATTTTTCACGATCCGCAACACCCCTATACGAAGGCCCTGCTGCAGTCGATCCCCAGCATCGACTCCGTGCCCAAGGTCAAGCTTCCGACCATCAGCGGGTCGATTCCCCATCCGTTCAATCGACCGACGGGTTGCCCCTTCCACCCCCGATGCGCTTACTTTATGCCCGGCCGCTGCGACACCGAGCAACCGCTGCTTGTGCCTGTCGGCGAAGGAAGGAAGGCAAGTTGCTTTCTCTACCAATGACAAGACGCGCACAGCAATGAGCAGCAGCAACGCCGGTCCAGGCAGCCCCGTGCTCCTCGATGTCAGGGGGCTCAAGAAGTACTTCCCCATTCGCAGGGGCTTTCTGCAAAAGACCGTCGGCCATGTGAAGGCGGTCGACGACGTGACCTTCTTCCTCAATCGCGGACAGACACTGTCGCTGGTCGGCGAGAGCGGGTGTGGAAAAACCACGACCTCGCGCTGCATTCTGAGAGCCATCGCCCCGACGGACGGTCAAGTTCTCCTTGCGGACAACGGCGAAGTCGTGGACGTGGCAAGCGTCCCGAAAAGCAGGCTTCCGTCTCTTCGGCGGCAGATGCAGATGATCTTTCAGGACCCGTTCTCCTCCTTGAACCCGCGGATGACCCTGTTGGACATCGTCGGAGAGCCGCTGCTCGTCCACGGCGAAGGTAACGCGCAGGAACGAACCGACAGGGTCGTGGAACTTCTTCGCCTCGTCGGCCTTCCGCCGGAATACATGCGGCGCTACCCGCACGCCTTCTCGGGCGGCCAACGTCAGCGCATCGGCATCGCCCGGGCCCTTGCCTTGAATCCCCGGCTGGTCGTCGCGGACGAACCCGTCTCCGCCCTCGACGTGTCGGTCCAGGCACAGATTTTGAACCTCCTCCTCGAGCTTCAGGAGCGACTTGGACTTACCTATCTCTTTGTCGCTCACGACCTCAGCGTGGTCAAGCACATCAGCGAACGGGTCGCGGTGATGTACGTCGGCAGGATTGTCGAGACCGCGCCCACCGAAGAACTTTTCGCCTATCCGAAGCATCCGTATACCGAGGCGCTCTTGTCGGCGGTCCCTAAACCGGATCCGCGCCTTCGCTCTGACCGGATCGTTCTCCAGGGCGAAGTAGCCGACCCGGCTCATACGCCGCCGGGTTGTCATTTCCATCCCCGTTGCATGTATGCGCAATCCGTCTGCCGGGAGAAGTCGCCGCTACAGGAAGAGATCGCCCCCGGCCACTTCGTGAACTGTCATCGAGCGAAGGAGCTTTCCCTTCGCGGCGTCGCCCGCGCAGGCGCATAGGAGCCGCTGCGTCGAACGCTCGCTCGCAGCGCTTTCTGGAGTCCTGTTGCCCATTTAATGCAATGCATCATTGACAACAAAAATCGGACCTGCTAAACGCAGCAAACCGGCCGGTCGAAAACGATGCCCTGTCCGGTCTTGTTGCGGAAATGCGCCAGGTCGCAAGGGGGAACAAAATGAAACGACGCGGATGGTGGATGCTCGCGATTGTCTCGGCGCTGATGGTGGCCGGCGCACTGCCTGACGCGAGCTTGGCGCAGCAGAAGAAGCTCGTGCTCTGGACGCACTGGGATCAGAACCCGGAGTTCAACAAGTGGTACGAGACCAAGGGCAAGGAGTTCGCCAAGAAGACCGGCTACGAGGTCGAGGTCGTGACCATTCCCTACCAGGGATACGAGGCCAAGTACCTGGCGGCCTTCATGTCGAAGAGCAGCGCGCCGGACATGTTCATGGGCATGACCCACCAGTGGTGCGGGCAGTACGATTTGTGCGACCGGATGCCCGCGGATCTGGCCAAGCTCTATGACGAGAACCTGCCGAAGTACATGCTCCCGGTCGGCAAGTGGCAGGGCGTGCGCTACGGAATCCCCATCGAGCACGGCAACTTCCAGCAGATGTACATCAACGTCGACATGTTCAAGAAGGCGGGCTTGAATCCCGACGCTCCGCCCAAGACCATGGACGAATTCCTGGCGGACCTGAAGAAGCTGACCATCCCCGACCCCAAGGGCGGTGAGCCCACCCAGGTTGGATTCGCCCTGCGCAGCAAGGGTGCTCCGGTGGGCATCACGGACAAGTTCCTCCCCTTTGCCCACGCCTGGGGCGCGCGGATGCTGTCCCCGAATCTGGACCGTGCCACGGGCTACGCCAACAGCCCGCAGATGGTGGCCGCGCTCACCTTCTTTGGCGATCTCGTGCTCAAGGACAAGGTGGCGAGCTTAGCCTTCGGCAATCCCGAAGACGCCTTCGGCCAGAAACGGGCCGCCGTGATCTTCCGCGAGTCCTGGTTCTTCGGCTGGCTGAAGAAGAACGCGCCGGATGTGAACTTCAAGGTGTACGCGCTGCCCTGCGAGAAGACCTGCCCCGGTGCGGGCGCGCTCTTCCCCTGGACCAACCTGGTGTACAAGAACAGCCCGAACAAAGAGCTGGCGTGGGAGTTCTACCGCTTCATCAGCAATCCCAAGGACGACCTGGAGCAGCATCAGCTGCAGGGCATACTCCCCGTCTGGACGGTCAACCTCGATACCGCGTACGTCAAGTCCCGGCCCGACTACCAGTCCACCCGGGACATGCTCGCCCAGCCGGTGCCGCCGACCTATTTCCACCCGAAATCCAACGAACTGGCCACCGCCTTTGGCGACGCCATCGTCGGCGTCCTGTACGGCAAGGGACAGCCGAAGGCCCTGCTCGACGAAGCGGCCGCCAAGATGGATCGCATCCTCAAGGACTAGCTCGTTCGCTTCTCGCCGGCGGCCCCTTTTCACAGGGCCGCCGGGTCAGGCCGGCAGCGGCGTTGCGTGCCTCGCTTCGGATTGGCTTATCGACCATGCGCCAGTGGTTACGCATCGTCTTCCCCAGGAACTATCTGGATCGCCAGAAGCGCGCGGGATTCCTGTTCGTGCTGCCGGCGCTCATCTTCTTCGGCTCCGTGTTCATCCTGCCGCTCGCCCAGTCCGTCATGTACTCGTTCTACAAGGTCGCCCCGGGCGGAGCGAGTCAGTTCGTGGGCCTTGGCCTCTATGCAAAGGTCTTCACCGACTCCACGTTCTGGAACGCAGTCGGGAACACCGTGGAGCTCCTGCTCTTCTCCGTGCCGGCGACGGTCATCGGCGCGCTTGCCGTCGCACTGGGTCTTAACCGGATCAGCAACCTCAAGTGGCGCAACCTCTGGGCCTCCATGTACTTCCTGCCCTTCGCCACGTCGCTCGTCGCGGCCGCCCTCATCTGGCAGTGGATCTATGACCCGATCTACGGATTCCTCAACTATGCGCTGTCGTTCTTCGGCATTGCGCCGCAGAAGTGGCTGCAGAGCCTCTCCCAGGTTCTCCCCAGCATCGCCGCGGTGGGCGTGTGGGTCCGGATCGGCTTCGACACCATGATCTTCCTCTCCGCGCTCCAATCCCTCCCGGAGGAGTATTACGAGGCGGCCCGGGTCGACGGGGCCACTGCCGTCCAGCGGCTGCGCTACGTCACCCTGCCGCTGCTCAACGCGCAGATCATCATGGTGTGCATTCTCGAGCTGATCTTCAATTTCAAGATCTTCGATCAGGTGTACGCCACGACCCAGGGCGGACCGGCGGGCGCCAGCCAGACCATCATCATGCTGCTCTATGACACGGCCTTCAGATTCTTCCGCTTCGGCGACGCCTCGGTCATGGCGGTCTTCGTCTTCGTCACGCTCATGCTGGTGACCTTGCTGCAATGGCGACTATTCCGGAAACCCGTCGAGTACTGAGCGGCAGGCAAGTCTACTTCCGCTGGCTCACTACCCTGGCGGTCGCCTGCGGCGCCATCATCGTCTTCTTCCCTTTCTTCTGGATGGCGGTCACGTCGCTCAAAACCGCGCCGGAGATCCAGCGCGTGCCGCTGCAGATCGCGCCCGACCACTGGCTCAACCTGAAGAGCTACGTCGAGGTCTTCCAGCGCGAACCGTTCCTGCGCTACCTGCTGAACAGCACCATCGTCGCTTCGATCGCCGCCGTGAGCAGCGTGGCGGTCTCGTCGCTGGCGGGGTTCGGATTTGCAAAGTATCACTTCCCCGGACGCGACGCGCTCTTCCTCGCCATCGTCGGCATATTGATGGTCCCCTTCCAGTCGGTGGTGGTGCCGCTCTACATCTGGATGAACCGCCTCGGGCTGCTCGATACTTACGCGGGCATCGTGGCCCCGGACCTCGTCAGTGTCTTCGGCGTCTTCCTGATGCGGCAGGCAATCGAGATGATTCCCAACGATTACATCGACGCGGCCCGCATCGATGGCTGCAGCGAGCTCAGAATCTTTTTTTCGGTGATTCTGCCGTCAGTGAAGCCAGCCATCGCCACCTTGCTGATCATCAAGTTCATGTGGAACTGGAACGAGTTCTTCTGGCCTATGGTGGTGATCAGCAGTCCCCAGATGAAGGTGGTCACCATGGGCTTGATGAGTTTCACCAACATGTATTTCATCGAATACAACGTCCTCACGGCCGCCGCGGTGATGAGCATCCTGCCGATCCTCCTCATCTTCATCACGCTGCAGCGTTGGGTGGTCCAAGCCGTCGTGATGAGCGGCCTGAAGGGCTGAGAATCCTTGCGAGATCCAACGGCCGCGCTGCGCACATCGGCGACGAGGCGAGCCAGCCAGACGAGGTCAGGCTTTGCGCTCAAGTCGAGCGAAGTAACGATCACGGATCAGTCCTGCAGTCTCAATGCAACGTGGATCGCCGGTCGCCAGGAGGTCGGCATAGATGAGTGGCAGCGGGGCGAGGCCCTTCTTCTCCTCATCGGTTTGGACTCGCCAAAACCGTCGGGCAATTTCGACGTTGCCTTTGGGATCGGGTCGCAGCGCCTTGTCGACGACGAGCCGTGGCTGCGCGCGTGCGCCATAGAACGTTATGACAGCGGGCTTGAGATGGCGGGTGATCTTGGCCGCTGCAGGCTCGCCGCCCAGGACCATGGCGAATTTCGCCGGATCGATCTCTCTCCACCAATCGACGTCTCGCGCCGCATAGCGGCCGAGCAGGAGTTTCGGCTTGAGTTTCCGCGCATAGGCCTCGGCCCATTTTGCCAGCAGGTCCTCGACGTTGTGCAGTTTGCGTCCGCCCGCGGTTGCTCCAAAGTCATGCACGTAGTTCCGGTGCGGAAGCTCCGCCATGACCTCGCCCACCGTGCCATGGGCGACGTCAGCCTTCTCGGCAATCTCCCGAAATGGGCGGTCGACCAGCGCCGGCTCGCACAGGAACGCGAAGAGCACTTTAAGGCCGGCTGGCTCGAAGGCGCGCGCGACGGTACGTTTGCGAAGCCGGGAGTCTCCGGCATCCGCCGCCGATTGCCCTTGATCCAGATGAACAGGCCGGTCTGCTTGATATAGGCGTTGCCCGCGGCGTCAATGAAGGGGAGGTCATTCTCCTTGAGCTTGTGGGCAATGCCAGGTGGGATATATTCGGCGACGAGAAGGAGGGGATGCTTGATCCCTGTGCGTTGCAGAAGTACGGTTCCGATGGTCGCCTCCTGTACGTTCTGCTTGACTTCGGCCGCGTAGAGCTTTGCATGGCCGCCGTTGCGGATTTCGACCACCGCCTCGGGGCGCTTGTGGCCGAAGCGTGGCGCGTGCTCGACGACACGCACCCCTGGGTCGTGTTCGCGCAGCGCGTTCAGCGCGTCCGCCAGTATTCGATCTTCAGTCGCAACGGCCAGCCAAACGCCGCGCATTGCCACGCCCGCTCTTGTCCAATACTTGGCCATGTCCAGCAATATTGGACGTGGCCGGTCAATGGACGTCGGGGCTATCACGGAACCGGTCAGCGGCGCCGTAAGCCGAAGCCGCCGGCCGGATCCACGACGCAGAGCGAAAACTCGCAACCGTCCAAGCGTAAGGGTGCGGCGCAAGGCCTTCTGCCTCGAGTGCCAGACGCGCCCCATCCTTTAGCTTCGCAGCGCGCCCCGCCAACGCACGGCAGGGACCTCGATCGCCCGCCCGCCGCACCAAGGCGCGGCCGCGGCGGATGAACCCCGGCCATTGCGCGGCGATGGTCGTTGGGCGCCGCCTCCGGCTACACTGTGCACACCTTTGCCGCCAGACAGGTTCAGCTGATGGGCCGCCCGATTACCCCGGATGTCAGACTTGGCGCCGTTTCGCTTGCACCCGCGTCGGGCTGATGGCGGCACGGCACGGTCTTGGGCGCGCGGGCACGGCGGTTGCGACGCTGGCGGTCGCGCTCGCCCTCTGGTACGCGCTTACCACCGTTACCGGTGTCATCTCCCCAGCTCGGTTCGCTTCACCCGGCGAGGTGGGAGCGGCATGGGTGCAGATTGCGACCCGAGGTTACGCCGACGCCAAGCTCTGGCGGCACGTCGTGCAGAGCAGCATGCTGGTGCTATTCGGTTTCCTCGCCGCCGTGGCGGTCGGCGTGCCACTGGGGTTGGCCATGGGCTGGTCGAAGCGGGCGGAGGCCTTCGCCAACCCGGCCTTCCTGTTGCTGCGCCCCATCCCGCCGTTGGCGTGGATTCCGCTGGCGATCGTCTGGCTGGGACTCGGCGACGCGGCGAAGATCATGGTCATCTTTGTCGCCGCCTTCGTGCCCTCGGTGATCAACACCTACGCCGGCGTGCGGGCGATGGAACCGCATCTGCTCGAAGCCTCGGCGATGCTCGGGGCGAAGCGCTTGACCTTCATCCGCGAAGTACTCGTCCCGGGTGCCCTGCCGAGCATCTTCACCGGCTTGCGCCTGTCGCTGCAGGCCTCGTGGACGACGCTCGTCGCCGCCGAGCTCGTTGGCGCGCTCTACGGGTTGGGCCAGGTCCTCAACGCCGCGGCGCAAGACATCTTCCCGGCCATGATCTTGGTGGGCATGATCTGCGTCGGCGTCTGCGGCGGCGCGATGACCTGGCTCCTGGGACTGGTGGAGCAGCGCGCTATGCCCTGGCGGGCACCTTGAATCGAAGCGCCATGGGCAAGAGCGCACTTTCGGCGAAGCAATTCTGGCTGTTGTCGGCGGCGGGAGCCGTGACCCTGTTCGGGGTATGGACCGCGGCCGCGGTGAGTGGTCAGGTGGCCTCGCAGTTCCTGCCCACGCCGTGGGCGGTCATCCAGCGCATCGTCGAACTGACCCAGAAACCCTTCGCCGGGTTCACCCTGCAACAACACCTGTGGTCGAGCGTGCTGCGCTACCTCCTCGGCTTCGCGCTTGCGGCGGCAGTGGGCGTGCCGCTTGGTTTGCTCATGGGCTGGTTCCGCGCCCTCGACTACATGGTCTCGCCGCTGTTCGAAGGCATTCGTTTCATTGCTCCGATCGCCTGGGTGCCATTCGCCGCGCTGTGGTTCGGCACCGGCGTCGGCGGCCCGACGCTGATCATCTTCATGGGGGCATTCCCGCCCGCTCTCATCAACGCCTATCGCGGTGCCCAATTCGTCGAGCGGCAGCAAGTCGAGGCGGCGCAGACCCTCGGCGCCGGCGGCTGGCGCATCATCGGCGAGGTTCTGCTGCCCGCCTCGGTGCCCTCGATCGTCGCCGGGCTGCGCATCAGCGCCGGCCTCGGCTGGCAGTCGCTGATCGGCGCCGAGCTCATTGTCGCCTCGAGCGGCATCGGCTACCTCATCGTCAAGGGGCAAAGCAGCATCAGCACCACGACGGTGATGGCGGGCATGATCGCCATCGGCGCGGTGGGGCTGGTCATCGACGTGGCATTGCGACGCGCGGAAACGGCAATCAACCGCCGGCGCGGGCGATGAGCGAGATCGCATTCGACGGCGTCACTCGCGTGTTCGCACGCGACGGCAGGGATTTCCCCGCGCTCGAGCGCATCGATCTCACCATCCGCGAGAAGGAGTTCGTGGCCATCGTCGGCCCGTCGGGCTGCGGCAAGACCACCTGCCTGCGCATGGTGGCCGGGCTCGAGTTCCCGAGCAGCGGCACGGTGAAGGTCGGCGGCAGCGCCGTGACCGCGCCCGGGCCCGAACGCGCGGTAGTGTTCCAGCAGTTCGGCCTGTTTCCATGGAAGAGCGTATGGCAGAACATTGACTTCGGGCTCAAGTGCAAGGGACTGCCGGCTGCGGAACGTGGCCAGCGCATCAGACGGTTCATCGAGATGATGTCGCTGCAGGGATACGAGAGCGCGTATCCGCACCAGCTCTCGGGCGGGATGCAGCAGCGCGTGGCGATCGCCCGCGCCTATGCCCTCGACCCGGCGGTGCTGCTCATGGATGAGCCCTTCGGTGCGCTCGACGCGCAGACGCGCACGGTCATGCAGGAGGAACTGGTGCGCATCGCACGCGACAACCCGCGCACGGTACTATTCATCACCCACGCCGTGGAGGAGGCGGTGTACCTGGCCGATCGCGTGGTGGTGATGACGCGCCGGCCGGGACGAATCTGCGCCATCATCGATGTCGGCACCGTTCGTCGCAACGAGAGCTGGGACCGCCTCGAGCGCATCGAGGAGGTCATGGATCAGGCTTCGTTCGTTCATATGCGCACCCAGATCTGGCGCATGCTGCGCGAGCAGCAGCCCGATGAGCACGGATAACCACCGGAGGAGAAGAGCATGAGAAGAACCAGGCAACTCATCGCCGCCGCCAGCGCGGCGCTTGCGCTCGGCACGGCCCACGCCCAGGCGGCCGAGGAGATCAAGGTCAGCTACCAGCCGGCGCTGTACTGGTCGCTGCCGTTCTACATCGCCAGCGAAAAGAACTGGTGGGGCGAGCTCGGGCTCAAGCCCACCTTCAGCACCTTTCCCGCCGGGGTGCCGCAAATTGCCGCGTCGGCGTCCAAGTCCTGGGACGTGGGCGGCACCGGCTCGGTCCCCGCGGTGCTGGGGGCGGTGCGCTTCAACATCCTCACCATCGGCATCACCAACGACGAATCACAGGGTAACGCGCTGATGGTCAGCGGAGACAAGGCCGCCCAGTACATGGCGAACCCGGCATCGATCAAGGGGCAGACGATCCTGCTCACCGCCAATTCAACCGGCGACTACGCCGTGCAATCATGCCTTGCGAAGTACGGGCTCAAGAAGGCCGACGTCACGCTCAAGAACATGGGGCAGGCGGAGATCATTGCCGCGATGTCGTCCCATAACGCCGAGTTGGTCGGCGTCTGGGCTCCGAACATCTACACGCTGGAAGAAAAGGCCGGGGCCAAGCTGATGTGCTCGGGCAAGGACGGCGGCGCGATCGTTCCCGGCGCGCTGATCGTTCGGGCCGACTACGCCAAGGAGAAGCCGCAGGACGTGGCCAAATTCCTGGCGATCTACCTGCGCGCGCAGAAGTGGGCCAACGCCCATCGCCCGCAGGCCATCGCGATGATGCAGAAGTTCTACGAGCAGGGCGGGGTCACGATCTCCGATGCGGCGATGAACAAGGAGTTCGACACCCGGCCGACGCTCGACCTTGCGGCCCAGCTCTCGGCCATGAATCGCAGCAGCGGACCTTCGCCGGCCGACGGCTGGTTTACCAAGATCGGCGAATTCATGCAGGCGTCGGGATCAATTCCCGATGTGCCGGCTTCGTCGTCATACATGACCGACGCGTTCATGAAGATGGTGGAAAACGACCCCAAGCTCAGGGCCTTCGCCAACCGCAGCGACTGAAACCGTTCGGGCCATCGAGTGGAGCGAGTCATGAGCACGAGCTACCTCAAGAAGGCCGCGAAGACACCCGCGACCGAGACCGGAAACGCGCAGGCGGTCGCCGCCGAGATGCTCGCCCAAATCGAGCTGCGCGGCGAGCAGGCGGTACGCGAATATGCCGCCAGGCTGGACCACTGGACCGGCGACATCGTCGTCGGCGCGGATGAAATCGAGCGTCGCGCGCGCGACGTTCCGGAAGCGGTGAAGGCCGACATCGCCTTCGCCGCCGAGCAGGTGCGCCGCTTCGCCGTTGCCCAGCGCAACTCCATCGCCGAGTTCGAGGTCGAGCTCTCCCCGGGCCTGGTCGCGGGGCAGCGGCTCGTCCCGGTCAACGTGGCCGGCTGCTATGTGCCCACCGGACGCTACGCGCATATCGCCTCGGCCTACATGAGCATCGCCACCGCAAAGGCTGCGGGCGTGCCGCAGGTGGTGGCGTGCTCGACACCGTACCGGGGCGGGGGCATCCACCCCTACGTGCTCTATGCGATGAAAGTCGCTGGCGCCGACATGATCATGACGCTCGGCGGGGTTCAAGCGATCGCGGCGATGGCGTATGGTCTGTTTGGCGCCCGCCCCGCCGACATCATCGTCGGGCCCGGCAACAAGTTCGTGGCGGAAGCCAAACGCCTGCTGTTCGGCCGGGTCGGCATCGACGTGTTCGCCGGCCCGTCGGAGGTCGCGGTGATCGCCGACGCCGCGGCGGACGCGATGCTCGTCGCCACCGACCTGGTCGGGCAGGCCGAGCACGGGCACGAGTCGCCGGCATGGCTGTTCACCGATTCACGACGGCTCGGGGACGAGGTGATGCAACGAGTGCCGCAGCTCATCGCGGCCCTGCCGCCGACCGCGCGCGATGCGGCGGGAGCCGCATGGCGCGACTACGGCGAGGTGGTTCTTTGCGCATCGCGCGAGGAGCTGGTGAGCGTCTCCGACCGGTACGCGCCGGAGCACCTCGAGGTGCACGCGGCCGACCTCGACTGGTGGCGTGCTCATCTTACCTGCTACGGTTCGCTCTTCCTTGGCGAGGAGACCACGGTGGCATTCGGAGACAAGACCTCGGGGCCGAATCACATCCTGCCGACCAAGGGCGCGGCGCGTTATTCCGGCGGTCTCTCGGTGCACAAGTTCATCAAGACCCTGACATGGCAGCGGATGACGCGAGACGCCAGTCGGCAGATCGGCCCGGTTACCGCCCGCATCTCGCGCCTGGAAGGCATGGAGGCGCATGCGCGCACCGCGGACGACCGGCTGCACAAGTACTTCCCGCAGGAAGCCTTCGTGCTTGGCGAGAAGGTGACGAACTGAGCCATGGCACAGGTACTGGATCGATTCCACCTCGAAGGCAAGACGGCGCTGGTCACCGGTGCGAGTTCCGGAGTCGGCCGTGCCATCGCCGAGGCCCTCGCCGCCGCGGGTGCGTGCGTCGTGCTGTGCGCGCGTCGCAAAGCGTTACTGGAGCAAGCCCGCGTGGCGATCGTGGCGGCCGGCGGGAAGGCCGCGGTAGCCGGCGCCGATGTTGGCGTGCGCGCGTCGCTCGGCGCCCTGGCGGAGGCTGCGGCGAAACCGTTCGGGCCGATCGATATCGTCGTGCACGCCGCCGGGATGAACTATCGCCAGAGCGTCACCGAGGTCACCGACGAGGCGTGGGACCAGCAGATCGAGGTGATGCTCTCGGCGCCCTTCTTTCTGTCCCGGCATCTCGTCGCGGGAATGAAGGCGAGGCGATGGGGCCGCATCCTGAACATCGGCTCGTTGCAGTCGTATCGCGCCTTTGCCGACAGTTCCGCCTACGGCGCGGCCAAGGGCGGCATCGTGCAACTCACCCGTGCCATGGCCGAGGCGTGGTCGCGCTTCGGCATCAACTGCAACGCCATCGCCCCCGGGTTCTTCCCGACGGCGCTTACCGCCCCCCTGCTCAACGACGCGCGGAAGGTGAAGGAGCTGGCGGCCAGGACGGCGATCGGCCGCAATGGCGAGCTTGCCGACCTGCAGGGCGCGGCGGTGTTCCTGTGCAGCCCTGCTTCCGACTACATCACGGGCCAGACCCTTGCCATCGACGGCGGCTTTACGGCAAAGTAAAAAGCATGAAAGCCCTCGTCTACACTGACACCAACGAAGTCACGTACCGCGACGAGCCCGATCCGGTACTCGCGGCCAACGAAGTCCTGCTGCGGATCGACGCGGTTGGCATTTGCGGATCGGACATGCACGCCTATCATGGTCGCGACCCGCGCCGGGTGCCACCGCTGATCCTCGGGCACGAGCTCGCGGGCAGTGTGATCGCCGGGCCCGGCATCGGCAAGCGCTACACCGCGAATCCTCTGATCACCTGTGGCTGGTGCGAGTACTGTGTGCAGGGCCGCAACAACCTCTGCGCCAATCGCACCATGGTCGGCATGACGCGCCCGGGGGCGTTCGCCGAGTGCATGTCGATACCGACCAGCTGCCTCATCGCGATTCCGGAGGATATGAGCGCGGTCACGGCCGCACTTGCCGAACCGGCGGCTACCGCGCTGCACGCGTTGAACCTGTCGATGCGGGCGCTGCATCGACCGTTGCCGGAGTGCAGCCTGCTCATCATCGGCGCAGGCGCGATCGGCATGCTTGCCGCGTTGCTTGCCCGGAGTTACGGCTGCCACGCCGTGCGCGTCGCCGAAACCAACGCCCTGCGCCGCGCGTCGCTCGAAAAGCACGCGGGTTGTCGAGCGTTCGATCCGATCGCCGGGAACCCAGTCCCCGACAACTCGATCGACCTCGTGATCGACGCGGTCGGCTCCAAGGCCACGCGCTGCGTGGCGTTGGCCGCGGTGAAATCCGGAGGGGTAATCATGCACGTTGGCCTTCAGGACTGGGCGAGCGAGATCGACATGCGAAAGCTTACGCTCGCCGAGATCACCCTGCTCGGAACCTACACCTATTCCACGGCGGACCTCTACGCGACGGTCGCGGCGCTGCAACGAGGCGCCTTCGGCAACCTGGACTGGGTCGAGCACCGTCCGCTCGCCGATGGGGCGCGCGCCTTTCGGGACCTGCATCTGGGAAAGAGCGCCAGCGCCAAGATCGTCCTCCATCCCTGACCTGCAACAGTCTAGGGGTTCGGATGCGGGTCGTAGGCGCGCGTTGAACCGCAAGACCGCCCGCGGCCAGGCGCACGCGGCGATAGCCTGCCGCAACCGAGCGACTGCCCATCGGCGGTCAAGGGCATCGAGCCTGCGCGTGCGTGTTGCCCGGGCGCGAATGGGTGACCGCGATCGAGCTGCGGCGCAAGCGGCCGATGGCCAAGTCCCGCCGCTAGCCTAAGGCGCTCCAGGCTCGCGCCGAAGTTGGGGGGCGCGGATCCGGTGCCGGGGCTTTTGCTGGTGCGCGTTGCGGCGTATTCGCCGTGCGGCCCTCGAGCGCATGGGGCAGCCACCAACCCCATTTGCGCCGCGGCGCCGAGCGTACTCTCTAGCCCGAGAGTGACGCAAGCGCTCGGCTCAGGGGCGTGAGCCTGAGCGCAGGCTAGCCGTTGTCCGGACATCCGTCCGCCTTGTCGGCAGGGCGTCGGGCCCTCCCGATCCCAAGCGATTGGCGGAGCCGACCCGCACCACGCTGCCCCACGTTTTGCGCGCGGCCTTGATCCTGCGCAAATGCGGCAGCTTGGAGTCGGCGCACTATACCGCTCTGATCGAGGACCAAGACATGATGCAGGCGCTCGTCCTGACTTCCCCGGGGGCCTTCGAAGTCCGCGAGGTGCCCGTCCCGAAACCGGGTCCGCACGAGGTCCTGTGCCGGATCCGCGGGGTGGCGATTTGTGGCAGCGACCCGGAAATCATCCGCGGCGGTCTGGCCGGTACGTGGCCGCCGTCGTACCCGTTCATCCCGGGCCACGAATGGTCCGGCGAGGTGGTCGAGGTTGGCGACGGCGTTCTGGGTTTCAAGCCCGGCGACCGGGTGGCGGGCGAAGCGCACAAGGGCTGCGGCTACTGCCGCAACTGCCTGCAGGGTCGCTACAACCTGTGCGAGAACTACGGACGGCCCGAGACCGGGCATCGCCATTACGGCTTCATTTCGCAGGGGGCCTACGCCCAGTACAACGTCTATTCCATCCGCAGCATCAACCGCCTGCCGGAGGCGGTCTCGTTCCGCGAAGGCGCCCTGGTCGATACGGCCGGCGCGGCCCTGCATGGAATGGAGTTGACGGGCATCACGCCCGGCGGGACGGTGGTGGTCATCGGTCCGGGGCCCATCGGCCTCATCGCCGGGCGGTTCGCGAAGGCGCTGGGCGCCGCGCGGGTCATCATCGTCGGACGCGGCGCCCGCCTCAGGGCCGCCGCCGCGAGCGTCGCCGATGCGGTGGTCGACTTCGAGCAGTTAGAGCCGGTGAAGGCGGTCCGCGATCTGGCCGGCGGGCTTGGCGTCGATGAAGCCTTCGAGTGCTCGGGGGCGAAGGGCACCTTCGCTCAGGCCGTGCGCATGGTGCGCAAGGGCGGCAAGGTCGGGCTCGTGGGCGTGCCTTCCGACCAGGTCGTCGAGGAACTGCCCTTCAAGTACATCGTGCACAACGAGATCGCCATCTTCGGGTCGCGGGCGAACCCCAACGTTTCGCGCGAGATCATCCAGATGATGGCCACGCACCATCTCGAAGTGAAGGATCTCATCACCCACACTTTCCCGCTCCAGGACTTTGCCGAAGGCCTGGATACCTTCGTCAGCCGTCGCGACGGCGTGATCAAGGTGGTCATCGAGCCCAACGGGGCGGAAACATGAGCGCCGGAGACGACCGAATCGGCACGCCAATCGGGCGCGGGAACCTCACCCGGTCTCGGCAACGGCACGATTGACGAACAATTGGGGGGCCGGATCGGGCATCGCGAAGACAACGGTTCTATGGCATCTATCGAGATTCGTGGCGTCGACAAATCGTTCGGTGCGACGCGTGTTCTGCACGACGTCGACCTTGACGTCGCCGACGGCGAGTTCCTCGTTCTGGTCGGTCCCTCGGGCTGTGGCAAATCGACGCTGCTGCGCATCATCGCCGGCCTGGAGGAGGTTTCCGGCGGCGAGATCGTCATCGGCGGTCGGGTCGTGAACGAACTGCCACCGAAGGACCGCGACATCGCAATGGTTTTCCAGAACTACGCGCTCTACCCGCACATGACGGTGCGCGAGAACATGGCCTTCAGCCTGAGGCTGCGCAAAGAACCGCGAGCGAGCATCAAGAAGAAGGTTTCGGCAGCGGCGGATACCCTCAATCTTGCCTCCTTTCTCGATCGCTATCCACGCCAGCTTTCCGGTGGCCAGCGCCAGCGCGTGGCGATGGGCCGGGCAATCGTGCGCGAGCCCCAGGTATTCCTGTTCGACGAGCCGCTGTCCAATCTCGACGCCAAGCTTCGCGTGCAGATGCGCGTCGAGATCAAGTCACTCCACCAGCGCCTGCACGCGACGTCAGTCTATGTCACGCACGACCAGATCGAAGCGATGACGATGGCCGACCGGATCGTTGTGCTCCAGGACGGGCGCGTCGAGCAGATCGGCTCGCCGCTGGATCTCTACGACCACCCGGCTAATCTCTTCGTCGCCGGTTTCATCGGCTCGCCGGCAATGAACTTCATCCAGGGTCGCCTGCGCCGCGGCGACGATGCCGCCTGGATCGAAGCCAACGACGGCACGCGCCTGCCGAATGGCAGCCAGCACGGCGGGCAGGACGGCCAGGAAGTCGTCTACAGCTTCCGGCCCGAGCAACTCACGCTCGGCGCCCCGGGCCAGGGCATTGCGGCGAAGATTCTGCTGATCGAACCGACCGGCGCCGACACGCACGTTTATTGCGAGCTCTGCGCCACGCAGATCTGCGCAGTCTTCGGCGAGCGGCTCGCGTTCAAGGCCGGCGAGATCATATGGGTACAACCGAAGGGCGAAGTCGTCCACGTCTTCGACTCCGCGACCGGGAAGGTGCTGCACTGACCCGGTTGGAAACAGACACGTCCGACAGCGAGGAGGCAGAGAATGAACAAGTGGAACCTGACCCGCAGCGTGTTGTTATCGGCGGCGGCGATGCTGGCGCTGATAGCAGGAGGGGCGGCATGCGCCGCGGATACCCCCGCCAACTTTCCGAAAGAGCCCGTCACCATCGAGATCTGGTGGCACGAGTACGGCCCGTTTACCGCCTACATGAAGGAGCTGATCGAAGCCTACAAGAAGGTGCGGCCCAACGTGACGGTCAACCCGGTGGTCACGTCCTCCGGCGACATCAATCAGAAGCTTACCGTCGCCCTGGCCACCGGCACGGGCCCGGACATCATGGACCAGGACGCGTCCTTCTACGAGCTGTACTACGCCAAGGGGGTGTTGGAACCGCTTAACCTCGAGGTCTTCGGCGCCAAGAGCTACGAGGAAATCACCGCGCGGTATACACCAGGCGGCATTGCGGCGGGCACGTTCGGCGGCAAGGTCTATGCACTGCCCTACCAAGGCAATTCGATGAGCCTGTTCATCAACAACAAGGCGTTCGCCGCCGCCGGGCTGGACCCGGTCAAGGATGCGCCGAAGACGTGGGACGACGTCAAAGCGCTGGGACCAAAGCTCATGAAAGTGCAGGGCAACCGCACGGTGCAGAAGGCCTTTGACTTCCCGTACCACAGCCCGCGCTGGGAAATGCAATGCTTCCAGCCGCTCGTCGAGCAGTTCGGCGGTAAGATTCTCAGCGACGATGGCAAGACCGCCTATCTCAACAGCCCCGAGGCCGTGAAGGCGCTGACCCTGTGGCGTGACGTCACCAAGGCCACCGGCGATCCGAAGACGACGTTGAATACTCCAAGCAATCCGAACCAGGACTTCGTCGACGCCCGCACAGCCATGTGGATCACCGGCCCCTGGGCGACCTCGCAGATCGAGCAGTCGCCGATCAAGGACGCTTTCACCGTTGTGGGGCTGCCCCAGGTCAATCCCGCCAAGCCGCACACCATCGTTTACGGCTGGATGTGGGGCGTGAACAAGGCCAAGCCGGAAGCGCACAAGATCGTGGCCTGGGATTTCATCCGCTTCATGCTCTCGAAACCGGACGAGTGGTTGGCGAAGGTCGCGTTCGTGCAGCCGGTGAAAGGCGTCAACGCAACGCAGGTGGCCAAGAACTTCCCGTTCTTCGACGTGCACATGAAGGACGTCTCGACGGC
>Ga0074045_10001220_pt1 | contig 25063 bp, 19 predicted proteins | sample BogForMeECP23OM2_FD_94442 | JGI IMG/M metagenome (GOLD analysis project Ga0074045, IMG submission 94442) | Bog forest soil microbial communities from Calvert Island, British Columbia, Canada - Bog Forest MetaG ECP23OM2 | ecosystem: Environmental > Terrestrial > Soil > Wetlands ... | reverse complement strand
GCGCATTGTATGGCCACGTGTCGAGGAACAGATCGGCGTGCCGGTAAAGGCCGAGGTACTCGGCGTAGGGTCGACGGGATGCAAATACCACGCGCGAGCGATCGATGTTGCGCGCGACGGCCTCGCGCAGCAGATTGGCCTCGACCGATCGGCTGACTGCCGCCTCGCCACTGCCCAGCAACCACAGGACGCTCCCCGGCACCGCCGCCAGGATCTGCGCCCAGGCGTCGAGTGTTTCGGGATTGAGCTTGTAGGCTTGGCAGAAGCCGCAAAAAATGAAGCCTTGTTGCGGCAGTCCAAGCTCGCTCTTCGGCGGCGGCGGCACGAGCGTTCGCTTAGCGTCGTTAATCTGATAGGAAGCCGGCAACTGCACGAGCGTTTCCGAATAGTCGGCAGCATGCGTAAACGGGGTGACTACCGGGTCGCCGATCAGGTAGTCGATGAACGGCGCCCCCATCGTGCCGGGGTAGCCGAGATAGTTGACCTGGATGGGTGCCGGCCGCAGCGCGACCGCATGCGTGGGAGCGTCGTAGGTATGGCCCTTGAGATCGACCAGGATATCGACGCCGTCCGCGGCGATCTGGGTGGCGAGCCGCCGCGGGGCCCAGCCCCTGGCGTCGACAAAGCGGTCGAAGCCGGCAATCAGCCGGGCCCTCAGCGCACTGCCGTCGTCGGCTCCCGTCGAATATCCGAACACCCGGAAATGCTCACGGTCATGGTGCTCGAACAGGCCTGCTACCAGCACGCCGGTTGCGTGCTGGCGAAAATCCGCGGACAGGTAGCCGATGCGCAGGATGCCGTCCGAGGGCTTGCGCTGCGGTTGCGGAAGGACGGGGTACGCCGAACTCCAGACTTGCGCGCAGCGCCGTTGTTCGGCCCGGGTCGACGGGTCGCTCAGCAGACAGAATGGCGAGACTCGCCCCTCTCCCGCCGCCACGGCGGCCCGGAAGCGATCCCTGAGCGCGCCCAGGTCGTGCCAATCGGCGAGCTCCTTGCGCAGGAAAAGCAACTCGGAGACCGCGCCGGCCGATCCTGGATCGAGTTTCAGGACCCGCTCGAACGCGCTTGCCGCTTCGACGAGCCGTCCCTGCTGCTGTTCGATGCCTGCGAGCTGAAAGTGGAGCGCCGCCGCGGCGGGTAGCTCGCCGCTGCGCGCGAGCGAGTTCACCAGCGTCGTCCTCGCCGCATCGAGTCGGCCGAGGGATTGCTCGATCTGCGCCTTGAGCCCGGCAGGAGGGATCGCCTCGGGGAAAGCACGCGCGATGGCCTCGGTCTGGCGCAGGGCTTCGTCGAGCCTGCCCTGGGCCTCGAAACACAGCGCGAGGTTGAACTGGCTGGCGAGATTGGCGGAATCGAGCTGCAGGGCGTACCTGACCGCCGCTTCGGCTTCCCGGTTGCGTCCCATTTGCAGCAGCACGCTCACCAGGTTGTTCCAGATTTGCGGCAGGCCGGGTTCGTGGCGCAGCGCCTCGTTGAGCGCCGCCACCGCTTGCTCCAGCCTCCCCTGCGTCTGGTAGACGAGCGCCAGATTGCACCAGGCGTCCGCCGAGCCCGGCACGCTCTTGAGCGAGCTCTCGATCCTCGCGACTGCCGCGTCCAGGCGTCCGGACTGAAACAGCAACAACCCGGAATAGTGCAACGCGCCGGCGTGCCCGGGCCAGCGCTCGAGCAGCGCTTCGTAGGCCGCGAGCGCCTGCGCGAGCTTGCCGTCACGGTGCAGCTCGAACGCGCGCTCGAATGCGCTTCCGGAATCGGTCGTCACGCCGGTTGCGGCCGCCGGCGACGCCGCGCTCGCCCCCGCGGCGCAGTCGCGATGACGAAGGTGCAGGGACGCTTCAATGCGGCTTCACGTCAACGTAGGCGAACTCACCGTGAAGGATCGGGTGCTTCTTGAATCCCAATATCCAGGGGCGGATGAGCTCATTGCGCAGGCGCGAGACGTTCAGGCTCCATGCCGTGTCGACCTCCATTTGCCGCGACATCAGGAGGAACAGCCGGTTGCGCTCCGGGGAGCTGGGGAGCGAGCGCGCCTGCTCGTAGAGCTGGTCGAACGCTTTCGACTCGTAACAGGCGTTGTTGCTCTGCCCGGTGTTGGGGCCGTAGAGCAGCTGCATGAAATTGTCGCCGTCCGGGTAATCGGCGGTCCAGGCGGCGCCCCACATCTGCAGCTTGCATTGCTTGGCCGACTTGATGTTGTCGCCGAAGGGCGCGACGTCGAACACCATCTTGATGCCGATGCGCTCCGCGGAACGCTGCCACAGCTCGTTGAACTCACGATCGACGCTGGTCGGCTGCGCGGCCTGGTGGATGACCAGAGGCGCTCCGTCGGGCAGCGTTCTCCAGCCGTCGGGGCCCTTCCTGTAGCCGAAATAGTCGAGCAGCTTGTTGGCGGTCTCCGGATCGTAGTTGACGATGCCGCGATAGGTCGGGTCGTGCCCGACCACACCGGCGGGAATCGGCATGCGCGCGCGCGTCGCCTGGTACTTGCGCAGCACCTCGACCTCCCGCCCGACGTCGTAGGCCATCGCCAGGGCGCGCCGCAGCGCGATCTTCTCCTTCGAAAAGCCGCCCAGCACCGGGTCGCGAACGTTGAACGCGGTGTAAGTGATTTCCGGGTCGATGGCGCGATAGTGGGTGATGCCCTGGCGGGCGAGCTCCGGCTTGAGCTGGTCGCCATCGAACGCATTGGGGGCGAAGGCCGGCGGCACGTTGATGTAATCGAGCTCCTTTTGCTGAAACGCCAGCCACACCGATTGCGGCTCCTCGATGATCGTGATCTCGACCCGGCCGACCTGCGGCATCTGCTTGCCCTTCATGTCCGCGATGAGCGCCTGATCCCACGGCTCGCCGCTGGGCTCGAAGTCCCAGATGAAGCCGCGGTAGTCCGGATTGGCCTCGAGCACGATTTTCGAGCGCCGGGTCCAGCTCTTCAGGACATAGGGGCCCGTTCCGACGGGGTGCGCCATGAGCTCTTCGCCGGGGTAGGCCTCGACGACTTCGCGCGCCATGGCACCAAAGGGAACATGCGCGACGGTGTAGGGAAAGTTGTAATCGGTCGCGGTCAGATGGAAGCGCAGCGTGTAGCGGTCGACCACCTCCATGCCCGCCACCTTGGCGTCGTAGTCAAACTTGCCGCTCTTCTTCGCCTTCTCGGAGAGCGCATCGAGCCCGACGATCTTGCCCTCCAGCATGAACGCCCATTGCGAGCGATTGACCGGATCGACGAAGCGCATGTAGCTGTAGACGAAGTCCTGCGCGGTCAGCTCGCGCTTGAGCCCCTTGAAGGCGGGGTCGGGAGTAAAGAAGATTCCCTTGCGCAGCCTGAAGAGGTAGGTCCGGCCCTGGTCGCTGACCTCGGGCATGGCTTCGGCGACCATCGGCACGAGCTTCGCCGGGCGGGCGAGATAATCGTAGGTCAAAAGCCGCTCGAAGATCGCTTCGTTGACGGTATTGGAGTACAGGTCGACGACCCGGCACGGATCGAATCCGGTCTCGTCGGTGGGAAAGTACCAGTGGATGACCTTGTTCGGATCAGCCTTGGCGAACGCGTCCGCGCTTGCCGACAGTGCGGTGATGACCGACAGCGCCAGCGCCGGCCACAGCGCCCGCGCCTGCGCACCTCGACCGAGCGGCCGTCGCCCGAGCTTCGCCCGCACCGAACGCCTCCTTTGCGAAAGGTCGGTAATGTAGCACTCCCAACCTCGCCGAAAGCGAAGGCGGCTCAATGCTCGACCGGATCGACATCGAGATACAGGAAATCCGCCTGCAGGATCGGGTGCTTCTTGTAGCCCTTGATCCAGGGCCGGATGAGTTCGTTGCGCAGCGTCGACACGCCCAGGCTTTGCGCGCCATCGACCTCCATCTGCCGCGACATGAGCAGGAAGAGGCGGTTGCGCTGCGGCGAATCGGGCAGCGTCTTGGACTGCTCGTAGTAGCGGTCGAAAGCCTTCGATTCGTAGCAGCCGTTGTTGCTCTGGCCGATGTTCGGGCCGTAGAAGTTCTGCACGAAATTGTCGGCGTCGGGGTAGTCCGCGATCCAGCCCTGGCCCCACATCTGCAGCTTGCACGCCTTGGCCGCCTGGCGGTTGTCGGAGAAGGGGGCGACGGCGGATTGCATGCGCACGCCGATTTTCTGCAGCGATCGCTGCCAGAGCTCGTCGAGCTCGCGGTTGCTGCTGCTGGGCTCGGTCGCCAGCCGCACCGTCAGCGGCTTGCCGTCGGGCAGCGTGCGCCAGCCGTCGCTGCCGCGCTTATAGCCGAAATAGTCGAGCAGCTTGTTCGCGAGCTCCGGGTCGTAGCGGACGATGCTCCGGTAGTGCGGGTCGTACCCGACCACCCCGGCCGGAACGGGCATCTGCAGCGCCACGGCCTGCCCCTTGCGGATCACCTCGATCTCCTGCTCGACGTCGTAGGCCATCGCCATCGCCCGCCGCAGGGCGATCTTCTCCTTGGCGAAGCCGCCGATGACCGGATCCCTGATATCGAACGCGGTGTAGGTCATGTCGAGGTTGTTGGTCCGGTAGAGCTGCACGCCTTCTTTGGCGAGCGAAGGCTTGAGCTTGCTGCCGTCGAGCGCCTCGGGTGCGAAGGTGGATGGGACGTTGACGTAGTCCAACTCCTTCTGCTGGAACGACAGCCAGATCGACTGCGACTCCTCGATGATCACGATCTCCACCCGGCCCACCTGCGGCATGAGCTTGCCCTTCATTTCCCGCACCAGTTCCTGGTCCCTGGGGTCGTCGCTGGGCTGGAAGTCCCAGACGAAGCCGCGGTAGCCGGGATTGGCCTCGAGGATGATCTTCGAGCGCGGGATCCAGCTCTTGAGCACGTAGGGCCCGGTCCCCACCGGGTGCGCCATCGTGTTCGCGCCGTATGCCTCGATCACTTCCCTCGCCACCGCGCCGAGCGAGGTGTGGGCGACGATGTAGGGAAAGTTGTAGTCGGCCTTGCTCAGGCGAAAGCGGATCGTGTAGCGGTCCACCGCCTCCAGTCCGGGGATTTTCGCGTCGTAGTTGAAGTGGCCGGTGCGCTTGGCCTCGTCGGCGAGGGCGTCCAGCCCGACCAGCGCCCCCTGCAGCAGGAAGGCGTAGGCCGAGTGGTTGACCGGGTCGAGGAAGCGCATGTAGCTGTAGACGAAATCCTGCGCCGTCAGCTCCCGCGGCACGCCCTTGAATGCCGGGTCGGGCGTGAAATAGATTCCCTTGCGCAACCGGAAGGTGTAGGTCTTGCCGTCGTCGGTCACCTCGGGCATCGATTCGGCGACCATCGGCACCAGCTTGGCCGGCCGCGCCAGATAGTCGTAGGTGAGCAGGCGCTCGAAGATCGCCTCATTGACCGTCGCCGAATAGAGGTCGCTCACGAGGCACGGGTCGAAGCCGGTCTCCCCGGTGGGAAAATACCAGTGCACGACCTTGCGCGGATCGGCGGCGGCTTCGAGCGTGGGCGGGGCGAGCAGTACAAAGCAAAAGAGCCCGATCAGGGCCGCGCGTTGGCGCCAAGACATGCCGAATCGTCCGCCCGGTTTGACAACGGCGGGTAATGTACCATTTCCGCTACAGACGACGCTTGAAGGACCGCAGTGCAGAGTACCGTGCTACCCCGTCACTGCCGCGCGCGCGGCGGCTCGCCATCGCCGCGATGAAGCCGCGCTACTGGGACGAGGCCTCGCGCGCGCTCTCGCGCACCGATCGCGTCCTGCGCCGGCTCGTCCGCCGCCATCCCGGTGTCCATCTCAAGCGGCGCAGCGACGCGTTCACCACACTGTCGCGAGCCATCGTCGGGCAGCAGATTTCGGTCAAGGCCGCCGACGCCATCTGGCGGCGCTTCGTCACGCTCGTCGGCGGCGCTCCGCGCCGCGGCTTCCCGCGCCTGGCGCCGCAACTGGTCTGCGTGCACGACGTGGCGGCGCTGCGCGGCTGCGGGCTGTCAGCCCGCAAGGCGGAATACTTAGCCGATCTGGCCGGGCATTTCGCCTCCGGTCGCCTCGATCCGCGGCATTGGAAGAAGCTCGACGACGAGGCGCTGATCGCCGCCCTGGTCGACGTCAAGGGCATCGGCCGCTGGACCGCGGAGATGTTCCTCATGTTCCACGAGCTGCGTCCGGACGTGCTGCCGCTCGACGACCTCGGCCTGCAGCGCGCCCTCGCCGACCACTACAACGAGGGCGAGCGCCTCGACCGCGCGGCGATGCTCGCCCTCGCCGAGCCCTGGCGGCCATGGCGCTCGGTGGCAACCTGGTACCTGTGGCGCAGCCTCGATCCGATCCCGGTCGAGTATTGAGGCGACCGTCTTGCCGCCGCCTTTTGCCGGGCTGACGCCGGATGTCGTGCTCGACGCCCTCGACAGCGTCGGGCTCGAAGGCGACGGCCGCATGCTCGCGCTCAACAGCTACGAGAACCGCGTCTACCAGGTGGCGCTCTCCGACCGGCCGCCTTGCGTGGTCAAGTTCTACCGCCCGGGGCGATGGACCGACGCGCAGATCGTCGAGGAACACGGTTTCGTGCACGAGCTTGCCGGCGAAGAGATTCCGGTGGTCGAGCCGCTGGCGCTCGGCGGCGCGGGCACACTCGCGCGCTTCGCCGATTTTCGCTTTGCCGTGTACCCGAACTGCGGCGGGCGCGCGCCGGAGCTCGAAGAGCGCTCCACGCGCGAGCGCCTGGGGCGATTCATCGGCCGCATTCACGCCGTGGGCGCGCGCCGGCCGTTCGCGCACCGCCCCGCGCTCGACGTCGCGAGCTTCGGCGAGGAGCCGCGCGACTGGCTGCTCGCGCGCGGCTTCATCCCCCCCGATCTCTCCGAGGCATACCGCAGCGTCGCCGCCATGGCGCTCGCGAGCGTGGCCCACTGCTTCGAGCGTGCCGGCGCGGTGACGCAGCTGCGCCTGCACGGCGACTGCCACGCCGGCAACGTGCTGTGGCTCGCCGAGGGCCCGCTCGCCGGGCCGCACTTCGTCGATTTCGACGACAGCCGCATGGGACCGGCGATCCAGGACCTGTGGATGCTGCTCTCCGGCAAGCGCGAGGAGATGACCCAGGCGCTCTCCGATCTGCTTTCCGGCTACGAGGATTTCCGGGCCTTCGACCGGCGCGAGCTGCACCTGGTCGAAGCCCTGCGCACGCTGCGCCTGATTCACTACGCGGCCTGGATCGCCAGGCGCTGGGACGATCCGGCATTCCCGGCCGCCTTCCCCTGGTTCAACAGCCAGCGCTATTGGCAGGACCGCATCCTGGAGTTGCGCGAGCAGATCGCGGCGATGGACGAGCCGCCGCTCCACGTCTAGGGACGCAACACGCCGTCGACCAGGTGCAGCGTCCGGTCGGTGCGCGCGGCCAGTTCGGCGTCGTGGGTCACGATGACCAGGCTCGTTCCGGCGCTGCGATTGAGCGCGAGCATCAGCTCGAAGACCTGCTCCGCGGTATGCCGGTCGAGATTTCCGGTCGGTTCGTCGGCGAGCACCACCGCCGGTTCGGTCACCAGCGCGCGCGCCAGCGCCACCCGCTGTCGCTCGCCTCCGGACAATTCGCCGGGACGATGCAGGGCGCGTGCGGCGAGCCCGACCCGCTCCAGAATCGCCGCCGCCGCGGCGCGCGCCCGGGCGCCGCCCTCGCGGCGGATGAGCAGAGGCATCGCGACATTTTCCAGGGCCGAGAATTCCGGCAGCAGGTGGTGGAACTGGTAGATGAAGCCCAGGGCGCGATTGCGCACCCGGCCGCGGTCGGCCTCGCGCAGGTCGGCGAAAGACTGCCCCTGAACGAACACCTCGCCCGCGGTGGGCGCGTCCAACCCGCCCAGCAGGTGCAGCAGCGTGCTCTTGCCGGAGCCGGAGACGCCGACCACGGCCAGCCGCTCGCCGGCCCCGACGGCGAGGTCGATGCCGAGCAGCACCGGCACGTCAAGCGGACCGCCGCGATAGGTCTTGCGCAGATTGCGGCATTCGAGCACGGCCGGCGGGCTATTCATAGCGTAGCGCCTCCGCCGGATTGATCCGCGCCGCACGCCAGGCCGGGTAGAGGGTTGCCAGCAGCGTCAGCACCAGCGCGATCGACGCCACCGTGACCACGTCGCCGCGCTGCACTTGCGAGGGCAGCTCGCTGATGTAATAGACGGTCTTGTCGAGGAACTGCACGCCGAGCAGCCGCTCGACGAACGGCACCACCGTGCCCACGTTGTAGGCCATCGCGAGCCCCCCGACGACGCCGAGCAGCGTGCCGATCGCGCCGACCAGCGCACCCTGGATGACGAAGATGGCGAGGATGCTCGCGGGCGAAGCGCCCTGGGTGCGCAGGATCGCGATATCGGCCCGCTTGTCGGTGACCACCATCACCTGCGCCGAGACGATGTTGAACGCCGCCACCGCGACGATCAGGGTGAGGATGAGAAACATCATGCGCTTCTCGATCGCCACGGCGCGAAAGAAGTTGGCGTGGCTCTGCGTCCAGTCGCGCACATCGTCGTCGATCGGCAGCACCGGCAGGAGATCCTGCGCCACCCTGGGCGCTGCGAACAGGTCATCGACCTTGAGTCGAACGCCGCTCACGGCATCGTCCAGGCGGTAGAGCTTCTGTGCGTCGGCCAGGTCGATGAGCGCGAGCCCGCTGTCGAACTCGAACATGCCGATCTCGAACACGCCGACGACACGGAAGCTCTTGACCCGGGGCAGCGTGCCCGCCGGAGTGACCGTTCCCTGCGGGGTGATGATCACCACGCTGTCGCCGACGCGCACGCCCAGTGCCCGCGCAAGCTCGGAGCCGAGCACCACCCCGAAGCCGCCCGGGCGCAGCGCGGCAAGCGATCCGGCGCGCATGTGCCCCTCGATGTCGGCGACCTTGTCCTCGAGCGCCGGATCGATGCCGCGCACCAGTGCCCCGCGATTGACATCGCCCGCCGACAGCATCGCCTGCCCGAGGACGTACGGCGCCGCGGCAAGCACCCGCGGATTCGCCCGCGCCACCCGCGCCACGGCCTGCCAGTCGGTCATGGCGCCACCGAGGGCGCGAATCTCGATGTGCGAGGCGACCGACAGGATGCGCGTGCGCAGCTCCTCCTGGAAGCCGTTCATCACCGACAGCACCACGATCAGCGCGGCGACGCCAAGGGCGATGCCGAGCATCGATACCGCGGCGATGAAGGAGACGAAGCCGTCGCGACCCGACCCGCGCCGCGCGCGCGTGTAGCGGAAGCCCACGAACAGTTCGTAAGGTAGATCAGACATCCCTGCCGCCCGGTTCAAACATGCCCTTCTTTCGCGCGCGCTCGCGCCGGCAAGCGCGAGAGTGTGCCACAACCGCGCGGCGACGAGCGCCGAGCGCGTGCTACACTCGGGCGCGCTTTCGCCCGCGCCACTCCAATGCGTTGCACTCTGGTCGTGCCAGGCCTGCTCGACTGGCCTTCTTCCGCTCTGGCAAGCCTCGCCATGCAAGCTCCGGCGCTCTCGCGCCTGGTCGACGCCGACGCAACGCCATCGACCGAGCCCGACGGCGCGCTCGCCGCCGCCTGCCGCGCCTGCGGCATCGCCAAGCAACAGGACTGGCCGGTCGCTGCCTGGCTGGCACGCGCCGCGGGCATCGCCACCGGCGAGGCCTATTGGCTGTGCGCCGACCCGGTGCACTTCATCGTTGGCGCGAGCGAGCTTCGCCTCGGCGGGCCGGTCGCGGATCTCGATGCCGCGGACGCGGACGCGCTGCTGGCGATGCTCAACGCCCATTTCGCGGTCGATCGCATCGGCTTCCTCGCCCCGACCCCGGCGCACTGGTTGCTGCGCGCCGAGGTGGCGCCGCGACTGGTCACGCGGCCGCCCGAGGCCGCGCAGGGCGCCCCGCTCCTGCCGTTTCTCGTCGCCGGCGCCGACGCCGCGCGCTGGCAGCGCTGGCAGAACGAGCTGCAGATGCTCTTCTTCGAGCACGCCGTCAATCGCCGGCGCGAGGCGGGCGGACAGACGAGCGTCGACAGCCTGTGGTTCTGGGGTGGCGGCACGGCCGTGCCGCCGACCGGGCCCGCAAACCGGATTTTTGCCGACGGTGGCCTGGTCTGCGACCTGGCCGAAGGCGTCGGCGTTCCCTGGGCGCGGCTGCCCGGTGCATTCTCGGCGATGCCGGCGGCCGCGGCAGGCGTGGCATGGTTGACGCCGATCGGCGAGGGCGCGCAGGCGGAACTCCACGGGGTCGACCGGGCCTGGATCGCGCCTGCCCTGCGCGCGCTCAATGGCGGGAGCTTAAGCGAGCTCGAGCTCGTCCTCACCGGCCGCGCGCTGGCGCTGCGCTTTCGCGCCTCGCGGCCGTCGTTCGCGCAGCGCTGGCGCTCGCGCATCGCCCCTCGCCGGGCACAGTCGCGGCTCGTGCGCCTGGTCGCCGAGGGATCCGGGAACCCATGATGGACATCGTTCGCCGCCCTCTGCCCGAAGCCGCTGCGGCGGCCGCGTTGGTGGCGGCCGGAATCGCCCCCGTGCTCGCCCGCGTCTATGCCGCCCGCGGCGTGCGCGAAGCCTCCGAGCTCGACTTCGAACTCGCCCGACTGCCGCCGTGGACGACGCTCAAGGGCATCGACGCGGCGGCAGCGCGGCTCGCGCGCGCGATCGACCGGCACGAGCCCCTGCTGATCGTGGCCGACTACGATGCCGACGGCGCCACCGCATGCGCAACCGGCGTGCGCGGTCTGCGCGCCATGGGCGCGCAGGTCGATTTCCTGGTTCCCAACCGCTTCGAATTCGGCTACGGCCTCACGCCGGAAATCGTCGCCCTCGCGGCACAGCGCGAGCCGGCGCTGATCATCACCGTCGACAACGGCATCGCCAGCGTCGACGGAGTCGCGGCGGCGCGCGCGCGCGGCATCGACGTGCTCATCACCGACCACCACCTGCCGGGCGCGGAACTGCCGGCAACGCCGTGGATCGTCAACCCCAACCAGCCCGGCTGCGCCTTTCCGAGCAGGCATCTCGCCGGAGTCGGCGTGATGTTCTATGTCCTTACCGCCCTGCGGGCGCGGCTGCGCGAGCAGGGCCGCTTCGCCGGGCGTGGCGAGCCCAACCTCGCGGCGCTGCTCGACCTGGTCGCGCTGGGGACGATCGCCGATGTGGTGCAGCTCGATCGGGTCAACCGCATTCTGGTCGGCCAGGGATTGCAACGCATCCGCGCCGGGCGCATGCAGCCCGGGGTGCGCGCGTTGTTCGCCGCGGCCGGCCGCGACCCCGATCGCGCCAGCGCCTACGACCTGGGCTTCGTCGCCGGACCGCGCTTGAACGCAGCCGGGCGCATGGCTGACATGTCCATCGGAATCGCCTGCCTGCTCGCCGACGACGAGGAGAGCGCCACGCCGCTCGCCGCCACGCTCGACCAACTCAATCGCACCCGGCGCGAGGTCGAAGCGACGATGCACGAGCAGGCCCTCGATGGCCTCGATGCCACCGTCGCCGCGGATCGCTACACATTGTGCGTCTACCGGCCCGAGTGGCACCAGGGCGTGGTGGGCATCGTGGCCTCGCGCCTCAAGGAGCGCTTCCACCGCCCGACGGTCGTGTTCGCCCGCGGCGCCGAGGGCGAGCTGCGCGGTTCCGGCCGGGCCATCGCCGGCTTTCACCTGCGCGACGCCCTTGACCTGGTCGCCAAGCGGGCCCCGGAGACCATCACCCGCTTCGGCGGCCACGCGCACGCCGCGGGATTGACCCTGCCGGAAGCGGCGCTGCCCCGGTTCAGCGCCGAATTCGAGCGCGTGGCGCGCGAATGGCTCTCGCCCGCCGCCTTGCGCCAGACGCTCGAAACCGATGGCGAGCTCGGTCCGGCGGAGCTCACCCTGGGCCTGGCGCAGGAGATCGCGACCCGGGTCTGGGGACAAGGCTTTCCGCCCCCGCTCTTCGACGGCGAGTTCGCGGTGCTCGAACAGCGCCTGGTGGCCGAGAAACACCTGCGCCTGTCGCTGCTCGGTGCCGGGCGGCCCTGCGCGGCCATGCTCTTCAACGAGCCCGGCCCGTTGCCGGAGCGCATCCGCGCCGCCTATCGCGTCGACGTCAACCATTACCAGGGGTTGTCGAGCCTTCAGCTGGTGCTCGAACGCTGGCAGCCGGTTTGAGGGTAGGAATGTAAGCGCCCACATCTGCGATTGGCGGGCGCTCTGGCTGCGCCGCAAACGGCGCTGCCAGGGGTCGAGGCCCCGCCTTGGACGAAGCTCGGTGTGTAAGCGCACGCGTTAATCCATGTCCATGATCTATATAGATTTATCAGAAATACAACAGTCGGCGAGCCGGCGACGTTTTCATCGTATTGCCATATTGTGCGTCGCAATCAAACGAGGTAGAGTCCGCTGCGGCGCAACAGGGAACGCGAGCGAAGCGAATCGCGACGACCCTGGCCGGTCTGTTGGGGGTCGAGAGGGGTCAGGATGGCTTCGAGCGGGAACGGTAGCGGGGGCGGCAACGGCAACGGGAACGGTTCGCTGCGCCTGCACGGCAAGGTATCGATCATCACCGGGGGGGGCCAGGGAATCGGCCGGGCAACCTCGATCAAGTTCGCCAAGGAGGGCGCGAAAGTCGCCGTCTGCGACATCAACATGACCTCGGTGGCGGAGACCCTTGCCCAGATCCGGGCATTCGGCGGCGAGGCGCTCGGCTTCCAGGTCGACGTAACCGACAAGGAGTCCATCGCCCGCATGGTCGAAAGCGTGATGTTCGCCTGGCAGCGCATCGATACGCTGGTCAACAACGCCGGCATCGTCCAGGATGCCCGCTTGAGCAAGATGACCGACGACCAGTTCGAGCGCGTGATCGACGTCAACCTCAAGGGCGTCTACAACTGCACCAAGGCCGTGGTCGACATCATGCTGCGGCAGAATTCCGGCTGCATCCTCAACGCCTCGTCGATCGTCGGGCTGTATGGCAATTTCGGGCAGACCAACTACGCGGCGACCAAGTTCGGCGTCATCGGCATGGTCAAGACCTGGGCGCGCGAGCTCGGCAGCAAGGGCATCCGCGCCAACGCCATCTGCCCCGGATTCATCGAAACGCCGATCCTCGCTTCGATGCCGGAGAAGGTACTGCGCGCGATCGAGGAAAAAGTGCCGATGGGCCGTCTCGGCCGGCCCGAAGAGATCGCCAATACCTACGCCTGGCTCGCCTCCGACGAGGCGAGCTACATCAACGGTGCGGTGATCGAGGTTTCCGGCGGCGTCACCATCTAGCGGTGCCGCTTCGGCCCGCGCGCTTGAGCGGCGTGCGCCCGCGCGGTAGCATGGATGCGTTTTTCGCGTCCTTCGATGCGTCGGGAAAAAATCTCATGCGGCAGAGGCTCTGGATCGCGCTTGTGCTCGTCGGTGTCGCGCTGGCGCCACATGCCGCCAGCGCGCTCGACAAGGTCAATCCGTATATCTGTCCCACCGCGGCCAAGGGCAGCGGCCTCGACTGCTTCCTCGAAGCGGTGCCGCAGACCTATACGATGTGCCGCGAGATCAAGAGCATCGAGATCATCGAGTACGGCATGGACGGGGCGCAGCAGGGCGTCAATGGCGCGAAGACCGAGTCGTGCATCGACAAGCACAAGCTGTCGATGGTGCTGCCGTACCAGGCGGCGCTGCGCGAGGAGGCGCACAGCAAGGAAATCATCGAGAGCCTGCGCCGGCTCCACGACTTCTGGCTCGACAGCCTCGCCAAGCTCATGCCCGCGGCGGGCGAGGCCGGCGAGAGCTACAAGCTGCGCGTCAACGTCCCCTATGCCGGCTTCGCGCAGCAGATCGGGGCGATTCGCAGCCTGGCCGCCGCCGCGCCGGCCGCCAAGCCGGCGGCGAAGCCCGTGCCCAAGCACAAGCCGGCGAGCCCTTGACAGGGGCCATGCCCTGCGCCGCGGCGCGCTGGCAGGGCGTCCCGGCGAGTTCCAATTTGGGCATTGACTTAGCCGCCGTGTTCGGCGCCGACGGTCCGCTGGCGCGCACCCTTCCGGCCTACCGCTTCCGCACCCAGCAGCTGGAAATGGCCGAGGCCGTCGCGCGGGCGATCGCCGAGCGCTCGCCCCTGCTCGCCGAAGCCGGAACCGGCACCGGCAAGACCTTTGCCTACGTCGTCCCGGCGCTGCTCTCCGGCGGCAAGGTCATCGTCTCCACCGGCACCAAGACGCTCCAGGACCAGCTCTTCCAGCGCGACCTGCCGCTGGTTCGCGATGCGCTGAAGCTGCCACTCACCGTCGCGCTGCTCAAGGGCCGCGCCAACTACGTCTGCCACCACCATCTCGAGCGGGCGCGGCACGCCGACAGCTTCGCCTCGCGCGCCGACGCGGGCTATCTGCAGCGCATCGAGGTGTTTGCGAAGAGCTCGCAGAGCGGCGACAAGTCCGAGCTGAACAGCGTGCCGGACACCGCCGCCATCTGGGCCCAGGTGACCTCGACCCGCGACAACTGCCTGGGCGGGGAATGTGCGCATTACGGCGAATGTTTCGTGATGCGCGCGCGCAAGGAGGCGCTCGCTGCCGACATCGTGGTCATCAACCATCATCTGTTCTTCGCCGACGTCGTGCTGAAGGACGAGGGCTTATCCGAGCTCCTGCCCGCCTGCAACACGGTGATCCTCGACGAGGCGCACCAGTTGCCCGATACGGCGACGCTCTTCTTCGGCGAAGAGCTCGCCGCCGGAGCGCTCGCCGAGCTCGCCCGCGACGTCGAGCTCGAGGGCCTCAAAGTCGCGCGCGATTACGCAGCGCTGCCCGACGCCGCGCAGGCGATGTTGCAGGCAGTCCGCCGGGTGCGCCTGGCCGCCGGCGAGGCAACCGGCAAATGGTCGCACGCCGAGGCGATGCGCCGAGCGGACCTGGTGGCGGCGCTCGACGCGCTGGCGGCGGCGCTCGACACCCTCCAGGCCGAGCTCGCCCACCAGTCCGAGCGCAGCGACGAGCTCCAGCAATGCGCCAATCGCGCGCGCGAGCTCGTCACGCGCCTTGCGCGCTGGCGCGACCTGGACGATCCGAACTGGATCCGCTGGTTCGACGTCAGCGGCCGCGGCTGGCAGCTTAATGCCTCGCCGCTGTCGATCGCCGAGATCTTCGCCCGCCAGGTGGCCGATAGCGGGCGGGCGTGGATCCTTACCTCGGCGACGCTCGCGGTCGGCGGCGACTTCAGCCACTTTCAGCGCGAGCTCGGCCTCACCGAAGCCGCCACCGGCTGCTGGGACAGCCCCTTCGACTACGCGCGCCAGGCGCTGCTCTACCTGCCGCGCGAGCTGCCGGAACCGAACAGTTTCGAGCACACCGACGCGGTCGTCGCCGCCGCCCTGCCGGTGCTCAAAGCCAGCGCCGGCCGGGCGTTTCTGCTCTTCACCACGCTGCGGGCGCTCGCCCGCGCCCGCGACCGCATCGCCGAGGCCCTTGCGCGCGAGGGCCTCGATTACCCGCTGCTGGTGCAGGGCGAGGGGTCGCGCAGCGAGTTGCTGTCGCGCTTCCGCCGGCTTGGCAACGCGGTGCTGCTCGGCAGCCAGAGCTTCTGGGAAGGCGTCGATGTGCAGGGCGAGGCGCTGTCGGTGGTGGTCATCGACAAGCTGCCCTTCGCGCCGCCGGACGACCCGCTGTTCGCAGCGCGACTCGAACACATCACCCGCCAGGGCGGCAATGCGTTTCTCGACTATCAGTTGCCGCAGGCTGCCCTGAGCCTGAAGCAGGGCGCCGGGCGCCTGATCCGCTCCGAGACCGATCGCGGCGTGCTGGTGCTGTGCGACCGCCGCCTGGCCGACAAGCCTTACGGCCGGCGCATCCTCGGCGCCCTGCCGCCGATGCGGCGCACCAGGGAGCTCGCCGACGTGCTCGACTTTTTCGCCCGGCCGGCGGGCTGAAGCGGCGCGCCGGGGCGCGCGCCCGCTGCCACGGTCACCAGAACTGCCACCACGGCTTCGAATCGGGCACCGAGCCGGGCGGGAGCAGGGTGTCCTCCGACGGCAGCAGGGTTTCCTTCGGCACCCAGAACTTCCACCACGGCCTGGCCACGCCCGAGTAATACTTGCCGTTGGGGAACGATTCCTTGAGCACCCGCTGCGCGTCGTCGCGCAATTGCGGCATGCCCAGCCGGTCGTAGCTCAGGGCCATGAGGATGAGCGCGTCCTCGTTCGCCGGGGTCTGCGGATAGCCAAGCAGCGACGCCTGCGCGCGGTTGGCCGCCGCCACGTAGGCACCGCGCCGGAAGTAATAGTCGGCGACGTGGACTTCATAGCTCGACAGGGCATTGGTCAGGTAGCGCATGCGCTCGCGCGAATCCGCCGCGTACTTGCTGTCCGGGAAGCGGTTGACCAGGTCCTTGAACGCATTGAACGATTCGCGCGCCATCTTCGGATCGCGCTCGGAGAGATCCTGCTCGACGATGTAGCCGAAGATCCCCTGGTCCTCGCGGAAATTCACAACACCCTTGAGATAAAAGGCGTAGTCGACGTTGGGATTGTTCGGATAGGTGCGGATGAACCGGTCGCAGGCGGCGATCGCCGACGCGCTTTCGCCATTGCGATAATTTGCGTATGCGCCCTCGAGAATCGCCTGCTGCGCGTAAACCCCATAGGGATAGCGCCCCTCGAGGGTGTCGAAGAGCTTGACCGCCCGCGTATAATTGCCGGTCGTCAACATGGTGTGCGCCTCCTGGTAGAGGCGCTCGGCCGACCAGCTCGCGGTTTCGTCTTTGACGTCGGGAAGAAGGTCGCACGCGGTCAGTGAGAGCGCGAGCACGATCGCGACGATGGATCGAGTACCCAACAGCGACATTCTCAACATGGCTGCAGCTCCGGCGCGAGGGGCGAATTATACCGCAGTGCCCGCCGTGTCCTCGGCGCGCCGCGACTTCACCATCGCTCCCGAGCTCGCAGGGTTGCGCCTCGACCAGGCGCTGGCGCGGCTCATGCCGGAGCACTCGCGCAGCCGCATCCGCACCTGGATCGACGCCGGGCGCGTGAGCGTCGGCGACGAGACCGGCAGGGCGAAGCGCAAGCTCCACGGCGGCGAACAGGTCGTCGTCTCGCCGCTCGAGGACCCGCGCGCGAATGCCTTCGTGGCGCAACCGCTGCCGCTGTCGATCGTCTACGAGGACGAGGCGCTCATCGTCGTCGACAAGCCGGCGGGGCTGGTCGTTCACCCCGGCAGCGGCAACTGGGACGGCACGCTCGCCAATGCCCTGCTGCATCACGCCCCGCAGCTCGCCGCGGTGGCGCGCGCGGGCATCGTGCACCGGCTGGACAAGGACACCAGCGGCCTGCTGGTGGTGGCCAAGACGCCGACGGCGCAAACCGAGCTGGTCCGGCAGTTGCAGGCGCGCACGGTGCGCCGCGAATACTTAGCCCTCGTGCACGGCCTCGTGACCCGCGGCGGCCGCATCGACGCGCCGCTCGGCCGCCACCCGGTGAGGCGGACCTCGATGGCCGTCGTCGCCGCCGGCAAGCCCGCCATCACCCACTACGAGGTGCGCGAGCGCTTCGCCGCCTGCACCCTGCTCGCCTGCCGTCTCGAAACCGGCCGTACGCACCAGATTCGCGTCCATCTGGCATCGCTGCAGCATCCCCTGGTCGGCGATCGCACCTACGGTCGCCGCCACACGCTTGGATTTCCCCGCCAGGCACTCCACGCCTGGCGGCTCGCGCTCGTACATCCGGTCACACGCGGACCGATGCAGTGGGAATCGCCGTTGCCCGGCGACCTCGCGGCGCTGCTCGCGTCGTTGCGACGCGCCGCATGAGCCGTGCCGCGCCAAGCGCGCTCTCGGCGCGGCTCGCCGCGGCCGGACTCGATTGGATCGTTCCCGACTGGCCGGCGCCGGCGCGGGTCTGCGCCCTGTCGACCACGCGCAACGGCCGTGCCGGTGCGAGCTTCGACCTCTCGCGCGATCATCCGGCGTTCGAGCGCGCGCAGGGCGAGCTGCGGCAATGGCTGCCCGCCGACCCGGTGTGGCTCAAGCAAGTCCATGGCGCGGCGATCTGCGACGCCGACGCGGCAAGCTCGCCCGGCCGAGACGAGACGCTCATTGCCGACGGGGCCGTCGCGCGCCTCGCCGGCACCGTTTGCGCAGTGCAGTGCGCCGATTGCCTGCCGATCCTGCTGTGCGACCGCGCCGGGGATGTCGTGGCCGCCGCGCACGCCGGCTGGCGCGGGCTCGCCGCCGGGGTGCTCGAAGCGGCGCTTTCGGCCATGGCCGCTGCGCCCTCGGAGGTTTGCGCGTGGCTGGGCCCGGCCATCGGACCGCGGGCCTTCGAGGTCGGCGAGGACGTGCTCGCGGCGCATTGCGCCGAGGATCCGGAAGCGGCCGCCTGTTTCACGCCCCAGCGTCCGGGCAAATGGCTCGCCGATCTCTACGCGCTGGCGCGTCGGCGCCTGCGGCGCGCCGGCGTGGCGACGATTCATGGCGGCGATCGCTGCACCGTGACCGAGCCGGGCAGCTTCCACTCCTACCGCCGCGACGGCGGCAGCGCAGCGGGTCGCATGGCGACCCTGATCTGGATCGCGACCCCTTGACGCGCTAGGGGCCCTCCGCGCGCGCGGCGGCGCAGCAAGCGGCGCCGCGCGCAGCGTGCGCTGCGAGGCCCGCGCGCCCGAAGCCGTTTGTGCAGCGCATGGTGAGTCGCTACACTCGCGACGACGCGAGTGCGCATGACGATGGATACCGAAACGGCCGGTGATAACTGGGCCGAGCTCTTCGGCCAGTGGCAGGCGATGAGCCGGCAATGGCTGCAGTGGTGGTCGCGCGCCGAGGCCTCGCGGGCAGCGGCCGCCCCGATGCCCGTCGAAATGGGAAACGCCGCGCTGGCGGTGCTGGCACCGACCGACACATGGATCGATCCGGCGGCCGCGGCCGAGCTCACCGAACGCTACAACGTCCGTCTCGAAGCGCTCTGGCAGCAGGCGCTCGGCGGCGACACCACTCGCGCAGCGCAGGCCGGTGCCGTGGCCCGGGCCGTGGATCGGCGCTTCGCCGCGAAGGAATGGCGCGAGCAGCCCTACTTCGCCTGGCTCAAGGACAGCTACCTGCTTTATGCCGATTACGTGCGCGAGCTCGCGGCGCTGGCAGAGGGCGACGCGGGGGCGAAGAAACGGCTGCGCTTCCTCGCCCAGCAGTACGCGGACGCCATCGCGCCGTCGAATTTCCTGGCGACCAATCCCGAGGCGCTTAAGCTCGCCCTCGAGTCCGGCGGCGCCAGCCTCGCCCAGGGACTCGCCAACCTGATCGGCGACGCGCAGCGCGGCCGCATCGCCATGACCGACGAATCGGCATTCGCGGTCGGCGGCAACCTCGCCTGCACCCAGGGCAGCGTCGTGTATCGCAACGAGCTCATCGAGCTCATCCAGTACCGACCGGCCACCGCCGAGGTCTACAAGCGGCCGCTGCTCATCGTGCCGCCGTGCATCAACAAGTTCTACATTCTCGACCTGCGGCCGGAGAATTCGTTCGTCCGGCACGCGGTCGGGGCCGGGCACACCGTCTTCATCGTCTCCTGGCGCAACATACCGCCGGAGCTCGGCCACCTGACGTGGGACGACTACCTCGAGCAAGGCGTGCTGCGCTCGATCGCCATCGCCCGAGCGATCTCCGGCAGCCGGACGATCAATGCGCTCGGCTTCTGCGTCGGCGGGACGCTTCTGGCCTGCGCCCTGGCGGTGCTCGCGGCGCGCCGCGAGCACCCGGTGAAGAGCGCGACCTTGCTCACCGCCCTGCTCGACTTCGAGGACCCGGGGGAGATTGGCGTCTACGTCTCGCGCGAGTACCTCGCCGCGCGCGAGCCGGCGCTGCTCGACGGGGCGCGCGTGCATGGCAGCGAGCTGGCCAACGCCTTTGCGAGCCTGCGCCCCAATGAGCTCATCTGGAATTACGTGGTGAGCAACTACCTCAAGGGCAGGACGCCGCCGGCGTTCGACCTGCTTTTCTGGAACGGCGATTCGGCCAACCTTCCCGGTCCGATGTACGCCTACTATCTGCGCAACATGTATCTCGACAATCGCCTGCGCGAGCCGGGCGCCCTGACGATGTGCGGCGCAGCGATCGACCTGTCGCGCCTGGCGATGCCGTCCTACGTCTATGCCTCGCGCGACGATCACATCGTGCCGTGGCGGTCGGCATACCGCAGCGTGCGCCTGCTCGGCGGCGAGCCGACCTTCGTGCTCGGCTCGTCGGGGCACATCGCCGGGGTGGTCAACCCGCCGGCGAGCAGCCGGCGCAACTATTGGACGAGCGCGTTGCCGGGCGACCAGGCGGTGGATTGGCTCTCGGGCGCCGAGGAGCACCACGGGTCGTGGTGGCCGCACTGGACCGAGTGGCTCGCGCAGCATGCCGGCGCGCGCCGTCCGGCTCCCTCGCGCGAGGGCGGCGCGCGCCACCCCCCGCTCGCCGCCGCGCCGGGCATTTACGTGCGCGAGCAGGTCGCCTGACTTGAGGCCCGGCGGCGCATTGTGCGCCCTGAGCAGCATGCGTTAACATCGCCCTGAAACCTTCCACCAGGGCGTCGGTCGCTCCCGGCGCCTGCAAGTCCAGCCTCGACGGAGACCCCTCATGGCAGACATCGTGATCGTCGGTGCCGCACGCACCGCAATCGGCAAATTCGGCGGAGCCCTGGCCAAGATCCCGGCTCCGGAGCTTGGCGCAACGGTGATCCGGGCGCTGCTCGCGCGCGCCAACCTCAAGCCGGACCAGATATCCGAGGTCATTCTCGGCCAGGTGCTCACGGCGGGGAGCGGCCAGAATCCGGCGCGCCAGGCATCGATCAAGGCCGGGTTGCCCGCGGCGGTTCCGGCCATGACGCTCAACAAGGTGTGCGGCTCGGGACTCAAGGCGGTCATGCTCGCGTCGCAGGCGGTGCAATGCGGCGATGCCGACATCGTGATCGCCGGCGGCCAGGAAAACATGAGCGCGGCCCCGCACGTGCTTCCCGGCTCGCGCGACGGCTTCCGCATGGGCGACGCCAAGCTCATCGACAGCATGATCGTCGACGGCCTGTGGGACGTGTATAACCAGTATCACATGGGCACCACCGCCGAGAACGTGGCCAAGCAGTACGGCATTTCGCGCGCCCAACAGGACGAGTTCGCGGTGGCAAGTCAGAACAAGGCCGAGGCGGCGCAGAAGGCGGGCAAGTTCAAGGACGAGATCGTTCCTGTCATGATCCCGCAACGCAAGGGCGACCCGGTCGCCTTCGCCGTCGACGAGTTCATCAAGGCGGGCACGACGCTGGAGTCGGTGGGCGCTCTCAAGCCGGCATTTGCCAAGGATGGAACCGTGACCGCTGCCAACGCCTCGGGGATCAACGACGGCGGCGCGGCCGTGCTGGTGATGAGCGGGACCCTGGCGCAGCAGCTCGGACTCAAGCCGATGGCGAGGATAAGGGCCTTCGCGGCGTCGGGCGTCGATCCGTCGATCATGGGCATGGGCCCGGTGCCGGCCTCGAAGCGCTGCCTGGAGAAAGCGGGCTGGAAGCCCTCCGACCTCGACCTGATGGAGATCAACGAAGCCTTTGCCGCGCAGGCCTGCGCGGTCAACAAGGAGATGGGCTGGGACACGAGCCGGATCAACGTCAACGGCGGCGCCATCGCGCTCGGACATCCGATCGGGGCGTCGGGGTGCCGCGTGCTGGTCACGCTGCTCCACGAAATGGCCCGGCGCGATGCGAAAAAGGGCCTGGCGTCGCTGTGCATAGGCGGCGGGATGGGCGTGGCAATGGCCGTGGAGCGCTGAGCGAAAAGGCGCGGACGAACGGCATTTCGAGGTGAAACGGAGGAGGAAGCCATGGCAGAAAACAAGCACCGCGTCGCGCTGGTAAGCGGCGGCATGGGCGGCCTGGGCGAAGCGATCTGCGCCAAGCTCGCCGCTCTGGGCTACACGGTCGTGACCACCCACTCGCCAGGCAACACCAAGGCGCCGGAGTGGCTCGAGGCGATGAAGAAGCAGGGGTACACGTTCCATGCCTACCCCTGCGACGTCGTCGACTGGGACTCGTGCGTCGCCTGCGCAGCCCAGGTGGTCAAGGATGTCGGCGCCGTCGACGTCCTGGTCAACAACGCCGGCATCACGCGCGACACGACGTTCCGGAAGATGGACAAGGCGAACTGGGATATCGTGATCAAGACCAATCTCGACAGCTGCTTCAACATGACCAAGCAGGTTTGCGACGGCATGGTCGATCGCGGCTGGGGTCGCATCATCAATATCTCGTCGGTGAACGGCCAGAAGGGCGCCTTCGGACAGGTCAACTATTCCGCGGCCAAGGCCGGCATGCATGGCTTCACCAAGGCCCTGGCGCTCGAGGTCGCGAAGAAAGGCGTAACCGTCAACACCATCTCTCCCGGCTACATCGGCACCAAGATGGTGATGGCCATTCCGCAGGAAGTGCTCGACAGCAAGATCATTCCGCAGATCCCGATGGGCCGGCTGGGAAAGCCCGACGAGATCGCCGGACTCGTCGCCTATCTGGCGTCGGAGGAGGCCGCCTTCGTGACCGGCGCCAACATCGCCATCAACGGCGGCCAGCACATGTTCTGAGAGTTTCCGGCAGCCTGCAGGGCAGGCGCCGGCGTCTGACGCGAGTCGTTGTCAACGACAGCTCGCGCCTCAGCGCATGCCCGCCGCGTCACGGCGCCGGGCTGTCCACTGTAGGCGGAGCGCCGCGCCCGGCGCCGCCGGGCCGTGCTCCTCGATCAACGCATCGGTGGCTTCGAAGCGAATGAAGGCAACGGTAACCGGACGGTGCTCGGGCGCGCCGCCGCCGTCGAGGACGTGGGCGCGGACCGCCGGCGACAGGCAGCGCACCAGTGCCTCGGGCGGCACCGGCGGCGGATCGGTCAAGGGCCACGCGCCGGCGTCGCCCGGAGCCTCTCCCCGCAGCAGCACACCGGGTCCCTTGGTCTCGCCCACAGAGCCGCTTGCGAGCGACGCCGCCGTTTCCGGGCTGACGGCGATCTCGCCGCTGCCGGCCTCGCGCTCCATGGCGACGAGCCGGCTCCAGGCGGGCCCCACGGGCAGGAACTCGATGTGCGAGGTGCCCACGGCGAAGAAATGAAACCGACCCGAATGCACGCCCTGCGCAATGCCGAGCGTGACCTGCGCGTCGCGCAACTCGATGCGGCCCACGGTCTGCAGCACGCGACGCATCAGCAGCGCCGCGCGGCAGGCGCGCTCGGCGTGACCTTCACCGTGGAACCACAGCAGCAGGCCGTCGCCGCCGAACTTGAGCAGCCCGCCGCCATTTTCATAGGCGACCGCGAGGATGGGCTCGAAACTGCCGCCGATCGCGTCGGTGATTTGCTCCGCACCTTCCCGGCCCTTGCGGGCGAGCTGTTCGGACAACTGGGTGAAGCCGGAGATGTCGACGAACGCCGCGCTGCCCTCCGCGATCCAGTAGGGTCCGGCCGGATCGTCGAGCAGGTGCTGCTGGAACGCCCGCGGCAGGTACGGGCGCATCCGCTCCGCTTCGAGCTCGCCAACCTGCCGTGTTGGCGCACGTTGCTCCGCGTGCTGCGCAGGTTCCGCCGCGTGGAGATCGAGCGGCTCGGCGGCGCTTTCCTCGACGCGGGATCGAGAATCGGGCGGGCCAATCATGGTGCGGGCAGACTTCCGAATTCTGTACTGCCATAGACAATAACCCGCTTTGAAACCGCCCTGCCTGCGGGAAAAGCCGGCAAGGGCAGATTCAAGGCAACCGTGCACGGCCCGGGCGCCAAAGGCAAAAAAAAAGCCCCGACATCGCTGTCGAGGCTGTGAGTCTGCAGAGCTAGGAGGAGGAAGCTACTGCAGTATCCGTATCACCCTGTTACCAAGACATTCCGTAACGAAGACGATACAGATGGAGTCATCAGTTCCAATATAGGGACCGTCGTTCCGGTTTCAAGTTCCCGGGGCGCCTGCCTTAGGCAGCCTTGCGGCCCTTGGCCGTCGCCTTGGCCACCGTCGCCGCATTCTCAGTCGCGGCGCGAACCGACGCGTCGGCGAAGCTCACGACCTGCTTGGTCGCCTTCGAGAACTGATCGAATGCCGCGGTAGTGGCGGCAACCGTCGACTTGAGCGCCGTCACCGCGACGTCCGAGCCTGCCGGAGCGTTCTTGGCCGCCTTTTCCACCCATGCCGCTACACCCTTGGTGTACGAAGCCCAGGCTTCTTCGGCGAGCGCCGAGAAATCGGCTTGCGCCTGCGACGCGATTTCATAGACACCGCGCGAATAACCCAGCGCGTTCTGCACACCGGCTTCGGCGAGCTTGGCGCGCAGCGTGAAAAACTCCTGCACGTCCTTGACGCCGGCAACCGCATTGGCGCTGTGCACGCCTTGCTCCAGCACGACCTTGGCGGCCTGGAGGTTGAGCTTGGTCAGCCGTTCGGCCTTTTCCAGCGATAGCGCAGCGAGCTTGACCGCATTGTCATAGCCTGCCTTGTTGAGTTCAGCGAATTGTTCGGTTGCGTTGTACATGGTGTTCCTTTCGATCGAGGTAGGTTGCATTCACAAACGTCCACTGGAACGCGGTTCCGCCTGCGGGTCACCGCGCCCTGCCGGCGATCGAGGGGTCTTGCCCGGGTTCACTCGATCGCTTGTTTTGTTGCACCGCACAAATTCATTCTAGGAGCGGCGGTCACCCTTGTCAAGGTCTTTTTGGTGCACCGCAGCATCGGCCATTCCGGGGGGTATTCGACGCAAATCAAACGCTCAAATAAATCAGCGGGTTATAATGCGCGACCGCTTGCTGGAGCAGCGCATGAACAAAGCCCGTCGCGTGATCAAGAAGTACCCGAACCGGCGCCTTTACGACACCGCCAACAGCGGCTACATCACGCTGGCCGACGTCAAGCAGATGGTCCTCGAGCACGTCGATTTTCAGGTCATCGATGCCAAGTCCGGTGACGAACTGACGCGCAGCATCCTGCTGCAGATCATCCTCGAGGAGGAGTCGGCCGGAATGCCGATGTTCTCGAGCGAGATGCTCTCGCAGATGATCCGTTTCTACGGCAATGCGCTGCAGGGGATCATGGGCAACTACATGGAGCAGAACGTCAAGGCGTTCCTCACCATCCAGAACAAGCTGCAGGACCAGGCCAAGCAGGTCTACGGCGACAAGATGCTGCTCACGCCGGACCTGTGGAAGCAGTTCCTGCAGATGCAGGC
>Ga0074045_10001219_pt1 | contig 25067 bp, 23 predicted proteins | sample BogForMeECP23OM2_FD_94442 | JGI IMG/M metagenome (GOLD analysis project Ga0074045, IMG submission 94442) | Bog forest soil microbial communities from Calvert Island, British Columbia, Canada - Bog Forest MetaG ECP23OM2 | ecosystem: Environmental > Terrestrial > Soil > Wetlands ... | reverse complement strand
GCAGTAAGACCGTCAGAGACCGAATATCGCTCATAGAGCCATTCCCCCAACAAACTCACTATGTTTGCCGATAAACCCGATGCCTTGGACTTCAGAGCGAACTTCTCCCCGACAAGCTCCTAGCGGCAGGCCTTAGGTTTGATTTGACCTTTCGCCAGTCTATTCGGCACACGGCTCAAAGAACACGACGTTTCGCAGTGCCATCCTGCAAGATGCAGATATGGCGCACAGCATGGGGGAGACCGCTGGCGGGCCGTTCAACTAGCCAAATGGCTCCTAACCCGCAAGGATAAGAGCCACTTTTTCTTGAGAAGTTGACACTGCTAATGGTGGGAACTTTTCTCCGAACTTCCGGGAATACATATACCAAGATTAGCCACCCTCCGTCAGGCTAATCAAATTCCTCGAAAGAGGATTAGTTCGGGGAAGGCGGGAAGACCTGGCCCGCCTCCCCCGTCTGTTTTGAATGCTCCACCTCTCAGTGCCACTGTGCCTTGCCAACTTAAAGATGGCGGCTGCTCATGACTTAAACGCTGTTCGCACCACATCCCATGAGGGCTTAAATCTGCTGCAGTCAGGGAAATGCTCCCAATAGATTTTCTCTATCCCACACCTTCTGCATTTCAGGCCGTCTATCGATTCGTGATTCACGGGAACATGTTCGGCTCCCCGATCCCCGGTGGTAGTCCAGTCTTGCCGCTCGCCGCCCACTCTTCGACTTCCTCGATGAGTCTGTCACATTCTTCCAGGTATTCCAGTACAGCGCGGATTCTTGCTTTGCATCCATCGCCACCTCAACCGCCAACTTGGGATCGCCCGTCGCACGGTAGCTTAGCCAAGGCTGCCTCCAGTTCTTGCTGCCAATTGGCGAGAAACACTTTTCCTTGCTCGGTTTTTTCGACAGCAAGCCCCTTTTCTCTAGCCAAGTTTCGATTTGGCGGCGGGCATTTATAGAAACTCCCTCATCCAGATTTCTGCGCATCCATGCCAAGATCATTTCTTCTCTTTACGGGCTCTGCGCGCGCTCGACGGTGCGAAAGTAGCGCACGTCCAAACTGTGGGCATCAATGATTCGATTCAACTCGTTAAACTTGTTCTGCATGTATAAACGATCATCGTCTGTTTCCATTTTCCACCTCACCCGCCTAGAAATTGCCAGCATCCTAGTGGAATGAGGCCCGGGTGTCCAGCCTTCCTGTGATATATTCGCGGGCAATTCTTCCCCTCGGGAGGACTCGATGCCGCGGACCCCAACAATAGCTATGATCAGAAAAATCCACAGGAACCTCCGTGACAAGATTAGCCGTGGTGAACCGGTTACAGTGGCGATGGGGCCCGACTCCGATAGCTCCCGTACGATGCCATTGCGCGAAATAGCAAAACAATCTGGTATCGATGACAACGATCCGCTTTTGGTCCGGGCTTTGGAAGCACAGGACAAGGCCACGGATTGGATAACGAACCCGATCTCGTGGCTGGACATGGAAGCCGCCGTTTGGGATTTTATCGAGGCGCGCTTCGAGATCGAAGACGCATCCACACAGGTAATCGAGGGGCTACTTCAGGAATTACAAAACGGTGAAGCGACACCTATTGAGACCGAACAGTTTCGGTGGCTGGCGGATCACGCTTTGCGAACATGGGAACCGGAGTCATGGTCACCCAATCTTAAGGAGCGCACCGAGTCTACCCTGAGCCGCCTGGCAGCCTAAAATAAATAGCTGCCGGCGCCTGGGTACTACGTTTAGTTCGGCTTACTCCGAGCTTGCACGGGTATCAAAGAACTTCCCCGCATCACTGCAAACGATGCCTTCGCCGCTTGCTTCATTTTGAACACCGCCCACCATAGCAAAAGAAACGGTGGCGTTGACGTATAAATAGCAGTCTGCACAGACGCTCTTGCCAGAATTGCTGTGCTCTGGTCCATTAATGGTCATCTTTACGGTGGGCGTATGGCGAGCGTGCTGAGAATTCCCAACCATGGACTCGGCCCCATCAAGAATCTGGCTCGACCTTCCGTAGAAGTTGTGGTCAGCATTCGTTCCGCCACCCAATGGCAAGGACGAATAGGTGATCGAGCAGGTGATGTTGTTGGGAAGGCCACAACTCTTCCCTGTTGTGCCAAAGGACTTAATAACGTCCTGTGACTCCGCCGACCGATCGGCTAGTAGGCCAACTCAGTCTTGAGCGCATTGCAGTCTGCTCTAGTGGTAGATTGGTTGTGTACACGCACGAAAGAATGCGAGCAGTGCAAATCGGAAATTCAAATTGGAAATTCCGGCTTCATGAAGTTGAGAGACTTTTCGACTCAAGAACCTCAAGAACTTTTGCGCCATGCTGACTATCAATAAAATCCTGTTGCCGGTTGATTTTCCAATTGGCTCGCTAGGTATTTTTCATCAGGCAGCGACACTCGCGCGCCATTTCTACTCTGAGATGGTGATGCTCCACGTGGTGACACCGCAGAGCCAGGCCGCGGGTGTACCGCAGGACACCTCCCAATCGACCGGCTGGAACTTGCTTACGGAGATTATTAAGGAGGCCCAGAAGCAGCAGGACCAAGCTCTCGAAGCGGAGCTTCGAGGCCTTACGATTCGGAGTGTGTTGGGTGAAGGGGACCCGGCTTGGGCAATTGTGAACACGTCTGAAGAGGAAAAAGCCGACCTGATCATGATGCCCTCGTATGGTTCCACATTCGAGCAGTTTCTTCTGGGTTCCGTGGCGGCAAAAGTGTTATCCAGGGTCGAATGCCCGGTTTGGACCGGTGCGCACGCGGTGGGACCGCAAGTCCAGAAGTTTGCAGTCCACAATATCCTATGCGCGGTGGATTTAGGCCCTCGGAGTAAAGATGTTTTGTCGTGGGCCGCCCCGCTGGCTGCCGAATTTGGCGCGCGCCTCACGCTCGCTCACATTACTGCCAGTGTGGAGTTCTGGGGACCCGGTGGCCTTTACGTCAATCAAGAATGGAAAACGGCGCTCGTTGGCGGCGCTTCCCAGCGTATGGCAAAGCTCCAACAAGAGACAGGTATCAAGGGGGAAGTATTCATCGGCAGCGGTGATGTGCCAAAAGGGCTGAGTCAAGCTGCGGCAGAGACCAAGGCCGATTTGCTGGTTACCGGGTGCTACCCCTACGGTCACTTGCGGACCCATGGCTACGCAATCATTTGTGCCGTGCCGATTCCGATCCTGAACATTTGAGCATTGGTCCTCGCGCCACAACCATCGCCGATCCCCGTGGCGACGAATCCAAGCATGGGAAGCTGACAAGAAGCCCAGTTGATTGGCAATTAAGAGTAATCATCGGACAGATTGTTGCAACAGCCCAAATGCCTGAACACGCTAACCGGTAAAGCGCTTTCCGGCACGCACTGAGAACCATGCTTCATTAACCTGTTGATCGCCAAGACCTGGAAGTCGTGGGTCGCTCGACGACGTCCAGAAGATGGAACCACTTTCCACTGGAGGGAACCCGGTTTATCGAATTTTCCTTAGTAATCGGCCCTACTCTGGCCCGAACCCGCTTTCAACTCGACATTAGATGTTCCGCGTTGTGCGAAGCAGGCCGGAAAGCCAAAACCGGTCATTCCAGCTAGCGGATCCTTGGTCGCCTGGCAAAAACGCCGAGCAGGCCTGCACCCAGCAAGATGAGCGAAGATGGTTCCGGGGTGACAACCAGTGCCCAACTTCCAGCCGCGCTGCTGTTGGTCCCTGCGCCGTAGCTTCATTCGGTGTGCCAGAGTTAAAGTCATATGCCGAATAGTCCCCGGCTCCGTTCTGGTTGCGGTAGGTTCCGGGGCAGACGAAATCCTGTGCCGTGCAGCCTCCATCCGGTCCTGAGTCGGTCGCCAGTTGAATAGCCCAGCCATCGATGTTGCCGTTCGCATCGGTCGAAAACTCGAACGTCTCAATCGGCAATGAGGTTGCTTGCGTCAGCGTGAACGCATCCGTTCCTCCAGAAAGATAAAGCTCAACGGCGAGACCGGATCATTCACCAGATTGTTGCCCAAAGAATCTGCAAGGACGATTGTCCCGCTCACACCAATTGAGGAGCATACCGGAATGTACGTGCCATTGCAGAAGTTTGGAGAATTCGGGTTGTAGGGCTGTCCCATGTATTTATACGTAGAGTCGGCAGTTGCATTCGACACGAATCCAATCGCAAGAATGAAAGGACAAGCACTACAAACACGCGCACGAAAAGAGCGAATTGGCCCTTGATCTCGCTCAAGCTGAGTAGCATGCGAAACCGCTCAGAAGGGAGAATTTTCTGTCAACCGGAACGTGGCAGGACAGTGGACGAGGATTTTTCACTCGACTGTTTATTTGTCAAGAAGAATCTTTACTTCGAACGAATCTGAGAGTTCTAAACTTCTAGCCGCCTAGCTACGAACTGAGGCGAGTGGATATCTCGTGCGCCATTCATCCGCTTATACACTCTTCTGTGTATGCTTCTCAAATGAAATGACCCTTTGACGCTTCCCTGGCATCTGTCGCCACTGGTCTTGCAGAACAAGAAGGTCATCTACGATCTCATGTTTCGCACGAGTGCGGAAACTCTTCTGGAAGTCACGCGCGATCCCCAGCATCTCGGTGCGGAGATCGGCTTCTTCAGCGTGCTGCATACCTGGAGTGGGTAGGAGGAAGTTATGAACACCAATATTCTCAAGATCTCGATCGCCGCTGCTGGCATGCTCATGATGTTTGCTGGGCTTGCTTCGGCACAGGAACTTTCTTCACTTTCCAGGACTTGTGATTTTCCAAGGCTGCTCACATCCGAAACCAATAAACATTTTGGGACCGGTCGTATAAGTCGTATGGGCAAGTTCGTTGTGCGGCGGACTAGCACAAGCGTATGATGCACGGGCAAAGTCCCGAACACCGCGTTCTAGTGATTCGTTTGACCGCGGCGTGACGAATAGGGTTCATGTCCATCCACAGCGCGGAAAATCAAGCGGGGGAAAGATCAATGAAAAACGCCAGGTACTCGCATTTCGTTCTATCGCTGATTGTCGGACTGCTGCTTTTTCTTGGAGCGCAGGCGAGCTGGGCGCAGCAGCCGAACAAGAAGGCAGCCGAACTCGGCGAGAACAAACCGGAATCACTGGGATTCTCGTCAGAGCGACTTGAGCGGCTGCACGCGTCGATGCAGCGAGAAGTGGATGACAAGCAACTGGCGGGCATTGTCACAATTCTGGCGCGCCACGGGAAAATGGTGGAGGAGCGGACCTACGGAAAGAAGGACATCGCGAGCGGCGCTCCGATGACCCAAGACACAATCTTTCGCGTCTACTCGATGTCGAAACCGGTTACCGGCGTTGCCATGATGATCCTTTACGAAGAGGGCAAATGGCGTCCTTTCGATCCGATCTCGAAGTACATCCCCGAATTCGCGCACTTGAAAGTCTTCAAGGGAGCGGACGCGAGCGGGAACATGATCCTGGAAGATCCGGTCCACCCGCCGACGATGCGCGAGCTGATGACCCACACCGCGGGCTTCACGTACGGATTTTTTGGCACGACGATGGTCGACAAGATGTACACCGAGCAGAAGGTGCTGCGCTCGAATTCCCTGCAGGAGATGATCGATAAGCTGGCAAAAATGCCCTTGCTCTACCAGCCTGGTACTCGCTGGGTCTACAGCGTATCGATGGATATCCAGGGCTATATCGTAGAGAAACTTTCCGGGCAGTCGCTGCCCGACTTCATGCAGCAACGAATTTTTGGGCCGCTCGGAATGAAGGACAGCGGGTTTTACGTGCCGCAAGAAAAGCGCAACCGGTTTGCGACTCTCTACCGCGAGGACCCGAAAGGCGAACTAGTGGCGGACGGGACAGCGGGAGCAGCGCCCACCGATTATGCAACGCAGCCAACGATGGCTTCGGGCGGAGGCGGAATGGTGTCGTCGGCGCAGGACTATTGGCGGTTCGCGCAAATGCTGCTGAATGGGGGCGAGTTGGACGGCGTGCGGATTCTGGCGCCGGACACGGTGCAATTCATGACCTCAAACCATCTGGCGGCCAGTGTGATGACAAATGAAGGTGAACTGGATCCCAGGCCCGGACTGGGGTGGGGCTACGATTGCGCGGTGTTTTGGGACCCGCAGCAAGCCGGTGAGGTGGTCGGCAGGGGTACGTTCTTCTGGCTGGGTGCCGCGGACACGTGGTTTTGGGTAGACCCCACGAACGACCTGATTTTTGTGGGGATGACGCAGCGAATGCTTGGACCCGGGTGGCCGGCGGTGGAGGCGCTGAGCCAACGTGGTGTATCAAGCGCTGGTGAAACCCAAGATGTGAGGCCGTTTCTATTTTCTCATTCAATTCTCAAGAATTTACGATCTCCGGAGCTACAAAAAAGCCAGCGCACCTGGTGATGCGCTGGCAGAAGAATGCTCTTTAGCTTTCTATTGGTGCATCTTGTAGATGAAGTTCTGCGGGCCGTCCGTGACCTTGAAATCCGCAGGCACGGTGAAGAGCGAAGCGTCCGGCTCAGCGCGCGTGATGTTGGTCAGCTTGAACGTTTGCTCGCCCATTCGCGGATCGCTTCGTTTACTGTAGACCACGGTCTTCAGGTCCGGCGAAGTCCATACCTCGGTCACAATCACGATCGGTTTTTCATTGCCGATCTCTCCTGTGGGAATGGTGCGAGTGGTGCGCACACCAGTCACTTGTAGCCCTTCCATGTTCTGAGTTCCCAGCTCTTCCGTGGTTGCCTGAGTCTCGTCGTCGCCAATCACAGTTTTCTGGATGAACATCGGCGGTGGCGGTGGCGGTGGCGGTGGCGGCGCGGGGACTTGACCACCGGCCGCAGAGACACCCGCGCTTTGTGCGAAGAACACTTTCCCGCTGCTCACCGATCCAGTCGCCACCGTGCCGCCGCCGCCCGCCACAGCGCCAGAAGGCATCGAGAGTTTCTGCGCGGTCTTATCCGTCAAGTTCAAGGTGTACGAAACCTGCGCCACGGGATCCAGGATGAACACGAGGTGCGGTGCGTTGGTGGCCGATAGGTTGCCAATCATTGGTAACGCCGCGTCCTGGCGGGTTCGCCCCTCGGAATCGCGCGCGGTGGTCCCGCTGCTGTTCTGAATAATGCGATTACCGTCGGCCAGCGTCTGTATCGATTCGTTGGTGATTGTGGCGGAGTAAGGTGCGCCCTGGACCGGCGCGCCAAACGCTCTGCCGGTTGCGGTGGTTACGACACCGGCCCCGGAGGTCTGATACAGCACGTTTGTCTTCACCGTATCCTGGGCAAACGCGCACGATGACGCTGCCAGAAAAATTACCAGTGCATACTTCATGGTTGTCTCCTTTCAACTTCCATTAATCGAGGCCGCAGCCGAATTTGTTCCGCCGATCCATCCGCCGCAATACTTAGATCCGCAAGGAAGTTGAGACCTTCGGGAACAGCGCCCGGCGGAAACATGGATTCCGCGGGAATGGAAATCTGGATCGCGCGTTCAGTGGGCTGCCAGTTCGCGGTTTGGCGTGGCGTACTCGCGGCAGCCGGCGGCGGCGGATGGTCGGTCTTGCTGAGGACTGGAGCCGGCACCTTTTCCACAACGATAGCCGGCGGGGCCGCCTGTGTCTGCACCTGCACTGACAGTGGTGGTGCGACCGTCGGAACACGTGCTCGCAGCAACACAAACACGAGCGTGGCAGCAATCGCGGCAACCGTGGCCGTGGTTAGCACCGCAACCCGCCGCGGCAGTCTTCGCCGGTGAGCCTTCGCCGATAACACGGCATCGCAGTAGGCATCGAACCTTGCGCTCACTTGCTGATAGGATTCGAGTTGGCTCCGGCATTTGCCACAAGCGCTGATGTGCCGCTCGAGTTCCGCCATTTCGTCATTACCAAGCTCGCCGTCGAGCCAGGCAACCAGTTTTCCCGAATGATCACACATTGCATTTCTCCGCTAATTTCCGGATCGCCCGTTCAATGGTATCTCCCACGGTGGAGGTCGCCATCCCCAGCACCTCGCTGATTTCACGATAACGCAAGCCTCCGGCGCGCAACAGCAGGCATTCCCGCTCGGATTCCGGAAGCAGCGAAATAGCTTCTCCCAGCCGCCGGAACCTCTCTTTTTCCAGTACCACGCGCTCGGGCGTCGTTTCATCCAGCTGCGCGTCAATCTCCAGATCGAGCGGTTCGCCGAAGCGGCGATGATAGCTCCCTTGGCGGTTTCGGGCCTGATTGTGAGCCACGCGAAACAGCCAACCGCGAATATTTTCCTGCGACCCGCCCGAAGCCAGGTGCCGATGCAAAGTAAGAAAAGCGTCTTGGACCACGTCCTGGGCTTCGTCACGGGAGAGTCCGAGACATACCAGGTATCGAAGCAGAGGTTCGCGTAGTTCGCGATACAGATCCGTAACCTCGCAAGCGTCAGTCGCGAAGCGCGAGAGCGGCAGGGCCAACGGTAAAGAATCGCCGCTCATAGGGTCCTCAAAATCACGCCTCTACTCATATAACAACTCAGAGGTGGGGATTTCCGGCTGGGATGCATTGCGGGTGACAATTTCGGACACAAAATCGCGCCAAAGGTAGGCGACTTTTCGACGGTGCCAAGAGTCTAACTGTTGGATGGCTATTGTCTCGAAATAAAATAGCCGTCACAATAGAGGCCCGCCACCTCCGCCCCAGAGGACCCATGTTGTTCCGGACAATCGAGCAGGTTCACCGCTTCTTCCGAATACTCGCCGGGTTTACGCTTGTCCTGGTGGGTGTCATTATGTTCTTCACGCCTGGCCCAGGGTGGCTGGTTGTTTTTTTCGGGCTCACGCTGCTGGCGGCTGAGTTCGTTTGGGCCAAGCGTTTGATGGACCGCATGAAGCACGAGAGCAACCGCCTGAAAGATAGCGTGCTCAAGTTCAGCAAGAACTAGACTGTTCCGAGGGACTCCCAACATGTCGAAGCTATGGCAAGGCAAGTGGGCGCTGGTTACCGGTGCGAGCGCGGGTATCGGCGTGGCCTTAGCAAACCAACTGGCGGCGGGCGGCACACACCTGGTTCTGACGGCGCGGCGTCGCGACAGGCTGGAAGAACTTGCCCGAACTTTTGGCCAGCGCCACGGAATCCGCACCGCTGTGTTCGACGCCGATCTTGCAAGAGCCGACGCTCCCGAGAAGATCTACGAATTTACGAAGCAACAGGACCTGGAGATCGATTTGCTCATCAATAATGCCGGTTTCGGACAATACGGCGAACTTACCCAAGTTCCGGCGCAACGCCTTCTGGACATGGTGCAAGTAAATTGCGCGGCGGTGGTTCATCTCTCGCGGCTGTATCTGGCGGATATGGTCGCCCGGGGCCGCGGAGATGTTCTCATCGTCGCCTCCACCGCTGCCTTCCAGGCTGTGCCTTATATATCCACTTACGCAGCTACAAAAGGCTTCGATCTTTTGTTTGCGGAAGGACTCGCCGAAGAGATGAGGCCGCATGGCATCCGGGTTTGCGCCCTGTGCCCCGGATCCACGGAATCGGAATTCCATGCCATTGCTGGACAGGAGAAGTTCACCAGCAAGAACCAGGAAACCGCTCAGAAGGTTGCTCGGACCGGGCTGCAAGCCCTGGCCGCCGGCAAAAGCTACGTGATCTCCGGGCTAGGCAACTACCTGGGCGCGCAATCGCAACGCATTGTGCCGAGGCGTCTGGTGACGCGCATCGCCGCCAACATGTTTCGGCCAGATAAGAACCGTTAACCGTGGGAAACGGTCTGGGCTCAGCGGTACGCTTTAGCGCGTCCAGCCTTAGTTAACTGACACCAGCGAGCAACTTTGCACGTCTTCTAGGTATCGGATTCGTGTAGGCTATTGAATAGAAATGGCTTGTTACCTCTCCATTCATGGGAACTTTTCTTGACCACACGGGGAAATACCTATGAAAGCAGGGCGTCAACCAACAGAGATGCACATCGATTCCCGAGAACGCGATGACGTTCTGCTGCGGCGCTCCGCGAATGGCGACGAGGAGGCTTTCACGCTCCTGTATCGCCGTCACCAGGCGCCCATTTATCGCTTTGCCCTTCGTATGACGGGAAACACCTGGGCCGCCGAAGAAATTGTGCAGGATGTCTTCATGACTCTGGTGCGCGAGCCGAAAAAGTACGACGCCGAACGCGGCGCATTGGGCGCGTTTTTGTACGGCGTTGCCCGCAACCGCATTATGAAGCATCAGGAGCGTTTGCCGCGGGAAGTACCGCTGCTGAATCCGGAAGACGATGGGTTCGCAGGCTATGCCCAGGCCATCGATTCCGCGACGCCGGCGCATTGGGCGGAGTTGCGTGAGCGTCGCGATCATGTCCGCGCGGCAGTGCTGGAATTGCCGGCGGATTTTCGCGAGGCTGTCGCCCTTTGTTTGCTGGAAGAAATGAGTTACGAGGAGGCCGCGGAGTCCTTGCAATGCCCGGTGGGAACGATACGTTCCCGGTTGCACCGCGGCCGCGCTTTGTTACTGGCCAAGTTGGAAATGCTGCGCGACATGCCGAAACGCGCGAATGGCACTCGGTGAAAGGGAGCAGGGGAAGCAATCCATGACGTGTGAAGAATTCCAGATGGCGGATCTCGATAGCGGGCTAACCGCGGAAGAAGGACCTCTGCAACAAACGGCCCGGCAGCACCTGCTGGAATGCCCGCACTGCGCAGCGCTCCACGAAAACTGGCAGGCGCTACGCACCGACCTGCATGCTCTTGGCGCGGAAACAAGGGAGGCTGAAGCGCCGTCTCGTGTGGAACTGCGCCTCCGGCAGGAATTCCGTACCAAGCACAAGACCCTGAAGAGGCGGCGAGTCGCTCTGGTTGCAGCGTGGGCATTTGCAGGAGCCGCGGTGGTGGTGTGCGCGATTACGTGGTTTAACTGGCGGCTGCAACACGGCCAGATGGCGAATATGCAGCAGACGCGGGGCGGTCAGAGCACGGTCACCGCGACGAACTCGACAGGCGGCGCTCAGCAGGTCAGCCCAGCGGGGCCGGAACTTGGTGAAGTGCTGATGGCTTCCAATGACGCGAGTGAGTTTACCTTGTTGCCCGGCACCATGCCCGGCTCGCTGGACGGTGCCACCGTGGTCCACGTTCAGATGCAACGCGGCGCACTCGGCGCTCTCGGACTGACCGTAAACGAGGAACAAGCCGCGGATTGGATTCAACTGGATTTGCTGGTCGGTGACGATGGCCAGCCGCAAGCTGTGCGGCTTCCGGCAACCAGCGATTAGGTTTCCTGCGTTCCGTGTGACGCAGATGGGGAGAGAAGAGGAGAATCAATAATGAAGCAGAGCAAGTGGATAGTTCCCTTGTTGGGTTCAGTGCTGTTGCTAAGCGCCGGTGCGTTGCGCGCTCAAGAGCCGCCGCCGGGGCCGGACATGATGGGACCCGGTGGTCCTATCGGCGGGCGCATGGAGATCCTGGGCTTTGGAGAAATGCACCCGGGAAAAGTCATCATCGGCGCTCTGTATAGCGCGGTCGCCGTGATCGAATCGACGCAAACCCTGAGCGATGGCAATACGATCAATCGCAAGGTGCAAACCAACATGTTCCGCGACAGTCAGGGACGTACGCGCCGCGAAACTACACTTCCTGCGGTCGGCCCCCTCGCAGCTTCCGGCCAGCCGAAAGCGTTCATCATGATTTTCGATCCGGTGGCCACGACCTCCTATGTGCTGCATCCTGACACGAAAATTGCGGACAAGCTCCCGACTCCTCCGGGAGGAGGGAAGAACTCCGCGAATTTCGAGGCGAAGTTTGATGCACGCATGCAGCAAGAGATTGCCAATGGCACCCTAAAGAAGGATGACCTGGGCACGCAATCCATCAACGGGCTAAGCGCACAAGGGACGCGATACACGCGCACGATTCCCGCAGGCCAGGTTGGCAATGACAAGCCCATCATCGTCGTCAGCGAGCGCTGGTACTCGCCCGATCTGCAGATCGTGGTGAAGAGTACTCGCACCGATCCGCGGCTCGGTCAAACTACCTATACAGTCACGAACATCCAACGTGCGGAACCCACCGCGACATTGTTTGCTGTCCCGGCGGGCTACACCGTGCAAGACGCCAAGCCGCGGTTCCGCGGCGGTCGGAGAGCACCGGGAGGGGCAGCTCCAGCTCCAGCAGGTTCACCGGCGGATGTGCCGCCACCGCCTCCTGGCGAATAGTTTCGCTTGTTACGATCTTCTCTCCTGAAGACGGCGCGCCCTTTTCGCAGCGACCCCCATTGCCGCGGAAGGGGCGTAGTCGTGTTTGGACGGACATTGGCATCTGATCGCCGGTTCTCAATGCGCTGATTCCGGACGCTGGCTACTACGTTACAATTCGCACATGAACGAGCAGCAACTCACCGCTCAGCTGCGCCGCGAAGGTTTCTCTCACAGCTATGTTTGGGAAGACGGCCCGAATGCTTTTTATCCGGAGCACACGCACCCGGCGGAAACGGCGCATATCATTCTGGATGGAGAGATGACCCTCACCATGGGCGGCGAACCGCAAACCTTTCGTGCCGGCGACCGTTGCGATGTTCCCGCGGGCGCGATTCACTCTGCGAAAATGGGTGCGCGCGGCTGCCGCTACCTGATTGGCGAGCGCTGAAATAAGTGCGCTTCGTCGGGTCCTCTGCCCATATTTCCCACGCGATAGGACCTCATTGCTGCCCGGACACCGCGACTCGTCGTCATCCTGGGAGCCGCGCCGTTTCGCCCTGGAGGATCTCAACTGTGTGCTGCGCAAGTCCGCAAAGTTGAGTTACTAACTCATGCCTATCGCGCGATCCAGCAGTTCGATGACGTGCAACACTTCCTGCCCGGTGTGGTGTATTTCGGCGCCGGCGCGCATCTGCAGCAAGCATCCGGGATTCGCCGTGGCAATGATCGCGGCGCCGGTCGCCTTCGCGTGGACCATTTTTTCCTCTAACAGTTCCAGTGCGGCTTCTGTTTGCGTGACATTGTAGATTCCGGCGGAGCCGCAGCAAATATCCGAGTATGGTAATTCCACAAACTTCAGCTCGGGGATTTCACGCAGCAATTGCCGCGGAGCCTCGCGAATTTTCTGTCCGTGCAGCAGGTGACAGGAATCCTGGTACGTTACGCGTGCGCAGATCGGCTGAAGCGTTGCGCTCAGGCCCAATTCCGCAAGAAACTCGGTCACATCGCGCACCTTCTTCTGGAATGCCACCGCACTGGCATATTCCGGCTCGTTGCTGGTAAATAGCCGATCGTATTCCTTCAGCGTGGAACCGCAGCCCGCTGCATTGGTCAGAATCGCTTCGAACTCGCCGCCCGCGAACGCCGCCATATTTGTTCGCGCCAGCTCCCGAGCTGTATCCCGCACGCCTGCATGAGCCGCCAGCGCGCCACAGCACCGTTGCTGGTCCGGCACGAGCACTTCGCAGCCGTTCGCGGTCAGTACGCGGATCGTGGCCTCGTTCAGTTTTGTGAAGCTGACATTCGCGATACATCCGGCAAAAAAGGCCACTCTAGCGCGGCGCTGTCCTCTCGCTGGGAATGTCCGGCCTAACTGGTCAAAGAAAAATCTTTCGTCGATCGCGGGCAGCAGCTTCTCGCGATCTGCCAGCCCCAGCAGCTTCAGGAGCCCAGTTTTCCGCGAAAGTTGCTGCAGCCCGGAACGTTGATAGAAACGCAGCAGCTTCGCGGTGAACGTGATGCGAGCCGGGAAGGGGAGCAAGCGTTCGATGAAGAATTTGCGAGCCACACGTATAACGAACGGCCGCCGATACTCTTTCTCGATTCGCGCCCGGGCATGCTCGACCAGCTTTCCGTACTCCACGCCCGACGGGCACGCCGTCTCGCACGCTCGGCAGTCCAGGCATTTATCAATATGGTCGACGAATCCGGCATTCAGCGGCAACTCTCCCCCGGCCACCAGAATCATCTGGCGAATCCGCCCGCGCGGCGAATCTGCTTCCAGTTGCCACAGACGATACGTCGGGCAATTGTTCAGGCACAATCCGCAACGAATGCACCGCGCAAAATCTTCGTAGATGGGAACCGCCCCGGGAATGAAATCGGTCGTGGGCAAGACTCACAGACCTCCCCAGAATCGTCCCGGTGCGAACAGGCCTTGCGGATCAAAAGCTTGCTTCACGCGGCGCATCAGGCCGATGTTTTCGTCAGCTCCTGCCCGGATGCTTGCTCGCGATTTCAGCGCCAATGGTGCATGCAGCAAGGTCGTGTGTCCTTGCTTTTCTGCAACCAGGCGGGTGACATCCTTTGCTGTCTTCTCTAGGCGGTCCAGTGCCGCGCCTTCTTCGACCTGTGCCAGGAAATAGACGATCCCGCGAGCGCGCAGCAACATGCCGCCGCGCAGGGAATTCGCTTTCAAAATGTCCGATAGCCCGGCGCTCACTTCGCCCGAGAACTCCGGCAAGACGAGCCGCACCAGCAACACCAACGGAGATGCAAAGCGCAGCCACTCGAAGGCCTCGCGCAGCATGCCCCCGAGGCTTTCGTCGGTCGGTTTGTCCAGCGGTTCATAGTTGGCGGCGTTCGTTTCGCGCGCGAACTTTTCCAGTTCCCGCGAAACCCGCTCCACAACCGCCGCATTGCCTTCGTACGATGCGTAGACACACCAGCGGCCCTGCTCCAGCCCCAGCGGAACGCCGCTTTTTGCGCTGCGCAGAATTGCTGCAAGAATCGTCGCGATTCCGGGGCTGAGTACTTCGAGGTTCGAGATTGGCAGGCCGGCCGCCTCCAGTTCTCGCCGAAACGCAAGCGTGCCCTCGACGCTCGCAAAACTCACAAGCTGCCCCCCGCTCACTTGTGCCAGTGGAAATGTGCGGAAATTCAGCCGCGTGATGACGCACAACGTTCCCAGCGAGCCGATCAACAGTTTGTGCAGATCGTATCCCGTAACATTTTTCACCACGCGACCGCCACTTTTGCAGATCTTTCCAGTGCCATCCACAAACTCCGCGCCGATCAGGAAATCACGCGCGGTTCCATACTGCTGGCGCAGCACCGAATCGATCCCGGAGGCAACCGCCCCGCCCACGGTGGAAGTTTCGAAGCACGGCACCGCCAGCGGAAGAAATTGCTGCTTCTCCGCCAGCGCTTGCTCCAGGTGCCTAAGCGGCATGCCGGCATCCACGCTGAGCGTCAGGTCGCCCGCGTCATAGTGAGCAATGTGGCACACGCCAGTCATGTCCAGAGCGATGTCGTAACGCGCCGGAGGCATGCCCATTTCCAGTTTGCTGCGAGATCCGCAGCTTACAATGGCGAGCTTTTCGCTGGCGGCGAAACGTACCACTTCCGCCACCTCTTCGGCGGATGCCGGGTGAATGATCGCGGCAGGAGACATTCCATCTACCGCGAAGGAGAGCAGCGAGTGCTCCGCCGCTGTGACGCGGGTCGCGCCCAGCAAGCTCTGTAATTTCGTCGCGAGATTTGCCGTCAGCATTATTGATTGCCACCCATCATCTCTTTTGCTTTCACGCGGATTTCGCCGCAGCCTTTGCTCAGCGGGAAAATCTTGCCCGGATTCAACGACGAATCCGGATTGAAGGCGTGGTGCACGCGCCGCATCAAGTCAAAATCCGCATCGCTGAACATCAACGTCATCAACTCATTCTTTTCCATTCCCACGCCGTGTTCCCCTGTCAAGGCACCGCCAAGCTCTACGCAGTAGCGGATGATTTCACCCGACGCGGCAATCGCCTTTTCAAATGCTTTCGCGTCGCGTGGGTCATACAGCACGATCGGGTGCAGGTTTCCATCTCCCGCATGAAAAATATTTCCAATCGCAAAGCCGTACTTTTTGCCAATCTCCTGAATATGCTGGAGTGCCTGCGGCAGCTTCGATCGCGGGATCACTCCATCCAGCACATAGTTGGTTGGCGCCAGGCGACCGAGCGCGCCGAACGCGTTTTTGCGCCCTTTCCACAACAATTCGCGTTCGCGCTCGTCTTTCGCTGCACGCACTTCGCGTGCACAATGCGTCCGGCACACGTCCACAACCGCCTCGGCCTGCGTTCCCGTCGCTTCGCGGAGCCCCTCTAGTTCCACGAGAAGAACTGCCGCGCTATCTCGCGGAAACCCCGCGTGCACGTAATCTTCGACGACTCGCAGCGTCCAGCCATCCAGCATCTCGCACGCCGCCGGGGTGATGCCTCGCGCCGTAATCTCCGCCACGGATAGCGAGGCGTCGTCCACTGAATCAAAAATCGCCAGCAGCGTCTTCACCGCCTCCGGCTTGCGCGTCAGTTTCACGGTTATCTCCGTGACCAGCGCGAGTGTGCCTTCGCTGCCCACAAACAACCCGCAAAGATCGTAGCCGGAAGTATCGCCGTGTTTGCTGCCCATGCGCACAATCTCGCCATCCGGCAGCACCAATTCGAGCGCCGCAATGTGATTGACAGTCACTCCATAAGCCAGGGTATGCGGTCCGCCCGCGTTTTCCGCCACATTCCCGCCGATGGTGCAGGATTTTTGGCTGGAAGGATCCGGCGCAAAATACAGTCCGGCCTTCTCGACCGCGCGCGTGATATCCAAATTCACCACGCCGGGTTGTACCACCGCACGCTGATTCTCCAGATCAATTTCCAGAATACGATTCATGCGCGCGAATACGATCATTACGCCGCCGCCGCGTGCCAATGCGCCCCCGGACAGACCCGTTCCTGCGCCGCGCCCGACGACGGGCACCTGGTACTCGGCCGCGAGTTTCACGATGCGTGAAACCTCTTCGGTTGTGTGCGGAAACACCACCACGTCAGGCCGGCGGGCTTTTTCCACCGAGCCGTCGTATTCATACAGCATCAAATCTTCCTTCTGGTGGAGAACGTTGCGGGGTCCCAGGAGGGAGTTCAAGTCGCGCAGCAGGGAAGCGGTCATTGGGTTCCGTTGTGGCCTTACCTTCTCACTATAGTGAGACTTAAGGAATGCGGCAATGGCACTCTGCGCTGCTTGTATCAGCTATGTTAGTGTAGAGGTCCATAAAATAATGAGGGCGGCGGATGGCAAAACCTAAAGTCTTTGCGACTCATGGGCTGTTCGAGGATGCGCGGACAATTCTCGAAGCCGCGTGCGACGTCGAATATTGGAGCCAGCCGGAGCGCCCTCCGCGCGAGGAAGTGTTGCGCCGCGTAAGAGACAAGGAGGGCCTTGTCTGCCTGCTTACGGAAAAAGTGAACGAGGAACTCCTGCGCAACGCGCCCAAGCTGCGCATTGCCGCGAATGTTGCCGTTGGCTTTGACAATATCGATGTGACTGCCTGCACCAAACGAGGAGTGGTCGCCACGAATACGCCCGGAGTTCTGGACGAAACGACCGCTGACTTTGCCTGGACCCTGCTGATGGCCGTCGCGAGACGCCTCGGCGAAGGCGAGCAACTTGCCCGCTCGGGTACTTGGAGGGGCTGGAACCTCGATCAATTGTGCGGAACGGACGTGTGGGGCAAGACGCTCGGCCTCGTTGGCTTCGGCCGCATAGGACGCGCCGTCGCTCGCCGCGCGCAAGGCTTTCAGATGAAAGTGATCTACACCGATGCCATTCGCGCCGCTGAAGACCTGGAGCAGGCCGCCCACGCGGAATATCGCGATTTGAATGCGCTGCTCGCGGAGTCTGATTTCATCAGCGTGCATGTGCCGCTTCTCCCCGAAACTCGTGGCTTGTTTGACGGCCCCAAGTTCTTTCGCATGAAGCCCACCGCGTATTTGATCAACACGTCGCGCGGGCCGGTGGTGGACGAGGCAGCGCTGGTCGCTGCTCTCGAAAATAAGAAAATCGCTGGTGCGGCGCTGGACGTCTACGAGAACGAGCCGTTCATCCATCCGGGCCTGAAGCGCAACAATGTGGTGCTCGCGCCGCATCTCGCTTCGGCTTCGATCGAAACGCGCACCCTAATGGCGGTCGTGGCCGCGAACAATGTCGTCGCTCTCTTCAAAGGGCAGCGGCCGGCCAACATGCTCAACCCTGATATTCTGAAGCGCGCCTGAGCGCTCTGGCGGTCGAATCATGCCGGACAGAAGAAACATCGCCCGCAAAATTTTCCGGCAAACCATTGCCTCCATCGATATCCCCGGCACGATGGAACGCAAGCTGCTGCGGGAAGGGAAGCGCCTGATTCTTCCTGACGCCTCGGTCGACCTCTCTGGAATTTCTGAAGCGCGCGTGGTGGCTATCGGCAAAGCGGCACACGCCATGGTTGCCGGCCTATCCTGCATTCTTCCCGACGGGCTTCCGGTGCGCGGAGTCGTCTCCGCACCCACCAAGCCGGAAGTTGCCCGGCCCGGCTTGCAATACTTTGTGGGCGGACATCCTCTTCCCAACGAAGAAGGCTGGCGGGCCGCCGAAGCCATTCTTGCGCTCCTGCAACCCTGCACTGCAGAAACGCTCGCGCTCTTTCTTGTTTCCGGCGGTGGCTCCGCGTTGTTGGAGCTACCTCTCGATCCCACTCTCAGTCTTGCCGATGTGCAAGCAATTCATCGCGCGCTTGTAACCTGCGGCGCTCCCATCGATGCAATGAATGCAGTTCGCAAGCATCTCTCCGCGGTGAAGGGCGGGCGCCTCGCCGTCGCGGCTGGCCGGGCACAAAAAATCACTCTCGCAGTTACCGACGTCCCGGTGGGAAACGAGTCCGCATTGGCATCTGGGCCGACGTTGCCAGACCCCACAACGACTGCCGATGTCGCACAGATCCTCGAGCAACACGGCTTGCGCAAGCAATTTCCGCCGGCGCTCCTGCGCTGGCTTGATGCCGGCAAGATGCCGGAAACGCCAAAGGTTGGGCATGCCGCCTTCCGCAATGCGCACTTCTTGTTGTTGTTGGGGATGGACGATCTCTTCCACGCCGCGCATCACGCCGTGGAAGCTCACGGCTACGTCAGTTGCTGTGATAATTCCACCGACGATTGGCCGCTGGAGAAAGCCGTCGACTCCCTGCTGGCGCAATTGGCCGATTGGCAGCGGGAAAATGCCGGCCAGCGTGTCGCGATCATCGCCGATGGCGAAGTCAGTTCGCCCGTTACCGGAGAAGGCGTCGGTGGACGTAACTCAGCGTTCGTTCTTGCGTGCGTGGAGAGAATCGCAGGCGGAAACATTACCGTCTTCAGTCTGGGAACCGACGGCATCGATGGAAACAGTCCCGCGGCGGGCGCTATCGCCGACGGCCAGACCCTGGCCCGCGCCAGAGCTGCGGGAATGGATCCCGCGGATTTCTTCTGCCGAAGCGATGCCCATACGTTTTTCAACCGGCTCGACGATGCGATTATTACCGGCCCGACGGGAAACAATCTGCGCGACCTGCGCATTTTTCTCGCCGAGCCGCTAGCCTGAATCTTTGACGAGACGCAATTCTGGCCGACGTTCGGCCGTCATTCTATGACTACGCACGCTGTCATCCGGAGTGGCGCGTCTTTTGCGCCCGAAGGATCTCAACGGCCACAGCGTGCAACGACTTATGGTCGAGGTGCTTCGACGCGGAACAACACCGCGCCTCAGCATGACAAGTGTTCGCGAACATTCTGACAGCTCGCAGACGCGGGCCTGCGAACTGTCAGCGTTCCCTACTTCGCGGGTACGGGCGGCAACCGGCTCTCAATGGTTTTGAGCCGTTCGTTCATTTCTTTCACCAGCTGCTCAATCTGTGTGAGCCGCTGGTCCGGACCTGGCTTTTCTGCGTGTTCTTCGCCTTGCGCTTCTTCGTCATCCTCTCCCCGCCACATGCTCGGATTAGCCTTGGCGGAAGGATTCTTCAGCCGGGCAATTTGTTCCTTGATCGTGGGCGCCAGCTCAATGCTCAGATCGTCGCGTTTCAGCATTGCTTCCAAGGCCGGAATCGCGGAGGCATCGCCGCGCGCACCCAACGCAAACACGGTGGTGTAGCGAATCTGCGAATGCGGTTCCGCAAGGTAGCCTGCGATCTGGTTGGTGATTTCATTGTTGTTCTTGTCCACATGCGCCAACGCGCTGATGGCCGCCTGCCGCGAATTCAGGTCCTTACCCGGCATCGCCCATTCGCGCAGCAGGGGAACTGCTTTATCGTCAGCAAGCGAGCCCAGTCCGCGCAGCGCCGCGTTTCGTGTGATTCCGTCGGGCGAATCACTCTTTACCGCCGTCGCTAGAGTTTCGTACGCGCCGGGCGATTTCAATTTGCCCAAGTCCAGCAGCGCCGCCGCTCGCGCGCGATAGGAGCTATCGTCCCGTGCAATCGCCTCCAGCTTTGCGCTGACCGTGGCATCATCCTTGAAATTTCCCAGGGCTTGCACAATCGCGGCTCTTACCCACGGCGTCTTGATGGATTCCAGAGATTCCAGCAGTTGCTTCGCGGCCGCGGGACCTCCCAGCGTGCCCAGCGCTTCTGCCGCCACTCTCTGCACGCCGGAAGACTTGTCCGTGCGCAACGCATCGCCCAGCGCGGTTGCAACCTCGTCGTCGGCCTTCTGTTTTCCCAGCGCCACAGCTGCATCCGCGCGGTCCGCCACTTCGCCGGCATTTTTCAGTTGGTACAACCATTGCTTTTTGTCCTTCTTGAACTCCATCGATTTCAGGATCTGATTGCCCTTGTCGAACAGCACCATTTTTGGCGCCGATTGCGAGGGAAAGGTAAAGGTCTCGGATTCCTTGGAGACTACGATGGGAAAGAGTTTCGGGCCGCTCTCATTCGTGATTTCTATTTCCACGGGCACGCGAAACAATCCCACGTGTCCTTCCACTTTTTGTGTTTGTTTGGCGGTCAGCGACACTTGCTTCTTGGCGTCGTCATACGTGTAACTCACTTCGAATCTTGGCGCGCCAGCCCCATAAACCCATTGGTCAAAAAATTGGTCCACGCTGGTATGCGTCGATTCATCAATCGCCTTAACCAGGTCCGACGTCATCACGTTCTTCCCGCGATTCACTTCCAGGTAATGCTGCAAAGCCGCGAAAAACGTCCGCTCCCCCAATTGATTCCGCAGCATGTACAGCACCCACGCCCCTTTGTCGTAGGCATTTCCATCAAATTCGCTGGAATCGTCGAAATCGTGCCGCACAATCGGTTTTTCATACAGATTGTGTGACGCGTTCCAAAACTTCGAATTCTGCCAGCGCTCGTAGTCCGCGGCATCTTTTCCAAAGTGGTTCTCGGTCCACAGGTACTCCATAAACGTGGCAAAACCTTCATTCAGCCAGATGTTGCCCCAGTCTCTCGTCGTCAGCAGGTCCCCGAACCATTGGTGTCCCAATTCGTGGGAGATCAACCCGTCTTCCCCGGTGTCGTATTCCGCCACCAGCAGCGGACTCCGCAACGATTCCGCGGTATTCGTCGTTGCGCTGGAGTTCTCCATTCCTCCCGCCACAAAATCGTCCACCATTGCCTGGGAATATTTCTCCCACGGATAATCCACGCCGAGCTTTGTGCTGAACAGTTCGATCATCGCCGGTGTGCAGCTGTAGTTCGGTGTGAGCCGGTCTGCGCGGTCCTTTGGCGCATAGTAGCTCACCGGCATTTTCCGCCAAGTATCCTTTACTTCGGTGAATTCGCCTGCCACCACCGTAAACAAGTAAGTTGAACTGGGCTGCGATTCGCGCCACGTCCAGGTCTTCATGCCGTTGCCGGAATCCGTCACGCCGATCAGTTTTCCATTGGAAATCGTCAGCCACTCCGCGGGAACGGTAAGGATCGTTTCGGTCGTCAAGCGGTCGTTGGGGTAGTCGTAGGTCGGCAGGTAGTAGCGCGTATCCTCCGATTCTCCCTGGGTCCAAACCTGGATCGGTCGATTCGGGTAGTCCTTGTCGGGGAGGATGAAATACAAGCCTTTTTGCGGTTTTCCCTCATACTTGATCTCGACGTCTAACTTGTCGCCCGCCTTGGCCGTTTTTGGCAGGGAGACGTACAGCTTGCCTTCGGTGGTCTCAAACTTAGCCGCGGCTTTATTCACGGTCACGCTTTGGATCTGCAATCCCACCGCGTCAAACCACACCTTGTCCAGGCCGTTGCGATAGAGATCGATCGAGTGCGTGACGTCTCCGATCACTTTTCGTTGCGGCAAATCGAATTTCAACGCCACTTTGGAGTGCTGCAAGTCATAGTCCTTGCTCCGCGCAAACGGCTCATCCGCGCGTACGAATGCTACGCCGCTGATCAGAACCAGCAAGCTGGCCAGTACAACACGCGCCATCACACGCCCACAACGCCAATCTGACATTCGCATATTCATCCTTCGCTTTCTCCTCGCATTGCAACAATCTGTTCGGGAAATCCGCCCTGAAGCAAGCCTTCATCCTTCAAACGCCGATGGTCTTCAATTCAGCCGAAATTCCGCCGGTCTAGAAAAGGCTCCGCGTTGTCCCGCCATCCACCGCCAGCGAAACTCCATTCACGTAACTAGCCCGCTCTGACGCCAGAAATGCCACCACCGCCGCAAATTCTTCCGGTTTGCCCAGCCTTCCGGCAGGAATCAACTTTTTCCATCCCTCAAAAACCTCTTCCGAAGTGGACCCAGCTCTCGCAGCCATCATGCCCGCCAGATCATCCAGTCGGTTGGTGCGTGTGTAGCCTGGGCAAACATTGTTCACGGTGATCCCGTGACAGGCGTATTCATTCGCCAGGGTGCGCACCAGGCCGGTTACCGCCGCGCGCAACGAATTGGAAAGCAACAGTCCTTCCACCGGCTGCTTCACGGAGTATGACGTGATGGTGATGAACCGCCCCCAATGCTGTTTTTGCATGCGCGGCAATACCTGCTCGGCGAAGTAGACCGTGCTCAACAACTCGTCGGTCCACGTTCGCCAGTCCGCATGCGTGGTGGCGCCAAACAATTTAGACGGGGGGCCGCCGGTGTTGGTAACGCAGATGTCCACGTGGCCAAAGCGCTGCTCCACCGCTTGCACGAACTCCTCTACTCCGGATGCGTCTCCGACGTTGACGGTTTGCCAGAACACGTCGCGGGCGCCGGCGGAACGTATGCGCTCCGCCGCTTCCTGCAGGTCCGCCGCGGTACGCGCACAGATCGCCACCGCCGCACCTTCGCGCGCCAATTCTTCGGCCGCCGCGCGGCCCAAGCCCTTGCTGGCCGCCGCGACGATAGCCACGCGGCCACCGAGCCCCAGATCCATCCAAGCCTCCACTTTAAAACTTTTATGTTCTCCCGGAACGTCACCAGCCGTCAAATCCGTCAAATTGCAAAATCCCCGTCGTGCGATTCGCAGTGCTAATTCACGCCGCGCAAAAAGGGGGTAAGGAACAATGAAACTAAAGGGTTTTCTGCTGGCTGCTGTTTCGGCTTTTGTGCTGGTGTCAGTCGCGAAAGCGGACGGCGTAGAGACGGACAAATTCATTTTGAATGACGGCTCCTCCGCCGTAATGTTTGGGCTTAACGAATGGTTTCTGGCAAGCAGTCAGGCGATTGCGCCGCAGCCCGACAGCTCGTATCTGCTCACGTTCCCAATGCGTTTTGCCGACGGTTTCCTGAATTTCGGCATGCAGACGGCCGCGTCGGGAGACGATTCGTCGATACGGTTCGGCTGTCTGGATTCTTGTCTATCCTAAGGACCCGGATCCTATGGCGAAGTCGTTTGCCAGTCCGTTGGCGGGACCCATGATGTTCTGGTTTATACCGGCCAGTTTTCTGCACTTTTTTTTAGCGTAAACAGCGGAGTGGTAACATTCATCCCCGGCGTTTACGAACAATTTCAACCTTCCACTGGTCAGGATGCCATCCTCACGATTACATCCGACGATCTGCCAGCAAGCACGCCAGAGCCAAGCGCCGGCCTGTTGCTGGTAGCGGGACTGCTCGCTTCGTTGTCCCTCCGCAAGCGAATGAAACTAACAACCTAGCCACGGCTGGGAAGTGCCTCACCCTCCAATCAAAGGATTGAGTTACAGATCAAGGACATTTGGTCTTGTAGCTCAGGCCTTCCAGGCCTGAGGATTTTTCGTCCTGCGCCTCGAAGCCGCGAATTTGTTTGCGCGAACCTTCCCACCGCACTAAGATAAGAACAGCAGAGAAAAGTCTCACTCCGACAATTTGAACAGGAGGTACGTATGTACCGTTCCCGACTGTTTGCGGGCCTGTTGCTCCTCCTGGCGTTCCTCGCTCCCGCCTGCAAGGCACAACTTGGCAAGAATGTTATGATTCCGGCTGGCTCGGAAGAAGATCACGCGCTCACGGCGATCAACAACGCCACTGAACCCGATAAAAAACTGGAATTGATCGAACAGTTTGCCGCAGGGCATCCCGACGGCGACTTTGCCATCGTCGCTGACGAGCAATTCGTCCTGTACTACATCAACGCGAAGCAGTACGACAAAGCGTTTGTGTATGGCGACAAGTTGTTTGCCATCGACCCCGACAACTACAGCAATGCCATCAACATGGTGCGCGCCGCCAATGAAAAAGGCGACACCGAGCGCATCTTCGCTTACGGGGAAAAGGCCAACGCCATTGTGCAGCGCTACAAGACCGCCTCGCCTCCTTCCGGAACGCCTGCCGATACCTGGGAGCAGCAGCGCACGCAAAAGCTCGACGCGCAGAAGGAAAATCAGGAATATGTTCAACAGTCTCTTCTCGGCGCTGCTTATCAGCAAAAAGATCCCACAAAGAAAGCCGAGTATCTTCAGCGATTCGCCAAGGATTTTCCCGATTCGCCCAACAGCGAACAGGCGTTGACCGTGGCGGCTTTTTCCTACCAGCAGGCCCAGAATCGACCGAAAATGCTGGAACTTGCCAATAGCGTGCTGGCCAAAAATCCCAACAGCATTGGCATGCTGCTGCTTCTTGCTGATGATTACAGCGAGAAAAACGAGCAACTCGATAAGGCCGAAGCGTATGCGAAGAAGGCCGCGGGACTTTGCGAAACTGCCAAGAAGCCCGAAGGCGTCAGCGAGGAAGACTGGCAGAAACAGATCACCCTACAGAAGGGACTGGCTCTCAGTGCGTTGGGCCAGGTCGACCTCGAGAAAAAGGACAATGCAGCGGCCGTGAAGAATCTCACCGCGGCTACTCCGTTGCTCAAATCCAATGCCGCCACCTATGCCCGGAATCAGTACCGCCTGGGTTTTGCTTATGCCAACCTGAAGAACACGCCGGCGGCCAAGCAAGCCTTCACCGAAGCCGCTTCCGTGGACAGCCCCTACAAAGCGGCGGCGCAGG
>Ga0074045_10001218_pt1 | contig 25075 bp, 19 predicted proteins | sample BogForMeECP23OM2_FD_94442 | JGI IMG/M metagenome (GOLD analysis project Ga0074045, IMG submission 94442) | Bog forest soil microbial communities from Calvert Island, British Columbia, Canada - Bog Forest MetaG ECP23OM2 | ecosystem: Environmental > Terrestrial > Soil > Wetlands ... | reverse complement strand
TCTTCTTGGTGTCGACCGAGATCACCGGCTGCTGTTCGGCCAAAGCAGCGGCCACTTGGGTATTGATGTGGGCGAATTGCGCATCCCGATCCGGGTGGCTGTCACCCTCCTTGGTCTTGCGGTTTCCCTGCAGGCTGTAACCCGTCGCATTGAGCAATTCGGCCACCAGGGTGCGGCTCACTTGGTGGCCCTGCTGATGCAGCGCTTCGGCCAATCGTCGCACGCTTTTGCAGGTCCACCGCAACGGCGATTCCGGATCCCCCCGCGTCGTCGGTTCGACCAGCGCCTCGAGATCCGCGACCAATGTCGGGTCCTTGACAACCGCCGGCTTGCGTCCCGCCCCCAGCCGCCGAACTCGCTCCGATGGTTCGTCCTGCGCCAATTCCTTCAGACCCCGCCCGATCGTGCTCGGCGCCATGCCGGTTGCCATCGCCACCGCGGTAATGCCACCATAACCCGCAGCAAACGCCTCCGCCGCCGCGACCAGACGACGGCCCCGTTCGTCGAGAAACGGCGCTACCGTGGAAAACCGCTCCCGGATCGGTTCAACATCGATCACCACCACAACATATGGTATGAGCACGCGGTTGTAAACCCACATTTTACTCTCTCAAAAGTTGATTCGATAATTTCCGGACAGGTCCTAAGTTTGCCAAGCGAATGGCGAAGTACATCGTCGCGGCGCCCAGCTATGGCGCTACGGTGGATCAAATCACACGGGATAAGAACTACCCGGCCGCAGAAGTCGCCCAGTACCTGAACGACCCGGATATCGCCGCCGAGCCTGACATTTTTGAAGAGCAAGCGCTTCGGAGCGTAGAGGCTGCCATCGACGTCTCCAATGTCAAACGCATCGGCGAAGGCGAAGGGGTCGTGTATGCCTATGGTTATGCGTGTTCACCCGATCGGCTGAAAGTCGGCTCGCAGGAGTTGGATACGGGTGCAGCGGATCGCGGCACAGATCGGAACGAGCACGCCCGACAAGCCCGTTCTACCTTGGAGGCTCGGGAGTGCAAAATTTCCGGCGGCGGTGCTGAGTGGTTTAAGACCAGCCAGGACGAAGTCGTTGCGCGCTCAGGATCAGTGAGTACTTTGGGCAGTTGCTCACGCCGCGAGCCGATGCTTTTGGATCAGAGAAAGGATTTCGGCGGCGGCTTGCGGGATGTTGGTGCCGGGGCCGTAGATCGCGCTAACCCCGGCTCTTTTCAGGAAATCGTAATCCTTGGGCGGGATGACGCCGCCGACCACGACGAGGATGTCGCCGGCCCCTTCGCGCTTCAGCGCTTCAATCAATGCCGGGACGAGGGTCTTATGGCCGGCCGCCTGGCTCGACACGCCGACGATGTGGACGTCGTTCTCCACCGCCTGACGCGCCGCCTCCTCCGGGGTCTGGAACAAGGGGCCGATATCGACATCGAAACCGATATCGGCAAACGCGGTAGCGATGATCTTTGCGCCGCGGTCGTGGCCGTCTTGGCCGAGCTTAGCGACCAGCATGCGCGGCCGCCGACCCTCGTCGCGGGCAAAACCCGCGATCTCGCGCTGCACCTGGCCAAACCCTTCGTCGCCCTCGTATTGGCTGCCATAGACGCCCGACACGGCGCGGATCTGGGCGCGGTGGCGGGTGAACACCACCTCGAGTGCATCGGAGATCTCGCCCACCGTCGCCCGCGCTCGGGTTGCCTCAATTGCCAATTCCATCAGGTTGCCCTTGTCGCTTTGCGCGGCTTGGGTCAATGCAGCGAGCGCGGCCTTGACCCGTCCCGGATCGCGCAAGCGGCGGACCCGCTCGAGACGCTCGACCTGCTGGTCGCGCACGGCAGCATTATCAACATCGAGCAGCTCGATCGAAGTCGCCTCGGCAGAACGGTATTTGTTGACCCCGACGATCGTCTCCTCGCCGCGGTCGATGCGCGCCTGACGCCGCGCCGCCGACTCCTCGATGCGCAATTTCGGCATCCCGGCCTCGACCGCTTTGGTCATGCCGCCGATCGCCTCGACCTCGTCGATCAGCGCCGTCGCGGCCGCAGCGATCGAATGGGTCAGGCTCTCGACGTAATAGCTGCCACCAAGCGGATCGACAACATGCGGGATGCCGGTTTCCTCGGCGAGGATCAGCTGAGTGTTTCGGGCGATGCGCATCGACGCCGGGGTCGGTAAGGCCAACGCCTCGTCGAACGAGTTGGTATGCAATGACTGCGTCCCGCCGAGCACAGCGGCGAGTGCCTCCAATGTCGTGCGAATGATGTTGTTGTGCGGGTCCTGCTCGGTGAGGCTGACGCCCGAGGTCTGGCAATGGGTGCGCAGGGCAAGGCTCGCCGGGTTCTGCGGGGCAAACTGCTGCATCAGCCGCGCCCACAGTACCCGTGCCGCACGCAGTTTCGCGATCTCCATGAAGAAGTTCATGCCGATCCCGAAGAAGAACGATAGCCGCGGCGCGAAATCATCGATCGCCAGCTTTCGCGACAATGCGGCGCGCACGTATTCGAGGCCGTCGGCCAAGGTAAAGGCGAGCTCCTGCACTGAAGTCGCGCCCGCCTCCTCCATGTGATAGCCGGAGATCGAAATCGAGTTGAAGCGAGGCATGTGCCGAGCGGTGTATTCGATGATGTCGGCGACGATGCGCATCGACGGCCCGGGCGGGTAGATATACGTGTTGCGGACCATGAACTCCTTGAGGATGTCGTTCTGGATCGTGCCCGTGAGCTTCTCCTGCGCGACGCCCTGCTCTTCGGCAGCGACGATGTAGCCGGCGAGCACCGGTAACACCGCGCCGTTCATCGTCATCGACACGCTCATCCGGTCGAGCGGAATGCCGTCGAACAGGACCTTCATGTCCTCGACCGAGTCGATCGCTACCCCCGCTTTACCGACATCGCCGACGACCCGCGGATGGTCGCTGTCGTAGCCGCGATGGGTAGCGAGATCGAAGGCGATCGACAGCCCCATCTGCCCGGCCGCCAGATTGTCGCGATAGAACCGGTTCGACTCCTCGGCTGTCGAAAACCCGGAATATTGCCGAATCGTCCACGGCCGGTTGGCGTACATCGTCGCCCGCGGTCCGCGCAGATAGGGCAGGAACCCCGGCAATCCCGAGCATTCGATGGCGGCGAGGTCTTCGGCGGTATAGAGCGGCTTGACCAGGATGCCCTCGGGGGTGATCCAGTCGAGGCTGTCGAGCGGTTTGCCCTTTAGCTCCGACCGGGCGAGGCGCGCCCAATCATCGAGTGTCTTTGCCGAAAAGGCGCCGTCATCGGCCATCGTTTTCTCCCGGAGCGGGTAAAGACTATATGGGCGCGGCCGGCCGGGCGTCCATGACCGCCGCCCTCAGGGGGCCTAGTCGGGCCTGGCAAGGGCCAAGCGGGTCCAGCTCACCCCTGACTGTCTGAGGGACGGCGAACGCTCTTCTTTGAACAGGAGCCGCAGCCCGGCGGCCCGGCCCAGCCCTGTAGTCTCGTCGCCGGACACCTCGAACATCCGACGCCCCGACGGAACGGGCCCGTGGCGGAGAGTCATGCACATGACCCCACCGGCCCGCAGCAAGGAGGCAACGCGGGGCATGGCGCGTCGCCGTTGCAGCTCGTCGAGGTGCATCCACACCGCGGTTAGCATGACGACGTCGAACTGCTCGCCGCGTCGCATGACCTCGACCAGATCGGGCAGGCTGTCGTCCAGCCATTCGATTTGGGGCGAGGGGTGAAGCGCAATCGCGCGAAGCAGCATTTCCACATTTGGCTCGACGGCGACCACGCGGTGCCCCATCGCGGCGAGTGCAGCCGCATCGCGCCCCGTTCCGGAACCGATATCCAGAACCCGGCAGGGGGCCGTCGGGATCAGGTGCAGCACGGACCGGTGAACGTCGGCAAACAAAATATTCTCGTACCGTCCGAAGAGATTCTCGGCCTCCTCGGCGTATCCCTCGGTCCCACTAACCGACGCCATGCATTCACAACCGATGCGCGGCACGGCGCATTGTGTGGCGGAAGACGATCGCTGCGGTCAGCAGCAGCACGGCTCCCGCCTGATGAGCGGCGGCGAGCGGGAGCGGAACGACGAGAACCAGGGTCGTGATGCCGAGGGCCACCTGCAGCAAAGCGACAGCGAGCAGCCCGTGCAGCGCGGCACGAGCCGGTTTCTGTAGAACCCTACCTTGACCCGCCGCCCACACCAGCACGATGACGGCCGCCGTTGCGACCGCGAGCACGCGGTGGTCGAACTGCACCGCTGCGACATTCTCGAACCAATTCAAGACAAAGGGGTGCAGCTGGGCATAGCCCTCGGGCACCACCTTGCCGTCCATCAATGGGAAGGTGTTGTAGGTAAGTCCGGCGCGGCTGCCGGCGACAAAGCCGCCGGCCAGGATCGTCACCGCGACCAGCGCGAGCACGGCGTCGGCCGCGCGCCGCCAGCCCGACCCGGGATCTTCCCGCGCCGACCCTCGCACGATGCCGAGCGCTACCCAGAGGATTGCCCAGTAAATCGCGAGCGCCAGTGCCAGATGGGCCACGAGCCGGTACTGGCTGACCTCCGCCCGATCGGCGAGACCGCTCTCGACCATGTACCAGCCGAGCCCGCCTTGGGCGAAGCCCATCAACAGAATGCCGCAGAGCGCCGGTATCAGCCGTCGCGGCAACCGTCTGCGCATCAGAAACCAGACAAAGGGCAGCGCATAAGCGACGCCGATCAGCCGCCCGAGCAGCCGATGAGCATATTCCCACCAGTAAATGCTTTTGAACTCGTCCAGCGTCATTGCGTATTGGACGAGCCTATACTCGGGGATCTGTTGGTATTTTGCAAATTCGGCGGCCCAGTCGGCAGCGGAGAGCGGCGGGACGACGCCGATCACAGGTTGCCACTCGGTAATCGACAGACCGGACAGGGTCAGCCGCGTGATGCCGCCGATCACGACCATCAGAAAGATCAGACCGCAGCAGAGAAACAACCAGACCGCGACCGCACCGAGCCCCCACCCTTCTCTCCCCCGCACGCGGGGGAGGGGCGGAGTGGCGGATTCGGCCCCTGTCGCCACGTTCGGACGCGCCCTCGTGGCTGTGATGTCCAAGAGCCGATCTCCGACCAGAACTGACGCCAACAAGGTGCCGCCGCCATCGGGCGATGGCAAGCCTGCCCAGAACGCACGGCGGTCGTCGACAAGTTCCTGAAGGGAGCCAAACCCGCCGAGCAACCGACCCGGTTTGAGCTGTCTACCGTCGGCGATTGACAAATTACGATTTCTATGCGATTCTAGCAATCAATGCGATGAAGTTGCCGGGCCGGTCGGAGCGGATCACTGCAACCAAAAGATGTGATCCCGCTGCAGATTTGCTGCAGGTGCACTCGCGGTTAATAATCGTTGCAGCTTTTTGTTGTGTCGACCGGCCCCCAAGGGCAGACGTCCCCAAGGGGCGTCTAGTGCAGGCGAAGCGACGTGCGGACGTGGCTAAACCTGGGCCGTCCGGGAAGCCTGGCCTGGCCGACCCGCACGGAGTGGAGCGTGCCCTCAATATTGCGGCTCCAGAATTCGAGGAACCGGCGCAGTTCGGGGAAATCCGGAGCGACATCGAGCTTCTGCCAGACGAAGCTCTGCAACAGGTCGGGATGATCGGGTAGATGATAGATGATCTCCGCCGTCGTCAGGCGATAATCGCGAAGGCCTTGCTCGTCGTCGCTCACTGTCGTGCTCATCTGCGGTATGCCCTGTCCGGTCGAACAAGCATGCGCGATCGAGCGCTCTGTTACAAGCAAAAAAGCGAAGTGAAACAATCTGTTAGCAGCCGGTTATCGAGGCTGCTGCCAAGCCCGCGAGGTGCTTCCCTTGAAGCGATCGCGCGAGGGGTTAGATAGAGAGGAACGGAAACTTATCCACGATGGGTGCCGTTCACGTGACGCGGTGGGACGCCACCCCTAGGGTCTTTACAGCCATGAACCGGGTCTTGTCAGCGGTCGTTCTGTCAGGCGGGATCGCTCTGACGGCGGGCACCCTTTGTCCTGCCCTCGCCGGCGCGCCGATACCCGAAGTAGGCGGCGCCCCGATGCAGAGCCTTGCTCCGGTGGTGAGCCGGGTGACGCCGGGCGTCGTCGGCATCTCGGTGCGCGGCCGGGTGCGCGAGGACAACCCGTTGCTGCAGGATCCGCTGTTCCGGCGCTTCTTCAACCTGCAACAGCAGCAGCCGATCGAGCGCGAGACGCAAGCGACGGGGTCAGGCGTGATCGTCGACGCCGCACAGGGCTACGTGCTGACCAACAGCCATGTCACCGAGAACGGGAACAGCATCGAGGTCACGACCAAGGACGGTCGGACTCTCACTGCCAAGTTGATCGGCCGCGATCCCGAGACCGACATCGCGGTGCTGCAAATCCCCAGCGGTGGTCTAACGGCGGTACCGATGGGTGACTCGGATCGGCTACAGGTCGGTGACTTCGTCCTCGCGGTCGGCAATCCGTTTGGCCTCGGTCAGACCGTGACCTCCGGCATCGTCAGTGCGCTCGGCCGCAGCGGGCTCGGCATCGAGGGCTATGAGGATTTTATCCAAACCGACGCCTCGATCAACCCCGGCAATTCAGGCGGTCCGCTGGTCGACCTGCAAGGCCGGGTCGTCGGCATCAATACGGCGATTCTGGCACCAAGCGGCGGCAATATCGGTATCGGCTTCGCCGTCCCGATCAACATGGCGCGCCAGGTAATGGACCAGCTGGTCCATTACGGCCAGATCAAGCGCGGCCGCATCGGGGTGGCGATCCAAGACCTGACGCCCGATATTGCCCAGGCGCTCGGCACGACGTATGCCCAAGGCGCGGTGATCACCCGGGTCGAGCCCGGCTCGCCCGCCGAACGTGCCGGACTGCGGAGCAAAGACCTTGTCGTGGCGGTCAACGGCGCACCGATCCATAACGGGGCCGAGCTGAAGAACCATGTCGTCCTCGCCCGGATCGGCGATGCGGTCGATCTCACCGTGGTCCGCGGCGGCTCGGAGCGCACCATCGCCGTTCGGGTAGACCAAGTCACCGTCCAGCGCGCGCAGCAGGCCCGGCAGCGCTAAAGCCGAATGGCGGCGCAAACGCTCTATGAGGTGCTCGGCGTCAAACCAGACGCGAGCGCGGAAGAGATCCGCAAGGTCTATCGCCAGCTCGCCAAGCAGTTCCACCCTGATCTGAACCCGGGCAAGCCCGCGGCGGAGGAACGGTTCAAAGCGGTCTCAGCCGCTTATGACCTCCTCTCGGACCCGGAGAAGCGGGCGCGCTACGACCGTGGAGAGATCGACGAGAGCGGTGCCGAGCGGCCGCCGCGCTCGTATTATCGTGGTTATGCCGAGGGTGCAGAGGGTCGGAAATACCAGCCCGAAGGCGAAATGGATCTGGGGGATCTCGAGGACTTGTTCGCGGCCTTCGGCTCCGCCGGGCGCGGACGGCGGGGTCGCGGCGGCGAGGGGTTCAAGGCGCGCGGCGGCGACCGGTTCTTCACCCTGACCGTCGACTTCATCGAGGCGGCAACCGGCGCGAAGAAACGCCTGTCATTGGCTCCCGAAGAATGGCTCGACGTGACCATCCCGCCCGGCATCAACGACGGTCAGGTGCTGCGGTTGCGAGGAAAGGGCGGTGCTGGCCTCGGCGGCGGTCCGGCCGGCGATGCGCTGATCGAGGTGCATGTGGCGCCTCACCCGCTGTTCCGCCGTGACGGCGACGACATCCAGGTCGACCTGCCGGTCAGCCTCGCCGAGGTGGTGCTCGGCGCCAGGGTGACGGTGCCGACGGTGACGGGCCCGGTGACGATGACGATCCCGAAGGGCTCGGATACCGGCTCGCAGTTGCGGCTGCGCGGCAAAGGAATTCAGCGCAAGAAAAGTCCGGGCGACCAATACGTGACCTTGAAGGTGGTGGTCGGCCCGAGTGGTGATCCGGAACTCACGGAATTTCTCGAGAAATGGGCGCCGCGGCATCCCTTCGACCCGCGACAGGGAATGCCCGCATGATTGCACTCGAGGAGCTGCTCGACCGCATCGTAGGGCTCGATCGGCGCGAGCTCGCCCGTTGGGTCGAAAACCGCTGGGTGCTGCCCGAGCGGCGAAACGAAACCTGGATCTTCCATGAAATCGATGTCGCACGGGTCGAACTGATCCTCGAGATCCGCCGGGAGTTTGCGATCGACGACGAGACGCTGCCGCTCGTTCTCGGCCTCCTCGACCAGGTCTACGACCTGCGACGGCAGCTCGGCCGGCTGTGCGACGCGCTCGCGGTCCAGCCGCCCGAAGTACAGGCGGCAGTCAAGCGTGTGCTGCCGGACGGGTCGCGCGGCTGACGCGCCGCACTACAGCCTCCGAAACCGTGCTCTCGCGCCGCGCGCGATCGCAGAGGCGATCAATCGGTCGATCCTGAGCCGCTGACGCAAAAGTTCGAGAACCCGCAGCTCCTCCTGTGTCGCCTCGCCATCGGAAGCGACCAGATCGCAGGCGATCGCATAGGCGGTCTCGCGCAGCTTGGCGGGGAGTGCTGCCTTGATCGCCTTCAAAGTCTCTTCGAACCCGTCTTCCCGGCTGATCAGCTCGGTGCAGTCGTTGAGCAGTCTCGGCAGCTCGCTTTGATCGAAGTCGCGGAATACCGGAAGGTCGCCGACGATATCGCCGATGATGCGGAGCTCCACATCGGGCATATCGCTGTCCGCTGCAGACACGATCACCATCGTGTAGATCAGCGCGCGGTGGTGGTCGAGCATGCCAGATCCTCTGGGGTTGCGGAACACGCCCTCAGACCAGAAGCGGCACCGGCCTGTCAACCCCCACCCTACTCTCCCCCGCCTGCGGACGAGGGTCGGATTGGTGCGTTTTCGAGAAACCGCGCCGTTGCCTCGGCCGCCTGCGCCAGCGGCACGCGTGCGACGGCAACGCCCTCGGGAAAGGCAGCGAGCAGGCGCGACGGAAGCGCGCGGTCGAGCATCACGAACACGCCACGGTCGTCGGCGCGGCGGATTAGCCGGCCATACGCCTGCCGCAGCCGCAGCCGGGCGATCCGCTCGCCGTACTGCGCGCCGCCGAACACCGGTTTGCGGGCCCGGTGCAGAATGTCGGGACGCGGCCAGGGAACGCGGTCGAAGACGAGGAGGCGCAGCGAACGGCCCGGGATATCGACGCCGTCGCGCACCGCGTCGGTGCCGAGCAGACACGAATCCTCCTCGGCCCGAAAGATGTCCACGAGTGTCGCGGTCGACATCGCGTCGACATGCTGAGCGAGCAGCAAGAGATCGCGCGCCTCGAGCGCGGGAGCGATACGCTGATGCACGGCCCGCAGCCTTGTGATCGCGGTAAACAGGCCGAGCGCACCCCCGCGCGCCGCGACGAACAGAGCGGCATAGGCCGCTGCGACCTGTCCGATATCGTCGCGGGGGATGTCGGTGATCACGAAAATGCGCGTCTGAGCCGGATAGTCGAAGGGTGACGCGATACGTGCGGCTGCCGGGCGCGCCGCCAGATGGCGCAGACCCGTTCCGGCTTCGGCGCCGCGCCAGGCCAGCTCGGGGTCGGCGGCGCCATCGGTCAGGGTCGCCGAGGTGACGACAAGGCCGTGCGCCGGCTGCGCCACCAACGCGGCGAACGGGATGCCGGGATCGACCCAGTTCCGATTGACTCCGACATCGATTTCCAACCCGTCGATCCGGTCGAGTGCGAGCCACTCGACGGTCTCGGGTCGGGGCGGTTCGGCGAGGTCGCGCAACAGCCGGCTCCAGGCGGCGAGCTGCAGTTCGCCGCGCCGGTGTAGGCTGCTGACCGTTGCATCCAGGCGCTGCCGCAAGCCGGAATCGGGCGGGTTGTCGGGGTCTTCGAGCTTCGTTCGCAGCGTATCGCAGAGCCGCTTCAATGCGGCGGCAAGGCGCTCGAGGCCGTCCGCGAGCGGCAGTGCGGCCTCGACCAAGCCCTCGATCGGCGGCCGCGCCTCGGCCTGCAAGCCGTAGCCGTTGTCGGCGAGCACGGCGCGCGCCAGCACCTGCTGGCGGACCAGTACCAGAAACTTTTCGCAGCTCTGGTGCCCGCGCGCTTGGGCGACGCGCTGCGGCCAGTCGTCGCCGGGGAGAATGCGGGCGGCAGCGAGGACGTCGATCAGCGCCTTGGCCCCGTCGTCGTCGCCCTCGACGAGATCGCCGATCCGCCGCCGCAGACCGCGTGCACGCGATCCTCGGCCCCCTTCGGCGCCGACGATCCAGCGGCGCAGCTCGCGCCCTTCCCGGCCCGACAGGCGCACGGCGAAGGCGCCGTCGGCCGCCGCGAGCAGGTGGTGGCCTTCGTCGAAGACGTAGCGGGTCGGGACAGTCGCGTCGTCGAGCCCACCGAGAGCCGCCTGCGCCATGACGAGAGCATGGTTGGCGACGACGATGAACGCCTGGCGGGCCTTGCGGATATTCTTCTCGACAAAGCAGCGGCGAAAATGGGGGCAGGCCGAGTGAATGCATTCGCCGCGGCGATCGGCGAGCCAGTTGACGCGGCCGCGCTCAATGATCTCGGCGAGCCAGCCGGGGAAATCTCCGGCTACCAGGTCTCCGGCGTCGCTCGCGCTGATCCAGCGGGCGATCAGCCCGAGATGCGCCAGCGATTTCCCCGGCCGCATCAGGGCGGCGCCCACCGCCTCCTCGTAATTCAGCAGACAGAGAAAGTTTTCGCGCCCCTTGCGGACGACGACGCGGCGTTGCTTCTGCTCGGGATCGGGGTAGAGCCGGTCGAGCTCGCCGGCGATCTGGGTCTGCAGGTTGCGGGTGTAGGTCGAGATCCACACCGACCCGCGGTTTTTCTCCGCCCAGAGGCTTGCCGGCGCGATATAGCCGAGCGTCTTGCCGACCCCAGTCCCCGCTTCGGCGAGCACCGCTCGGGGCCGGTTGGGCTCGTTGCGCGGCGCAAAGGCCGCGGCGACCGCCGCGGTGTAATCGGCTTGCTGCGGACGCGGCTCGGCGGCGGCGCCGAGCAGCTCGGCGAGCCGCGCGCGCGCCTCCTCGGGCCGCACCGTCTCGTTGCCGGGCGCCGGCCCCGGCGCCGGCTCGGCCCATTCGGCGAGCCGCGTCCACACGCGAAGCCCCGCCGAACGCCGCGGCGCATCGGGATCGCCGGGGGGCAAGGCCGCGAGAACCGCCGGGGCCCATAGCCATTCGCCGCGATCCATCGCCTCCGCCACCGCGCGCGTTTCGGCATCGGTCTTCGCGCCGAGTTCCTGGAGCAAGGCGCGCGCCGCGGTGGCGAGGCTCACGCAGGCTTCCGACGGGCGGCGCGGCAACGCCAGACCCAGCGCCTCGGCGAGGCCACGCGGCGTCGGCACGCAGAACCTCGCGGGGCGGACGAAGGCGAAGAGATCGAGCAGATCGAGGGCCGGAAACACCGGCATGTCGAGCCGCCGCGCGGTGGCCCTCGTGTGGCACAACATCGGCGCTTCGCGCTCGACCCGGCTGCGCGCCTCGGCCGGTGCGAGCGCTTCGATCTCGCCGTCCGGGCTGAGCCACAGCACCTCGCGGAAACCGGCGACAAGCACCGGAGCCTGCGGCACCAGCACGCGCGCGGACGTAAGTTCGCGATTTCCGCCGGACATGACCCGAATGATCTATCATATCTGAGAATGGAGACCGAGTTCCGGCCATGGCAAGCCTCTATCGGCTGATCCGCCCGGCCCTACGTGGGCTACCGCCGGAGGCCGTGCACGAGCTGACCTTGCAGGCGCTCGAATTCGGTGCCAGTCGGTTTCTCGGCAGCAGCGCGGCGCAAGACCCCGATCCGCCGATCCTAGCCCGACGTCTCTGGGGTCTCGACTTCCCGAACCCGCTGGGCCTTGCGGCCGGCTATGACAAGGACGGCCGTGTGCCTGATGCGATGCGTCACTTGGGTTTTGGATTTGTCGAGGTCGGCACCGTGACGCCTCGCCCGCAGCCGGGTAACCCGAAGCCGCGGGTGTTCCGCCTCGAACAGGATCGGGCGATCGTCAATCGCCTGGGGTTCAACAGCGGCGGGCTCGACGCCGTCGTCGGGCATTTGTCGCGGCGCTGCCACTGGGGGATCGTCGGGGTCAATCTCGGCAAGAACCGCGATACCGGCGACGCCGTTGCCGATTACGCCGAAGGCATTCGGCGAGCGGCGAGGGTAGCGGACTATCTCGTTGTCAACGTTTCCTCGCCGAACACGCCCGGACTGCGCGATCTGCAGCAGCGCGCGGTGCTCGCATCGCTGTTGAGCCGCCTGATGAACGTTCGGGAGGAGACAGGATGCCGGGTGCCGCTGTTGGTAAAGATCGCGCCGGACCTGACCCCCGAGGAGCGCGAAGACATCGCACAGGTCGCGCTCGAAACCGGCATCGACGGCCTGATCGTGTCGAACACGACGGTCCATCGCCCCTCCGGTCTCGCCAGCCGTCACGCACATGAGGCAGGTGGTCTCAGCGGCCGTCCGCTGTTCGCGCCGTCGACCGCGCTGCTCGCCGAGATGCATCGGCTGACCCAAGGGCGCTTGCCGCTGATCGGCGTCGGGGGGATCGCGAGTGCGGCTGACGCCTATGCGAAGATCCGAGCCGGCGCCAGCCTGGTGCAGCTCTATACGGCTCTCGTCTTCGCTGGACCCGATCTCGTCAGCCGGATCAAAAGAGGACTGGCGAGTTTGCTTAAGAGCAATGGCTTTGGCTCGATCGCAGAAGCGGTCGGGACCGGGCAAGAAGTCGAGCCGGTTCGGCCTCGTAGCGCGGCTGAGTAAGCCGCGGAACCGGAGCCGACATTGGCTCCGCGGCTTCTTCGAGCTGCGCGATCGTCTTGGCTCCGCATCGGCGCATCGGCGCTCCCGTTTGACCGGGGCGGGACCTCGCCGATTCCGCTGTCGACAGCGGAAATTTGCCGTTTTCGCTTCGAAAATTGCCGGGTCGGCGTCAGAAATATAATTGTCATCAGCCTCTTGAGTCCATTCTGGCCATGCCGGCCGACAGTGGAAATCGGGCGCCTTTTGCGCCGGTTGGCAGCGGACCGGCAGTGGAACTCAGCCAGGCAGTAATCATGCATCGGCTGCTGTCGATCGGCATGACCCAGCGAGACACCCAGCGCCGCGACATACGCCGCAAATCGCGCTTCACTCCCTCACTCGATCCGCCGTCCATTCCGGTCCCCCGATCCGGATAAAGATGGGCCCAAATACCCATCCTGCGGTTGTTAGATACAAATAGATGCCACGGAAGCACGCGGCGTCGACGGGCCGGTTCGAGGCGACGGCTCTTCGCCTTCGCTGCCGAGATGGCGGGCGGTTTAGCGGGCGGCGAGGCCGGCGAGCGCCAGTGCGGTGAATTGCTCGGCGACTTGCTGCACGCTCAAGCGGCCCTGCGGGTCGTACCATTTGTAGAGCCAGTTCAGCATTCCGAGCAGCCCGTAAGACGCCACCTGAATGTCGAGATCAGGGCGGAACTCGCCGTTGTCGACGCCTTCGCGCAGGATTTGCTGCCAGCAGCGCTCGTAGTCCTTCGGCGAAAAACCGATCATTTCGCGGAAGCGGCGCTTCACCGACTCGCGCTCGCGAAGATAGACAAAAAGTTGCGGATAATGACGGTCGAACGCCTCCAGGTGGGCGGAGATCGCCAGCTGCAGCTTGTCGGCCGCTCGCCCGTCGGCGGCGGCGATCTCCGCCATTTTGCGGTACATCTGCGCGATCGGTTCTTTGACGACGAGGTAGAGCAGCTCCTCTTTGCTGTCGAAGTGATGGTACAGGCTTCCCTTGAGGAGCCCGACCTCATCGGCGATGTCACGGACGGTGGCGGCGTGATAGCCCTTCGTGCGGAACACCTTGGCGGCCGCCGAAACGATGTCGTCTAGCGTAGCCATCACTCCCTACCTTCCTCATTCGCTTTCGGGGGGCGGTCACCCCGAGGCGCGCGATGCAGTGGCTTACGTCGGATTTCAACGCAAGCAGATAATCACATGGTAATGCAGAAGGAACCAGTCGCGAGCGAGCGCGTTCGCTTGACGGCGATTGACATCCCGGCTCGGCGCCCTAGATTAGAGTCATTCTAATTGTTCGCGCAGCTGCGCCGAGGAGAGAAGGAATGGACCGCGAACCCGCCCTGACGACCGCCCCCGGCATCCCTGTCGGCGACAATCAGAACAGCCTGACCGAAGCGCCATCGTCGGAACCACGTCGTAAATTGCAAACTGAGGACGAGGGAAACATGTCAGGTGAAAACAAGTGCCCGGCGCTGGGCGGGCATCACAGGCACGGAGCGGCCGGCGCCAAGTCGAACCGTGACTGGTGGCCGAACCAGCTGAACCTTCATGTTCTCCACCAGAACTCCCCCCTGTCCGATCCCATGGGCAAGGACTTCAACTACGCTGAGGAGTTCAAGAAACTCGACTTCCAGGCCCTGAAGAACGACCTCTATGCGCTGATGACCGAGTCGCAAGACTGGTGGCCGGCCGACTTCGGACATTACGGGCCGCTCTTCATCCGGATGGCGTGGCACAGCGCCGGCACCTACCGCATCGGAGACGGCCGCGGCGGCGCGGGCTCGGGCACGCAACGCTTTGCGCCGCTCAATAGCTGGCCGGACAACGTGCTCCTTGACAGGGCGCGCCGGTTGCTGTGGCCGATCAAGCAGAAGTACGGCAAGAAGATCTCCTGGGCCGACCTGATTATCCTCGCAGGCAACTGCGCGCTGGAGTCGATGGGCTTCAAGACATTCGGCTTTGGCGGCGGGCGCGAGGATGTCTGGGAGCCCCCAGAGGACATCTACTGGGGCCCCGAAGGCAAGTGGCTGGCGGACGAGCGCTACAGCGGTGACCGTGATCTCCGGAATCCTCTCGCCGCTGTGCAGATGGGTCTGATTTACGTGAACCCGGAAGGGCCGAACGGCAGGCCGGATCCGCTCGCCGCGGCGCGCGATATTCGCGAGACGTTCAAGCGCATGGCCATGGACGACGAGGAGACCGTGGCACTGATCGCCGGCGGACACACGTTCGGCAAGACCCACGGCGCTGCCGATCCGAGCAAATATGTCGGCCCCGAGCCCGAAGGCGCCTCAATCGAGGAGCAAGGGCTCGGCTGGAAGAACACCTATGGCAACGGCAAAGGCGATGATGCGATCGGCAGCGGCCTAGAAGTCATCTGGACCCAGACGCCAACGAAGTGGAGCAACAACTTCTTCTCGAACCTGTTCGGCTACGAATGGGAACTGACCAAGAGCCCGGCCGGTGCGTATCAGTGGAAACCGAAGGGCGAGGCGGGAGCCGGTACCGTGCCGGATCCGCACGACCCGTCGAAGCGTCGTGGGCCCTCCATGCTGACCACTGATCTCGCCTTGCGCGTCGACCCGGTTTACGAAAAGATTTCAAGGCGCTTCTACGAGCATCCGGACCAGCTCGCAGACGCGTTCGCCCGGGCGTGGTTCAAGCTGGTGCATCGCGACATGGGGCCGCGTTCGCGCTATCTCGGCCCGGAGGTCCCTGCGGAGGAGTTGCCGTGGCAAGACCCCGTCCCGGCTGTCACTCATAAACTGATTGGCGGCAAGGACATCCGCGCACTCAAAGCCAAAATCCTCGCATCGGGTCTTTCGAACTCTCAATTGGTCTCGACCGCTTGGGCGTCGGCGGCAACTTTCCGCGGCTCCGACAAGCGCGGTGGGGCAAACGGGGCGCGCATCCGCCTAGCACCGCAGAGGGATTGGGAGGTCAACCAGCCGGCTCAACTGGCGACCGTGCTTGAAACCCTCGAAGTTATTCAAAAGGAGTTCAACGCCGCGCAGACAGGACGGAAGAAAGTCTCGCTCGCCGATCTGATCGTCCTCGGTGGCTGCGCCGCCGTCGAAGAGGCTGCGAAGAAGGCCGGGCATGATGTACAAGTTCCCTTCACGCCGGGCCGCACGGATGCGTCGCAGGATCAGACCGACATCGAATCCTTCGCGGTGCTCGAACCGGGCGCGGACGGGTTTCGCAACTACCTCAAGGCCCCATACACTTCGGCAGAGGAAATGCTGGTCGATCGGGCGCAACTGATGACGTTGACCGCCCCTGAGATGACGGTTCTCGTCGGCGGAATGCGCGCGCTGAATGCGAACTTCGGACAGTCGCCGCACGGCGTCTTCACGAAACGCCCCGGGACGCTCACCAATGACTTCTTCGTGAACCTGCTCGACATGGGCACGGTTTGGAAGGGCGTCTCGGAAGCCGAGGACGTGTTCGAAGGACGCGATCGGGGAACGGGGGAGCTGAAATGGACCGGCACCCGTGTCGACCTCGTCTTCGGTTCGAACTCCCAGCTCCGAGCCCTCGCGGAAGTCTATGCATGTGACGGCTCGAAGGAGGCGTTTGTGAAAGACTTTGTGGCTGCGTGGACCAAAGTGATGAACCTGGACCGCTTTGACCTCGCCTGATCTCGGTGGAAAGGTCTTCAAGGGCTTGTAGAGGGCAGCCCTGACCGAGCACGGGGTAATCATCAGGAGCAGATCGAGGCGACGCGAATCCTACGCAAGCCTGTGGAAACCCTGGAAGCTGGTGAAGACCATGGACAAAAATCAGGGCGGCGTTTCAAAACAACTTGAAACGCCACCCTGACGCTACACCAAGGCCGAGGTGTTCAGCGAGATCGGTAATAAGACCAAGTGCTTCTGGCGCTTTTCGACCGTCGCCGGCGAGCGAGGTGCGGCCGATGCCGAGCGCGACGTGCGCGGCTTTGCGATGAAGTTATACACCGAGGAGGCAGCTGGGATCTGGTCGGCAACAACACACCGGTCTCCTTCGTGAGCAACCCCCACAAATTCCGCGACTTTATCCCCACCCAGAAGCGCGATCCCAAGACCAATATGCGCGGCGCCACGGCGATGTGCGACTTCTGGTCGCTGCGCCCGGAGAGCCTGCATCAGGTCACGATCCTATTCTCCGACTGCCGCCTGCCCCGAGCGTCCGGGCCTGACGACGAGGCTCGAGGCCGCGGAATAGAAACGACGCATGACCTCGCGCATCGATCTCTGCTAAAGCGGGGTCGATGCCGGGGTTGGTGATCACGATCGCGCAGCGCAAGGGCGGCGCCGGCAAGACGACGCTCGCCGCGCAGCTCGCCGTCGCATGGGCACGGCAAGGCGCCAGGGTCGCCTTGCTCGACATCGATCCGCAGGGCAGCCTCGCCATGTGGGTCGATCTGCGGCGGGCGCGGCTTGGTGCAGGCGCGATCGGCTTCGATTTTGCAGCACTGCCCGGCTGGCGCGCGGCGCAGTGGATCGACGATCGGGCGCGCAGCACCGATCTCGTCGTGATCGACAGTCCGCCCCATGCCGAAACCGAGGCGCGGATCGCGGTGCGCGCAGCGGGGCTGGTGCTGGTTCCGCTACAGCCCTCCCCGCTTGATTTGTGGGCGACCGGCGCGACGCTCGAGATGGCGCGCGATGAGCGGCGGCGTGCGCTCGTCGTCTTGAACCGGGTCCCGCCGCGCTCGAGCTTGACCGATCGAGTCGCCGCCGACCTCGCCCGAATGAACGCAACGCTCGCAGCCACGCGGGTTGGAAATCGCGTCGCGCTGACCCGGGCGATGGCGCTCGGGCTCGGCGTTGTCGAAAGCTCGGCCACGAGCCCCGCCGCTACCGAGATCAGGGAGTTCGCTGGCGAAGTCAGGGGCTCTTAGAGGCCAAGGAGCGAGTAGAGCTCGAGGAGATCCGTGGCCTCCTCGCCGAACGGCGCAATTATTTAGTTAAACCGCTCCGCCAGCGCGACATATTCCTTGGCCGATGCGTGCAGGCGGAGGTCTCCCGGATGCGGCAGGGTCTGGTCAATGCGCCAAGGCACCCCATTACCGTCGAACAATCAGCGGCCCACGGCCTTGGAAGACGTGACCGCGGCTTTCAAGCTCCGGCGACGGTCAGGCCGTCGATCCTGAGAGTCGGCGAATCGGCACCGCCCTTGAATTCGAGATCGTCCGCCGCGACGAGGCGGACGAAGATGTCCTTCAAATTGCCGGCCACCGTCATCTCGCTGACCGGGAAGGTGATCTCGCCCTTGTCGATCCAGAAACCGGCCGCACCGCGGCTGTAGTCGCCGGTGACGCCGTTGACACCCATCCCCATCATCTCGGTTACGTAGAACCCGCTCTCGATGTCGGCGATCAGCGCGGTGGGGTTCAGCGCACCGGGCTCGATCCACACATTGGTGGCGGACGGCGAAGGCGGCGAGCCGGTGCCGCGCGCGGCGTGCCCGGTGGTCTTGAGCTTGAGCTGGCGGGCGGAACGCAGATCGAGCAGCCAAGTGGTCAGCACACCCTTGTCGATGATCGCACGGCGGTGGTTAGCGATTCCTTCGCCGTCGAACGGCTTCGAACGCAGCCCGCGTTGGCGATGCGGGTCGTCGATGACGGTGATTGCCTCAGGAAAGATCGCCTCGCCGAGCCGATCCTTCAAAAAGCTCGTGCCGCGCGCGATCGAGGGGCCCGAGATCGCTCCCAGGAGATGCGAGATGAAGCTGCGGGCGACGCGCGGGTCGAACACCACCGGGCAGCGGCAAGTCGGCATCTTCTTGGCGCCCAAACGCTTGACCGCGCGCTCGCCCGCACTCTTGCCGATTTCGGCCGGGTCGCGCAGATCAGCCGCAAAGATGGCGCTCGAAAAATCATAGTCGCGCTCCATCCCGGTGCCCGAGCCGCCGATCACGCTGGCGCTGACGCCGTGGCTCGTCCCGGCATAAGAGCCGGCAAAACCGTTCGAGGCGGCGAGCGCGATGCTCGAGCGGCCCCAACCAGCCTCGGCGCCCTCTGAATTGGTGACACCCGTGACGGCGAGTGCGGCCTCCTCGGCGGCGCGCGCGCGCTCGATCAGCACCTCGGCACTCGGCTCCTCGGGGTCGAGCATGTCGAGAGCGGGCCATTCGTGCGCGATCTCGGCAGGATCGGCGATGCCGCAATAGGGGTCCTCGGGGACGGTGCGCGCCATCGCCACCGCGCGTTCGACGAGTTCGACAAGTGCCTCGGGCGAGCGGTCGGTCGACGACACCACAGCCTGCTGGCGCCCGATGAAGACCCTGAGGCCGAGATCGTGCCCCTCCGAGCGTTCGAGCTTCTCGGTCTTACCCAAACGCCGCGCATGGGACAGCGAGACGCCTTCGAACAGCACCGCATCGGCGGCATCGGCACCGGCGCGGCGCGCCCGCATGATCAGATCCTGCAGGAGGTCGAGCCCCCTCCCCGCTTCCTTGTTCACTTCAGGCATCGATACTCTCCGAAGAAACGAAAAGTAGGTGGTTTCAGAGTATCCCCCACCATTGGAGGAGATGGCATAAGCCAATGCACAAGTACAGGAACGCGATTATCAACCCCGTTATGTCCATCTCTGACTTCCGACAATAACCCCTCTTCCTCACACTATTGTGAGGGCGTAGGAGACTGGCAGCAGGCTCACTTCCAGATCGGCTTGCCGGTCCCGGGCAGGCCGTAGCTTGCCCATTTGCCGGTCACCTCGGCGATGATCTCGTCGGTCATCCGGATCGGCCGACCCCACTCGCGCCAGGTTTCGGGCGGCAACTTGCCGGTGGCATCCAGGCCGATCTTGCCGCCGAGACCCGATTCAGGCGAGGCAAAATCGAGATAGTCGATCGGGGTGTTGTCGACGAGGGTGATGTCGCGGACCGGGTCCATGCGGGTCGAGACTGCCCACATGACCTCTTTCCAATCGCGCGCGTCGATGTCGTCATCCACGACGATGACGAACTTCGTGTAGATAAACTGGCGCAGAAACGACCAGATCCCCATCATCACGCGTTTCGCCTGGCCGGGGTAGGTCTTGCGGATCGCGACGACGGCAATCCGGTAGGAGCAGCCTTCGGGCGGCAGCCAGAAATCGACGATCTCCGGGAATTGTTGCTGCAAGAGCGGGATGAACACCTCGTTCAATGCCTCGCCGAGGATCGAGGGCTCGTCCGGCGGGCGGCCGGTAAAGGTCGACAGGTAGATCGGGCTCTCCCGCATCGTCATCGCCGAGAGGCGGAAGACCGGGAAACGCTCGACGGCATTGTAGTAACCGGTATGGTCGCCGTAGGGGCCTTCCTCGCCATACTCGTCGAGCGAAACGTGGCCTTCGAGAACGATCTCGGCCTGCGCCGGCACTTTTAAGGGCACGGTCTTGCAGTCGACCAGCTCGACCTTGCGGCCGCGCAGCAGTCCGGCGAACTGGTATTCCGACAGAGTGTCGGGGACCGGCGTGACGGCGGCGAGGATCGTTCCCGGATCGGCGCCGATGACCGCCGCCGCCGGCAACGGCTCGGCGCGCTCGGCGCGCCAGCGCTGGTGGTGCTGGGCGCCGCCGCGGTGCCTGAGCCAGCGCATCAAGGTCGTATCGCGGCCGGTCACCTGCATGCGGTAGATGCCGAGGTTGAAGCGGTCTTCGCGGCGCTCCGACGGTCCTCTGGTCACCACCAGTGGCCAAGTAATCAGCGGAGCGGGTTCGCCCGGCCAGCAGGTCTGGATCGGCAGCGCCCCCAGGTCAATCTCAGCGCCGCGCAAGACAATTTCCTGGCAAGGTCCGGCGCCGACGGTGCGCGGCCGCATCGCCATCACGGTGCGCAACAGCGGTAGCATTTCGAGCGCCTCGCGCCAGCCGCCGGGCGGTTCCGGCTGCTTCAGAAAAGCGAGCGTCTCGCCGATCTCGCGCAAGGCTTTCGGCTCGCGATCCATCCCCCATGCGACCCTCTCGACGGTGCCGAACAGGTTGACCAGCACCGGCATCGCATAGCGGCCGCCGCCCTCGCGAGCGACGTTCTCAAACAGGGCGGCAGGTCCGCGTTCGGCGAGCAGCCGGGTTTGGATCTCGGTCATCTCGAGGTGCGGCGAGACCGGGACCGTGACCCGCGCGAGCCGACCGGTCGATTCGAGGCGGTCGATAAAATCGCGCAGGCTAGCATAAGGCATGGCGGCTATATGGGTGCGGCAAAACCCCTTGGCGAGCAGGCTCAGCAAGCGAGACTCAAGCCGGCAGCACCTCCCATATGACCCCGTCGCGGGTTTCGCGATCTTCGAGCTCGCGGCTCGTCGGTACGACGTAGCGGGCGCGTTCGCGCAGGCCGTCGCTCGGAAGATAAGCACGCCCGGGATCGCCGAGCAGCACAAGACACCCGTGCCCGGCGAGAACCCGCAGCCACGAGATCACCCGATCGGCCATTGCCCGCTCGTAGCAGACGTCGCCGGCGGTGACGATCGTCCAGCGGTGATCGACCGTGTCGACCAGATCCGCCGTCGCCACCTCAATGGCGACCGCATTGAGCGCGGCATTCGCAACTATCGCAGCGGCGGCGAAATGATCGATCTCGGCAGCGGCGACGGATGCGGCACCGGCTTTGGCGGCGGCGATCGCGACGAGACCCGAGCCGGCGCCGAAATCGAGCGCGCAGCGTCCGGCTACCTCGTCGGGGTGATCGAGGAGGTAGCGGGCAAGCGCTTGGCCGCCGGCCCAAGCGAAGGCCCAGTACGGCGGCGGCAACCCGCTGCGGGCGAGGCTTTCCTCGGTCGCTTGCCAGATCGGCGTGATCTCGGTGGCGAGGTGGAGACGGATTTCGGGTACCAGCGGCGGCACCGTAATGGCGGTGTTGCGGCGTACGAAGAGGGTGGGGTCCAAAGCGGCCGGGTCAGACGAAATGACCGGCGACGATCCCGGCGAGCATCAGCCAGCCGACCGCGCGGTTCGAGCGGAATTTGGCGAGGCAATCGGCCGGGTCGTCGGTCGCCACCCGCGCCGCTTGCCAAGCCAGCGGCAGAGCTGTGGCGGCCAAGCCGACCCAGAATAAAGCGCCGAGCCCAGCCGCAACACCAGCCGCCGCCCATAGGAGGAGGGCTGCGCCGTAAAAGGCGGCGAGCCACGGGCGGGTGTGGAACCCGAGCGCGATCGCCGAGGATTTCACGCCGATTTGGATATCATCTTCCTTATCCTGATGCGCGTAAATCGTGTCGTAACCGACCGTCCAGAAAACGCCCCCGAGATAAAGGAGAACGGGAGGCAGGGCGAGGGTGCCGGTAACGGCGGTCCAGCCGATCAGCGCCCCCCAGTTGAAGTTGAGGCCGAGAAACACCTGGGGCCAATAGGTGATCCGCTTCATGAAGGGATAGGTGCCGATCAGCCCGAGAACGGCAAAACCGAGCAGGATCGTCAGCCGGTTGAGGCTGAAGAGTACGCCGGCGCCGAGTGCCAGCTGGAGCGACAAGAACAGAATCGCGCGGCGCACCGACACGGCGCCACTCGGCAGCGGTCGCAGTCGCGTGCGCGCGACCTGCGCGTCATAATGCCGGTCGGCGATGTCGTTCAAAGTGCAGCCCGCGCCTCGCATCGCCAGGGCGCCGAACGCGAACAGCAGCAGCAACGGCGGATCCGGCCAGTGCTCCGACGCGAGCGCGATCCCCCACCAACTTGGGAACAGCAGCAGCCAGGTTCCGATCGGGCGGTCGAGCCGAGCCAGGCGGGCGTAGGGCCGGGCCCAAGCCGGCAGGAAGCGCTCGACCCAATCGCCATGACGGATGTCGCTCGGATCGGAGCAGGAAGCCGGGTCCCTCTCCAGTTGGCTGATCGTTTCCATCGGGCCGAGTCTAATTTTAATCTCGCCGACGCAACAGATGGAGCATGCCAGCTTGGCCAAACGCCGGGAGCCGCGCCTTGCTGTCGAAGCCCGGCTTGCACCGGGAAGTCCGGTCGAGCTCTCGGCGGGGCACGCACATCATCTCCGCTCGGTACTGCGGCTCGGCCCCGGTGCCGCGGTAGCGGCTTTCAACGCCGCCGACGGCGAATGGCTTTGCCGTATCGCCGAGTTCGGCAAAAACCGCGCGCGGCTGACGGTCGAGCGCCGATTGCGCCCAGCCGAACCCGAGCCCGACCTCTGGCTGTTGTTCGCGCCGATCAAGCGGGCACGGCTCGAATGGCTGGTCGAGAAGGCGACCGAACTCGGGGTATCGGCGCTGTTGCCGGTGTGGACGGCGCGAACCCAGGTCGAGCGCCTGAACCTCGAACGGTTGCGCGCGCATGCGGTCGCGGCGGCCGAGCAGAGCGAGCGTCTGTCGGTGCCTGAACTGCGATCGCCGGAGGCGCTCGCCCGGGTCCTCGCCGTCTGGCCGATCGAGCGGTGTCTCGTCGTGTGCGACGAAAGCGGTGCCGGCGAGCCGATCTGGAGAGCCGCGGCGCGGCTCCCGGCGGGGCCGGTGGCGCTCCTCGTCGGTCCCGAAGGCGGGTTCGACCAAACGGAGCTTGACGCTTTGGCCAAACTCTCTTTTGTTAGCCGCGTCGGGCTCGGCCCGAGGGTGTTGCGCGCTGAGACCGCCGCTGTTGCGGCGTTGGCGGCATTCCAGGCGATCGCCGGTGATTGGCGCCGCGCTCGTATCCGCTGATTGTCGTTGCCGTTTATCTCGTTGTCTCGGGAGTTCCGCTGAGAATGACAACCGCCCCGAGCTCGCCAGGAGCGCCGATCACGGACAAGCGGCAGCTCGTCGAGTATCTCGAATCCGGATGCAAGCTGCCCGCGGCATGGCGGGTCGGCACCGAGCACGAGAAATTCGTGTTTCGCCGCTCCGATCTGCGTCGGGTGCCCTATGAGGGGCCGGATGGGATCGGCGCTCTGTTGCACGAGATGACCCGCTTCGGTTGGAAGCCGATCAACGAAAGCGGCAACACGATCGCACTGGCGAACGATGCGCAATGCGCGATCACGCTCGAACCAGGAGGCCAGTTCGAGCTGAGCGGGGCGCCGCTCGAGACTGTTCACCAGACCTGCGACGAGGTGCACGAGCACCTCCGCCAGGTGCGTGAGGTTTGCGACGAACTTGGGCTCGGCATGCTGGGGCTCGGCTTCGACCCGAAATGGCGGCGCGAAGACATCCCGTTCATGCCCAAAGCTCGTTACCGGATCATGCGCGATTACATGCCGAAGAAAGGGCGCCTCGGCCTCGACATGATGCTGCGCACCTGTACGGTGCAGGCGAACCTCGACTACGCATCCGAGGCCGATATGGTAAAGAAATTTCGGGTCGGCCTCGCGTTGCAGCCGGTCGCGGTCGCGTTGTTCGCGAACTCGCCGTTTGTCGAGGGACGACCCTCCGGCTTTCTCAGCCATCGCAGCCTCGTGTGGACCGATACCGACCCCGACCGGTGCGGCACCTTGCCGTTCGTCTTTCAAGACGGCTTCGGGTTCGAGCGCTATGTCGACTACATGCTCGATGTGCCGATGTATTTTTTTTACCGGAACGGACATTACATCGATGCGAGCGGCCAGTCTTTCCGCGATTTCATCGCCGGCAGGCTGCCGGCGCTGACCAACGAGGTCCCGCTGATAGGCGACTGGGCCGACCACCTGACGACGGCGTTTCCCGAGGTGCGGCTGAAGACGTTTCTCGAAATGCGCGGGGCCGACGGCGGTCCGTGGCGCCGGCTCTGTGCGCTGCCCGCCCTTTGGGTCGGCCTACTCTACGATTCGGCAGCACTCGACGCGGCGTATGATCTCACCGCGGACTGGACCGCCGAGGAGCGCGAGGCGATGCGCCGGGATGTGCCTCGCCTCGGGCTCGCCACACCGCTGCGGACGCGGACATTGCGCGACATCGCGCTCGAAATGCTCGAGATCTCCCGCGAAGGGTTGCATCGGCGAGCGCGACGCAACACGGCAGGGGAGGACGAGACGAATTTTCTCGACCCGCTCTTCGCGATCGCCGGCTCGGGGCGCACCCCGGCCGAAGAGCTGCTCGAGGATTACCGCACCCGCTGGGGCGGCGACGTCGATCCTGTGTTTACCGATTACGCTTATTAGCACCAGTTTGAAGGGGCACCAGAGCGCATTCACACACCATTCCCGGGGGACACGTCCCCGCGCCACCTATCGGAATACAGCGAAAATTGCGTTTTCGCCGTAGAACAGCCTAGAATGGCCGTCAGAATAGCAAGGTTTCCCAGTCGCTTAGACCGCAAATTCGTTACGCCTCGGATCAATCGAATTTTTCGCCATATCAATGAATTAAAACCGCCCTAACAACGAATTAAGAGTTTTCGCGTCGCTCGCCGATGCGAAAGCTCTGTTGGACTGACGTGGATCGGAGCTCGCCGCAGGGGTATGGAATTTTCAGGTGGTCTGCGGGGCGGCGAGATGGCT
>Ga0074045_10001217_pt1 | contig 25104 bp, 22 predicted proteins | sample BogForMeECP23OM2_FD_94442 | JGI IMG/M metagenome (GOLD analysis project Ga0074045, IMG submission 94442) | Bog forest soil microbial communities from Calvert Island, British Columbia, Canada - Bog Forest MetaG ECP23OM2 | ecosystem: Environmental > Terrestrial > Soil > Wetlands ... | reverse complement strand
TTGCGGCCCCGGCGCGCCTCCCGTTGGTCGGCCCCGGGCATCACAACCGTCATCAGAAAGGAGACTCAGCGCCGGATCACTTCGCGCCCGGCTTCAGGCTCATCCTTCGATGAGAAAATGCTGATGGACGACAAACGGTAAGGAAGAGCCGCCCGCAAGCGGGCGTTGGGCAAGCTAAAGCATGCCCCACCCGGATACACTGAAGGTTTCCGGGAATCGCTAATACAAAATGTGCGGAATTGCTGGATTCACGCGTGCGAGCGGGGTGTGGGACCGGGAGGTGGCGGGGCGGATACTGGCGGCCATGCATCACCGGGGCCCGGACCAGCAGGGGATATACGAGGGCGGCGAAGTCACGCTGTGCGCGGTGCGGCTGAAGATCATCGACCTGGGCGGCGGCGATCAGCCGGTCGTCAGCGACGATGGCGGCACGGCCATTGTCTTCAACGGCGAAATATACAACCACAAGGAGATCCGGCGCGAGCTGGAGCAGCTAGGGCACCGCTTCCGCTCGCAATGCGACACGGAGACGGTGCTGCGGGCGTTCCTCGAATGGGACACTGCATGCTTCGAGCGGATGCGCGGGATGTTCGGAGTGGCGCTGTGGTCGGAGGCGAGCAGGCGGCTGGTGCTGGCGCGCGACCGGATGGGGATCAAGCCGCTGTACTACTACAGCAGCGGCGACGATTTGTATTTCGGGAGCGAGCTCAAGGCGATTCTTGAGCACCCGCATATTCCGCGGCGGCTGGACGAGCGGGCACTGGACCAGTTTCTTTCGGTGAATTACGTGCCGGGAGAGAGGACACTCATCGAAGGCATTCGCAAGGTTCCGCCGGGGCACATCCTCGAATGGAGCCGCGGCAAGTGCAGGATGGAACGGTGGTGGGAGCTGCCGCGCGAGGGAGCGCGCCACTATTCGCTGGAGGCGGCCAAGGAAGAGCTGGACGGGCTGCTGCGAGAGTCGGTGAAGGAACACCTGGTATCGGACGTGCCGCTGGGAGTGTGGGCGTCGGGCGGAGTGGATTCATCGACGATACTGCATTACGCGGCGGCACAGAGCGGGAGCCGGCTGAAGACATTCTCGATTTCATTTCGCGGGCGGAGCTTCGATGAGAGCCCGTACTTCCGGGAAGTGGCCGAGGTGTACGGAACGGATCACCACGAATTCGATTTGAATCCAGAGACCGAGCTGGAAGGCGCGATACAAGATTTCGCGTATTACTCGGACGAGCCGAGTGCGGATGCGGGAGCGCTGCCGGTGTGGTTTCTCTCGCGGATGACCCGGCAACACGTTACGGTGGCGCTATCGGGGGAAGGCGCGGACGAATTATTCGGCGGGTATGAAACTTACCAGGCGGACCGGCTGGCGAGGCCGCTGCGGTTGACGCCGCGCTGGCTGCGGCGCGCGGCACACGGGGCACTGGAGCGATACGTTCCGGTATCGGACGAGAAGATCGGTTTGGAGTACAAGATTAAGCGCGGGATCGAGGGAAGCCTGTTGGATGCCGATGAGGCGCACTTCTTCTGGAACGGGACGTTCTCGAGCGATCAGCTAAAAACGATACGGCGCGGGAGCGGCGGAAATGGGCTGGCTGAGTTAGCGCGGCAAGTAGCGACAAGCAATGGCGGCGTGGTGGACCGATATTTGCGGGTGGACCAGAGTTACTATCTGCCAGACGACATACTCTATAAAACGGACCGCATGAGCATGGCGCATTCACTGGAGGTGCGGCCGCCGATGCTGGACCACCGGATCGTGGAACTCGCTGCGCGGCTGCCGGCGCGATTGAAGATTCGCGGCTGCCGGCAGAAGTACGTGTTGAAGGAGCTGATGCGCGGGAAGTTGCCGGAGCGAGTATTGAACCGGAAGAAGGCGGGATTCGATATACCGACGCACGATTGGTTCCGGCGTCCGCTGCGGCGGTTGCTGATGGACACGCTAACACCGGAGGCGGTGAGAGCGAGCGGCATTTTCCACGAGGGGGCGATTGAGACGCTGATTCGCGATCACATGGCACGGCGCATTAACGTGGGATACCACCTGTGGGGCCTTTTGACGCTATTCCTGTGGATGAAACGCTGGAAGGTGGAGTTGTAGCGGGCGCCAGTGACAGAAGCGGCACTGAAGGGCGAATAGCGCGCGCGGATGATCCCAATTCGTCTTCACCAACCCAAGGAAAAGTTTCTTCCGTGAGTTTTCAATAAGTTGAGAAGCGGTTCGGGGCGGGTGCGTGAGCGCCCCGATGATACATTCAAGTCGGGAAGAGGGTTGCGCGGCTCCGCGAGTCCATCGCGGAGCCGATTTTTTTGGGGCGGACAATGACCAGCAAGGTGAAGAGCAAACCAAAAAAGAGTACCAAGCCTTGCGAAGATTGCAGCTTTTATCAAAAGCTCAAACAGAAGCTAAAGGTTTCGGAGGTGTTGGCGAGGGCCATCGCGAAGTTCGAGGAGAGGATCACGGAGACCGATTTCAGCCCATCGGTTGCGGACTACATCAAGCTCGTGCAGATGAAGAAAGAGTTAGAGGAGGCAACCGACGAGGCCAAGGAGATCAAAGTGACATGGGTCGAGCCAGTGACGTCCGACTGCGAGAAATAGCCTACGACCCACTGCCCTCTCAGAAATCCTTTCACGAGCTGACGGCGCGTTTCAAAGGGTTTTCGGGGCCGATTGGGAGTGGCAAGAGCCAGGCGCTATGCCAGGAAGCGATCCGGCTGAGTTACCTGAATCCGAGGCGGATGGGACTGCTGGGGGCGCCGACCTACCAGATGCTACGCGATGCGACGCAATCGACGCTATTCGAGATCTTGGACGGCAACCGCATTCCGTACGAGCACAACAAGGCGGAGAACACAGTGCGGATGAGGGACACGGGATCGCGGATTGTGTTCCGGCCGGTGGATGAATTCGAGCGACTGCGCGGAACGAACCTGGCGTGGTTCGGACTGGATGAGCTGACTTACACGCCGGAGGCAGCGTGGCTGCGCCTGGAAGGCCGGTTGCGGGATCCGAAGGCACAGCGGTTGTGCGGCTTCGCGGTATGGACGCCGAAAGGCTACGACTGGGTGTACCGAAAATTCGTGGAGGAACCCGGCAAGGGGTATGGGGTGGTGGTGGCGCAACCTTACGAAAACCGACACCTGCTGGCGAGGGTGCCGGATTTCTACGACCGGTTGCAGGAAAGCTACGACGAGCGGTTCTTCCGGCAGGAAGTGCTGGGCGCTTACCTGAGCCTAAGCGGCGGCTCCGTCTACAGCTCGTTTGGGCGCGCCGAAAACATGAAGGACGTGCAGCCCGACCAGAGACTGCCACTGTTGTGGGCTTTGGACTTCAACGTGGATCCGATGAGTTCGCTGGTGGCGCAGATGGTGGGCACGAAGGTGCTGGTGCTGGATGAGATCGTGGTGCGGAACGGAACGACGATGGACGCCTGCGAGGAATTCCTGAAGCGGTATCCGGAGCATTTGGCGGGCGTTCACATCTACGGCGACGCGTCGGGTAATCAGCGGCATACGACGGGGGCGTCGGACTACGAAATGATCCGGGAATATTTTCAGGCTCACTCGGGGATGCGGCTCCAGTACCGCGTTCCGAGGGCGAACCCGAGCGTACGGGAGCGGATCAACTTGACCAACGCGAAGCTGCGATCGGCGACGGGAGAAGTCGGGCTGCTGGTGGACCCAAAGTGCAAGGAGCTTATCAAGGATCTGGAGCAGGTCACTTACAAGGACGATTCGAATGCGATCGACAAAGACCGGGACCGAATGCGGACGCACTTATCGGACGCGTTGGGGTACCTGTTGTGGCAGGAATGCAGAACGCTCCCCAAAATCGGGGAGCGGCGGGAGCGACTGTTCTAATCATGCAAACGATCAACCGGGAGCATCCGGAGTACATCGCGCGAAAGGCGACGTGGAGACGCTACAAGGACCTGTACCTGGGAGGCGAACAGTTACGGGCTCATGCCATGGAATACCTGCTGCGGCGGCACAAGGAACCGAACGAGGTATACCAGGAGCGGCTGAGCCGGGTGTTCTATCAGAACTACATCGGCTCGATCGTGGACTGGTACGCGGCGACGCTGATGCATCGCGAGCCGGCGCTGATGCTGGAAGGAGCCGACGCCGGAGCAAAGAACTTCTACAGCGTGCTGGCGAACGATTGCGACTTGCGAGGCACGAGCCTGAGCGAGTTCTTCCGCAAACAGTTCGTGGAAGCGCTGGTATGTGGAACGAGTTACCTGGTGGTGGACTTTCCGCGGACGCCGGGGCCGGCGCTGACGCGGGCGGAAGAAGACGCCGCGGGGACGTCGCGGGCGTACCTGGTGGAGTACAGCGCAGACGAAGTCATCAACTGGAACTACGACTCGAACGGCGGGATGGAGTGGGTGGTAATCCGGACGTCGTGCTTGCAGCAGTCGAAGGTGACGGACGCGAAGTGGGAGCAGGAGACGCGCTGGATCTATTACGACCGGGAGAACTTCGCGGTTTACCGGAAAACGGGCGAGGGGAAGCCGATCGAAGAAATCGACGAGGGGCGCCACGCGCTGGCTTCACTGGGCCGAGTGCCGCTATTCCAGATGCGGGTGAGCAAGGGGCTGTGGCTGACCAACAGAGCCGCGTTGTTGCAGCTGGAACACTTCAATAAGTCGAACGCGCTGGGGTGGGCGCTGACGATGGGGCTGTTCGCGATGCCGGTGATCTACTCGGAACGGGAGTGGAACCAGATGGTGGGCGAGTCATATTACATCCAACTTGGACCGGAGGACCGGTTTGGGTGGACGGAGCCGGAGGGAAAGGTCTACCAGATCGCGGCGGACAACCTGGTTCAGATGAAGGACGAAATCTACCGGGTGTGCTACCTGAACAATCAAGCGATGGGAGGGGCCTCCAGTACAGCCAACCAGTCGGCGCTGGGCAAACAACTGGACTTCGCGACCACGGCCGAAGTACTTGGGGCGTACGGGACGACGGTGCGGGAGAGCATGAAGCAAGTGCTGTGGGCGGTGGCGGCGGCGCGGCAGGACGAAGTTTCGATCGACGTTGCGGGGATGGACGAATTCGATATTAACGACTTCAGCACGGAGTTGGACAATGCCCAGAAGCTGCTGGCTTTCGGAATGCACTCGCCCACGCTGCAGAAACAGATATATAAGCGGCTGGCGTTCCAATACCTGTCCGACGCGCGGCAAGAAGTGAAGAGCAAGGTAGCGGAAGAGATCGAAGAGGCTGCGGAATAGAATGGCGGAAGACTGTGGCGCGCTGCTTGGGTTGCGAGACGAAGGCGACCCAAGAGCGGCTGGCGAGGGAACTCGGGGAGAGGGGAGTATGGAAGGGATCGACGTTCAAGCGGTGGTGCGGCAGGCGATTCAGGAATATGTGAATAACGAACAAGCCAAAGCCGAGCCGGCGCACAAGGCGGAGTTGCAGGAAGAGCGAAGGCGGCGGGAGCAACTGGAGCGTCGCGTGAACGAGCTGGTGGAGGAGAACCAACGCAGCCGGAAGGTGGCGGAGGAGGCGGAGCGGGCGTCGGCGGTGCGGGCGGAACTGCAGCGTCTGGGCGTGGCGAAGGTGGATCTGGCCTTCAAAGCGGTGCAGGACGATATTGTGCGGAGCGAGGACGGGCGGCTGGTGGCGCGGGGCGAGACTGGCGAACTGCCGGTCCGCGATTACCTGGCGGCGTTCGTAAAGGAAAACCCCGAGTTTCTGCCGGCGCGCATACCCGGGGGGAGCGGAATGGCAGGGCTGCTGAAGAGTCCGGCGGGCGGAGGCGAGGCGGTGACGCTGGACCGAATCCGGCCGGGCATGAGCGCGGAAGACATGCGGCGGGTACGAGAAGAAATCGTGCGCGTGGCGTCGCAGACCTTAAAGGGTCTGTAGTGACAAGCCCGGCCAGCAGGGCCGGCAAGTACAAACCAAGGAGAAAGAATGGGTGCAATTACAACAACTAACGTCGCAAGCGCGATTGTGAAGCTGGTGGCGGCGGACGCTTTGCCGGTGCTGGTAGGGAACCTGGTGATGGGCAACCTGGTCAATCGCGATTACGAACCGGTGTTGGCAAATGCGGGCGATACGGTGAACGTGCCGATACCGCCGACGCTGGTAGCCAACAACATCGCGGACGGCGGGACGGTGACGCTGCAGAATCCGAGCCTGGGCAATGCGCAGATTGTGCTGAACACGCACGCGGAAGCGACTTTCCAGATTCCGGATGTGACGAAGGTGCTGGCGGTTCCGGACCTGCTGAAGATCTACATGCAGCCGGCGGTGGCGGCGATCGCGCAGAGCATCGAAACGAGTCTGCTGAGCCTGTACGCGGGCTTCACGACGAACACGCCGGTAGGAACGGCAGGCACGGCGCTGACGGAAGCCACGGTGGACGCAGCGGAAACGGCGTTGTTCCTGGCCAAGGTGCCGCCCAGCGAGCAGAAGTACATTGTAGTGGACTCGGCGGCCTACTCGGCCTGGCGGCAGATTCCGCTGTTCGAGGAGTTCCAGACGGCGGGCGCGGCCGGCCTGGCGGCATTGATCGACGGGACGATCGGAAAGTACAAAGATTTCTACGTTTTCCGTTCGCAGTTCGTGCCGAAGACGGGGAGCAGCCCAATCAACACGCACAATCTGGCGTTCACGCGGGATGCGATTGGCCTGGTGGTTCGCCGGCTGCCGCAACCTCTTCCGGGAACGGGAGCGATTGCGGAGTATGCCGAGTTGGGCAACTTCGGGGTGCGGGTGGTGATGAGCTACCAGCCGAACACGCTGGCGCAGCAGTTCACGGTGGACGTGCTGTACGGCTGTGGCGTGCTGCGCAACACGTGCGGCGTGCAGGTCAACACCTAGCGAGGCGGAGCCGCGAAGCGGGCCGGCGACCGAAACAGCGGGGCGGCCGGCCCGCAACGAGATGCGAGGAGAGCGGGATGGATCTGAGACTGTACTACCAGAAGATACGGGACACACAAGCGAACATCGCCGACCCATTTCCAGTGGTGGAGAGCTGCGAAACGCCGGACGGGGGCCCCGCGGGCAGGCTGACCGAGGTGACGCGGGCGCTGGCGGCGAGGTTGATTGTGGAAGGGGTGGCGCGACTGGCGACGGAGGCGGACACGTCGGCTTTTCGCGAGGCGCGGGCCCAAGCGAAGCGGGCGGCGGACGAAGCCATGGAGGCGGCTAAGGTGCAGATGACATTCCTGCCAGCGGCCGAATGGAACAGAATCCAGGACGCGGGGAAGCGCGCCAAGAGCCGGGCATAGGGGTATGGCGCTAATCACGGATGGACCTCCTTCCAATATCGAATTCCTGGCGGGGCTGGACTCGCAGTTGCACAATGTGGCCAGCACCGAAGCGATCGACGTAAGACGCAAGCTAGAACTGGCCCACGAAGAAATCGGTCTGGATTTGGATGCGCTGCTGAAGCGGACGGACTTCGCGGAACACCTGATGTGGGTGGCGGCGAAGCCGAGGCTAAAAGCCGTGGTGGTGACGACGGCGCTCAAGCTGTGGCACGCCTACCGAACGCTGGAGCTGGTTTACAGCGATGCGTACAACAGTCAACTGAACGACCGTTACCAGGGCAAGCGCGACCAGTTTCATCAGATGGCAATTTCGTATCGCGAACGGCTGATCGATGCCGGTGCCGGCATGGCTTCGATACCAGTACCGCGAGCGATGACGCCGGCGTTGGCGACGGTGGCGGGAAGTTTGCCGGACAACATCTATTACGTAACCGCAGCCTGGGTGAACCGGGTGAGCGAAGAAGGGGCGAGCGCCACGACAGCGGCAATTACGACATCGTCCAGCTCGTTTTCGGCGCAGATCGCGCCAGCGCCCGCGAACGCCGTCGGCTGGAACGTCTACGTTGGCTTGGACCCCGACAGCATGACGCTGCAGAACAGTTCGCCGCTTGAGGTGGGGGTGGCGTGGGTGCAGCCGGTGTGGATCAGCGCAACGGGACGCAAGCCGGGGTACGGCCAAGCGCCGAACTATGTGCAGCCGCTTCCGCGGCTCATACAGAGGGGCTGATGGCGACAACGATAGGAAACGCGGTAACGAATAAGACCTTAAGGTTGTTGACGGGGACCGGCGGCGTGAACCTCAAGCTGGAGGCGATGGCGTTCAGCGGCGTAACAGCGGTGGCGCCGCTGGGAACAGCGCAGATCCTAGCCGAGAACGTGGCGCTGGAAATCGTCGAGCGGTCGACACCGGTGCATTACCCGGCGCTGAACGTCTATTGCGAAAAGCTCCAGAATAACCTCGTCGAGAAATTCCGAACCTTCTCCGGAATCTCGCAAATGGCGATTGAAATCCGGCACTCGCAGGACCGGCTGGAAGGGCTGCAGGACACGGTCGAGTTATATACGAGCGCTGTGATGCAGACGCTGGATGGCAGCCGCGGGGACTGGGGCGGCGGGATGTACTACGCGGGCGGGTATCAGGTTACGTTCGGAGCCGTGAAGAGCGGAGGGAAGAACCTCGTGCAGACGGCCAAGGTGACATTCGAGATTGGAGTGAGTATCAACTAAGATGGCCTCTTACATTTCCTCAAACGCGAACCGCTTCTATACGGCGCTGGAGAGCGCGTACGGCAGCGTGGCAGCGGTCACGGCAAGTAATCGAATACCCGCGCTGAAGCTGAAGGTGCAGCAGCAGCCCGAGGTCACAAGCCGAAAAGACAAGACCGGCTGCAGGACGTTTCCCGGCCTGCCCAGTGGCGGCCGGCGGAACACCTCGTTCGAGCTACAGACGTACATGACGAGCTGCCAATCGACAGCGGGCGGCCCGGCGTATGGACCATTGTTTCAGGCGGCCTTAGGGGCGGCGCCGCTGCTGTTCAATGGCGGGGTGGTGGGAACGTACTCGAACACGATGATAGCCTTTGCCGCGCCTCACGGGCTGAACGTAAACCAGGCGGTCTCCAGCGGCGGCGAGATACGGTTTGTGACGGCGGTGGTGGACGCAAACACGGTGCAGATCAACGCGCCGTTCACAACGGCCCCAGCGAGTGGAACGACGATCGGGGCGGCGGTGACTTACCAACCGGCGACGGAGCTGCCGAGCGCCAGCCTGTTCGACTACTGGGATCCTTCGGGCGCGGTGCAACGAATCCTGACGGGGGCCGCGGTGAACCAGATGGAGATCCAGATTAACGGCGATTTTCACCAGTTCCAGTTCAGCGGCTTGGCGCAGGATGTGCTGGACAGCGCCAGCTTTACGGCCGGGCAGGGCTGTTTGACGAGCTATCCGGTGGAACCGGAAACTGGCGCATTCGATTACTCAATCGTGCCGGGAAACCTAGGGGAGGCATGGCTGGGAACTACGCCAGCGCAATTCTTCACGGTGACGGAAGCGGCGGTCGTGCTGAAGAATGGGCTGGACATGCGGTCACGTGAGTTCGGGTTCAGCCTTCCGCAAGCGATCTCGCCCGGCCAAAGAACCGTGCAGGCATCGATAGGACTTTACAGCCAGACCGACGGCATAACACCGGCCTTGTACCAGGCGGCACGACAGCAGACACCGATCAGCGTGATGTTTCAGCTTGGCCAAATGCAAGGGCAAGTGATGGGCGTGTACCTGCAGAGCGTAATCCCGCAAGTTCCGCAATTCGACGATAGCGCAAACCGGCTGCAGTGGGTGTTCAAGCCGTCGCGAGCGCAGGGCACGGTGGACAACGAAATCGCGATCGCGTTTGGATAAGCATGACTTACGAGAGCGTGAAGGATGTGGAATCTAAGATAGCGCCGGGGGTCACATTCCGCGTCGCGCGAATGTCATTTGCGCGACGCATGGATCTGATGCGGCAGGTTCGGGAGTTGGCGCGGCAGATCGAGTTTCTGGAGGCCGGCCAGGCGCCGGGTGAAAAGATGGAAGCGGCGCTGGTTCAGGCCGAAGTGGACCGCGTCTACCTTAGGTGGGGACTGCTCGAGGTTTCCGGTCTGGAAGTCGATGGGGCTGCGGCGACTCCGACTTCGCTGATAGAGAGCGGGCCCGAGAATCTGTTTCGAGAGGCGCTGGCCGCTGTCAAAGCAGAGACGGGACTGAGCGTGACAGAACGAAAAAACTGATTGTCGCCTTCCATTTCCAATTCTCCAACCAGGCCGGGTGGAGGTGCGACGCTTGCCGGAAGTCCGGCCTGGAGGCGAAGCGCAGGTGCGGCTGGCTGCCGGCGGTGCGGGAAGAGAACGGGCAACCGGTGTGGGCGCGCCGTGGGGTGAGTCTGGGGACGTGCCCCAAATCACTGATCACTGCGGAGAGCCAAACGACGGTGGAGGAGTTCTTCATTCGCCGGCGACTAGGCCTGATGGACGAGCAGCATCTCACAACGCGGCAGGTGGAAGCATTCGCCATTCTGGAAAAGGAACTCACAGCGGAAATCAAGTATGAGCAGCACAACGCAAGAGCAGCTTTCTAGGTTCTTCGCGGAGGCGGCCGGAACCGACTATTTGCAGACATCGGCCGCCGCTTCCAGCGACGCGCTCGGGGTGACGAGCGACACAGGAGACGGGCGGAGTTACTCGGCGACGACAGTGGGCACGAGCGTCGCCGGCGGTACAGAAAGCGGGAGCAGCACGGGTGGAACCGGAAGCAAGGTCGGATCCGCGCTGACGAGCTACATGGAAGGCGGGTTCGGGATTGCGTCGTTGGTAAGCGACCTGTTTGGGCTGTTTGGCGGAGGCAAATCGACGCCCCCTCAACTCGAGAAGTACCAGAAGCCATCGTCCATCGACTTTGTGAGCGCGGATACGCCGAACGGGCTGGCTGCGGCAGACTACGATCAACTGGGGATGCCGCGGCTCGCCGAGACGGCGCTACCGGCCTCGAGTGCACCGAGTTCCTCGGCAGCCGGTGGCTCCGGGGCCAGTGCCTCTTCAACGGTAGGAGGCGGGAGTGGCGTCGGGCAGAGTGGAGCGGCGACTCCGCAAATGACGTTGAACATCCAGGCGATGGATGCGCAATCCATTCTGGACCGCAGTGGCGACATCGCACAGGCAGTACGCAGCGCAATGTTGAACATGAGCTCAATCAACGATGTAATCAGCGATCTGTGATATGACTTCCTTTCCAACCCTGAAGACCAGCGCTGTCACACAATATCCGGCGACCAAAGCGATCGCGTTTCAGAATCAGGTACTGCGGTTCCTGGATGGCACGGAACAGCGATACCGGGATTGCGCGGGGCCGTTGCACCAGTGGGCGATCCGATTGAGCGAACTGGACGAGACGGAAATGGCTGCGCTGGAACAATTCCTGGAATCGAACCAGGGGAGCTTTGGCAGCTTCTCCTTCACGGACCCGTGGGATAACCAGACTTACAGTAACTGCAGCTTCGCTTCCGACCCCATGGATTCGCTTTTCATGGAGGAAATGCGCGGCAAAGTGTCGGTGACCGTGAGGGAGAATCGGGCGCAGTCATGAGTGCCTATCCACAGTTGGTGACCGGTGTCTTGAGCCAGTTTCCCGTTGTCAAGCGACGGAGACCGCGGACTGTCGTGAATGCAGCCGCAGACGGGAGCTCAATCAAGCTGGCGGATCCGGCAGGCGAAAGCGTCGGGTGGCAACTGCAGTACGCCAATCTGAGCGACACGGAGATGGCGGCGCTGCAGCAGTTCTTCACGGAAATGGAAGGATCGCTGAACAGCTTCACCTTCCTCGACCCCGCGGCAAACCTACTCGCTTGGAGCGAGGTACTGACGGACTCAGTTTGGGAGGCGGCGCCATTCCTAACCCTGACGGGTGGCGTGGCGGACCCGCAGGGCGGCAGTAACGCGTGGCAATTGACAAATTCGGGACAGGGACCGCAGACGCTGACCCAGACCCTTAACGCGCCGCCCACCTACGCGTACTGCTTCAGCCTCTTTGCGTTCAGCAGCCAGCCGGCGACGATCCAGTTGCAAGCTGGGAATGACTCGGCGCAGTTCCCACTGAGTTCCCGGTGGAACCGCATCTATCTCACAGGCACGGGCGACGCCTCGGCAACCTCGGTCGAGTTCGGCATCCAACTGCCGGCGGCCACTACGGTTTGCGTGTTTGGACCACAGGTGGAAGCGCAGCCAGCGCCCTCCGCATACAAGACTGGCACCACCGGCGGGATATACGCAAATGCGCGTTTCCGCGACGACACGTTCACACTCACATCCACCGACGTGAACCACCACTCTGTAACGGTGAACATATTCCATGCAAACAGTCTCTAATCTGAAGGGGAGTACGATCACCGATACGCCGTTGGTGATATTCGACTGTGTCCTGCCGAACGGCGACACCGAACATTGGTGCACGCACGGCATCACAGTCGGAAGCGCGTCTTATGCTGCCCGTGTACTGCAGCACAGCGCATTCGATATTCAAACCGCCTCGGACCAGGGTGTCGATGGTAGCCCGACGATCACCCTTCTCCTGGCCAATGCGGACTCATATTTCTCGGAGATCGAACAGAGCGTGGGATTCCGCGGCGCGACGATCACAGTCAGCTTCGTATTCTACGACCTACCCAACAACGCAGCTCTAACCGACGCTGTGGTGGTGTTCCAAGGGATTTGTAACCCGCCGGACCAGATCAAGGAAGCGACGTTGCGTGTTACAGCAACGAACCGGATGAGCATGCAGCGCGTATTTCTGCCGGAAATTCGAATTCAGCGCTTGTGCCCCTGGACATTCCCATCAACACCCGCTCAACAACAGGAAGCCATCGCTGGAAGTACGGAGGGCAGCTATTCCACTTACTATCCGTGCGGTTACTCGGCTGGCCTTCCAGGAGGTCGTGGAAACCTGAACAACGATGCGCCGTTTACATCGTGCGGGTACGCTTCGACAGACTGCCAAGCCCGTGGTATGTTCACGCGGTTTGGCGGAATCGAGTACATCCCGCCGGCGATCACAGTGCGAGGCTACGGCAAGGACTGGACCAGTTCCGCCGTAGCGGTGAACCAGGCGCGATACAACGACTATGTTCCGATGGTGTACGGGACGGCCTGGTACTATCCGCCCGTCGTATTTGCACGCAACGACGGGAACCTGACGCGGATGGAGGTGTTGTTAGGTGTCGGCGTGATGCAGGGCGTGCTGACGGTGCTGGTGAACGGCTATCAAATACCGCTTGGTGTAAGCGGACAAAATATGACCGGCACCGGGTGGTACAACATCCCGACACTCGGCACACGAGACGGCGCGTTCGACCTGAACTTTCTAAACTCGAACGGCCAGCCTGCGGGAGATCCCTACGGTGGCATGGCATACCTGTCGGTGGTGGTGCCGAATCAGATCAGCGACGGCAACTCGCTGCCCTCGGTGCAGGTACTGGCGCAAGGATTGATCATCCCGACATACGATGCCCAAGGACACCAGCTTAGTCAGCAATTCACCAGCAACCCGATTTGGATATTGCACGACATGTTGCGGCGCAGCGGATGGGAGGCGTCCGAAATCGACTACTCGACGCTAGCGCCAGCGGCGGCGTACTGCGATGAGCAAATCAACTCGACGGACCTGAACGGCAACCCAATTAGCATTCCCCGGTTTGGCTGCAACCTGGTACTCCAGAAAAAGCGCACCGCAGGCGACGTGATCCGGGGAATTCGGAATACTTCCCGACTGTACCTGACTTACGGTTCCGGGGGCGTGCTGCAGGTCAATGTGGAGAATTCATTGGCGTTGCAGCAGCCGACGCAGAGCCTTTGGTCCAACAGCACCGAGTCGCTGAATGGGGGATGGCCGGCCTACGAGTTTGGCGACGGAAGCACCGGCGTTTCGGGAATCATGCGGAAATCGACGGGAGAACCGAGTGTCGTGGTTTCGTCGCGCAGTATAGCGGACACACCGAATTCCCTGAGTATCGACTTTCAAGACGCGCTGAACGGCTACCAGCAGGATAGCTACACGGTCGTAGATCCGGACGACGTTAGCCTTACCGGGCAACAGGTCACGTCCACACTGATGGCGATTGGCCTGCCCAATTACGACCAGGCAGCTCGCATGCTCAAGTTCACCCTGGATAAGGCGCTGTTAGGAAACACGTACATTCAGTTTGAAACCAGCATCACGGCGTTCGGGATCAGGCCGGGAGACCTGATCACCATTACGTATCAGAAAGAGGGCTTCAACCGGCAACCATTTCGGGTGCTCAAGATCTCTCCGTCGACTAATTACCGGACTGCGGTAATCACAGCTCAAATACATGACGATGCCTGGTACCTGGACTCGAACGGGCAAGACAACTCGGCGGCGGGAGCGAACCAGCAGACCAGCGCCACGATCGGAGTCCCACGGCCCCTTTTGGGAAGCGTGGTGGATGCGAACGGGCTGGTGGAGTTTGGCATCGCCGAGACCGACACAACGAGCAGCGATGGGACGGTTCAGGCCAGCCTAGCGGTGACCTTTGTTCCGCCAGCGACCGCAAGCCCAGCAGGGCCCGGCGCGCCATTAATCAGCCTGGCCGCGACGATTGGATCGGGAGGAACGCTGGCGGCCAACCAGGTCTTATACTACGCGATTTCCGGCGTCGACGACTCGGGAGACGAAGGTGCGCTTTCGTTCATTGTCACGGCAGCGATCACGAGCGACGGATCCTCGGTGACGCTAACCGGATTCAGTTTTGCCTCCGGCACCAGCACGTTCAACGTTTATCGCGGGACGACACCCGCCAACCTGCTGCGGATCGCATCGAGCCAGACGTGTGGGACGGCCTTTACCGATTCCGGCGCGCAGCCGCAATTAATTGCGCCGCCGGATCCGAATTTCGACCATGCCAATTTCTACTGGCGCATGGAACTCCAGCCAGAGATGGCAGCTAGCATCTTCTCGCCGACGACGGTAGGCAGTGGGAACCTGCAGATGCATGCAAACTGCTACCAGGGCATGACGGTGAGAGTCACGCGAGGAACGGGTGCCGGGCAAGAGGCGTCTGTTGCAAGCAACGATGCGACGACGCTGACTCTATCGGGCACGTGGGTGGTACCTCCAGACGCCACGAGCTACTTCGTGGTGGCGGAAGCGGGCTGGCATTTTGGGGCATTGACGAAGACCAGCCCAGTGAGCTTCGTTGTCCCCAATCAAGGCGGCGAGACGGTGCAGGTGACGGGGCGTTCCGCGAACGCGGCCAATGTGGAGTGCCCGCCAGTGCTGGCGACAGTGACACGGTGGCAGATTGGGGGCAGCGGATTCAGCGACAGCGCCGCGCCGCCGACTCCGTTCTTCGGGCTGGGCGCTGGAATGAGCGGCGGGACATTGGATCTGAGCGGCGTTTCCTTTAGCAGCCTGACCAACACCGAGACGATCTCAGCGGCGACTTTGACAGTCTACTACTGGAACGAACTTCAAGGCACCACCAGCTTCGAGTTGTCCAGCGCCATAGGAGCGAGCGACACGTCCTTGACGCTGAACGCTCCAGGACCGGCGCAAGTTGGCAGCATTTTGCAGATCGATAGCGAGGTGCTGGAAGTTACCGAAGTGAGCGGCGGCGGCGTGGAATATGCCGTCGAACGGGGCGTGCATGGCAGCCCGGCGAGCGCACACGCGGCGCAGGCAGCGGTTTATCACCTGACCGGTCTGACGTCGGTCGCCGGGTTTCCCCAAGGCTTCTTTGGCAGCCCCTATAGTGGCACCTGGAGCTTTCCTGTGCCGCTTCCCGACGTGCGTGTGGCGAGCGCGCAATTGTTCGTTACCAACCAAAAAGGAAACAGCCCGATGGCGAGCGCTTGCATGACGCACACGGTCGATAGCGGCCTGCGGACGCTTTCCGGCGGACAATACTCCATTCAGGTGGAGGGGTTCCTGTCGGTAGACCAATCGGCGGCACCCGCTCTGGTGGTTGATGCGGCGCACTCGGTGGGAGATATTTATGCGGTGCTCGGCGCGGCGGCTGATGCAACGGTGCAGCTCGAATTGAACGTCAATGGGGCGGCATACTGCCAACTGGCGTTTCAGGCGAACGAGACCATCTCCAACGACGTCAGCGGCCAACCTCTGCCGCCCTTGGCGGCAGGCGATCAGATCACGCTGGCCGTTCAATCGGTGGGCCAGACATATCCAGGAGCGGACCTGACCGTGATCATTCGACTATAATGAGCGACACGCTATCCAAATTGCGACCCGATCGCGATCTACAGTGTTACTTCTTCGAGCCATCGGCGATCGCGGCATTCAGCGAGACGAGTCCGAATGGATTCACAGTGTCCGGTTGCTGGCGGAGCCAGTCCGATTGGGCCGTACTCGAATGGAACCGGGACAATGTGTTCGAATATCCGTCCCTGCGCAATCTCCCCGACGGGGACCTGAGTGGATTGCAGCTATCCTATCAGGAAGTTCGAACGAACTGCATCGGTATCGATTCCACGTGGTACCCGACGCAACCCTGGCCCTACCTCAGAATCTGGGCGGATACAGGGGCAACGGAACGGATCTACGAAGTTCCTCTGCTACAATATGCGACGCCCTTGTCGAGCGCGGTTCCCGCTACTGCGCAGTTCCAATTGCAAGGCACGCCGTCGAACGGAGACTACATCGAGCTGGCTTGGCTGGACCAACACTTCAACTATCAGCTTGTTTCCGGGGATACGCTGACCAGCGCGGCGGCTACCCTGGCTGGCGCTATCACAGCGAATCAGCAGACCGGGCTGGTCAGCGCCGCAGCAGATGGCTCAATCATCACACTCACCTATCTAGGGGCATCGGGATCGAACGGGAACCGGATTGGCGTGTATGGGACCGTGCACGGCGCCGAAACAGAGTTCTGGAAACCGCTTTCCGCGTTGTTCCAGGATGGTGTTTCGCCTGCCGCCTGGCAGGTGAATCTGAACTTCGCGAATCTGACGGGTTTGAACGGCGCCCCCGTTCCCGCCACAAGCCTGACGAATGTGAGGAAACTGCGATGGACCTGGGCAGCGGACATGCAGGCGGCCAGTTTCCAACGCAGCGAATTCTCGGTAGTCGTGTCGAATTGGACGGTGACAGGCCCGGGCGCACAATATCAAGTTGCGGGGCCCGGCAGCAGGCGGATTGAGGACGATTCTGCGACGCTCACGTATTCAGGCAGTTGGGCATCCGAGATAGGAAACTACTCAGGTGGTTCCATACAATCGACTACAACGCCCGGCTCCGCGGTCGCGTGCTCCTATGTTTCAGAGTTCCCTCACACCTTGTATCTGGGAACCCAGGCAGCGACAAACGGTGGACAGATCACGGTGCAAGTAGACAGCGGCGCACCGACGATAATCAACCTGGGACTTTCCGGCGAAGACGTGTTGATGCGTGTGTCGCTGGGGTCGCAAGCCGCGTCCGCCGAGCACAATGTTAGCGTTACCCACTCGGGAGCGGCGGGCGCTTCGGTGTATTTTGACTTTCTCGAAATCGCTGTGCCGACCAGTACTCTGCCCACATTTATTGCCATGCCATCGACAGCGGCGGCGACAGACTGGGACACAAACCACTCTTTGGCTTTGGCCCCCGAACGAACGGCGTGGCTGGTGAACACGCTGGGACTTCCCGGCCGATTGAACCACTATGCTGGAGCGTTGTGGTTCTATGAGCTGGTCTGCCCGGGCAGTCAGTATGCATCCGCGACGATCACTTTCGCCGGACAACCGGAGTTCGGCGCGGGTGACAACACCGAGATCACATTGGACGGAACGGTTCTGCAGCATTGGAACTTAATCGGCGACTCCGCCGAAAGCATTGCCACTTGTTTCGCACTCTGGATCAACGCAGGTTCCACTGAGGTGTGGGCGGAGGCCAACGGAGCCAGTCTAACGATCACTTCGCGGCTCCTGGGTTCGGCGGGCAACGGCATCGAATTGACGGTGATTACCAACAGCACCCAATTCACTGCCAACTGGACAACAGGCTATCTTTCGGGCGGTCAGGATGGAACATGGCTCACGGACCTGACGGCTGTGCCGCGGATGAACCGCGCGGCGCGGGACTGGACGCTGAGTTACTTTGGGGCACTGAACAGTTACGGCATCATAGCCACCGCATCGTTCAGCATGGAACTTGGCAACGGGGATCCGAGCGCCAGCGCGGGAATTGCCCAATGCTATCCGGATGGCACTCCGTGCACAGTGAACACCCCGGCATTGCAAACCAACTTCGGCCCCGAAAGCACATCGTTCTGGCAGCAGGCGTATCTGGACATGGCGCAGATCATGTCGAACGCCGGCATGACTCCATATCTGCAATTTGGCGAGGTTCAATGGTGGTACACGGCGGCGCACGGCGGCATGCCGTTCTACGACGCCTACACGACCTCGGCCTTTCAGGCGGCCTACGGACAACCGATGGCCACTATTCCCAGCCAGAATGCCGATCCGGCTCTGTATCCAAACGAGTGCGTGTTTCTGCCTGGACTGATTGGTCACTTCACGCAGGCGATCATGACGTTCGTCCGCCAGTCGATGCCAAACGCGAAGTTCGAAGTGCTGTATCCGCCAGATGTTAATAACACAGCGCTGAACAAGCTGATCAACTACCCGGCAGCAGCCTGGACACCGGCTAACCTGGCTTGTCTCAAAACCGAAAACTTCACGTACACTGGCGACCGCAATCTGGATCTGGCGCGGCAGTCTATCCAGTTGCCGCAACAGCTCGGCTTCCCACCCTCGCAGAGCAGCCACTTGGTGGGCATCAGCGATTATACGACGCCGTGGGTCAGGGAATGGAGCCTGGCGAGAACGGCGGGTCTTGAATCGGTGGTGCTGTTTGCGCTCGATCAGTTGTGCCTGATCGGCTACAGGCTACCACTGAAAATGAGGATCGCCCGATCGAAGTTCCTGGGCCGCTAATACTAAACCGGCCGGCGATTGGCTACCGCTGGTTAGCCTTCAGAATCTTCTTGCGCAGCCGAATGGACGTGGGCGTTACCTCGACCAGTTCGTCGTCGCGAACAAATTCGATGGCTTGTTCCAAGTTCAGAATGCGTGGCGGCACCAGGCGGATGGCTTCGTCGGCAGTGGATGCGCGCATGTTCGTGAGCTTCTTCTCCTTGACGATGTTGACGTCCAAATCCTTCTCACGCGCGTTCTCGCCGATCACCATTCCCTCATAGACCTCGGCGCCGGGGGCGATGAAGATCTCGCCGCGCTCCTGCAAATTGAAAATGGCGTGGCCAGTCGCTTTGCCGGGCCGGTCTGCCACCAGCGACCCGGTCGGCCGGGTCGGAATATCGCCCTGCCACTCGATGTAACCGTGGAACAGCGAATTCATGATGGCGGTGCCGCGCGTGTCGGTGAGAATCTCGCTGCGCAAGCCGATGAGACCGCGCGATGGTATGTGGAACTCCAGGCGCACGCGGCCCGATCCGTGATTCACCATCTTGATCATCTTGCCCTTGCGCACGCCCAGCTTCTCAATCACCACTCCCAGAAAACTCTCGGGACAATCGATGACCAGCAGTTCCACCGGCTCTTCGACCTTGCCGTGGACCGTGCGGGTTAGTATTTCCGGCTTGCCCACTGCCAGCTCGTGGCCTTCGCGGCGCATCATCTCGACCAGGATGGCCAGTTGCAGTTCTCCACGGCCCATCACTTTGAAAGTGTCGTGTCCCAATTCCTCGACGCGGATGGATACGTTGGTCAGCAGCTCTTTGTCGAGCCGCTCGCGCAGGTTGCGCGAGGTGACCCATTGTCCCTCGCAACCGGCGAAAGGCGATGTATTGATGGTGAACGCCATCGCGATGGTTGGCTCGTCGATCGCGACATGCGGCAGCGGCATGGGAGTTTCGACGCTGGTGACGGTTTCGCCAATGGTGATGCCTTCCACGCCCGCTATCGCGAGGATGTCACCCGGCCGGCCCACCGTTTCGTCCACACGCTTCAACCCCTCGAACGAATAGAGCTTGGTGATCTTGGTTGTCTGCAGCGAACCATCGCGCTTGGCGACCGCGACGGTGTCGCCATAGTTCAGCGTGCCTTGAAAGACGCGTCCAATCGCCAACCGACCCAGATAGTCGCTGTAATCCAAATTCGCGACCAGCATTTGCAGCACGTCATCTGGCTCGCCCACGGGCGGCGGGATGTGAGCGAGGATGGCGTCGAACAGCGGGCGCAGGTCGTTGGACGGATCGTCGAGCGACTCCTTGGCCACGCCCGTCTTCGAGATGGCATACAGTACTTTGAAATCGAGCTGATCCTCGGTGGCATCGAGATCGATGAACAGGTCGTAGATCTCATTCAGCACGTCCTGGCAGCGCGCATCGGGACGGTCGATCTTGTTGATCACCACGATCGGCGGCAGATGGGCTTCGAGGGCCTTCGACAGAACGTAGCGCGTCTGTGGCAGCGGACCTTCGCTCGCGTCCACCAGCAGCATGACGCCATCGACGATCTTGAGCGCACGCTCCACTTCGCCGCCGAAGTCGCTGTGGCCGGGCGTATCGACGATATTGATCTTCACGCCCTGGTAGCGCACGCCGGTGATCTTGCTGAGAATCGTGATGCCGCGCTCGCGTTCGAGGTCGTTGGAATCCATCACGCGCTCGACGGTCTGCTCGTTGTCGCGGAAGATGCCGCTCTGATGAAGCATGGCATCGACCAGCGTGGTTTTCCCGTGATCGACGTGGGCGATGATGGCGACATTGCGGATGGCGGCATTGCTGGTTGTCATAGATTGATTTCGGTTGGAAGAGTTGCGGGCGCCGCCGGCCGCGGGCCGCGAAGTTCTATTTTAGCATTGTGTCCCCGGCGCGCGATGAATTTGTCATGATAGGGCCATGCGAGTTCGTGAACTGGCCGAGTGGCTGAGCGCCACGTTTGAAGGCGACGGGGAAAAGGAACTGACGGGCGCGGGCGCGATCGAATCGGCCGGCGCGTCGGAGTTGGCGTTTGTGGGCGGACGGAAAGCCGCAGCGCAGGCGGAAAGCTCGCCAGCGGGGTGTCTGCTGGTACCGCTCGACTGGCCGAGCCCGAGTTACCGCACCGTGATTCGTGTACAGGAACCGCGCACGGGGTTCGCGCGGGCGATGAGCCGCTTCTATCCCACCGCGCAACTCACGCCCGGCGTGCATCCCACCGCGGTGGTGGGCGATAACGTCGAACTGGGCGCGCTGGTTTCCGTGGGGCCGCACGCGGTGGTCGGCGATGGAACGCGCGCAGGTGTCGCGGTGAGCATCGGCGCGGGCTGCGTGGTCGGCAAGCGCGTGGTGCTCGGCGAAGGCACTGTGCTCCATCCCAATGTCACCATCTACGACAACGTGGACATAGGGCGCGGCGTCATCATACATTCCGGCGCGGTAATTGGCGCGGACGGGTTCGGCTACGTCAACGATCACGACCGCTGGCACAAGTTTCCGCAGGTTGGCCGCGTCGAGATCGGCGACTTTGTGGAGATCGGCGCCAACTCGTGCATCGATCGCGCCGCGCTTGGCGTCACCGTGATTGGCGAAGGCACCAAGCTCGACAACATGGTGCACGTGGCGCACAACTGCCGCATCGGCCGCCACGTGGTGGTGGCTGCGCAAACCGGCTTCTCCGGTTCGGTGGTGGTGGAAGATCATGCCGTGATCGGCGGCCAGGTGGGGATTGGCGACAAGGCGCGCATCGAATCGCGGGCCGTGCTGGGCTCGGGTTGCGGAGTGCTCACATCGAAGGTGGTTCGTTCCGGAGAGACGGTGTGGGGCACGCCCGCGCGGCCGCTGCGCCAGCACCTCGAGCAGCTCGCCAACCTCGCCAGGCTGCCCGAACTGCGCCGCGAGGTCTTGGAGCTCAAACGGCGAGTGGCGGAGTTGACGCGGTCATAGGGGGCGACGCACGCTGATCCAACATCGGTCGATCCTGCCTTCTGGCGTCGCGCTCTCCGCAAACTCCGCGACAGACGACATCATCCTCGCCAACAGGGGCCGCACAGGTGATATCCTAATTTCCGGCCATGTCTCGGACAAGCGCGAGGCAACCCACGGAGGACCATGAGCCTGATTCAGTTCACACGAAACCACACCGACCACTCCACAGATAAGGGGTATCAGTTCGAGTTCTTTTGCGACCGCTGCGGCAACGGATTCATGACCGGATTCCAGCCCTCGGCGATGGGGCTGGCTACGAGCGCGGCGCGTTCGCTGGGAAGCATATTCGGCGGTGTGCTGGGCAGTGTTGGCAACTCCGCTTATGAGATGGAACGGGTGGTGCAGGGCCCGGCGCACGACAAGGCGCTGCGGGAAGCCGTCGAGGAAGCCACGCCGAATTTCCGCCAGTGCCCCAAGTGCACGCACTGGGTTTGCCAGGCGACCTGCTGGAACGCCAAGCGAATGCTGTGCTTCGATTGCGCGCCCGATGTGGAAACCGAGATGGCCTCCGCGCAGGTGCAGGCGCAAGTGGAACAGATGAAGGAAAAGGTGCGGGAGCAGGACCTCACCAAGGGCATGGATCTCACCTCGGAAGCGGCCGCGCTGTGTCCCGCTTGCGGAGCGCGCACGCAGGGCGCCAAGTTCTGCCCGGAGTGCGGCAAGCCGCTGCGCGCGAAAGCCGAGTGCCCGAAATGCGGCACCAGCGTGGAAGCCGGCACCAAGTTCTGCCCGGAGTGCGGCAACAAGATGGTGTAGGGAAGGACCGCTTACTCGGGGGAATTTGAGTATCTGGATCTGTCCGGCTTCCTGCATAATCAAAGGGTGCGCGAATCGATATACTGGCGGGTTCTCCAAGGTGCGGCAGACGCCAATATCCGTTTCAGCGATCTGCGCTCTCTCCTTGCGGCCCTTGGCTTCACGGAGCGGATAAAGGGGAGCCATCATATCTTCACTCGGCCAGATGTCGCCGAGATCCTGAACATTCAATCTCGGGGATCGCTGGCTAAGCCGTACCAAGTCAAGCAAGTACGGAACGTCATTTTTCGATATAAACTGGGTGAGGGGACGGAATGACGAAGTACGAGATCATTCTCTACTGGAGCGACGAGGACCAATCCTTCATTGCGGAAGTGCCGGAATTGCCAGGGTGCGTAGCCGATGGCCCTACGCGGCAAGAGGCCCTGGCAAACGCCGAGGGCGTCATCGCGGAGTGGATCGAGACGGCGCGCGAAATGGGTCGCCCGATCCCCGAGCCCAGAGGCCGTCTGCTCTTCGCGTGAGATCGGCGAGCCGGGCATTTTGGAAAGTGCTCAGGAAAATGCGTCTGTTCCCCTTTCCCCCCCTTTTCCCGAAAGCCGTTCGCCCCGTAGCCCCGGTGCTCCTCTAAAGCACGAAGCCAAAGCGCTGCAGATCAGCATTAATTGTGGACCCCTTATAATAGTTCACGTAATCGAGGGAGGGACCGGATCTGTAGCTACTGTTGGACGGTTGCTTCTCGGCCCACGCCTCGAAGCTCGTCCATTGCTTCAGTGCGACTTGAAGAGCCTGAGCCTCGGGCCTACTTTTCGACAAGCCAAGGTTCGCACAGACCGCGACCACAGCGTACTGCCCATACCGCAACGCCTGCCCGTAGTTCCCAGTGTGGTATCGATCACCCTTCACCGGAGGCTTCTGCCTTCTTTCCTTTTCTAAGAGCGCAAACACTTCATAACCGTATGCGTACTTGCCGGTATCTCTAATCTTTAGCAAGGAGGCCAGCGCTCCTTCCTTAAAGAACTTCGAAACGCTTGACCGAGCCTGGTTTACGCGGTAGTCACAGGCTAGGGCGACGCGGACGACTCGCTCCCTGTTGACAACTAGGTCAGGGGGCAGGTAACCATCACGGAGCCCGTCGCTGAACTCACCGCGCTTGCGTTCGTAGTATAGCCCGTACTTGTCGAAGAACTCCTGTTGGAGTCTCAGCTGCACAGGGTCGTTTGAACGTCGGTCCGACTCCTCGATCTTCGTCTGAGAGTTGCTTGCTTTGGAAATGGCGCCTATAAGATTAGTACGAGCCTCTTGACGCGACGGGTTGAGACTAACAAATGTGATTACCCTTAGGAGCACTTCCTTGCCCTTGAAAACAGTGAAGTCTCCGGTTGAAGCGCAGTCCTCATAAATCCGGGCCAACGTATAAGCCGTTTGGGCCCCATTCACGAGCTGAGGGTTTCGCAGAACCACTTGAGCAGTGCCTTGCTTCGCTGTATCCGAGCTAATCGTTGTCCCATCCGCAATAACGGTGATTCCATTGTTGAAAAGGGCAAATTCGTTGCTACCCATATTTCGGATAGAAGCTTCAATATCCTGATTGACGGTATTCTTCGAGAGCTCGAGAAAACTGCGGGGGTTATATGTAAGGATCGAATTCTTATACGTGTGCATGATTCTGCCGATTTCTCGGGTCGGGACGAATAGCAACTTCATATTAGGCCTGAGAAACTCGGTCTTGACATCATAATCAAGATGCGTATCGCCTTTTAAGTTAGCCAGATTGATTTCAATGGTAAGATTTGGGTCTGTGTAATATGTGCCATTGATAACCGGGAACAGAAGGTCCCGATACGCCCGATCGTGCGGGTATTGATCGACGGCATATCCCTCGACCAGCCTCTTGAGTTGGGGCTTGGAGAGGTTCTTGGTATTCCCCAATAGTACGACGTAGGTTGTGTAACTCCCGGCGTCGGGCAGGTTTCGGATCGCCCGTTGTAGGCCATTCCTGATCCTTTCGTTGTACGGTGTGCCGCCTTCGGAGCGTTTCTCTCCCTTCACAATGCGCCCCACATCCATTTTGAGGAGGTCAGAGGCGGTCATGTTCGTCGAAATGAAATTGCCCGCCGTGGCCCTGAACTTGGATTGCAGTATATAGGTTCGTTTGTTTTTTTGGTCGATGTAGTACGCGTCAATCCCACCATCATAAGGACCATCAGTCACGAGGGCCTCGCGTTCGGCAAAACGGAGGAGCCCGAAACGCGCCTTGAGGAACAAATGCAGTAGCGCGCGAGATCGTGCCTGGATTACTGCGTCTTGGTTTCCGGCTGGGGGGTTATAGATGTTGTTAGTTATCGGCGCTTCTGCCCTGAGGGAATCAAGCACCTGGCACAGCGTAGAATAGAGTCTCGCACTTCCGTTTTGAGTGCCCATGGGTCTCCCCCAAGTTCAGAAAGTTAGCGCAGAGAGGGAATTATCCTGCATTTCCGTTTTGAGTAGTTACTGATAACCTTTTGATGGCCTCCGACGCCTTTATTCATGCGGGTTTCAACGTGATGAAGACCCTCCGGAGGTCAATACCCAATGGGTGAGAGAGAA
>Ga0074045_10001216_pt1 | contig 25115 bp, 20 predicted proteins | sample BogForMeECP23OM2_FD_94442 | JGI IMG/M metagenome (GOLD analysis project Ga0074045, IMG submission 94442) | Bog forest soil microbial communities from Calvert Island, British Columbia, Canada - Bog Forest MetaG ECP23OM2 | ecosystem: Environmental > Terrestrial > Soil > Wetlands ... | reverse complement strand
GAGGAGATGGCGCGGGCTAGAAACATCATGCTGGGCAGCCCTCACGATCTTCCTCGACTTACCAGTGGCCCGGGCCGGCTGGCAGAAGCCTTCGGCATCACCCGCCCCCGCGACAACGGCCGAGATCTGACGTCACCCGCTTCCGGACTGTGGATTGGAGAAGACGGCTTCCGTGTCAAGAACATCCGAATCACCCCCCGCATTGGCATAACCCAGGCCGCCGACCGCCCTCTGCGCTATATCCTCGCCGGTAACGCCTTCGTCTCCGGCAGGAAAACGCCAGTCAAGAAATGATCAGCACCCCAATTGACAAACGGGTGTAAACTGTCGGTCGGGTCACGTGCCCGGAGAGCCGCTCTAATCAAGGCATTTGGCCTGCCGCCCGGCATCGGCCGATGAATCGTCCATTTTTCGGCATCCTCCCTATCGGACGACTCATCACAAAGGGTAAGGACGTATGCGTCGCTTCTCCTCATCTCGCGCTTCGACCGTCAGCCCGACGGCCCTAAGTCCGGTCATCTCCAATCGGGCGGTCTCCGCCTCCCCGATCTTTACCTTGGCAATCCTTGCCTTGGCAATCCTGTCGACACCTCTGCCGGCGTTATCGCAACGGGTCGATGCAGCGCTGCTCCGTCCCCAGGCCACTCCGGCTCCTTCCAACATTGTCATCGGTTTCGTCGGTGGCTTCGTCAGTCACGACAATTTGCATCATGCCCCGGTTCAATTGGCGCGGCAAATCCGGCGAACGGTTCCGGCCGATACCTATGTCGAGGTTTTCGAGAACCGGCGCAGGAAGCTCGCCTACCAGACCGTGATTCGGCTGCTCGACTCGAATCACGACGGTATTCTTTCCATCGAAGAGAAGACAGCAGCCCGCATCATCCTCTTCGGCCACAGTTGGGGGGCGGCCGCCGCAGTCCTACTGGCCCGCGATCTGCGTCGCGAAGGCGTGCCGGTCTCTCTCACCGTACAAGTCGATAGTGTCGCCAAAATCTGGCAGAACGATTCTGTAATTCCAGACAACGTCGCGAATGCCGTGAATTTTTATCAGCCGCACGGTGTCATTCACGGCCGCGCTCGAATCACAGCAGCCGACCCCGCGAGGACTGAGATCCTGGGAAATTACCGCATGGACTACAGGCGGAATCCGGTTTCTTGTACGGACGCGCCCCGCTGGGAGCGCCTCTTCGCTCCGGGTCACATGCAGAGCGAGTGCGATCCCCGCCTCTGGTCGCAAGTCGAAAATCTGGTGCGGCAACAACTCTCGTCTCAGAAAACCTTGCCGCAGACGACCACTGCTGCTGCCAGCGCCGCAATCCTGCCCCAACCTTAGCCGCCACGTTTTGTCAGCAGGATGTTGTCGATCAGCCGCGTTTTTCCCACATATGCCGCAACTGCGACCAGTGCGCCATCGGCTGCATTCTCGATCGGATCTAAATTCTCCGGATCTACGATTTCAAAATAATCAACGCGAACGGAATCTTCTCCGGCAAACTCCTCGCGCCCCTCGGCTAACAGTTTCGCTGCGTTGGCTTCGCCGCCTTCCCAGCATTTCTTTATTCGTACCAGCGAACCATGCAACGCCAGCGCCTGCTTCCTCTGCTGCGCATCGAGATAAGCGTTGCGCGAACTCATCGCCAGTCCGTCCGCCTCGCGCACAATCGGACAGCCAACAATCTCCACGGGAAAATTCAGGTCGCGCACCATGCGGCGAATAATTGCCAACTGCGCCGCATCCTTCTGTCCGAAGAAGGCCGCGTCCGGTTCAACGATATGAAACAATTTCGCCACGATCGTGCTCACGCCACGAAAATGCCCGGGCCGCGAACGCCCGTCCAGCTTGTCACTCAGCCCTTCCACCGTCACCCGGCTCTCGGCCTCCGCCGGATACATTTCCTCGACCGCCGGAGCGAATAGTAACTCCACGCCCTCTCTTTCCAATAGAGCGCGGTCACGCTCGAATGCCCGCGGATATTTCGCCAGATCTTCGTTCGGACCAAACTGCGTCGGATTCACAAAAATCGATACCACCGCAACCGTGCAGGATTCCCGCGCCGCCCGCACCAGCGACAAATGTCCCTCGTGCAGCGCACCCATAGTAGGTACGAATCCCAATCGTTGCGAACTGCCCCGCGCCCCGCGGCACGCGCCCCGCATGTCCTCGATGGAAGTGCAAATTCTCATTGAGCTTGAAGTTTTTTCAAGATCCAGGGATCCAGTAGATCGCAACGTGCGCACCCGCAAGGTCGCCCGCGACGATACCCCGCATTCGCCGAAGCGCAATCTTTTCCTCCTCCGAAGCCCCCGGCTTCTCCTCCACCAGGATCGCGACCACTCGACCGTAAGGCCACGCGGACTGCGGCAACTGAGCCAATGCCTGCAAAACTCCCTCTGCTTTCAGAACTTGTTCTTCGTTCGCGGCGGCGGCGTTGAGCAGTCGAACCTCGTCATGACGGATGATGAGGTACGGATTGCTCCAGTGTTTGCTCTCTTTAGGCGTTGTGTACTTCGCTGGATCGGCACTGGTGATGGTCAGCAGCTGAGTGGCCGCGTCCGGCTGCAGTGGCACGTTAGGCCGCGAGCAGGCCGCCAGAGAAAAGCTCATCATTAAAACGAGTCCGGGAAGGAAGCAGGCTTGCGTCCAACCCCGGGCAGCCAAACTCACCGCACCACCGCAGGCACATCTGCCTTCACTGCCCAGACGAGAGCGACCACCCACCCGATCATCGTCCAGCCCAGAAAAAAATTCAGCAGAACAATTCCGCTAATGTCCCGCTTGTTGCGGGCGAGGGCAATGATTGAAGGCAGAAAATACATCACGAACCCAAACCCGAAAAACGGAAAGAAGAAAATTGCCGCGAACGGCATAACGGTCCCTCCTTTTTGTCAGTGGTTAATCGTCCACCGCCCGAGGAGTCGATTCACAGTCGCGCGGTTTTTTCCCCGCACCTCACTGCCTCCGTGGCGAAGATCGCTCTCACCGCCGCATCGCCCGCTTCCGCGCCAGCACGGTCTCCAACCCAGTTCTAGTCTCCGCCGGCAGATGATACGACTCCTCGTCCAACGGGTATTGCCCCGCCTTCACGTCCGCGCTAAACGCTCGCGCCGCGCTCGTGATAAGAGCACCAGCGTCGCCGTAGCGCCGCACAAATTTTGCCGGCGTTCCAAACGTCAGATTGACCAAGTCATGGAACACCAGCACCTGGCCATCGCACTCCGGACCCGCGCCAATGCCAATAGTCGGCGTGTTTACCTCCGCCGTGATCATCCCGGCCACTTCGCGCGGAATGCCTTCCAGGTACAGGCAAGCCACACCCGCTTGGTCCAGCGCCGCGGCATCGCGCATGAGCTGCTCGATGCCGCTCAAATTCTTGCCCTGTACCTTGTAACCGCCCATCACATTCACCGACTGCGGGGTCAGCCCGATGTGCCCGGCCACGGGAATTTCGGCATCAATGATCCGGCGAATCAGGTCAGCCCGCTTCTCCCCGCCCTCGATCTTCACCACTTCCGCGCCGCCTTCTTTCACAAAGCGCGTGGCGTTGCGCAGCGCGTCCTCAGGGTCAACCTGATAAGACCCGTAAGGCATGTCCGCCAACAGCAGCGCATGCTTCACCCCCCGGCGAACCGCCTTCACATGGTGCAGCATCTCGTCCACCGTAACCGAGAGCGTGTTCTCATAGCCGAGCATGGTCTGGGCAAGCGAATCGCCCACCAGAATCATCTCGATGCCGCCCTCGTCCAGCAGGCGCGCCGTAGCATAATCGTAAGCCGTAAGGCAGGTGATGGGTTGGTGCCGGAGTTTCCGTTCTCGCAGAGAAGCGGTGGTAACCTTAGGCCGGGTTTCGTCGAGGAGACGCCCGCCAATCGGGGTGAGACTCATAGTGTCCTCCAGTGCCCCTCCGGCCCAGCCGGATAGAGCCTGTAAAGCATCATCTCGGATGCCTAAAGCATTGTAGCCGCAAAAGCGCCGTGCGTCGACGGTCGTTAGTCCTTGCTGCGTAACGCTTTGCGAGCACCTGGGCAGCCGCCCTCGCCGGTCCGGTCGAGCGAAGCTTGACCAGTTTCGTGTCAACCGCACTACGCCCCCACCGCCTCCTGCCCGCCCAGCGGCAGAAAATACTGCGTCCCTCTGATCGGTTCTGTAACCTTGCGCAGCAACTCCTGCAAGTCCTCGTTGCGGTCCACAAAATCGATATCCGACGTGTTCACGATCAGCAGATCCGACGAGGTGTAGTGAAAAAAGAAGTGTTCGTAAGCCTTCACCACTTCTTCCAGATATTCGTCGCTCACAGCGCGCTCGCCCTGAGCATTTTTCTTCTTCAAGCGTTTCTTCAATACCTCCGGCGTGGCTTGCAAGTAGATCACCAGGTCGGGCGTGGGCAGTTGCTCGCGAAAGTGATTGTAGTAGCGATTGTAGGTATCCAGTTCCTGATCGGTAAGGTTAAGGCAGGCGAAGAGTTTGTCTTTCTCGAAAATGTAGTCGGCCACCACGGTCTTCTGCGAACGCGCACCCAGATCAAGCGCCTGCAGTTGCTCGAATCGCCGCACTAAAAAGGTGAATTGGGCCTGAAAAGCCGCCCCCCGTTCGCCCTCGTAAAACGCCCCGAGAAAGGGATTCGATTCCAGCTCGATCACGCGCTGCGCCTTGAGCCGCTCCGCGAGTATGCCCGCCAGCGTGCTCTTGCCAACTCGGATCGGACCTTCCACAGCAATGTAACGGGGCAGTTCGAAAAGATTCGCCATGAGCTTGCGCAATTTCCCGGAATTGGCAGCATAGCTCGGATAAAGCCCAGTGGCAATTGCGTGAAGAGTTAACAGGACACATTGATAAATGTCCGGCTTGGGCGTGAACCAGACCACACAAAACTCAACGACTCAATCCATTTACAATGCCCGCATGTTCGGCTACGCCATCTCCGCCGTCTCCGCTGCCGCAGCGGCCGCAGCCGGTTACCAGTCCATGGCGCCGACGGGACAGTGGTTCGGGCAAACCTTCACAGGGCTTGCCCCTTTTTCACGCCAGCTCGCCCTGACTTATGACGATGGCCCCAACGATCCGCACACCCTACGACTCCTGGAAGTCCTCGCCCGGCGCGGCGTACAAGCCACTTTTTTTCTGATCGGACGCTACGTGCAGCAGCGCCCTGACATCGCCCGCGAAATTGTCCAGGGCGGCCACATTGTCGGCAATCACACCTTCACCCATCCACTTCTAACCTTCAAGAGCGAAGGGGAGATAAGCCAACAACTTTCCGCATGCCGCGCTGCGTTGCAGGACGCGATCGGCCAGCATTCCAATCTCTTCCGGCCGCCTTTCGGTGGGCGCCGCCCCGCGGTTCTCCGCATCGCGCGCGAACTTGGCATGGAGCCAGTAATGTGGAGCGTAACCGGCTACGACTGGAATGCGCCGCCCGCCGCAATGATCGAACGCGAGGTCAGCAAAAAAATTCGCGGTGGTGACGTCATCTTGTTGCACGACGGGGGCCACAAGCAAATGGGCGCCAACCGCTCTCAAACCGTGCTGGCCACGGATCATCTGATCGCGCGCTACAAATCTGATGGATACGAATTCGTGACGATCCCCCAGATGATGAAGTCGATCGGCTGTCAGCCATCAGCTATCAGCTAGCCTCGCACCGCCGCAAACGCTTCTTTGGCCGCCGCAATCGTCTGTTGTACATCCTGCTCGCTATGCGTCGCTCCCAGGAACGCCGCCTCGAACTGTGATGGCGGCAGATAGACCCCGCTATCGAGCATGCTGCGAAAGAATTTTCCAAACGCCTCGGTGTTGGACTTCGATGCCGACTCCCAATCGGTCACCGGCCCCGGCGTGAAGAACCACGTAAACATCGATCCGACGCGGTTGTGACAAAGCGGCACGCCCGCGTCCTTGGCGGCCGCCGCAACACCGTCAACCAGATCGCCGCTTAATTTCTCGAGCCGCGGATAAATCTCCTGCCTGTGCTCGCCCAGATGCTTAAGCATTGCGCATCCCGCAGCCATGGCCAGCGGATTTCCCGAGAGCGTTCCCGCCTGATACATCGGCCCCAGCGGCGCCACCAGATCCATAATCTCACTCGATCCGCCGTAAGCCCCCACCGGCAGCCCTCCGCCGATGATCTTGCCCATCGTCGTCAGATCCGGATGAACGTTGTATAGTTCCTGCGCCCCGCCGAAAGCCACGCGGAACCCGGTCATCACTTCGTCAAAAATCAGAACCGCCTTCTCGCGCTCGGTAATCATGCGCAACCCCACCAGGTAGTCGTCCGCCGCCGGCACACATCCCATATTGCCGACCACAGGCTCCACGATCACGCACGCAATCTCATGCTTGAATTTCTGGAAGGCGTACTCCACCGCCTTGATGTCATTGAACGGCAACGCCAGCGTGAATTGTATAAACTCATCGGGAACGCCCGCCGACCCTGGAATGCCCAGCGTCGCCACACCTGACCCCGCCTTCACCAGCAAAGAATCGGAATGACCGTGATAACAGCCCTCGAACTTCACGATGTACTTGCGTTTGGTGTAAGCCCGCGCCAGCCGGATCGCCGACATGGTGGCTTCGGTTCCGGAATTCACGAACCGAACCTTCTGCATTGGTGGAAACGCCCCCAGCACCAGTTCCGCCAGGTCGGCCTCCGCCGGCGTTGAGGCGCCAAAGCTGGTCCCGTTGCAGGTCGCGCCCACAATCGCATCCAGCACATCGGGCGCAGCGTGGCCCAGAATCAGCGGGCCCCAAGATCCCACGTAGTCGATGAACTCATTCTCGTCCGCATCCCATATGTGCGAACCCTTTCCGCGCACAATAAATGGCGGCTCGCCACCAACCGAACCAAACGCGCGCACCGGCGAGTTCACTCCCCCGGGAATCATGGATTCCGCGCGTTGCCGCAGCCGGCGCGACTGTTCAACCTTGCGGGTCGTAGTGGACGGCATCAAGTCCTCCCGGACGGATGTCAACGCATGAGACGCGACTACTATAACAGCGCTCTCCTCCACAACTTAAAGACAAATTAACCAGAAATTCATGCTTCTGCCATCATTTTGCAACATCCCCACGGTAGCGTAGACACATCAAGTTGCCCTTCTAACCGGGAGGGTTCCAGGGACAGCTTCGGGGGCTCCGGGCTGTCCTTTTTTGCTTCATCTCATCCGATACGTGAACTTTAATCGCGTTCGATACTCCGCCACGGAAGACCCTCCCGCCCTTCGCGAGTTCCGCTGATAATGCGTGTTGTAACATCCACCTGGCGATCCCCGCATGTAGAAACCTGTTCACTCGATTCGCAGGGTCAGTATTCGCGGCGGTTTGAGCCAGGCAATTAACTATAGTTAACTCCAATGATATATTCTTGTAATTGTGATTAACGTCACACTTGGCGGTGAGCAAAAGCCTTGAGCGAAAGTTTCGGTTCCCGCTAATCTGCAATTATGAAATTGAAATTCATTTTCAAAATTGCACGTCGGGCAATCTGCCGCAAGACGGATCCCGCTACAACCGCGCCGGCGCTTTTAAGCATGATCACAGCCGGCCTTGCCGTGTTGATGCTGGTTTTGGCCGGCTCTGCGCTGTCGCAGGCCCAGCAAACTCCCGAACAAAATCCGGACGCACTCTCCGCACCGAAATCAGATACTGCACCTCAAGCCGATGCGCCGGATCCGCCAGACCCTCCCCCCGACGACGCCACCCAGGCCATGCTCCCTCACTTCAAGGACACTCGATTCTGGCTCTCCGGTCAGACCAACTTCATCTTCCAGACTCACCCAACATTCCACGCCACCTACAGCGGCAAAAACAGCCTCAGTCCCGACTATGAAAAAGCCACGTCCCGCGTCGTCACCCTCTACACCGGCGTGCGCCTCAACAATTCCACCGAGCTGCTGGTCGATATCGAAGAAGCGGGCGGAGCCGCGCTCAGCACCGGCCTTGGCCTCGCCGGCGATGCCGATCTCGATATCGTCCGCAATCCCAGCCTCAGCCAGGCTCCCTACCTCGCCCGCGGCATGATTCACAAGGTCTTTGCCCTGAGCAACGATAAAGTCGAAAACCAGCGCAATGCCTTCTCCCTCTTCGATGAACTGCCGCGCCGCCGCTTGGAAATCCGCTTCGGCAAGTTCAGCCTGCCCGACTTCTTCGATATCAATTCGGTCGGCTCCGATACCCACTTTCAATTCACCAACTGGACCATCGACAACAACGGCGCCTACGACTATGCCGCCGATACTCGCGGCTACACCGTCGGCGCTACCGCCGACTTCGAAGACCGCAACTGGGGATTCCGCTTCGCCGAAACCCTCATGCCCAAGGTCGCCAACGGAATTGACCTCGTATATAAGCCTTGGCAAGCCCACGCGGAGAACTTCGAATACGAGTTGCGCCACGGTGTTATCCCGAAAAGATCCGGCGTGATCCGCCTGCTCGCATACACCAACTACGCCAACATGGGCCTCTACCGTCAGGCCGTCGCCAACTTTGAAGCCGGCCAAACGTCCATCCCGCTAATCACCGATCATCCCTGGCACATCAGCCGCAAGTATGGCTTCGGCTTCAACTTCGAGCAGAACTTAACCCGCTACCTCACCGCTTTCACCCGCGTAGGCTGGGATAACGGCAAGACCGAATCCTTCGCTTACACCGAAGTCGATCAAACCGTAGATAGCGGACTGGGCGCGAACGGCGCCTGGTGGCATCGTAAGCAGGATCGCGCAGGAATCGCTTTTGTATCGAACGCCATCAAGAAGGACCACCAGACCTACCTCGCCGATGGCGGCCTCGGTTTTCTCCTCGGCGACGGCAAGCTGAACTACGGCCGCGAAAATATTCTGGAGACCTACTACACCCTCCACGTCTGGCGCGGCATCTATGTCGCACCCGGCCTGCAACACATCAACAACCCCGGCTACAACCGCGACCGCGGTCCCGTCCTCGTCCCCGCCTTCCGCGCCCACGTCGAGTTCTAAGAGATCTAATTTAGGGACAACCGCGACCTTCAACGGCGGGACTGCCGCCACTTTCCATGTAGGGACAGCCGCCCTCGGCTGCCCCTCGAGCGCAGCTCGACTACTTTTTCTCCCAAAGCGATCACCGCATTGAAGGGGCTTTAGCCCCTGAGGTCCGGCGGTCAATTTACAGATACTGATCCAGCACAGCGGTCTCGAACTCCTCGATTCGCTCAAAGACCGGATCATTGGTAACAAAACCCGTGGCCTGCGCGCACAGCGCCGCCGCGGCCTGTAGAGCATCCGGGGTCCTAAGTCGATAGCTGGCGCGGAGTCGCGCTGCCATATCCGCCACTTCTAAATCCGGCGCGGTCCACCCCAAATTAGGATAGGTAGTAAGCAAACCGTAGAAATCGTCGACTCTACCTTCGTCATTATCGCGATACGACGGCACCAGAAGCTCTGTCATCATAATTGTCGAGGTCACGGCCTCATGCCCTGCCCGCTCGATCCAGGAAAAGATGGAGTCCGTCAAAGCGACATACCGCTCATGGGCTTCCAATTGATAAATGAAGATGCTGGTGTCGAGGCCGATCCGGCGGTGACGCCGGAGGAATGATCGAAGTTGTTCTACTCCCAACTCCGGCGTTCCTTTTGAAGATATCGTGAGGGGTAGACGTTGCGCCCCAACCCTCGAATCGCCGCCCCGTGAGACGCCGGTTTTTGCAGAACCAGCACTCTCTTCCCGCGAACAACCACTAACACTTTATCGCCCGCTCGCAACTCGAGGGCCTCTCGTGCTTCACGCGGAATCACGATCTGATTCTTCGAAGAAACCGTTGCCTCTGCCATGCTTTACATTTTACCACAAAGTAAAGCACCTCAGTTTCATCCGAAATAGCTCACGTGGGGACAGCCGCCCTCGCCGGCCCTGAGCGGAGTCGAAGGGGCTCTCCGGTCGAGCGAAGCCCGACCAATTCTTCCCGATCACTCCTCCACCCTCACGCCCTTCCAGAACGCGACATACCCCTTGATCTTCTTCGCCGCAGCCTTAGGCTCGGGATAGTACCAGGCCGCCCCCGCATTGCGTTTGCCCTTCACTTCCACATCGTAGTAACTCGCCGTCCCTTTCCACGGACACTCGCTGTGCGTGTCACTCGGCTTGAAATATTCTTTATGAACTGCGTCCGGCGGAAAGTATTGATTCCCCTCCACCTCAACCGTCTTGTCGCTTTCAGCCAGTACCGCGCCTTCCCACATTGCTTTTGCCATAATGCCCATATAGATTCCTAACAGCCTCGCCCGTTTCACAACCTTTGCGAGAAAGATGCCGCGACATGCCACACCCCGCCACCTCAACCCGCTTCAACGGACACTCAATGGTCGCCCCCCTGCAGCGCGTCCTGGTCTGTTCTCCTCGCACCGCAGGCTGGAACCGGCCAGACCGTATCGCCCGCTGGCAGGAATTAGGATTCCACCACGCTCCAGATTTCGAGACCTCCCAATCCCAGCATGAGACGCTCTGCCACCAGCTGCAAACTGCGGCAGCCGAGATCGTAGACTTGCCCGCTGCACCCGACTTCTCCCTCGATGCCGTCTACGCGCATGACGCCTCCCTTCCCACCGACCATGGTCTGATCGTCATGCGCCCGGGCAAGCCCAACCGCGTCGCCGAGGGCACGCATCACAGCTCGCTCTGCGGGACCCTCGACATCCCCACGCTCGCCACGATTACGCCTCCCGGCGCCACCGAAGCCGGAGACATCATCTGGCTCGATTCGAAAACTTTGCTGATCGGCCACGGCTACCGCACCAACGCCACAGGCATTCAACAGATACGCACCCTGCTCGCGCCCCACGGCATAGAGGTTCTATCCGCGCCGCTGCCCTATGGCCCGGGTCCCTCTGCATGTCTGCACCTGATGTCCCTGATCAGCCTGCTCGACGAACGCACCGCGCTTGTCGATCTCCCCTGGCTCGCAGTCGAAACCGTAGAATTCCTCCAATCCCGTGGCTTCACCTTCATCGAAATCGACTACTCCGAGCGCGAAACACTAGCCTGCAACGTCCTCGCATTAGGCAACAACCGTCTCCTGGCCATCGAAGAAAATCGCCAGACCAACACCCGCCTCCGCCATGCCGGATTCGACGTCCGCACTTTCCCCGGCGCCGAACTCTGCATCAACGGCAGCGGCGGCCCCACCTGTTTGACCCGCCCCCTCTTGCGCAGCGATTGACAGGTCGAATGCGGGGTGCCCCATGTCTCGCCTCTTTTGCGAGACATGGCTCTGTACTGCTGCACCACCCACTCCTGTTAAAATATCCCTGCATGCTTCTTCCCTTCGTCCGCGAACTCTTCGCGGACGTAGAAAACCTTCCCGCCTTCGCGCGTGCAGCCTCCCACCTTAAGGAGGGCACGGGGCGTATTCGTGTCTCCGGCCTGACTCCCGCCGCCAAAGCCTTGCTGCTCGTGCTGTTCCAGCGTGCCTCCGCTCGCCCGCTCATCTTCGTTGTCAACGACAACCGGGCCGTCGAAGACCTTCTTCCCGTCCTCCGCGGCTTTTGCGAGCTCACCGCCGCCTGCGATCCCGAATCCGTCATCTCTCTCCCCGCGCGCGACGTGCTTCCGTTCCAGAATCTCTCCCCCCATCCCGAACTCCAGGAAGAACGCGCCACTGCCCTTTGGAAGATCGCCACCGGCGCCGCCTCCATCGTGCTCTCACCCGTCGCAGCTACCGCCATCCGCCTTCGCTCCAGCGATTACTACTCCGACCTCGCCCGCACCATCCGTCGCGGCGAATCTTTCGATCTCGAGTCTTTGCTGGCGCACCTCAATACCGTCGGCTACACCTCAACCGACGTAGTCGAGATGCCCGGCCAATATGCCGTCCGCGGCGGTATCCTCGACGTCTACTCCCCCGAGGCTGACCGCCCGCTGCGCATCGAGTTCTTCGGCGACGAAGCCGATTCCATCCGCAAGTTCGATCCCGCCTCGCAACGTTCTTCCAATCCCGTTGACGAGGCCCTGCTCCTCCCGCTGACTGAAACTCCCGTCAGCGAACATCTGCTCGGCGCAATTCACACCCGCCTCAGCGGCAAGCGCATCACCGGTAACCAAGAAATCGTCGAAGCCGCCATCCGCGCCGGCGGCCTCAACGTCTTCCCCGGCTGGGAGTTTTATTCTCCCGTCGCCGGAGCCGACAGCAACATCTTCGACTTGATTCCCCGCGCCGCGACCCTGCTGGACGAACCCGACCAACTCAAACAGGAATTCGACCGCTTCTGGACCCGCGTCTCTGAAGCCCACGAGCGCAGCGGCGTCGGCAATCTAGTCCGCCCCGAAGATCTCTACCTGCAACCAGAAGCCTGGTGGCAGAAAACCTCAACCCTCCCCGGCGCAGACATCGAACATCTCGGCATCACCCGCAGCGACGAAAACGAAAACTCCGTCATCACCTTCCTCGCTCAACCCTCCCCGCGCTTCCATGGCGCGGTTCCCGCCATGCTCGCCGAAGTGCAAAAACTCAACGGCGAAGGCAAACGCGTCCTCTTCGCCGTTCCCAACATCGGTGAAGTTGAGCGCTTAGCCGACGTCTTCACCGAATACAACGTTTCCTTCAAACTCGGCAGCCGCACCCGCGGCGGCGAAAGCTACGCCGACGAAACCAGCTACTTCGCCGGCGAAGTCCTCACCACCACTCTCGCCACCGCCTACATCCCCGAAGGCGTGCTGTTGCCCGATGCCAACCTCGCCATCTTCGGCTCTCGCGATCTCTTCGACGAATCCGAATCCGTTGCCTCGCGCCCGCGTTCGAAATCCAAGGTCTCGGCTTTCCTCTCCGACTTCCGCGACCTTCAGGTCGGCGATTATGTCGTGCACGTCGAACACGGCATCGGCCAGTACCAGGGCTTAAAGGAAATCAACCACGGCGACGGTCCCGCCGAGTTCATGCTGCTCGAATTCGCCGAAGCCGCTCGCCTCTACGTTCCGCTCACCCGCCTCGATCTGGTCCAGAAGTATCGCTCCTCCGAAGGCGCCAAGCCGCCTCTAAGTCATCTCGGCACGCAAGCCTGGTCGAAAACAAAATCCCGTGTGAAAAAGGCCATGCAAGACATGGCCGATGAACTCCTCAAGCTCTACGCCGAGCGCAAAACCGCCGTCGGTCACGCCTTCCCGCCCGCCAACGAATGGTTCCGCGAATTCGAAGACGCCTTTGAGTTCAACGAAACCGAAGACCAGGCCACGGCCATTAAAGACGTAATCCGCGACATGGAATCCACCCAACCCATGGACCGCCTGCTCTGCGGCGACGTCGGCTACGGCAAAACCGAAGTCGCCATGCGCGCCGCCTTCAAAGCCATCGGCGACAACAAGCAGGTCGCAGTCCTCGCGCCCACCACGGTCCTCGCCTTCCAGCATTTCGAGACTTTCAAGCAGCGCTTCGCCCCCTTCCCGGTCACGATCGAAATGATCAGCCGCTTCCGCACCCCAAAGCAGCAGAAAGAGATCCTGCAAAAAACCGAAGCCGGCAAAATCGATATCCTGATCGGCACGCACCGCATCTTGTCCAAAGACATCAAGTTCTCTGACCTCGGCCTGCTCATCGTCGACGAAGAGCAGCGCTTCGGTGTCCGCCACAAAGAGCGCATCAAGCAAATGCGCAAGCAAGTCGACGTGCTCACCATGTCGGCCACGCCCATCCCGCGAACGCTCCACATGTCGCTGGTCGGCCTCCGCGACATGAGCGTAATCGAAACCCCACCCAAAGATCGCATGGCGATTCAAACGGTTGTAGCCAGTTGGGACGAAAAACTAATCCAGTCCGCGGTTGAACAAGAACTAGAACGCGGTGGCCAGGTTTATTTCGTCCACAACCGCGTAGACACCATCTGGGAAATCGCCGCCAAACTCCAGGCACTCGTACCGAACTCGCGAATCATCGTAGGCCACGGACAAATGTCCGAAGGCGAACTCGAAAAAGTGATGCTGAAATTCATGCACCACGAAGCCGACATTCTGGTTTCGACCACGATCATCGAAAACGGCCTCGACATCCCGCTCTGTAACACGATTCTGATCAACCGCGCCGATCGGCTCGGTCTCTCCGAGCTCTATCAGTTGCGCGGTCGGGTAGGCCGGTCGAACCGCCGCGCCTACGCTTATCTCATGCTCCCCCCGGAAATCGAGCTCACCCCCATCGCCCGCCGCCGCCTCGCCGCCCTCAAGGAATTCTCCGATCTCGGCGCCGGATTCAAAATCGCCGCCCTCGATCTCGAACTCCGCGGCGCCGGAAACATGTTAGGAGGCGAACAGAGCGGCCACATCGAAGCCATCGGCTTCGAACTCTACACCCAGATGCTCGAACGCGCCGTGCGAGAAATGAAAGGCGAAGCCGCCCCCGACGAAGCCGAAACCCAGCTCAACCTCGGCCTCAACATTCGCATCCCCGCTGATTATGTGCCGGAAGAAAACCAGCGCCTGCAGATGTACAAGCGCGTCGCGAGAGTAGAAACAGAATCGCAACTAACCGACGTAGCCGCCGAACTCCAAGACCGCTACGGCCCTCCACCACCGGCAGTCCGCAACCTCCTCGACTACGCTTCGCTCAAACTCTTATGCATGAAAGTCGGAGTGAACGCGATCGAACGCAAGCGCGACTCGGTCACGTTAAAGTTTCAGCAGAACGCCGCCGTCGACCCCGAACAGCTAGCCCGCTTCGTCTCAAGTCAACGGGGAACCCAGTTTACCCCCGATGGCATGTTGAGATTCGCTTTGAAAGCCACCGCCGCCGGTGAAGTCCTCCACGCCCTCCGCACAGTATTAGAACAACTGGCCATCTTAGAAACCGCATCAGAAGTTCGGTCTGACTAGACACGGATTTGCCGGTCATGAATTTTGAAGCCGGCACTCATATCGGGAAAATCTTCAGGGCTCTACCCTGTGTTCCTCTGTGCCCTCTGTGTTTAAGCTTTTAGGAGCTGACGCAAACGGCCTGCAACATCACCATAAGGTAAAATCAACAGTTCACTGCACGAACGAAGCGACCGCCCTTATGCCCATGAAACTCCGCAAAGCCGTTTTCCCCGCCGCCGGCCTGGGCACGCGCTTCCTGCCCGCCACCAAGGCCCAGCCCAAAGAAATGCTCCCCCTTGTCGATAAACCCATCATCCAGTACGGGGTCGAAGAGGCCATGGCCTCCGGCTGCGACCAGATCCTCATCATCACCGGCCGCGGCAAGCAGGCCATCGAGGACCACTTCGACGTCAGCTACGAACTCGAGAAAATGCTCGAGGAGCGCGGCAAAACCGACCTCCTCAAAATCGTCCGCTCTATCTCCGACATGATGCACGTAGCTTACGTCCGCCAGAAGGAAGCCCTCGGCCTCGGCCACGCCGTCCTCATGGCCCGCGAACTCGTCGGCAACGAACCCTTCGCCGTTCTCCTCGCCGACGACGTAATCGACGCCAAGGTTCCCTGCCTCAAGCAAATGGTTGAAGTTTTCGATCAGACCCAGTGCTCTGTCCTCGCCACGCAAGTCATCGAAGGCAAAATGATTTCTTCCTACGGCGTCCTCGACGTCAAGCCCGCCGACACCCGCTTCGGCGGCCGCCTCTTCGAAATCAAAAACATGGTGGAGAAGCCCAAGCCCGAAGACGCTCCGTCAAACCTCGCCATCATAGGTCGCTACATCCTCACCCCCGCAATCTTCGAATGTCTCGCCAACACACCCACCGGCGCTGGCGGAGAACTCCAGCTCACCGACGGCATGCGCCTCCTCCTGCAAAAAGAAAAAATGTACGCCTACGTCTACGAAGGCCGCCGCCACGACACCGGAGACAAACTAGGCTTCCTCAAAGCCACCGTAGAATTCGCCCTGAAGCGCGAAGACCTGGGCGCCCCCTTCCGCGAATATTTAAAAGGATTAAAACTCTAGCCTTTGATCACGTGGGGACAGCCGCCTTGGCTGTCCCGCCGAGCGAAGCGAGGCGCGATGAGGTACCACAGCCGAGGGCGCCCCGATTTTGACGCTTGATTTTGACGTCGGATCTTGACGGATTTAAAGGCTGGATTTTGACGTGAGACTTTGACCTTCGACTTTGACCTTCGACTCGACGTTCGGGATTCTTGATGTTGGGACTTTGATTTTGGGTGGCGCAGGGCTTCAGCGCTGCGATAAGGCTGGGACCATGATAGAGGACTTTAGCCTCTGTGCGACCTCATCCCAAAGAACTCTTCAGCTTCCGCGATTTCTCCTCCACCCCCCGAGCCAGCTTCTCCTTATAACCCTCAAGCTTCTTCGCCACAGACGCATCCCCCAACCCAATCATCTGTGCCGCCAGAATCCCCGCATTCGTCGCCCCCGGCTTCCCAATCGCCACCGTCGCCACCGGAATCCCCGCCGGCATCTGCACCGTCGCCAGCAATGAATCCATCCCCTGCAGCGAAGTCGATGGAATCGGCACTCCGATCACTGGCAAGGTGGTGTGCGCCGCAATCACTCCCGCCAGATGCGCCGCCCCTCCCGCTCCCGCAATAATCACCTGGATCCCGCGCCCCGCCGCCTTCCGCGCAAAATCCGCCGTCCGCTCCGGCGACCGGTGCGCCGACGTCACATCCATCTCGTAAGCGATCCCAAACTCCTCCAGCGCCTTCCCCGCCTCGCGCATAATCTCCAGATCAGAATCGCTACCCATCACAATCGATACCAGTGTCTTGTTCATATTCCTCTCTATGTTTTCGTCATTTGGAGCGAGCCAGTAGAAGGACCTGCGTCACGAATTATGTGGGGACGGCCGCCCTCGGCTGTCCGCGGAGCGAAGCTCCGCTATTTCTTCAGCACCCGAGCGGCAATATCCCTCCGATACTGCGCACCGTCAAACTTGATTTTTTCGCAGGCTGCGTAAGCCCGCTCGACCGCTGTCTGCAAATCGCTAGCGCGCGCCGACACTCCCAACACGCGCCCCCCTGAAGTATAAAAAGCCCCGTCGCGCTTTGAGGTCCCCGCGTGAAACACTTTCACGCCATCAATCGCCGCGGCCTCATCCAATCCGGAAATCCTCTTCCCCACTTCAAACGTCCCCGGATACCCTCCCGAAGCCATCACCACGCACACTGAAGCATCCTGCGACCACTTGAAATCCCCTTCGCTAACCCGCCCTTCAATCGAGGCTTCCAGCGCCTCCACCAGATCGCTCTCCAGCCGCATCAAGATCGGCTGCGTCTCCGGGTCCCCAAACCGGCAATTAAATTCCAGCACCATCGGACCCCGCGCTGTCATCATCAGCCCGCAGTACAGCACACCTTTATATTCGGCGCCCTCCGCCTTCATCCCCTCAATCACCGGCTTCGCGATGTGATGCACCAGCCAATCGCGCATCTTGTCGTCCACAATGTCCGCCGTCGAGTAAGCCCCCATGCCGCCAGTATTGGGCCCGGTATCGCCGTCGCCCACCCGCTTGTGATCCTGTGCCGCCACCAGCGGCGCAACCCGCTCTCCATCGCTCAACACCAGAAACGACAGCTCGTCGCCCTTCAAACATTCTTCCAGCACCACCCGCGCGCCCGCATCGCCCACCATCTTTCCGCTTAACATCTCGGCCGCGACGCCGGCCGCTTCTTCCTTGCTCGCCGCGATCACCACGCCCTTGCCCGCCGCCAGCCCGTCGGCCTTCACCACCACCGGCATGTGAAAGTGAGCCAGCGCCTCCCGCACTTCATCCACCGAATCGCAAATCGCATACGGTGCGGTTGGAATCCGGTGCCGCTGCAGAAATTCCTTCGCGAAGCTCTTGCTCGATTCCAGTTGCGCCGCAGCCTTGGTCGGACCGAACACCGGCCATCCGCGCCGCGTAAATTCGTCCACCACTCCCAACGTCAGCGGCAATTCCGGACCTACCACAGTCAACTCCGGCCGCAATCGCTCTCCCAAAGCCACCATCGATTCCAAACTCTTCAGGTCAACTGCCAGGCACTCCGCCTCTTCCGCGATGCCGCCATTCCCCGGCGCGCAATAAAGCTTCTCAATCCGCGCAGACTGCCGCAGCTTCCCCACCAGCGCGTGCTCCCGCCCACCGCTACCTAGAACCAGAACTTTCATAGCCAGAGAAAGAATAAGGGAAAAACAAGGTTAGGGGCAGAAGCGGAACGCTGTCAAACCTGCCCGATCATTGGTGGTGCCTAAGCTCCCGGAGATGCTCATGTGGGGACAGCCGCCCCCGGCTGTCCAGTCGAGCGAAGCTCGACAGCCCCTCCTCAAATGCCGGCAAACTAAACGGTGGACCAGCCCCTCAGCATGCGGTGGAGCAGGCCTTCAGGCCTGCGTCAGCCACCACTTTTGGAATGGGCTTCAGCCCGGCCCGCCTCGCTCCGTGCCCAGCATAGTTAACCGTACTTAACTCTCATCGTATAATCTCCCCAATGATCACCGTCTCCAAAGAAGACTACCTCAAAGCCATCCTCGAGGCCGAAAGCGAAGGCGAATCCGTTATCTCCGCGCGCCTCGCCGACTGGCTGAAGGTATCAGCCCCCGCAGTTACTATGGCGGTCCGCCGCCTGAAAAAGGACGGCCTGGTTCGCGTTCCCGCCGACGGACACGTCCGCCTCACTGCCGCCGGCCGCAAGATCGCCCGCAAACTCACCCTCCGCCACCACCTCATCGAACGTATGCTGGCTGAACTCTTCGGCATGGAGTGGTGGAAGGTGCACGACGAAGCGGAACGCCTGGAACACGCCGTTTCCCCCGACTTCGAAGCCAAACTCCTCGCCAAGCTGGGTAAAGGAGGCGTCTGCCCTCATGGCAACCTCAGCGAAATGGAAAGCCCCGCCAGCCGCCGCCACCGCGGTCTCCTCCTGCTCGCCGATGCCGCCCCCGGAACCGCTTACTCCGTCAGTGGCATATACGAGCGTGATCGGCGCCTGCTCGAGTTCCTCGAAGCCCGCGGCATTCGCCCTGGAGCAAGGTTGCGCCTCCTCGAACGCAACTACGACCAGACCCTCGCTCTGTCCACCACCGCCGGCACCATATCCCTGGGCCGCGCCGCCGCCGAGCGCGTCTGGATCACCCCCGCCGACCCCCGCCCCGCCCGATAATCAGAGCTTCTTGATCTCGTCATCTATTCAATTGTCATCCTGAGCGAAGCGAAGGGCCTATGTATTCCACATTGTCATCCTGAGCGAAGCGAAGGGCCTATGCAATTGCTGCCCCCTCCTCCGCTCCCGTTTGGCGCCTCGGCATTTTTGCGGCGCCGTGGAAGAGCGGCGCTTCAGCAGCCTGCCCTGAGCGAAGTCGAAGGGATCTCCCGCTTGATCGGCTTGGCGCGTTAGCCAAACTGCACCCCCACCGGTTCTTGTCTGTTAACCATAGTTTAGTTCCTCGTGTATACTTACGCTAATCTCTCCCGATGAAGCCCGTGACCACCCAAACCGCGCCCCAAAATCAAAATGATGACGAGCCATCCATAGTCATTACTCACGAAGACCTGGACCGCGCCCACGACCGCGTTCGGGTCTCCGCAGCCCGTTCGCAGCGCGGCTTTTCTTCCAAAGCTCGCCTCTTGTGGCTGCTGGTCGGCCCCGGCGTTTTAGTCATGCTGGGCGAAAACGACGGCCCCAGCATGGTCTCCTACGCCGCCACCGGCGCCCGCTTCGGTATCGGATTCTTCATCCCCTTCGTCGCCCTAACCTTCTGCATGGCGATCGTCGTGCAGGAAATGACCGTCCGCCTCGGCGCCGCAACCCATCGCGGCCACGCCGAGCTCATCTTCGAGCGCTTCGGTCCCTTCTGGGGATGGTTCTCCATGATCGACCTCGGCATCGGCAACTTCCTCACCCTCATCACCGAGTTCATCGCCATCCGCGCCGGCCTCGGTTTCTTCGGAGTCCCTCCTTGGACGGCGGTCCTGATCGCGCTGGTCATCCTCTACGCGGCACTCATGAGTCACCGCTATTGGACCTGGGAACGCATCACCCTGGCCGCCGCCGCATTCAACCTGATCTTCATTCCAGTAGCTCTAATGACTCACCCGCATTGGCACACGGTCGGCCACGCCTTCATCACCTGGCAACCCCTACCCGGCTTCAACAAAGACACGTTGTTAATCGTCCTCGCCGATATCGGCGCCACCGTCACTCCCTGGATGCTTTTCTTCCAGCAGAGCGCCACCGTCGACAAGGGCATGACCATCAAAGATATCCGCTTCGGCCGCATTGACACGGTCCTGGGCGCCGCCCTGGCAACGGCAGCCGCCATCGCCACCATCCTCGCCACCGCGCCCCTGTTCGCCCATCAGATGACCGCCGATAACTTCCAGGCCGCCGAATTCGCCCAGGCCCTCGAACCCATCATCGGCCGCTTCGGCGCCTCACTCTTCGCTCTCGGCATGGTCGAGGCCGGCATCGTAGCCGCCATCACCATCTCAACTTCTTCGGCCTACGCCTTCGGAGAAGTAACCCACAGGCCCCACAGCCTCAACCTCCCTATGGGAGAAGGCAAATCGTTTTACGCCGTCCTGACTCTCTGCGCGGTAGCCGCCGCCGCCATCGTTCTGATCCCAGGCCTGCCCCTCGTCTACGTCGTCCTTGTAGTAAACGTGGTTGCAGTTCTGGCCATGCCCCCAGCTCTGGTCTTCCTCTTCATGCTGGTCAATGACAAAGAAATCATGGGCCCGCTCGTCAGTCCGCTCTGGGCAAACATTCTGTCCACCGGAGTAGTATTCATCCTCACCGCCGCCGGCGTCCTCTTCGGCATCAGCATCATCGCCCCCAACATCTTCGCCGCCCTGGGAGGAAACTAGACATGACCTCGTATGAGCGAAGCCGATACAACTCATGTGGGGACAGCCGCCCCGGCTGTCCAGTCGAGCAAAGCTCGACAGCGCCTTTGACACCATGCATGAAACTGATTTCTCACGGCGGCTAACCCTATGACCAACAAACCGTCCATCCCGCACCCTATCTCCACCCTCGATCAAACCCTCGTCCTGTCCTCGCTCGAACACGATCAACTGGTAAGAGCCAGGAAGCATCCGATCCCCCGCCGCCACCTCAAAGGCCCCGAACTACTCGTCCTTTGGTCCCTGCGCGTCTATCTTCTGTTCATGATGGTCGTAGTCGCCTACCAAGTCTGGCTCGCCGCCCGCTGATCGACTGTTTCAGAGATCGCATGAGGAAAAAGCTGTCATCCTGAGCGCAGCGAAGGACCCCATGTTCGTCTCCGCTACCACAAACCTTACAAAGGGGTTCCGTCGTCACTCCCGTGCGCGCGACTGCTGCACAGCAACTGCGAACATACGCTACTCCAGCCCTCCGCTAATTCCGCCCTACGCAATCTGTAACAAAACGACTAAACTGAACATATTCGCTTTGCACAGGACCCGTTTTTTATCAGGAAGGCCATCATGTCCTTAAACAGCTTCAACTCCCGCTCCCCTCTAAAAGTCGGCAACAAAGAATACGAGATCTACCGCCTCGACGCCCTAGACCAGCAAGGCATCTCGACCAAGCATCTCCCATACTCGCTCCGCATTCTTCTCGAAAATCTCCTGCGCACCGAAGACGGCCGCAACGTCTCCAAGCAAGAAATTCGCGCCCTGGCCGCATGGAATAAAAACTCCAAGCCCGACAAAGAAATCGCCTTCACCCCCAGCCGCGTCCTCCTCCAGGATTTCACCGGCGTCCCCTGCGTAGTCGACCTCGCCGCCATGCGCGACGCCATGCAGCAACTCGGCGGCGACCCCTCCCTCATCAATCCCCTGCAACCCGTCGAACTCGTAATCGACCACTCCGTGCAAGTCGACGAATTCGGCACCAGCACTGCCTTCGACATGAATGCCCTCCTCGAGTTCCAGCGCAACAAAGAACGCTATTCCTTCCTGCGCTGGGGCCAGACTGGCTTTCGCAACCTCGCCATCGTCCCCCCCGACACCGGCATAGTCCACCAGGTCAATCTCGAATATCTCGCCCGCGTAGTCTTCGTCCAGGAAAAAACGCATCAAGCCTCGACCGTCAAGCCCATAGCCTACCCCGACACCCTAGTAGGCACAGACAGTCACACAACCATGGTCAATGGGTTGGGGGTGTTGGGATGGGGCGTGGGCGGCATCGAGGCTGAAGCTGCGATGCTCGGGCAGCCTGTCTCCATGCTGATTCCGCTGGTGGTTGGCGTGAAGCTGACTGGACGCCTGCGTGAAGGAGCTACTGCCACCGATCTCGTCCTCACCATTACTGAGATGTTGCGCAAGCACGGCGTCGTGGGAAAGTTTGTCGAGTACTTCGGTCCCGGACTCCGCGATCTTCCGCTCGCCGACCGTGCCACCATTGCCAACATGTCGCCCGAATACGGCGCTACCTGCGGCATCTTCCCGGTCGACAAAGAGAGCTTGAAGTATCTGCGCCTGACCGGCCGCAGCGCGGAACAAATTGCCCTGGTCGAAGCCTACTGCCGCGAGCAGGGGCTCTTTTACGACGAGAAAACACCCGAGGCGGAATATTCCGAACTCCTCTCACTCGATCTCGATACGGTCGAACCCAGTCTCGCTGGCCCCAAGCGCCCGCAGGACCGTGTGATCCTTTCGCAAGCCGCCGACTCGTTCCAGAAAGCTCTGCCCTCGCTGATCAAACCGAAACCCGCAGCGAAAGTCGCCTCCGCTTCCGCAGTTACAAACTCCGCCCGCTGGGAGCAGGAAGGCGGCAGTCCCGCAGCCATTGGCGTAGAAGATCCCAACGTCCACGAACACGTCCCGGCGAGCGCGAAGAACTCGCTGAAGCACGGGAGCGTGGTCATCGCCGCCATCACTTCCTGCACCAACACTTCGAATCCCTCGGTGATGATCGGCGCCGGTCTGCTCGCGAAAAAGGCCGTCCAGAAAGGCCTGACGGTTCCGCCCTGGGTAAAGACTTCGCTCGCGCCGGGATCGAAAGTCGTTCGCGACTATCTGGAAAACGCCGGCCTCACGCCCTATCTCGAAAAATTAAAGTTCCACATCGTCGGCTACGGTTGCACCACCTGCATCGGCAACTCCGGCCCGCTGCCCGCCGAAGTCTCGCAGGCGATCGACGAGAAAGATCTTGTAGTGGCCTCCGTGCTCTCCGGTAATCGCAACTTCGAAGGCCGCATCAACTCCGAGGTTCGCGCCAACTACCTGATGTCGCCGCCTCTGGTGGTCGCCTTCGCGCTCGCCGGACGCATCGACACCGATCTCCGCAAAGACGCCATCGGCAAGGGGAAAGACGGTAAGCCCGTCTACCTCGCCGACCTCTGGCCCACCCAGCGCGAGGTCGAAGAAGCCATCCAGCAGTCGGTCACCTCCGAGATGTTCGCGAAAAGCTATGCCGAAGTTTTCCAGGGAGACGAGCGCTGGCGCGGCCTGAATGTTCCCAAAGGCCAGACCTACGCGTGGGAAAAAGATTCCACTTACATCCGCCGCGCGCCTTACTTCGAAGGCATGAAGCTCGAGCCCTCGGCAGTCCAGGAGATCAACGGGGCGCGCGTGCTTGCAGTCCTCGGCGACAGCGTTACCACCGACCACATTTCGCCCGCCGGTTCGATCAAGAAAGACAGTCCCGCCGGAAAATATCTGCAGGAGCACGGCGTCAAGCCCGGGGATTTCAACTCCTATGGCTCGCGCCGCGGCAATCACGAAGTCATGGTCCGCGGCACCTTCGCCAACGTGCGCCTGCGCAACAAACTGGTCAACGTCGAAGGCGGATTCACCCGGCATCTGCCGACGAATCAGGAGATGTCGATCTTCGACGCCTCGCAGAAATATCAGGCCGAGGGCACGCCGCTGATTATTCTCGCCGGCAAAGAATACGGCTCCGGATCGTCGCGCGACTGGGCCGCCAAAGGCCCGCGCCTGCTGGGGGTTCAAGCCGTCATCGCCGAAAGCTACGAGCGCATTCACCGCTCGAACCTGGTCGGCATGGGAGTTCTGCCCCTGCAGTTCCTACCGGGTGAAACCGCCGAATCGCTGAAGCTCACGGGCGAGGAAGTGTTCGAAATTACGGGCATCCGCGACGTCATCGACCACTTCGCAGCCGGACGCCATTTGAAAGTCCGCGCCACAGCAAACGGCAAGACAACAGAATTCGACGCGCTGGTGCGGATTGATACGCCGCAGGAAGCTTTGTATTACGCCAATGGCGGGATTCTGCAGTATGTGTTGCGGCAGTTGCTGGCGACGAAGCCCAGCGCGCAGACTGTGGGCGTGTAGGCCGAGAATTGCCCCCGGATGAGTTCCCAAGTCCTTGAGAGTGATCCTCTTGCAGACCGATAATTTCTTGCGTAAAGCAAGACGCTAACCTTTGAATTTGTATTAAGAAATCTACGAAATACTTTACACAAGTTGCGGTAAGGGATATCCTGCTTTAGACAACTCAGAAGCAGACATGAAACCCTTTGCGGCAGAACGACTTCCGCTTACTAGTATTGACTGGCCATCTCTGGTTCCCCTCATAGGTCAAGCCAATCGTGCCTTGGCGCTATATGACGGGATCCTCTACGGGGTCCCGAATCCTGAAGTCTTGCTTTCTCCGCTGACGACTCAAGAAGCCGTGTTGTCTTCTCGTATGGAAGGAACGCAAGCAACACTCGGTGACGTATTGAAATTCGAGGCTGGCGCGGAAGTAGCAGAGGAGTCAAAGCGGCAGGACATTCAGGAAATCATTAATTATCGTCGAGCGCTACATTCGGCCGAAGAAGAGCTTAAGAAGCGTCCCTTCAATCTCAACCTCCTTCTCCAGCTTCACGGTATTCTGCTGGACAGTGTGCGCGGTAGAAATAAAGCGCGGGGCCTGTTTCGCACAGAGCAAAACTGGATTGGCCCTCCTGGTTCGACGATTGAGGAAGCTCGTTTCGTTCCGCCAGCACCGCTGTTCCTAAAAGACCATCTCGACAATTGGGAAAAATATTACCACGGGGAGGAACGTGACCCTCTGGTGCAGCTTGCCATCGTGCATGCACAGTTCGAGATCATCCATCCTTTTTTGGACGGAAATGGCCGTCTGGGGCGCATTCTGGTTCCACTGTTCCTGCACGAGAAGAGGCTTCTCTCCCGGCCAATGTTTTACATCTCCAGCTACTTGGAGGCGAATCGGGACGAATATGTCGATAGACTCCGCGACTTGGGGAAACCGAAGAGCTGGGATCGCTGGATCGATTTCTTCCTGCGCG
>Ga0074045_10001215_pt1 | contig 25149 bp, 20 predicted proteins | sample BogForMeECP23OM2_FD_94442 | JGI IMG/M metagenome (GOLD analysis project Ga0074045, IMG submission 94442) | Bog forest soil microbial communities from Calvert Island, British Columbia, Canada - Bog Forest MetaG ECP23OM2 | ecosystem: Environmental > Terrestrial > Soil > Wetlands ... | reverse complement strand
TTCATGGCGGAAATCCTCTCGGCTGAGATCGGTTCTAGGCAAACCCAGATCTGAACCTAGCAGGATTTCCGTCAAGTCTTACGAAATTGTCTTGGACAGGTGTGGTTTCCGACCTGCCAACCCGATCGTTTCGCCCTTGCTGAGAACTCCGCTACCGCCGGAACACCATTTGGGCGTGAGTTTCTATCGCCGCCGGCTACCGCATTGGCAACCTGAAGGGGTCCCTATCTTCCTGACCTGGAGGCTGTTCGGCTCTCTGCCGAAAGTGAGGCAGGTCCCCGACCTGCCAACCCCAGGCCACCCAGTGACCACCCCTGGCCAACGCTTCGTCGTCCTGGACCACCAATTGGACCGCGCCTCCTCTGGCCCGACCTGGCTCGCAGATCCGCAGATTGCACAAGCCGTCATCGAGACGCTTGTTGCGCGGGCCGATCGATGGGGCCTGTACGACTTGTTTGCGTGGGTCCTCATGTCGAATCACGTCCACCTGCTGGTGCGGCCGCGCAAACCGCTGCGGGAAGTGACACGCGCCGTGAAGAACGCGAGCGCCCGCACGGCGAACCTGATTCTGTGCAAGACAGGCACGCCGTTCTGGCAGGACCAGAGCTTCGATCACTGGGTACGCGACCGCGACGAGTTTGACCGGATCGTCTGGTACATCGAACACAACCCGGTAAGTGCCGGGCTGGTGGAGCGATCCGAGCGGTGGCCGTGGTCCAGTGCTTCTGGCAGAGACAGTGAGGCAGGCCCCCGGCCTGCCCCGGCTGACATAATCGGTTGGTGATTGTAATTTGGCAGGTCGGGGACCTGCCTCACTTGCTTACCGCATCGCGTAGGAGCTGAGCACCTTCACGTAGTTGGCACGCTCGAAGGCTTTGGGTTGCGGCACCGAGTTGCGGCTCATGCTGCCTTGCATCTGCTTGATGGAATCGTATTCGTGTTCGCCCATCCAAACCAGCAGTTCCGTGGCCAGGGTGTCCAGATAGCTGATGCCGCGCTTGAGCAGTGCCGAGGTCATCATGGCGACCTTGGCGCCGGCCATCATGGCTTTGATTACGTCGGTGGCGCTGTGCACGCCGCCGGTGAGCGCCATGTCCGCCTTGATGCTGCCGTACAACACGGCGATCCAGTGCAGGCGGAGCAACAGCTCGTGCGAGTTGCTGAGAATCAGGTTGGGAACTACTTCCAGTTCCTCGAGATCGTAATCGGGCTGGTAGAAGCGGTTGAATAGCACCAAGCCGTCGGCGCCGGCCGCGTCCAGCTTGCGGCCCATGTTGGCGAGCGAGCTGAAATACGGCCCCAGTTTGACGGCCAGCGGGATGCGCACTTCGGCGCGGATGGCCTGCACCAATTCGACGTACTGCCGCTCCACCTGGTCGCCGGTGATGTTGGCATCGACCGGGATGTAGTAGATGTTCAGCTCGAGCGCATCCGCGCCGGCCTGCTGGATCTGTTTCGCGTAGCGCAGCCAGCCGCCCTTGGTGGTGCCGTTGAGGCTGGCGATGATGGGAATCTTGACCGCCTGCTTGCACTTGGCGATGTGTTCCAGGTAACCCTCGGCGCTGCGCACGGGGCTGTTCAACTCGGGGAAGTTGGTGGTCGCTTCCGAAGAGACGGACGCGGTTTCGGTGAGGAAGCGGTCCAACTCGTCGCTTTCGATATCGATCTGCTCCTCGAACAGCGAGTGCAGCACGACGGCCGCTGCCCCCGAGTCCTCCATGCGGCGGATGTTCGCCACGTCCTCGCACATGGGCGAGGAAGAGGCCACCAGCGGGTTCTTCAGCTTCAATCCAAGATAGGTTGTCGATAGGTCGATGGTCTTGCTCAGGTCGATCATTTCTTCACCTCCGCGGTGGCCGGCTCGTGGGCCAGATAATCGTAAAGCTTCCAATGCTCGTTGACGTCCTGTTGCGCCAGCGCCAGCAACTTCTTGGCTTCCTCGGGATTGCTCTTCACCAGCATGGTGTAGCGGGTTTCGTTGTAAATGAAATCCTTGAGCGCGGCGTTGGGCGCTCTGGAATCCAGTTGGAACGGATTCTTGCCCTGCGCCACCAGGTCGGGGTTGTAGCGGAACAGGGGCCAGTAGCCGGTATTGACGGCCAGCTTCTGCTGGTCCATGCCATGCGCCAGGTCGTAGCCGTGAGCGATGCAATGGCTGTAGGCGATGATGATGGACGGCCCGTGGAAGGCTTCCGCTTCGAGGAACGCCTTGACCGTGTGCATGTCGCCGGCGCCCATGGCCACGCGCGCCACGTAGACGCTGCCGTAGCTGACCGCCATCATGGCGAGATCCTTCTTGCCGACCGGCTTGCCGCCAGCGGCGAATTTCGCCACCGCGCCGCGCGGCGTGGATTTGGACGCCTGGCCGCCGGTATTCGAATAGACTTCGGTATCGAGCACGAGCACATTCACGTTGCGGCCGCTAGCGAGCACGTGGTCCAATCCGCCGTAGCCGATGTCATAGGCCCAGCCATCACCACCGAGGATCCAGACGCTCTTCTTGACCAGCGCGTCTGCCACCGCCAGCAGGTCGTGGGCTTCGCGGCTGCTCGAGCTGGCCAGCTTGTCGCGCAAGATCTTCACCCGGTCGCGTTGCGCGAAGATGCCGGGTTCGGTCGACTGATCGGCGTTCAGAATCGCCGCGACCAGTTCGTCGCCCAGCGCGCCGGAGAGGCGCGTCACCAGTTCGCGTGCGTATTGGTTCTGCGCGTCGATAGCCAGCCGCATACCCAAGCCGAATTCGGCGTTGTCCTCGAACAGCGAATTGGACCACGTGGGGCCGCGGCCCTCGGCGTTGGTGCAGTACGGGGTGGTGGGCAGGTTGCCGCCGTAGATCGACGAGCAGCCAGTGGCGTTGCCGATGTACATGCGGTCGCCGAAGAGCTGCGTCATCAACTTGATGTAGGGGGTTTCGCCGCAGCCCGAGCAGGCGCCGGAGAATTCGAAGAGCGGCCGCAACAGTTGCACGTCCTTCACCTGATTGCGGGCCAGCACGGAGCGGTCGGTTTCGGGAATGCCGAGGAAGAAGTCCCAGTTGGCGGCCTCGGACTCGCGGATGGGCGGCTGCGGCACCATGTTGATGGCGCGGCGCTTCACCTGGGTCTTGTCCTTTACCGGGCAGAATTCCACGCACAGCGTGCAGCCGGTGCAATCTTCCGGCGCCACCTGCAACGTGTACTTGCGGTCCTTCATGTCCTTCCAGGCCGCGGGAACAGCCTTGAACGTGGGCGGCGCGCCGGCCAGATGCTTTTCGTCGTACACCTTGGCGCGGATCACGCCGTGCGGGCAGACCAGCACGCACTTGCCGCACTGGATGCAGAGCTTCTCGTCCCATTCGGGAATTTCGAGCGCGATGTTGCGCTTTTCCCACTGCGTGGTGGCGCTGGGGAAAGTCCCGTCGATGGGCATGGCGCTGACCGGCAGGCTGTCGCCTTCGCCGGCCACGATCGGACCCACCACCTTCTGCACGAATTCGGGCGCCGCGGCCGGTACCGGCGGCCGAAGATCGAACTGCGCGGTGACGGCGGCGGGAACCTTCACCTGGTGCAGGTGGGCCAACGCCGCATCCACCGCGGCGAAGTTCTTCTTCACCACGCTTTCGCCGCGCTTGCCGTAGGTCTTCTCGATGGTGTGCTTGATGGCGGCGATGGCTTCCTCGGCCGGCAGCACGCCGCTGATGGCGAAGAAGCAGGTCTGCATGATCGTGTTGATGCGCCCGCCCATGCCGGTTGCGCCGGCCACATCGTAGCCGTCGATGACGTAGAACTTGAGCTTCTTTTCGATGATCTGCCGCTGCACGGTGCGCGGCAGGTGCTCCCAGACTTCATCCGGTCCGTAGATGCTGTTGAGCAGGAAGGTCGCACCCGCCTCGGCCGACTTCAGCATGTCGATCCGCTCGAGGAACGAGAACTGGTGGCAGGCCACGAAGCTGGCCTTGGTAATCAAGTAACTGGAGCGCAGCGGAGTGGGGCCGAAACGCAGGTGGGACGTGGTGATGGCGCCGGATTTCTTCGAATCGTAGACGAAATAGCCTTGCGCGTAGTTGTCGGTTTCCTCGCCGATGATCTTGATCGAGTTCTTATTGGCGCCGACGGTGCCATCCGCGCCGAGCCCGTAGAACATGGCGCGCACCGTTCCCTTCACTTCGGTCGAATACTCGGGGTCGTAGTCCAGGCTGGTGTGGGTGACGTCGTCGTTGATGCCGATGGTGAAGTGGTTCTTCGGCTGCGGCTTGGCCAGTTCGTCGAGAACGCCCTTGGCCATGGCCGGTGTGAACTCCTTCGACGACAGGCCGTAGCGTCCGCCAATCACCTTCCTCATCGCGTTGGCTTCGACCAGCGCGGTGATCGCTTCGGTGTAAAGCGGCTCGCCCGTGGCGCCGGGCTCCTTGGTGCGGTCGAGCACGGCCAGCGACTTGACCGAAGCGGGCAGCGCCGCGACGAACTTGTCGATCGCGAACGGGCGGAACAGGCGCACTTTCAGGAGGCCCACTTTTTCGCCCTTGGCGTTCAGCGCTTCCACGCATTCCTGCGCCGCCTCGCAGCCCGAACCCATCATCACCAGAACGCGCTCGGCATCCGGCGCGCCCACGTAGTCGAACAGGTGGTACTGCCGGCCCACGATGCGGGCGAATTTGTCCATCGTCTTTTGCACAATGGCCGGAGCGGCCGCATAGTACGGGTTGATGGTCTCGCGGCACTGGAAGTAGACGTCCGGGTTCTGCGCCGTACCGCGGATCACCGGGCGGTCCGGCGACAGCGCGCGCGCGCGGTGCGCATGCACCAGATTGTCGTCGATCATCGCGTGCAGGTCGTCGTCGGTCAACTGTTCGATCTTGGCGACCTCGTGCGAGGTGCGGAAGCCGTCGAAGAAGTGCAGAAACGGCACCCGCGCCTCGAGCGTGGCCGCGTGCGCGATCAACGCCAGATCCATCACTTCCTGCACCGAGTTGGAGCTGAGCAGGGCAAAGCCGGTGGAGCGCGCCGCCATCACGTCGCTGTGATCGCCGAAGATGGAAAGCGCCTGCGCCGCCAAGGCGCGCGCCGCGATGTGAAACACCGTGGGAGTCAGCTCACCCGAGATCTTGTACATATTCGGGATCATCAGCAGCAGACCTTGCGAGGCGGTGAAGGTTGTGGCAAGCGACCCAGCCTGCAACGCCCCGTGCAGCGCGCCGGCGGCGCCGCCCTCGCTCTGCATTTCGATCACCGTGGGCACGGTTCCCCAGATGTTCGGGCGGTTTTCGCTCGACCACTGGTCGGCCCATTCACCCATATTCGAGGAGGGCGTAATCGGATATATCGCTATGACTTCGCTGACTTTGTGGGCAACGTACGCGGCAGCCTCGTTGCCGTCGATGAGTACTTTTGGCCGGTTGGCGGTTGTACTGGACAACTTTCCCTCCTGCGGGGGTTTGAGATTTGGGATTGAACTTCCTTAAGCAATATTATAAGACCTGGATGTCGTAAAAATCTACAACTATTTTGCGAGTTCACAACGGTGAAATCGCGGTGCGGCATGCTTTGGCTTGTCCTCAAATCATCAAAAGAATGAGGGGCGGGCAAGCTACAGCATGCCCCACCCTTACTGAGCTGCGCGCAGAATCTCCAGAGCCTTGGCGGGATTCACCTGGTCATCGGGGATGCCGGCGATGCAAGCCAGTATCGCTGCGGCGAAGGCTGCTTGGCTTCAGTCCCGCCACTGCGGCATCTCACGCAGCGCGCCGAGCACGGCGGCGTCGCGCGCTCGTCCGCGAAACGCGAAGTTTCCAGCAACCGGTAAGTGGTCGCAGTGTTGGAGCGGACCTAGTGGCGAACCTCGAGCTGATGGCCGCGCGCAATTGCGCTGGGTCCAGCGTTCCGCAGCCATAAAACCGGAATGCCGAATATCGGGGACCTCTCCTTGCGCCGGCTTCCTCCCGTCAACGCCGTATGGTGATGAGCGTGCTTGGCTGTGCGCTCGAGCCGCCGTAAGTTGCGGCGATAGGCTGATCGCCGGCAGCGAGCGATGTCGGCACGGTTACGTGGAACGGATACTCGCTGGCCGAGACTAGGCCGGATCTCACTCAGTATATAAGCCAATGCGCCATCCTTTGGTCCCGCACTGCCCACCACGCGACGATCCTGAGATTGACAGGCATTCGGGTTTGCGACTATGTATCTGGCCATACTCGGTGGCACATGCTGTTCGGCGACAATGCCCGGCAGGTGGGACAGGCAATCCGTTACTGCCGCCCATTCCACGCGCGGCGACCGAGACTTGGCAACGGCCAAAATTGGGGGTAGTGGGGGTCTTTGTGAACGTCTTCCGCCCGCCAGCGGCCGGCCTCGAGGTGCGATAGCCAACCCACGGTTCATTTGACGAATCCCGGTCGATTTCCGCGCGGCTGTATTTCGGCGATACTGCACATGCTCGTCCGCAACCCTCGGCGTGGTCGCCAAGCGTTGGCGGGTGCTCGACTTTGCTTCACACGGGAAACGCCAGGGCACCCGAAGTCGCCCGTCCGTGCCACTCTACTGGCGTCCTTCCTGATCCTGCGCGCTTGCGCGCGGGACGCCTTGCAGGTTCACCGGTCTCGTTATCGTTTGGAGCCGCGAAGGCCAAGGCTATAATAGAAGCGTCGTGGCCAAACCCAAAGAGCTCGAGGCGCGTCTGGAGCGCACGGAACAGCAACTGCGTTTGTTCCAGAAGATCAGCCGGTTCATGGTGCGGGAAATGAGCTTGCAGGAAGTTCTGCAAGGCGTGGTCGCGCTGGTGGTCGAGTTCACGCAGTGCGATTCCTGCCTCGTGTACCTGGCCGATGGCGAGGACCTGGTGTTGTGCGCCTCCAATACCCCACACCCTTCCACCATTGGCAAAGTCCGCTTGGGGCGTAAAGAGGGACTGACCGGCTGGGTGGCCAGCGAGCGGCGCCTGGTGGCGATCTCGCGCGAGGCCTACAAGGACCCGCGATTCAAGAAGTTCGGCGAGCTGCCCGAAGACACCTTCGAGGCTTTCCTTTCGTCTCCGGTGATCGCCCGCAATCGCGTTGTGGGCGTCATCAACGTGCAACACCGCATGCCGCACCAGCACACGGGTAGCGAGATGGAGGTCCTGACCACGGTCGGCGAACAGATCGGCTGCGTTCTGGTGCTCGCCCGCATGTCGCCGGACGCAGTGGACTCGGCAAACCATGTGGATCTGGTGCTTTCCTCCGCCCCGGTTTCGGTGAAACAATAGGTCCGTGGGTGTTCACCCGATTCGATGGGCCCGCTTGGCGGCCGCGCTCGCAGCGCTGGTTGCACCGCTCGCCGGCCAACGCTGGGAAGCGAAGTATGTCTACGACGAAGACAAGTCCGGGTTGGTCTTCACGGACCTGGCCTTCCCTTCGCCAAGTCGCGGCGTCGCTGTGGGATATGTTACGGACGGGAGACGCGAGGAACCGGTCTCGCTGGTGACCTCGGATTCCGGCGAACATTGGCAGCGGCTTCCGCTGAAAGACATGCCAGTCTCCTTGTTCTTTCTCAACGAGAACCTGGGCTGGCTGGTTACCACGAATGGTCTGTGGCGAACCACGGACGCCGGTGCGAAATGGATCAGGCTGCCCAAGCCGCCGGCGGAAGTCCTCCGAGTCGCGTTTCCCGATGAGAACCACGGCTGGGCCGTCGGCGGGCAAAGGTCGGTTTTGGAAACGCATGACGGGGCGCAACATTGGAAGCCGGTGGCGATGGCTGCCCGGCTGCCGGGCGACCCGATTTTCAGCGCGTACACGTGGATCGCTATCGCCAATCCGGATACCGCGATGATCGCCGGTTGGAACATCCCGGCACGCTTCTGGGGCAATACAGCGCCCGATTGGGCGGACCCGCGGTCGGCTCTGAGGCATTCCGAGCTGCCTCACCTGAACTACACCTTGACCACGCACGACGGTGGCAAGACCTGGAGTTCGCATTCGGCCTCGTTGTTCGGCGAGGTGGAACGGGTGCGTTTCCTGGCGGACGGACGCGGCCTGGGCCTGACCGTGTACTCGCAACGATTCCAGTATCCGAGTGAGGTCTACCGCCTCAATTGGCACACCGGCCGGAATGTCAGCATGTACAAGTCCCCGGACTTTGCCGTCAGCGACGTCTGGCTGGCTCCGGATGGCACCGCATACCTGGCCGGCACGGTCGTCCAGGGGAAGCTGCGCGAGGTGATTCCCGGCAAGGTACGGGTGCTGGCCAGCGCGGATTACATCGTATGGAAGCAAATGGACGTGGATTACCGGGCCGAAGCGCACCGCGTGACCCTGGCGGCGGTGGACGAAAACAACATGTGGATCGCCACCGACATGGGCATGATCCTGAAGCTGGCGCCTGCCCGGTAACGTATTCCGGTTTTGCGAACCCCTTCCCTTCCCAACCACCGCGCCTGGGGTTATAATCCAACTGATTCACAGACGGAATTTTGGAGGACTATTGCTATGAACCGATGCGGTCTTCTTATGGCCGTTTTACTCGTTGCCGGAGCCGCCGTCGCTGCGGCCGACGATCTGGACACCAGCTATCAGCAGTTGCAGGACGCGGTAGCCAAGAAGGATGTCGCGACGGTTAAGAAACTGGCTGCGGATACCTGTGCTATGGCGCGCCAGGAGCTGGCTAAGCCCGCCGAGGGCGCGAGCGCCGATGCGAAGGAACGCACCGAGTACTTGCAGGGGATTGATACCTACGCCGAATACGCGCTCTACGCCGCTGCGGTGCAATCCGAAGCGCCCGTAATGGTGGATCTGATCGCCACACTGGAAAAGCAGAATCCCAAGAGCAAATACCTGGACCAGGCCTACGGGTTCTACTTGGCGGCACTTGCCAAGACCGGCGCAGCCGCAAAGGTGCCGGAGATTGCCGAGAAGGCGATAGCCAATTTTCCGCAGAACCCCGACCTGCTGATCTACCTGGTGAATTACGCCGCTAACCACGGGCAGACCGACCGCGAGCTGACCTTTTCCACACGCATCATAGCCCTGTGGAACAGCCATCCCAAGCCGCCAGAAGGAGTGAGCGAAGCCGATTGGGACCGCAAGCGCGATGTGTCGCTCGGCCCGGCCTATTACATGGCGGGCATGGTCAATGCCGCACGCCAGCGCTGGATGGATGCCGATCAGCAACTGCGCGCCGCCCTGTCGTATGCGAAGAACAATCCGGCCACGAATGCGAATGCGCTGCTCCAGCTTGGGATCGCCAACTACAACATCGGGAAGGCCACTATGAACAAAGCGAGGATCCTCGATGGCATCAGGTTCAGCAAGCAGGCCGCGGCCGTTCCAGGCCCGATAGCACAGCAGGCCTGGCACAATGCCCAGGCCATGCAGGCCGAAGCCGACCGCATGCGCTAATCGGATCGGAACGGACGGAATCTGGCAAGTCCAGCGGTGCGGTTGCGCGCGTAGGTACAATCGAGAGTCGGGGATCAATCCAACCAGCGGCACCACCCGCTCTGTAGCGGTTGTGTACCCGATGCGCTTTCGGAGCCGCTCGCGGTGAGGGGCGGTTTCTCGCGATGGAACGAGCTATCTCCCTATAGGCATTAAAACTCATGGCTACCCGAAGAATCCTGGTGACCGGCGGCGCCGGATATATTGGCTCGCACACGGTTCGTCTGCTGCTCGAACGCGGCTACGACGTGGCCGTGGTGGACAATCTATCGAGAGGCTACCGGCACAATGTTCCGCCCGGCCGTCTGCACGAAATGGACGTGGCAGCCACGGCCGCTCTCGCCGAATTGATGCGGCAATTGAAGACCGAGGCGGTGGTGCATTTTGCGGCCTACATCGCGGTCGGCGAATCGATGGCGGAGCCGGCACGGTACTTCGTCAATAACGTGAGCGGCTCGCTCTCGCTGCTGGCCGCCATGCAGGCGGCCCAGGTGAACCACATGGTGTTCTCCTCCACCGCCGCCGTATACGGCAATCCACACGCGGTTCCGATCCTCGAAACCTTCCCCATCCAGCCGATGAGTCCATATGGCGAGTCGAAGGTGATGGTGGAAACGATGCTCGGCTGGTTCGACCGCATCCACCATCTCACCAGTGTCTGTCTGCGCTATTTCAATGCTGCCGGCGGCGCGCCCGATGGCGGCCTAGGCGAGGAGCACGAACCGGAAACGCACCTCATCCCGCTCATCCTCCGCGCCGTGCTCTCTGGCAAACCCGTCACGGTTTTCGGCCAGGACTACGACACGCCCGACGGAACCTGCATCCGCGATTACATTCACGTCGAGGATCTCGCCGAGGCGCATATCCTCGCGCTCGAATACCTGCTGGGTGGCGGCGCGAGCGACCAGTTCAATGTGGGAACCGGCTCCGGCCATTCGGTGATGGAAGTCATTCGCGCAGTCGAGGAAGTCACGGGCAAGAAGGTGCCGTGCGTGACGGGCACGCGCCGCGCCGGAGATCCCGCGAGTCTGGTGGCCGGCTCCGACAAGTTGCGGTCCAAGCTGGGCTGGCAGCCGCGCTCGAGCGACTTGAAGACCATCGTGCAGCACGCCTGGGACTTCGCGCGGCAACACGCATAGCATTCTGGAGATGAAACCGGTATTCTTCCGATCGGCGGCGGACTTTCGCGACTGGCTAGACCGCAATCACGCAGCCGCGCGCGAGGTGCTGGTCGGGTTCTACAAGAAAGAATCGGGCCGCGGCTGTATCACCTATCCGGAGGCCCTGGACGTAGCGCTGGCGTTCGGCTGGATCGACGGTATCCGTAAACGGTTCGATGCGGACGCCTACACGATCCGGTTCACGCCACGGCGACCGGGAAGCGTCTGGAGCGCGGTAAACATCGAGCGGGTTCGCCAGCTTACATCCCGAGGGCTGATGCAGCCACCGGGTCTCCGCGTGTTCGCCGAGCGCGACGAGCGCAATACCCGCCAGTATTCATACGAACGCGAACGGGGTAAGCTCGACCCCGTGCTGGATGCAACCTTGCGCGCCAACCGGAAGGCGTCGGCGTTTTTCGACGCACAGCCTCCCGGCTACCGCAAAACCGCCATCTTCTGGGTGATGAGCGCGAAGAAAGAAGAGACACGCGCACGCCGCCTCGCCCACCTCATCGACCGCTCGGCCAGCGATGCCCGCATCGATCTCCTCAACCCGAATAGGAATTAACACCTGCTCGCGTGGAATTTGTTGACAATCTTACCGGCTTCCTATAGAACAGAGCAATGACAAAAACTCGTATTCTCCTGGTAGCTCTGAGTTCCCTCGTCCTCGCGGGCGGCTTGGCCTTGGCCCAGCCGGAGCGGGACATTTCTGGCCGGCGCCATCCCAATCTGGCTGCGGCCCAACAGCTTTCCCATCAGGCGTGGGAGAAGGTCGTGGCAGCGCAAGAAGCCAATGAGTGGGACATGCATGGGCATGCGCAGAAGGCTAAAGAACTGTTGGACCAGGTCAACAGGGAACTGAAGGCGGCTGCAGAAGAAGCCAATCGCCGGTAATCTGTTCGTAGGGGTGGTCCTTATCAACGCCGATCCGCTTCCGGCTCCGGCAATTCCTCCGGGGATAGCATGCGCGCCTGCATCCAGCCGGCCTCGCGCAATCGCGCGGGCGATGCGGTGAATGCCAGCTTGTAGCCGGCGTCCTCGACTGGCCCTTCCAGCGCGCGGCCGCGCAGCGGATAGACCAGCGCCAGGTACCGGAGGATGGCATAGATGTCGCCCTCCTCCGGCTGGCGCAGGCTGTAACCGTTCGAGCGGAAATGGACCGAAGCGCCTTCGGCGCAAAGCCGCCACGCCAGGAACGCGCAGCAATGAATCGCGCGCTCGAACCACCCCTCCAGCCCGGGCGGCACCTCGCGGTCCAGGAACAGCTCCACCCTCCGCTCCTGCTCGCGCGCGAATTCGCGCACCTGCAAGGTGCCGGTGTGCGCAGTGGCCTTCCAGTCCACGTGGCGCGCGCTCTCCAGCGCTTCGTAGGGGCGGATGCGGTAGAAGTCGCGCCCGAGGCCGCGATAGTACGCTTCCATTTCCTCCTCAATGGCCGGCAGCAATTGCTCGAAGCCGGGAAGCGGGTCGAACGGTGGATAAACCAGCGTCTCGCGGCGCAGCGTAACGCGCGCGGTCTTACGCAGAAACCCGAACGGGAACGCCGTGGAGAACGCAAATCCATTCTCCCGATACGCGCCGCGGCGCGCGAATCGCGCTTCCACGGTCTTCTCGAGTGTGGCGCCGGCCGGGATCATCGGGAAATACACGGCCGATTCGAAGCGAGCCCCACCCGTGTCCGCAATACCCTCGACCCGAATCGAAAACGAAGGCATCAGCCACTTCACATTGCGCACGCGCATCTGGGCCGCGAAACCGAGCCCGGCGAAAACGTGCTCCGGCGCCACGCAGTCTACTTCCAGCCCGGCCAGCGATAGGCTGCCGAGTACACCGGAAACCAGCAGCGTACCGAGCATCGCCGCCAACACCAGAAACAACAGGTTGTTGGCCGTGGCAAACGCGCTCAGCGCGATCAGCGCCAGCGCGATCAGAAACGCGATGCCGCCGCGTGTGACGCGATACCGAACCCGCCGCTCCAGCACGTGCAGGAAACTGTGCCACCGTTGACGCATCGCCGCCTCCGATTCTACCGCCCCCGTCCGGGCCGTGCATTACAATCGTCATGTATGTGCCGGAGCCTTGTTCTCGCAATTGCTTCCGTGGCGATGCTGTTCGCCCAGAAGCGGGCGTTCGATTCGAACGCCCTGCTGGAGCTGCAGCGAATTGGCGATCCGCAGATTTCGCCCGACGGCAAAACCGTGGCGTTCGCGGTGCAATCCGTGGACCTGGCCGCCAACCGGAAGCCGCAGCAGATCTGGACCGTGCCGCTCGCCGGCGGCACGCCACGCCAGATCACGCACGTTGGCGATAACAACACCCGCCCGCGCTGGTCGCCCGACGGCAAGAGGATCGCGTACATTTCCGACCGCGGCGGCTCCGCGCAGATCTGGCTGACGGACCCCGATGGCGACAATTCGACGCAGGTCACTAATCTGGCGACGGAAGCCGATGGGGAGATCTTCGCGGCTCAAGGGAAGTACCTGATCTTTGCGAGCGCCGTCTACCCGGAATGCGGCGCCGACAACGCCTGCAACAAGAAGAACCTCGACGCCGATGCCGCCGATCCTGTGAAAGCGCGCGTCTACACCGAGCTGCTCTACCGGCACTGGGATGCCTGGTCCTCGCGCCGGCGCAGCCATCTGTTGATGGCGCCCGTCGCCGGCGGACCGCTGCGCGATCTCACGCCGGGAGATGCCGAAGTGCCGCCGTTCTCGCTCGGCGGGCCCGACGAATACGATGTTTCCCCCGACGGCTCCGAACTCTGCTATGCGGTGAATCTCGATCCGGTGCCCGCCGTTAGCACCAATACCGATCTGTTCGCCTTGCGCCTCGACGGCGGGGCCGAGCCGCAGCAACCCGTGAAGATCACCAACGGCCCCGGTGCCGACGCCTCGCCGCGCTATTCTCCCGACGGCAAGTATCTCGCATGGCGGGCGCAGGCGCGCGCCGGATATGAGAGCGACCGCTGGCGGCTGATGTTGCTCGAACGCGCAACCGGCAAAGTCACCAGCCTCACCGAAACCCTCGACCGCTGGGTCAACAGTTTCGTCTGGGCGCCGGATTCGGGCAGCCTGTTCTCCACCGTCGCGGACCGGGGCCGCCAGTCCATTCAGTGGATCCCTGTGAAGGGCGGCGCCGCGCACGTGGCCGCCGCCGGCGACAGCGAACTCGACGACATGGCGCTCACGGCCGACGGCAAGACCATGGTCTACACGCAGCAGACCGGCGAATCGCCGGTCGAGATCTACCGTGCCGAGTCTTCCGGCGGAGCTCCCGCCGCTCTCACCCATTTGAACGACGCCGTGCTGAACTCGCACCAACTCACGCCGCTCGAGGAGTTCTGGGTGGATGCGCCCGATGGCGCGCACATCCACAGCTTCCTCATCAAACCTTATGGCTTCGACCAGTCGCGCAAGTATCCCGTGATCCTGCTGATCCACGGCGGCCCGCAGGGGAGTTGGGGACATAGCTGGACCTACCGCTGGAACGCGCAGGTATTCGCCGCCGCCGGTTACGTGGTGGTCGAGCCCAACCCCCGCGGATCCACCGGCTACGGCCAGAAATTCATCGACGATATCAACGGCGATTGGGGCGGCAAGGTGTTCGACGACCTCATGGCCGTCACCGATCACGTGGTGGCTGACATTCCATACGCCGACGGCAGCCGTATGACCGCGGCGGGCGGCTCCTACGGCGGCTACATGATCGACTGGATACTGGGCCACACGCAGCGCTTCAAGGCGCTCATCAGTCACGACGGCGTCTACGATCTCACCAGCGAATACGGTGCCACCGAAGAGCTATGGTTTCCGCTGTGGGAAATGGGAGGCACCCCGTGGGACAAGCCGGAAGACTATCGAAAGTGGTCGCCCTCCAGTTTCGTGAACGATTTCCATACGCCGACACTGGTCTTTCACGGCGAACTGGATTTCCGTGTGCCGGAAACGCAGGGGCTGGAGCTGTTCACGGCTCTGCAAATGCAAAAGGTACCGTCCAAGCTGGTGGTTTTCCCCGACGAAGGTCACTGGGTGTTGAAGCCCCGCAACAGCTTATTCTGGTACAAGACGTTTCTCGATTGGTTGGATAGCTGGGTAAAAAAATGAAAATCGCTCTTGCGGTGTTGCTGGCAGTTGTGGTGATTGTGGGCGGGTCGCTGGTGGCGCTGTCCGGCCATACGGCGATCCAAATGAACCCGGTGGTGACGAGCATCGGCTTCAGCACTCCGGTCACGCTCCTGCTTGTCAATGCGCACGGCGTGCGCGAAGTGCGCGCGTCGGTGGAACAGGGCGGCGTAACCTATTCGCTGTTTTCGTCGAACAGCGCTCCCACGCGGCTGCGCTGGCACAGGCACGAACCGCCGCTGACGGTGATCTTCAACGCGGGCAAGAGCCAGGCGGCGAGTTTGAAGGACGGCCCGGCACGACTCGTGGTCGAAGCCGTGTCGAACGATTTCGCCGCCCACACGGACTCCGCGGCGTTCGAGGTGACCGTGGTTCTCGAACCGCCGAGTGTGGCCGCCGATCGAGTTCGCCACTACATCAACCAGGGTGGCGCCGAAGTGGTCGTGCTCACTCCGGGCGGTAACTGGAACGAAGCCGGGGTGCACGTCGGCAAGTACACCTTTCGCAGTTTCCCGATGCCCGGTAATCCCTCGCAGCGGTTCAGCGTGATCGCCTATCCCTGGGATCTGCCCGGCAACGCTGTGCCGGTGGTCTACGCGCGCAATGCGGCCGGCGCCGAGGCGACCGCTCCGGTTACCGTCACCGTCAAGCCGAAGAAGTTTCGCGCGCGCGATTTTGAATTGACCGACGCTCTGGCGCAAAAGCTGGTGCATTCGGTGGATCCCAGCGGAACTCTGGCGCCCGGCAAAGACCTGCTGGCGCGCTTCCTCATCATCAACGGCGCCATGCGCCGTGCCAACAATCAGCAGCTTGCCGATCTGCGCCTGCAAACCGAGGAGAAGATCCTCTGGACCGGCGCGTTCGTCCACTGGGGCAAGGAAGAAGCCGACTTCGCCGACCTGCGCAACTACATCTATCATGGCCACAAGGTGGATCAGCAGGTGCACCTGGGCTACGATCTTTCCGACGTCGCGCATGGTCCTGTGTTCGCCGCCAACGACGGCCGTGTGGTGTGGGCCAAGGATCTGGGCATCTACGGCAATTGCATCGTGCTCGATCACGGGTACTCCGTGCAATCGGTCTATGGTCACCTGAGCGAGATCGACGTCAAGGTGGGCGACACCGTCCGCAAGGGCCAAAAAATTGGCATCGCCGGCGAGAGCGGCTTGGCCGGCGGCATTCACGTGCATTTCGGCATCCAGGTCGATGGCGTGCAGGTGAACCCCCGCGAGTGGTGGGACGAGCACTGGATTCACGACCACGTGCTGATGCGGCTCCGGCCCGGAGCCGCACGCGTCGAGACACCCGAGCCCACCCATGCGCCGGTCCGGCCGCATCGCCACAAGAACAAGAAAAAACGCTGACCTCACCTGCCTATTCGCGCAATTCGACGATGGTGGCTCCGGCGCCGCCTTCTTGTTGGGGAGCGGTGTAGAACTTGGCGACGTGTGGATGGCTGGCAAGCAGATCCTGAATGGTCTTGCGCAGCACGCCCATGCCGTGGCCGTGCACAATACGCACGCGAGATGCGGTGGCCATCACGGCGCGGTCGAGGAATTCGTCCACCGCATCGCGGGCTTCCTCAGCGTGCCGGCCGATCACGTTGATCTCCTGAAAAGCCAGCGATAACTGCGGAGCCGGTTTGTACGTCACGCCCTGCGGCAGCTTGCCCGTGGCGCCGCCGGTCTCCGGCAGGACCTCGATCACGTCGTCGCGTGAGACTTGCAGGCGCAGGAATCCCGCTTCGACCTCGATGCGGTCGTTGCTCAGAAAACGCGTTACGCGGGCCGGCTCGCGCACGTTCTTCAATCGCACGCGCGCGCCCTCGGTAATGCGCAGCGGCTGGATGCGATTCTGCCGCGAGTCGTCTTCGGTCGAGAGCACGGTGGTTTCGAAATCTTCGCGCAGTTCGCGCTTGGCTTTGGACACGCGCCGCTGCGCATCCTGCTCGGCTTTGCGCCGCTCGCCGCCCTGCGCGATCTTTTCGAGGGTTTCCCGCGCACGCTCTTCGAAACGCGCGAGGGCTTCCTCGTTGCGGCGCTCCAGTTCCTGCAACTTGACGGTTTCGCGCCGGTCCCATTCGCGGGCGATTTCCTTTTCACTGCGCTCCTGGGCGGCTATCTTCTCGCGCAGGGTTTGCTCCAGCGACCGGGTTTCGCGCACGCGGGTGTCGAGTTCGCTCAGGAATCGCGTGACATCGCGCTCGCGGTCGCTCAGCGCCATGCGGGCGCGGTGCATGATGTCCTCCGGCATGCCGAGACGCGTCGCGATTTCCAAACCGGCCGATTTGCCGGGCAGCCCCAGTTGCAAATGGAAGGTGGGCTCGAAGGTGTTCTCGTCGAACCCCATGGAGCCGTTGATCACGCCTTCGGTCGAAGCGCCGTAGATCTTGAGCGCCATGAGATGCGTCGAAACCAGCGTGAACGCGCCTGCCGTGCGAAAATGCTCGACAATCGCCACGCCCAGCGCGCCGCCCTCTTCCGGATCCGTGGCGGAGCCCAACTCGTCGAGTAGCACCAGCGTCCCCGGCGTCACATCGAGCGCCATCTCGCGAATGTGCGATACATGCGCGGAAAACGTGCTGAGGTTCTCCTGGATCGACTGGTAATCGCCGATGTCGGCCAGTACCTGTTCGAAGAGGGGGAACTCGGCTTCCGCCGCCGGCACCGGCAGCGCGGCTTGCGCCATCAGGCTGAGCAAGCCGACGGTCTTGAGCGTCACCGTTTTGCCGCCGGTATTGGGGCCGCTGATGAGCAGCGTGCGGCGATCGAGCGCGAGCTCCAGGCTGACCGGAACGGGCTTGCGCTGGCGGCGGCGCAGCACATCTTCGAGCAGCGGATGGCGCGCGTCGCGCAGCAGCAGCCGTTCGCCAAAGCGCGGAATCGCGCAATCGAATTCGATCGAAAAACGCGCCTTGGCGAAGATCAGATCGAGCTGCGCCATGACGACCAGCGTCTGGCGGATGGATTCGGCGTGGCCGCGCAGGCGGTCCGTCATCTCGAGCAGGATGCGATGGACTTCGCGGGTTTCTTCTTCGCCGAGCCGCACCAGCTCGTTGTTGAGGTCGATGGTTTCGAGCGGCTCGACGAAAAGGGTGTGGCCGCTTGAGCTTGCGCCGTGAATCACGCCGTCGAGCTTGCGGCGCTGGCCGGCGATGATTGGCACCACGAAACGCTCATTGCGGATAGTGACGAACTCTTCCTGCAGGACGCCTTCCTCGCGGTGGGCTTTGAGGAAGCGTTCGAGCGAAGCCTGAATCGCCTTCTTCTCGCGCTCCATGTCGCGGCGCAGGCGCGCCAGCGCGACACTGGCGTGATCGGCCACGCTGCCATCGGGCAGGATCTTGCCTTCGAGTTCGTGCAGCAGGGCGCGAAAATCGCCGACCGATTGTCCGCGCAACCCAAGGCGCGGGAAGCGGCCCGCTGTGGCGGTGAGCACCGACTTGGCGTCCGCCGCCCGGTCGAGGAGCGCGAACAGGTCGAAGATCTCCTTTGGTTCGAGGCCGGCGCCTTCGATATGCAGCTTCTGCACTGCCGGCTGCACGTCCGGCAGGCCGCCGAAATCGATGCGGATGGCTGCGCCGCGGCCCGCCTGCTGCGGACGCGCCGCGGAGCGCAGGTACTCGATAGCCTCCCCGGCTTCGGCCAGATCCTCGATCAGACGCTCGCGATCCGTGTGCGGCTCGACCTTTTCGAGTTCCCGTTGCCCCATGGGGCTCGCCACGTAGCGGCCAAGCAGCCGCCGCAGCGATTCGAATTCGAGCACTTCAGCGCTGGTTTTCAACGGTGCGATCCTCAGTCCACTCCGATTTTCTTGCTGCGCCGTTCGGTGAGTATGGTGTCGCGCCACACACCGTCGCGTTTGGCAATGCGTTCCCGCCGCCCCAGAGTTCGAAAGCCACATCTTGCTTGAAGTGCCAGGCTGGCAGCGTTCTCGGGGAAGGTGGCCCCTTGCAGGGTCCAGATCCCGTGGGCCTCGGCAGACTCGATCAGCGCCTCCAGCAGAGCGCGGCCGACCCCCCGGCTGCGCGATTCAGCCGCCACGTAGACGGAAACTTCCGCGACGCCGGCGTAACAGGATCGCTTCGACACAGGGCTCAGCGCGGCCCAACCGAGAACCGAATCTTCCCTCGCCACCAGGCGCGAATGGGGCAATCGCGCTCCATTCCATTGTTCCCACGAAGGAGCGGCGGTTTCAAAACTCCCCACCCCGGTGGCCAGTCCTTGCTCGTAAATCGCGCGCACCGCGGGCCAGTTATCCGTGGTCATTGCTTCGATTCGAAAAGGCATCGGGTTCGCTAGAGTCTATACTCTCCTTTTCCGGAAAGCTCCTTCGATCACCGCCAGAGTGCCGTCGGTGATTTCGAGTTCGGGCAGGTCGCGCAGGCGCACCCACTCCACTCGGCAGACGTCGTCGCCCGCGCGCAGATCGCCGCCCGTCACGCGGCAAATGTAATCGATCAATACGTAATGATATTCCGTCTTGCCGCTCGCATCGCGCAGGATGCGTTCGAAAACCTCGAAGACCTTGACAGGTTTCACTGCGAGGCCGGTCTCCTCACGCACTTCGCGGCGTACGGCGGCGTCGAGCGATTCGCCAGCTTCCACCGCGCCGCCGGGCAGCGACCACCAGCCCTTCATCGGCTGCTTGCCGCGCTGCGCCATCAGGATTCGGCCGCGGCGGAAGATCAGCGCGCCGACTCCGACGATGGGCCGCTTGGGATAGCGGCGATCGTCCCGTTTTCTCGGTGCAGGATACCGGCCCTGCGAAGTCGCGCCGCGGCGCGCGGCATTCTTCATTGACCGCTTTTGGCGACAGTGAGGTTGTTGATCACCTGCTTGACGCCGTTCACCTTCTTCGCCAGCTTGCCGGCGCGGTCCTTTTGGCGTTCGTCTTCGGCCACGCCGCTGAGCGTCACCACGCCCTGCTTGACGTCCACCTGGAACGATCCGCCCTTGGCGACAGCATCGCCGGAGAGCTTGATGCGCACCTGATCGTAGATCACGTCGTCGCTCACTGGTTTGCTCGCGGCCAGGCAGGCGGCGGCCATCAGAATCAGGGTCATCGAAATAACGAATAGTTTATGCATCGTCGTCTCCGGCCATTGTACGCCAGTCGAGCGCATTTAAGAATGCGGCCTTGTCGCGCCACCCCTTTTGCACCCGCACGTGCAGATCGAGATAGATCTTCACGCCGAACAGTTTCTCCATTTCGTGCCGCGCCAGGGTGCCGATTCGCTTCAGCATGGCGCCCTTGGTTCCGATCACGATGCCCTTTTGGCCTTCCCGCTCGACGCGGATGGTGGCAAAGATGCGAGTCAGCCGTTCGGTCTCTTCCCATTGATCGACGATCACCGCAACCGAATGCGGCACCTCCTGCCGGGTGGCCTGGAGGATCTTCTCGCGAATTAGCTCGGCAGCCAGAAACCGCTCCGGCTGGTCCGTCACATGATCCTCGGGGAAATACTCCGGGCCTTCGGGAATGTGTTGCAGGATCACTTTCTTTAACTGGTCGAGGCCCTGGCCCTTGGTCGCCGAAATCGGCACGTAGTCGACGAACTCAAATGCGGCGCGATATTGCTCGATCAGCGGAAGTAGGGCCGCCTTGTCCTTCACCAGGTCGATCTTGTTGAGCACCAGCACCACCGGCGCATGGGCTTTGCGGGCCAGGTCGAGCGCCTGGCGGTCGTCCTTGCTGAGCGGGCGCGAGGCGTCGGCCAGCAGCAACAGCAGGTCGCGCTCCTCCACGGCGGCTCGCACCGCGTCCATCAACCGCTTGTTCAATGCCGTGTCGGCGCGGTGAATTCCAGGCGTGTCGAGAAACACGATCTGCGCTCCCGGCATGGTCAGCACGCCCTGTATCGAGGTGCGCGTGGTCTGCGGTTTGTCGGCGACGATGGCCACCTTCTGCCCCACCAGGGCGTTGAGCAGCGTCGATTTGCCCGTGTTGGGGCGCCCGATCAGGGAAACGAATCCGGACCGGAATGGATTAGTCATGCGTCACCGCCTGCGATTTGCTGATGCGAACCTGTTCGACGCGCCACTCGTCGGCGGCCAGCACCTCGACGCGAATGCCGTCGCGGTCCACCATCTCGCCTGTCTTGGGCACACGCCCGAGCCACTCGCCGACCAGGCCGCCGACGGTGGTCGATTCCACGTCTTCCCCACGGTGAAACGATTCGAACAGGTCGGCCACGCGGTCGAGGTCGAAGTTGCCGGCCACGATGTAACCGCCGTGCCCGTCTTCCAGCACGTCCGTGCCCGGTTCGTGTTCGTCGCGTATCTCGCCGATAATCACTTCCAGCAGATCCTCCATCGTCGCCAGCCCCGCCGTGTTGCCGTATTCGTCGACCACGATCACCATGTGCGTGTTTTCCTGCTGCATCTGGCGCATCAGGGCGCTCACCGGCTTGGTCTCCGGCACGAAGGGGATGGGGCGCACCAGTTCCCGCACCAGGCGCTGGTTGCGCTCTTCCTCTTCCAGTTCGAACATGTCGCGCACGTGGACGAAGCCAGCGATCTGGTCGATGTTCTTTTCGAAGGCGGGAATCCGCGAGTATTGCTCGTGGATCACTAATTGGCGCAACTCTGCCAATGTGGAACCGGCTGGAATGGCTACGATCCTGGGCCGCGGCGTCATCACCTCGCGCACCACCTTGTCGCCGAACTCGACTACCGATTGAATCAACTTGCGGTCCTGCTCTTCGATCAACCCTTCTTCCTGGCCGGCGGAAATCAGCGCGTCGATACTCTCTGCGGAGGTCGGCTGCTCTTCGTCGGTTTTGGAATCGTCCGCCAGGTCGATCAGGGATTGGAAGAAGCCGAGCAGCGCCACGCAAGGCCGCGCCACCCATGCCATGCCGCGCAGCACCGGCAGCAGCGGCAGCAGCCAGCGGCCGGTGGTGCGGCGGTAGAGCAGTTGCGGCAGCGCGTAAGAGGCCGCGATCATCACGAGCCACGCGGCCAGCACGGCCTGCAGGAAGGAACTCGCGTTCCACGGATCGTCGTCGGCGAACCAGCCGAAGAAGAAGATGCCGAGCAGCACCAGTAGCGTGTGCTTCATGATCGAAAACGCGCCTGCGCCATCTTCGGTCTTCAAGCCGATTTTGTCTTCCAGCGTGTCTTTGAAGAACTCGAGCGCAGGCAGATCGCGCGTGCGCAGGCGCATGCTTTCCAGATATAGAAGCTGCACGAACGTCACCAACCCCAGCAGCGGCGTGGCCGCGAGCGCGGCGAGAATCGCGGCCAGTATCACCGCTGCACCCGCTCGATCAGGCCGGCAGGCAGACCCAGCCGCGCGCGCCAGCGTTTCTCCGCACGCGCCATCCGCCCGCCGTCGCCTTCGTGATCCTGGCCCAACAGGTGCAGTAGTCCGTGCAGCAGCAGGATGCGAATTTCCCGCTCGGTCGAGTGTCCAAATTGCCGCGCCTGCGCGCGGGCCCGCGGAAGCGAGATGGCAATGTCGCCGGCGCGCTGCGTAGCCGCTTCGGCGGGGGAGGGGAACGACAGCACATCGGTGGTCGAATCCTGGCCGCGAAACTCGCGGTTCAGGCGGCGCATGTGGGCGTCGCCCGTGATCAGGCAGTCAAACGAGCGCCCGCGCGCAACCTCCGCCTGCAACTTGTGCGCAAAGCGGAGCATGGCGGCCGGACGCACCTCGGTCCGCGCGCGCCAGAACGTGACCGTACTGCCAACGGACGAGTCCATGGTGGCGCTCAGGCCAACGGCGCAGTCTCGCCGGGCGTAGCCGCGGCGGCTGCGGGCTCCGTGGCGGGCTCGGCGAGCTTCAGGCTCATTTGCCGGCCGGCGCCGATCGCCTCGTTATAGCGCTCGTAGGCTCTTACGATACGCTGCACCAGCGGGTGCCGGACCACGTCGCGGTCGTCGAACGGCACGAAGCTGATGCCTTCGACGCCCTTCAGTACTTCGATCGCGTCAATCAAGCCGCTGCGGCGTCCGTTCGGCAAATCGATTTGGGTGATGTCGCCATTCACCACCATCTTGGAATTGAATCCCTGGCGCGTCAGCACCATCTTCATCTGTTCCGAGGTGCTGTTCTGCGCCTCGTCCAGGATAATGAAGCTGTCGTTCAGTGTGCGGCCGCGCATGAACGCGATCGGCGCGACTTCAATCACGTTGCGCTCCAGCAGTTTTTCGACGCGGTCGCTTTCGAGCATGTCGTAGAGCGCGTCGTAGAGCGGGCGCAGATACGGGTCCACTTTTTCCTGCAACGTACCCGGCAAAAATCCCAGGCGTTCGCCGGCTTCGACCGCCGGCCGCGTCAGAATGATGCGCGCGACAGTTTTGTTCATCAGCGCCGAAATGCCCATCGCCACCGCGAGGTAAGTCTTACCGGTGCCGGCGGGGCCGACGCCGAACACTAGGTCATTACGCTCGATGGCTTCCAGATACCGCCGCTGGTTCACCGATTTCGGCGCCAGCATTTTCTTGCCGAAGTTGCGCTGCTTGCCGCTCTGCACCAATGCGCGCAGGCTCACCTCGGAGTCGATGGTCACCACGCGAAGGTAGCTGTTCAGGTCGCCGTTATTGAAAACGTGGCCTTCCCGTACCAGCGTGTTGTAATCCTCCAGGATGTTCCCCGCGCGGGTGACGTTCTCCGCCTCGCCTTCGATTTCGATGTTATTGTCGACCAACTGAGTGTGGACGCTCAACCCGGTTTCGATCAACCGGATGTTCTCGTCGCGGGTGCCGAACAGATTCTCGACACCTCTTTGAATGCGCACGCTGGCTTTCATGCTGTGGGTGACTGGTGCCTCCATGGGAAAAACAGGGACAAAAAGAGAGGTTTCGATGGAAACTGCTCGGACTTTCGACGGCCCGTTTTGGCGGGCGCCACGAAAACCATCTGCTCCGATTATACCCAAAGGTCAAGCCGTGCGCTGCGCCGGGTACTTTCGGGAGAATCTGCGCACATTCTGCTGGGCCAGGACGTGCCTGCTAAGGGCCAAGACGAGGTCCAGGTTGACAAAGCCAGGCGGCACCGCCTTATCATGTGGTACTAGAACTACTATGAGTATTATTACTATACCAAAAGCAGTACGGCCCCCCGGAGCGCACGCACCGCCGGACGGAGTCCGGACGCTGATCCGGCCCATTTTCTCTCAGGAGGTGTCGCCAATGAAACGCTGCCGCCTATTTCCCCTGTTGCTCGTCGCGTGTAGTGTTGGCGCGTGGGCGCAGGTCTGCCAGGCTCCGGCCACCACGGAAGAGCTGACCTATTTCCGCTTCATGCTCCTAAACCTCGGCCAAGCCGGAAGCTCCTCGGCCAGACAGCAGGCGGAATCCCATCTTGCAATTCAGTTCGGCTTGAATCAACAGGAGGTCGGGATTATTGATGGCGCCGCCCAGCAGATGGCGTCGCTGTTGCAACGGGAGAATCGGGCCTTCGAGGCAACAAGTTCAGACGCATCCGGCCCTAGCGCGGCCACAGTGGAGAATCTAGCTGCTCAGCGGGAACAGGTGATCGTCGACCTGGCCGCCCGAATCCTGAACTCGGTCAGGCCCGAAACTGCCGACCAGCTCAGGGTTCCCGGGCATATAGTTGCGAACGCTGTCCACGGCGGAGGACACTAACCTATGCCGAACAACAATGCATCCCTGCTTTCGATACTCTTCCCTATCGCTTGGCTCGCCGCTGTCGGTTGCCTGCCCCTCGGAGCGGCGTGCACCGAGGAGGACGCCGCGACTCAAGCCTTCAGAAGCTGCCTGCTCGGCACGGCGCCGTCCTGCGCGCTCAGCGCGGCGGGAATTCACGTTGTTTGCAGCCCGCTCAACATTGATAATTCCTACCTCTCGACCATTAGCGGACCCGTTGGCGATACTAGCCCGGCCGACACGACGCTCCAGCGGGGATTCACTGGCTCGGGCGGAATTTCGACCTGGCCGATAATGTATCTGACGTCCGCCGCCGTAACCGGCCTGACAATTGAGTACCTAACCTTCGACGGTAATCGGTGGGCCTTTGGGGCGCCTCCATCGAGCGGATTCTCGACCGCGCCAAACCTGAGCTGCCTCCAGGGGAACTTCTGTGGCAATGACCTCGACCTCACGCAAGCGGTAATTGCCACCGTCTGGTACGTGAACTTCATCAGGGCACCAGACAGCGCTCTCGGGCTCGGAGGATCGGGTGATACGCCGACCGTTTCGACCGTTGACTATTCAACCTTCGGCTTCACTCCTTCTACCGGCGTCTCCGGGGAGTGCACCTACACCAACCCTGTCACGAACGCCACGACGCCCACGGCCTGCGCGACCCGCACAACCTCCATCACCCTCATGGGTTACAGCGGGGCCTACTACAACACCGTTCAGTATTCGGGCACGGCCGCGATAACAATGGAGAACACGGGCACACCCGTAGTGGACGTCTACGAGATGGCCTACGGCAACACCCTAACCCAGAATCGCTATGAACTTTCCGACGGGAATCCCACGGGCGGGCAGCTCTACGTCGACCA